>Ga0326721_10000343_pt1 | contig 14632 bp, 14 predicted proteins | sample SGPome_FD_203951 | JGI IMG/M metagenome (GOLD analysis project Ga0326721, IMG submission 203951) | Soil microbial communities from Southern Great Plains, Lamont, Oklahoma, United States - SGP_1_2016 | ecosystem: Engineered > Artificial ecosystem > Soil microcosm > Unclassified | place: USA...
GGCGGTTCCCCCCGCCCGGGCCCGGGCACCGGGCGGTGGGGGGGCGGCGCGTCCCTCGGGGGTGCGGGAGGGGGGGCGCCGCCGCCCCTCGGCGGCGTGCGGAACGGCTCAGACCTCGGCCTGGCTGGCGGCCTTCGGCTTGGCCTCCCACTTGGCGATCTGGCGGGTGATCCCGACCTTGATGACGGTGCCCACCAGGCCGGTCACGAGGGACCAGATGATGATGCCGGTCCAGGCCTCCTCGGGGTCGGGGTTCTTGGCGGGCGGCGGGTTGCCGGTGACGCGCTCCCACACCGTGCCGAGCGCCCGGTGGGACAGGGCCACGCCGCCGAGCGAGGCGCCGGTGCCGAGGAGGTTGAGGATCTGGCTGTTCATGGACTGCTGCTCCTTGTCGTCGGGGCGGCGCGGGTGCGCCCGGGGATCCGTCCCAGCCTAGCGCGTCCCGGCGGGTCCGTCAGTCTGCTGTCCGTCGGCGGAGGGCGCGCCCGCGGCCGCTCCGGGCGCGGCGTCGCCGCTCGTGCGGTTGAGCACCTCCTGCAGGTCGTCCTGGGTGAGCGTGGCCCGGTTGAGGTGCTTGGTCCGGTAGGTGGACCGGCCCACCATGTGGGCCGAGACGGGCACCGTGAGCAGCTGGAAGAGCCAGCCCAGGGCGATCAGCGGGGCCATCACCGGCTCGCGGTTCTCCAGCGCCACGGCGGTGAGCATCAGCAGCAGGCCGAAGACCTGCGGCTTGGTGCCGGCGTGCATGCGGGTCAGCAGGTCGGGGAAGCGGACCAGCCCGATGGCGGCGCCCAGGGACATCAGCGCGCCGACCACCAGGCACACGGCCGCGGCGGCGTCCAGGACGGTGTCGACCACGGCGCTCACCGCCCGTGCTCGGCGGTCTGGGTGGCGAAGCGGGCCACGGTCACGGAGCCGATGAACCCCACCAGCGAGACGATCACCATGAGGATGAGGTTGTTGAGGTGGCCGTGGTAGGTCATCTCCACCGCGAGGCCCGCGGCGACGATCGCGAGCAGCACGTCGGCGGCCACGACCCGGTCCAGCAGGGACGGGCCCTTCGCCAGCCGGTACAGGGTTCCCGCCGCGCCCGCGCTCAGCAGCACGACGGCGACGACGACGGCGATCTCCATCACGGGCGCTCCTCCTCGGGGGGTCCTCCGGCCGGCGGCGCGCCCTCCCGGCGGGCGCCGACGATCTGCTGCTGGGCGGTGACCGGGGAGCCGATGGCGGCGGTTCCGCGCTCCTGCTCCCCCGCGGCCCCGCCCCGGCGGCGCTCGGCCCGCAGGGCCGCGAGCTCCTCGCGGGTGCCCATGATCCGGATCCAGGCGGCCTCGATCCGCCGCACGGCCCGGCGGAACGCCTCGGCCTCCTCCGGGGTGCGGATGTTGAGGGCGTGGAAGTACAGGGTGGCGGTGGAGCGGTCGACCTCCACCACGAGCGAGCCGGGGATCAGGGACATCGTGTGCCCGGTCGCGGTGATCAGCAGGTCCGAGCGGGTGCGCAGCGGGACGCCGATCACGGCGTTGCGCGCCCGCGGCCCCACCAGGATCGCCACGAGCATGACCTCGACGCTCGCCTTCGCTACCTGCCACACGAAGGTGGCGGCGAAGAGGACGAACTGCAGCGGGTCGAACCGCCCGGACAGCTGCACCGGGGGCAGGTACAGCACCCACGTGACGAGCAGGGCCAGCAGGAGGCCGAACACGAGGTTGCCCGCGCCGAAGTCGCCCCACAGCGCGCCCCACACGAGCACGAGCCAGACGAGCAGGGGCAGCTCGACGAGCAGCGGGTTCTTGGGCCGGGTCACGGGGCTCCCTCGACGGCGGGGCGGGAGGAGCCGGGGTCCAGGACGGCCCCGACGTAGCGGTCGGGACGGACGAGGTTCTCCGCGGCGTTGTCCGCGAGCTGGAACAGGGGCTCGGCGAAGACGGTCAGGGCCACGCCCACGGCGACCAGGGCGGAGGTCGCCCCGAGCATGGACGGGGACATCAGGCGGACGTCGCCCTTGCCCGCGAACCGTCCGTCCTGGCCGTCCACCGACCCGGAGGAGCGCAGGAAGCGTGCCCCGGCCGGGACGGGGGCCAGCAGGATGGGGTCGGGGTACTCGGCGTCCTCCGGGGCGCGCAGGAAGACGCGGTTCCACACCCGGATCAGGGCCATCAGCGTCAGCAGGGACACGAGCACGGAGCCGGCGACCAGCACGTAGGACAGCCAGTCCCCGCGGTCCACGCCGGCCTGCAGGAGCCCCGTCTTGCCCAGGAACCCGGAGAACGGGGGGATGCCCCCCAGGTTGAGGGCGGGCACGAAGTACAGCAGCGCCAGCACGGGGGCGATCCGGGCCAGGCCCGCGAGACGGTCGACGTTGGTGGACCCGCCGCGGCGCTCCACCAGCCCCGCCACGAGGAACAGGCTGGTCTGGATCACGATGTGGTGGGCGACGTAGTAGACGGTCGCCGACAGCGCCTGCTGGCTGCCCACGGCCACCCCGAAGACCATGTAGCCGATGTGGCTGATGAGCACGAAGGAGAGCATGCGCTTGATGTCGATCTGGGCCAGCGCCCCCAGGATCCCCACGACCATCGTCAGCAGCGCCACCCACATCAGCAGCCCGTCGAGCCGCTCCCCCGGGAACAGGAGGGTCTCCGTGCGGATGACGGAGTAGACGCCCACCTTGGTGAGCAGGCCCGCGAACACGGCCGTGACCGGGGCCGAGGCCGTCGGGTAGGAGTCGGGCAGCCAGAAGGACAGCGGGAAGACCGCGGCCTTGATCCCGAAGGCGATGAGCAGCATGAGGTGCAGCTGCAGCTGGGTGCCCACGGGCAGGGCCTCGAGCTTGCCGGCGAGGTCGGCCATGTTGATGGTGCCCGTGGCCGCGTAGATCATCGCGATGGTGATGAGGAACAGCACCGAGGAGATCACCGAGACCACCACGTAGGTGACGCCCGTGCGGATCCGCTGCGCGGTCCCGCCCATGGTCATGAGCACGTAGGACGCGGTGAGCAGGATCTCGAAGCCCACGTAGAGGTTGAACAGGTCGCCCGCGAGGAAGGCGTTGGACACGCCCGCCACGAGGATGAGGAAGGACGGGTGGAAGATCGAGATGGGCCCCTCCGCGTCGCCGTCGGCCACGCCCTGGCCCGTCGCGTAGACGAGCACGGCGAGGGAGACGACCGTGGAGACCACCAGCATCAGGGACGAGAGCTGGTCGACGACCATGACGATGCCCCAGGGCGCCGCCCACCCGCCCAGGTGCACGGCCTGCGGGCCGAGCTCCCACGTGCCGGCGAGCACCGCGGACTCGACCACGAGGCTGAGCACGAGCGAGCCGATGGCCACGATCCGCTGCAGGTTGGTGCGCCGCAGCAGCACGAGGCTCAGGGCCGCGCCGAGGAACGGGATGATGACGGCCAGGGGGGCGAGCTGGGCGACGTGGACGGTCATCGGCCCTGCCTCCGCTCGGCCAGGGGGTGCCCGGGGGCCTCGACGGCCTCCTCCGGGTCGTGGCGGCGCGGGGCCTCGTCGAACTCGGTGGTGTCCTCGGGGACCTCGGCGTCGTCCTCGACGTCGTAGGACGACTGCCGCGCGACGCGCCGGTCCTCGACGTCGTCCTGGATCTCGTCCCGGCGCCCGAGCACCCAGGAGCGGTAGATCATCCCGAGCAGGAACGCCGTGACGGCCAGCGAGATGACGATGGAGGTGAGGATCAGCGCCTGGGGCACCGGGTCGCTGTAGTCCTCCGGGGCGATCGCCTTGTCGTAGAGGGGGGCGAAGCCCGGCACGCCGCCGGTGTGCAGGATCAGGATGTTGGTGCCGTTGGTGAGCAGCATCAGCCCGAGCAGCACGCGGGTCAGCGAGCGCTCGAGCAGCAGGTACACGCCCACGGCGTAGAGCACCCCCATCACGACCAGCAGGGTCAGGTTCACGCTCATCGGCTCTCGCCCCCTCCGTCGATCACTGCGCCGCCGGGCACCCCGGCGGGCACGGCCCGTCCGGCCGGGGCGCCCGCGGCCGGGCGCTGCCGCGAGACCCGGATGCGCGTGCCGCGGGTGCGGCGGCGGCGCAGCACGGCCTCCTCCTCGATCCGCTCGTCGATCCGCCCGCCCAGCGAGCGCAGGATGTCGAGGATGAGCCCGACGACGATGAGGTAGACCCCGATGTCGAAGACCAGCGCGGTCACGAACTTCTCGTGGCCGAACAGCGGCAGGTCCGCCTCGAAGGTGTAGCTCTGCATCACGGCGCCGCCGAAGAACACCGGGGCCAGGGCGTAGAGGGCCGCGATCGCGAGCCCGGTCCCGAGCATGGTGCCCGCGTTGATGGGCGTCGCCCGCTCGAGCTCGTAGCGGCCCCCGGCGAGGTAGCGCACGGCGAGCGCGAGCCCGGCCATCAGCCCGCCGGCGAACCCCCCGCCGGGGTCGTTGTGCCCGGCGATCAGCAGGTAGAGCGAGACCATCATGAACGTGTGGAACAGCAGGCGGGTGACCACCTCGAAGACGATGGAGCGCCGCTCCGGGGCCAGGGTGCGCCCGGCCAGCAGGTAGGGGTCCTCCCCGGGCTGCTCGGACTGCCCGAACCGGCGCGCGAGGTCCATCTCGGGCTCGCGGCCCCTGCGGTCGACGGCCACGGCGTTGCGGCCCCGGATCACGCGCAGCTGCTCGGTGTCGGGGCGGTCGCCGGAGCGCACGATGCGGTCCCCGCGGCCCGTGACGAAGATCAGGGACGCCACGCCGGTCGCGGCGAGCACGAGCACGGAGATCTCGCCGAAGGTGTCCCACGCGCGGATGTCCACCAGGGTCACGTTGACGATGTTCTCGCCGTCGCCCTGCTCGTACGCCAGGCGGGGGAACTCGAGGGAGATCGGCTCGGCGCTGCGGGAGGAGATGCTGAACGCCGCGAGCGCCATCATGAACAGCCCGAAGGCCACGGCGATGGACCCGCGCAGCAGCCGGCGCCCGGTCGGGTTGCGCTGCCACAGGGGGGCGGGCAGGGAGCGCAGGGCGAGCACGAAGGCCACGAGGGAGACCGTCTCCACGAGCGTCTGGGTCAGGGCGAGGTCCGGGGCGCCCTGCAGGGCGAAGGTGAGGGCGACGCCGTAGCCGGTGACGGAGACGAGCAGGACGGCGAGGAAGCGCTTCTGGGCCAGCGGAACGAGTAGGGCCGCGACCACCATGACCGCGCCGGCGAGGACCTGGCCGGGCCCGTCCGCGATCCGCAGCTCGCCCAGCGGCGGGGTCTCCTCCCAGTAGAGCGCCACGGCGGGCACGGCGATCGCGGTGACGAGGATGACGGAGAGGTAGTACATCAGCGAACCGCGCTGGGTGCGGCCGGTGATCCACACGGCCACGAGGTCCAGGACGTTGATGACCCGGCGGTAGACGAGCTCTCCCGGGGGCAGGGCGGGCAGGGCGCGCTGGAGCTCGCGCAGGGGGCGCTTGCCGAGGTGCAGCAGCGCACCGGCGCCGATGATCAGCGCGGACAGCCCGAGCGCCGGGCTCAGCCCGTGCCACAGGGCCAGGGAGAAGTGGTGCTCCCCCGTGCCGGGGAACTGGTCCACGTAGGGCTGCAGCATCGCGGCGACGGGGGCCGGCCACAGCCCGTACGCGACGGTGAGCGCGGAGAGCACGAGCGGGGCCGCGAGGAACGCGGGCTCCACGCGCTGCATGTCGCTGATCACGGACTTCCCGCCGACGCCGGCCTCGAGCTCCGAGAAGCGGGCCGACTTGTGGGCGAACCCGCCCCACACGAAGCGGGCGCTGTAGGCGAAGGTCAGCACGGAGCCCAGCACGAGCCCGGCGAGCACCACGACGCCCGCGGGGTCCTCGGCGGCGTGCACGAACGCGGCCAGCACGGCCTCCTTCGCCACGAACCCGGCCAGCGGCGGCACCCCGGCCATGGAGGCGGCGGAGACGAGCGCGACGGCGAAGAGCACCGGCACCCGGCCGGCGAGCCCGGACAGGCGGCGGATGTCGCGGGTGCCGGCCCGGTGGTCGATGATCCCGACCACGAGGAACAGCGCCGCCTTGAACAGCCCGTGCGCCAGGAGCATCGCCATCCCGGCCTGCGCGGTGTCGGCGGTGCCGTGGCCGACGACCACGACGAGGAAGCCGAGCTGGCTGACGGTCCCGTAGGCGAGCACGAGCTTGAGGTCGTAGTGCTTCAGGGCCGCCCAGCCGCCGAACAGCATGGTGCCCAGGCCCAGGACCGTGACGGCCGGGGGCCACAGCGCCGTCTCGGCGTAGCCGGGCGCGAGGCGGGCCACGAGGTAGATCCCGGCCTTGACCATCGCGGCGGCGTGCAGGTACGCGGAGACCGGGGTCGGGGCGGCCATCGCCGAGGGCAGCCAGAAGTGCAGCGGGATCAGCGCGGACTTCGTCACGGCGCCCACGAGCAGCAGCAGCACGGCGACGTCGACCACGGTGCCGCGCCGGGCGAGCTCGGGGGCCGCGGCGAGCAGCTCGGAGATCCGGTAGGTGCCGGCGGTCTGCCCGAGCATCACGACGCCGACGAGCATGGCCAGCCCGCCGGCCGTGGTGAGCACGAGGGCCTGCAGGGCCGCGCGGCGGGCGGAGAGGCGGGTGCGGTTGTAGCTGATGAGCAGGAAGGACAGGACGGTGGTGATCTCCCAGAAGACGAACAGCAGCAGCAGGTCGTCGGCGGTCACCAGCCCGAACATGGCGCCGGCGAAGGCCAGCAGCTGCGCGCCGAAGGGGCCGATGTCGTCGGCGTCGGACTTGAAGTAGCGGGCGCAGTAGAAGAGCACCAGGGAGCCCGCGCCGAGCACCAGCAGGGACATCGACCAGGCGAGGGCGTCCATCCGCAGCACGAGGTCCAGGTGCAGGGAGGGGATCCAGCTCCCGCCCTCGGTCCAGCCGCCCTGCGGCCCCGCGGCCGGCCCGTACACCCGGGGGGCGGAGGCCAGCAGCCAGACGAGGCCGGCGAGGGGGACGGCGGCCAGGACGTAGAACGCCGCGCGGCCCAGCCGGTCGAAGATCAGGGGCGCGACCGCGGCCATCACTGCGTGGAGCAGGAGCACGGCGGTCATCGGGCGCCTCCGGGGGTCGGGGAAGGATGATCGGCGCGTAGCGCGACCTCGGCGGTGGGCGTCATGCGGGCGCCGCCGCGGGCGGCGCTCGCGACGGTGCGGGGGTTCCCGGTCGTCCCCGGGAGGTTCCACCCTATCAAAGGCGTTTTTCCGGCCCGTCTCCCGCTCCCGGGGCCGGCGCGCGCCTAGCATGGCAGCCATGGACGCCGCACCCCCCGCCCCCTCGTCGGCCCGCCCCGCCGCCCCCTTCGTGCCCGACCGCCGCCACGTGTGGGCGTGGAGCCTGTGGGACGTGGGCTCGGCGGCGTTCAACGCGGTGATGACCACGTTCGTGTTCACCGTCTACCTCACGGGCGAGCCGTTCGGCGGGGAGGACCACGCGTCCGAGGTGCTGGGCTACGGGATGGGCGCCGCGGGGGTGCTCGTCGCCCTGCTCGCCCCCGTGGTGGGCCAGCGCAGCGACGGCGCCGGGCGGCGCAAGCTGTGGCTGGGGGTGAACACCATGCTCACGGCGCTGCTCACGGCGCTGTGCTTCTTCGTCTACCCGCAGTACCCGTTCCTCTGGCTGGGCGTGGGCCTGCTGGCGCTGGCCAACGTCTTCGACGAGTTCGCGGTGGTCAACTACAACGCGATGCTGCCCGGCCTCGCGGGCCGCGAGCACATCGGCCGCGTGAGCGGGCAGGGGTGGGCGATGGGCTACTTCGGGGGCATCGTGGCCCTGACGATCGTGCTGTTCGGCTTCATCACGCCCGGCCTGCTGGGCCTGCCCGAGGAGGACGCCCTCAACGTGCGGGCGGTCGCCCTGTTCTCCGGGCTGTGGATCGCCCTGTTCTCGGTCCCCGTGCTGCTCACGGTGCCGGAGGCCCGCCCGGTCCGCACCGGGCCCCGCCCCTCCGTGCTGCGCTCCTACCGGCAGCTGGGGGCGACGCTGCGGGAGCTGTGGCGGGACTCCCCGCAGACCCTGCGGTTCCTGCTGGCCTCCGCCGTGTTCCGGGACGGGCTCAACGCGGTGTTCACCTTCGGCGGCGTGCTCGCGGCCGGCACCTTCGGCTTCAGCCTCACGGACGTCATCGTCTTCGCGATCGTCGGCAACGTGGCCGCCGGGGCGGGGGCGCTCGTGGGCGGGCGCCTCGACGACCGCGTGGGCCCCCGGCGCGTCATCGTCGTCTCCCTGGTCGGGGTGATCGCGGCGGGCACGCCGCTGCTGGTCCTGGACGGGACGGCCGCGTTCTGGGTCTGCGGGCTGCTGCTGTGCCTGTTCGTGGGCCCGGCGCAGTCGGCCTCGCGCACGTTCCTCGGCCGGCTCACGAGCGCGGGGCACGAGGGCGCCCTCTACGGGCTCTACGCCACCACGGGCCGGGCCGTGAGCTTCCTGGCGCCCACCCTGTTCGCGGTCTTCGTCTCCGTGCTGGGGGCCCAGCGCTGGGGGATCCTGGGGATCCTGCTCGTCGTCGCCGCGGGCACGGTCCTGCTGCTGGGCGTGCGCCCGCCGGAGGACCGGCGGGACTGAGCTCAGATCGGGGTGCGGGTGAAGCCGAGGTGGCTGCGCGACGCCGTCGGCCCCCGCTGCCCCTGGTACCGGTTGGCGTAGGCGCCGGAGCCGTACGGGTGCTCGGCCGGGGAGGACAGCCGGAAGAAGCACAGCTGGCCCACCTTGGAGCCCGGCCACAGCTTGATCGGCAGCGTGGCCATGTTCGACAGCTCGAGGGTGACGTGGCCGGAGAAGCCCGGGTCGATGAACCCGGCGGTGGAGTGGGTCAGCAGCCCGAGCCGGCCGAGGGAGGACTTGCCCTCGAGCCGGGCCGCGATGTCGTCGGGCAGGGTCACCTTCTCGAAGGTGGCGCCCAGCACGAACTCCCCGGGGTGCAGCACGAACGCCTCCTCGGGGTCGACCTCCACGAGCCGGGTCAGCTCCGGCTGCTCCACGGACGGGTCGATGTGCGCGTACTTGTGGTTGTCGAAGAGCCGGAACCAGCGGTCCAGCCGCACGTCGACGCTGGCGGGCTGGATCATGGCGGGGTCGTAGGGCTCGAGGACGACCCGGCCGCCGTCGAGCTCCCGGCGGATGTCGTGGTCAGAGATCAGCACGGTCCCCAAGGTAGCGCACGGGCCCGGCGCCCCACCGGGCCCGTGCGGTGGTGTACAGTGTTCTGGTGTCCCCGTCCGGCGCGTGCGCCGAGCGGGACCGAGGACGCGCGGCCGTAGCTCAATGGTAGAGCGCACGCTTCCCAAGCCTGATACGCGGGTTCGATTCCCGTCGGCCGCTCTCGAGACCGAACGCCCCGTGCCCCCGGCACGGGGCGTTCGTCGTCCCCTCCCCCGGGGCGGGCCCCTCCGGTAGAATCGCCCCGGCGCCCGCCCGGGCGACCTCCGCACCCCGCTTCCGAGGAGCCCTGCCGCGTCATGCTGCGCACCATGTTCAAGGCCAAGATCCACCGGGCGACCGTCACCCAGGCGGAGCTGCACTACGTCGGGTCGGTGACCGTCGACCAGGACCTCCTCGACGCCGCCGACATCCTGCCCGGCGAGCTGGTCGCCGTCGTCGACGTCACCAACGGCGCCCGGCTCGAGACCTACACCATCGCCGGCGAGCGCGGGACCGGCGTGGTCGGGATCAACGGCGCGGCCGCCCACCTCGTGCACCCCGGCGACCTCGTCATCCTCATCAGCTACGCGCAGATGGACGACGCCGAGGCCCGCGCCCACGTGCCCACCGTCGTCCACGTGGACGGGGACAACCGGATCGTGGACCTCGGCACGGACCCCGCGGAGGCCCTGCTCGAGGGCGTGTCCCGCCCCCCGCACTCCCGCCCGCTGGCGGACGCGCAGGCCGAACTGCCCACCGGCTGAGCCCCTGCCGCCCGGACCGGCCCCCCGGATGGGATAGAACTGTAGGGGCCCGAACCCGCGGGCCCCCACAGCGCGAGGAGGGCCCGTGACCGGAGTGTTCTCGGGGTTCTTCATCGTCTGGGCCATCATCATCGCGGGCTACCTGGTGGGCCGCCGCGGCGTGCTGGGCCCGCACGGGCAGGAGATCCTCAGCAAGTTCTCCTTCTACGTGGCCAGCCCGCCGCTGCTGTTCCTGACGATCTCCGAGGCCGACATCGCCCGGATGTTCTCCGCCCCGCTGCTCGTCGCCGCGGTCTCCGCCCTGCTCACGACCCTCGCCTACGCCGGCCTCGCCCGGTGGCTGCTGCGCCGGGACCTCGCGACCACCGTGATGGGCGCGCAGGCGGCGTCGCAGGTCAACTCGGCGAACCTGGGCATACCGATCGCGACGTTCGTGCTCGGGGACGCCACCCAGGTGGTGCCCGTGCTGCTGTTCCAGCTGGCGATCAACACCCCCGTCTACCTCACCGTCATGGACACCCTCACCGACGGGCGGCGCCCGAGCCTGGGCTCGGTCCTGCACAACGTGGTCACCAACCCGATGATCGTGGGCTCCGCGCTCGGGATCCTGTTCGCCGTCACGGGCTGGCAGCTGCCGGAGGTCGTGGAGCAGCCCGTGCGGCTGGTCTCCGGGGCCTCCATCCCGGCGATGCTCATGGCGTTCGGCATCTCGCTGGTGGGGGCCTCGCCCCTGCGCCGCGGCGCGGGACCGCGCCGGGACGTGGCGCTCGCCGCCGCGTTCAAGCTCCTGCTGCACCCGCTGCTGGCGTTCGTGTTCGCCCGCTTCCTGCTGGGCCTCGACGGGCACCTGCTCTACGCGGTGGTGGTGATGGCGGCCCTGCCCACCGCGCAGAACATCTACGTGGCCGCGGTCCGCTACGGCCGCGCGGAGGTGCTGTGCCGCGACACGGTGCTCGTCACCACGGTGGTCGCGATGCTCACCATGGCGGGCGTGGCGCTGGTCCTGTCCTGATCCGCCGGGCGCCGCCGGGCCCGCGCGGACCCGCGCGCCGCGTTCAACGACTGCAAACCATCAGGTTACTGGTCTGTGAGGTAAGCCACCCCTAGACTGAAGATCCGCGGAGGAGCGGTCGCCCCGGGCGCAGGTCCGGCCCCGGCCGTCCCGCCGGCCGGGGCCCGCAGGGGTCCTCTCCCGACGGCCTCCGCGGGCCCGCCACACCGTCGAAGGGGAGGAACAGACCGTTGACCACCACCTCACAAGCCCACCCAGCCCGACGGCGGCGGCGGCTCAGCGCCGCCGCCGCCGTCGGGGCCGTGGGAGCCCTGGTCCTCACCGGCTGCGGCGACGCCGACGCCGGCGCCACCCCGACCCTCACCTGGTACATCAACCCGGACGCCGGCGGACAGGCCGAGATCGCCCAGCAGTGCTCCGAGGCCTCCGGCGGCAGGTACAACATCGTGACCGCGCTGCTGCCCCTCGACGCCGCCGGGCAGCGCGAGCAGCTGGCCCGCCGCCTCGCCGCCGGGGACACCTCGATGGACATCATGAGCCTCGACCCGCCCTTCATCCCCGAGCTGGCCGAGCCGGGCTTCCTGGCCCGGCCCCCGGCCGAGGTGGTCGAGGCGACCACCCAGGACGTGCTCGCGGGCCCGCTCGAGGGGGCCCGCTGGAACGAAGAGGTCGTGACGATCCCCTTCTGGGCCAACACCCAGCTGCTGTGGTACCGCGAGTCGGTGGCGGAGGCCGCGGGCCTGGACATGGACCAGCCCGTGACCTGGGACCAGATCATGGACGCGGCCCGGGAGCAGGACAAGAACCTCGGCGTGCAGGGCACCCAGGCGGAGTCGATGACGGTGTGGGTCAACGGGCTCATCGAGTCGGCGGGGGGCTCCATCGTGGAGAACCCCGAGGCCCCGGCCGACGAGGTCTCGATCGGCATGGACTCCGCGGCGGCGGCGAAGGCCGCCGAGATCGTGGGCACCATCGGCCGGGACGGACTGGGCGGGCCGGGCCTGCCGACCTCCACCGAGAACACCTCGATGATCGACTTCCAGTCGGACAACGGCTCGTTCATGGTCAACTGGCCGTTCATCTACGCGGCCACGGCGGCCGCGGTGGAGGAGGGGACGGTCGAGCAGTCCGTCTACGAGGACATCGGCTGGGCCCTGTGGCCGCGCGTGGACGCGGACCAGCCCTCCGCTCCCCCGCTGGGCGGGATCAACATCGGGGTGGGCTCCACCTCGAAGCACCAGGACCTCGCCTGGGAGGCCGTCGAGTGCATCGTCGCCCCCGAGAAGCAGGCGCAGTACTTCGTCACCAACGGCAACCCCGCCGCGTCCGAGGCCGCCTACGAGGACCCGGCGGTCCGCGAGGCCTACCCGATGTACGCGACCATCCGCGAGTCCCTGGACCAGGCGGCCCCGCGGCCCCAGACCCCCTACTACAACGAGGTCTCCAGCGCGATCCAGCAGCAGTGGACCCCGCCGGCGTCCGTCAACGAGAACACGCCCCGGAACACCGCCGAGTTCATCGAGGCCGTCCTGAAGGGAGACCAGCTGCTATGAGCACCGTCGTCAACCCCAACGCTCCCGGCACCGATCCGCGCTCGCCGGCCCCGGCGCCCGTGACCGGGCGGCGCAGCGCCAAGCAGGGCCTGTCCGACCGCGCCAAGTCGGAGCGCAAGCTCGGCTGGATGCTCGCCGGCCCGGCGTTCGTCCTGATGCTGCTGGTCACCCTCTACCCGATCCTGCAGGCCCTGTGGGACTCCCTGTTCTCGTTCCGCCTCACCGACCCCGGCAACCGGGAGTTCGTCTTCCTGGGCAACTACGCCACCGTGCTCTCCGACGGCCTGTTCTGGCAGGACCTCGGGGTGACCGTGCTGATCACCGTGGTGACGGTCGTGGTGGAGCTCGTGCTGGGCTTCGCCCTGGCGCTCGTGATGAACAACGCGATCCGCAACACCCGCGGCCTGCTGCGCACCGCGATCCTCGTGCCCTACGGCATCATCACGGTCGTGTCGGCCTTCGCCTGGTTCTACGCCTTCGACATCACCACCGGCTACATCAACAACTGGTTCTCCTGGCTGCCGGGCATCGGCCCCGACTTCAACTGGTTCGCCTCCCAGTGGCCGGCGCTGTTCGTGATCATGGCCTCCGAGATCTGGAAGACCACCCCGTTCATCTCCCTGCTGCTGCTCTCCGGCCTGGCCCAGGTGCCCACCGAGTTCACCGAGGCCGCCAAGGTCGACGGCGCCACCTGGTGGCAGCGGATGTCCCGGGTGATCATCCCGAACATGAAGGCGGCCATCATGGTGGCGGTCGTGTTCCGCGCCCTGGACGCCTTCCGCATCTTCGACAACATCTTCATCATGACCCAGGGCCAGTACGGCACCGAGACCCTCTCGCTGCTGGCCTACCGCACCTCGATCGGCCGCCTGGAGATCGGTCTCGGCTCCGCGATCTCCGTGATCCTGTTCGTCTGCGTCCTGCTGATCGCCTTCGTCGCCATCCGGGTGTTCAAGGTCGACCTCGCCGGCTCCGGAAAGGGAAGGTAACCGCCCATGTCCACCAAGCAGAAGGTCGGGTGGGCCGTCGTCTCGGTCCTGGTCCTGGTCTACGCCCTGTTCCCCGTCCTCTCGATCCTCATGACGTCCTTCAAGACGCCCTCGGACCTGACCTCCGGGAAGTTCCTGCCGACCCAGTGGGTGGGCGAGAACTACGCGTCCATCTTCGTGGGCGACGCCAAGGACCTCTTCGTCCCGTCGCTGATCAACTCGATCGGCATCTGCCTGATCTCCACGTTCATCGCGGTGGTGCTCGCCACGTTCTGCGCGTACGCCATCGCCCGGCTGGACTTCCCCGGCAAGAAGATCATCCTCACCACCGCGCTCGCGGTGTCCATGTTCCCGGTGATCTCCCTCGTGACCCCGCTGTTCAACCTGTGGCGCCAGATCGGGCTCTACGACACGTGGCCCGGCCTGATCATCCCCTACCTCTCCCTGACCCTGCCGATCTCGATCTGGACGCTGACCGCGTTCTTCCAGCAGATCCCGTGGGACCTCGAGCGGGCCGCGCAGGTGGACGGCGCGACCACCTGGCAGGCGTTCCGCAAGGTCATCGTCCCGCTGGCCGCGCCCGGCGTGTTCACCACCGCGATCATCGCGTTCTTCATCGCGTGGAACGACTTCGTCTACGGCATCGGCCTCACCTCGACCGAGCGCGCGCGGCCCGTGCCCGCGGCGCTGGCGTTCTTCACCGGCGCCTCGCAGTTCGAGGACCCGGCCGGCGCGATCTCCGCCGCCGCGATCGTCGTCACCATCCCGGTGGTGCTGCTGGTGCTGCTCTTCCAGCGCCAGATCGTCTCCGGCCTCACCCAGGGCGCGGTCAAGGGCTGAGCCCGCGCGCTCCCGAACCTCTTCCGAACCGAACGAAGGACTGAGCCCAGATGGCAGCCATCACCCTCAACCACCTCGTCAAGCAGTACGGCGACGGCTTTCCCGCGGTCAACGACGTCTCGATCGACATCGCCGACGGCGAGTTCCTCATCCTCGTGGGCCCCTCCGGCTGCGGCAAGTCGACGCTGCTGCGGATGATCGTGGGCCTGGAGGACATCACCTCCGGGGACCTGCTGATCAACGGCCAGCGGGTCAACGACAAGGAGCCCCGCGAGCGCAACCTCTCGATGGTGTTCCAGAACTACGCGCTCTACCCCCACCTGACGGTCTACGAGAACATCGCGTT
>Ga0326721_10000346_pt1 | contig 14560 bp, 14 predicted proteins | sample SGPome_FD_203951 | JGI IMG/M metagenome (GOLD analysis project Ga0326721, IMG submission 203951) | Soil microbial communities from Southern Great Plains, Lamont, Oklahoma, United States - SGP_1_2016 | ecosystem: Engineered > Artificial ecosystem > Soil microcosm > Unclassified | place: USA...
CGGGGCGCCGCCGCTTCTTTTTCCGGCTTCTGCTCCCCGCCCGGGCTCCGGCTCCTACACTGACGCCATGGGACAGTCCCTGCTGTTCGGCGTCGTCGCCTCCAGCGCCCTCGTCATCGGGGCGCTGATCGGGGTGCGCTTCGAGCTGCCGAAGCGCGTGCTGGCGATCCTGCTGTCCTTCGCCGCCGGGGCCCTCATCACCGCGCTGGCCTTCGAGCTGTTCGAGGACGCCTACGAGCAGGGCGGGATCTGGCGCGCCGTCATCGGGCTGTTCGCCGGTGCCGTGGTCTTCACGGCCCTCAGCGCTCTGCTGGACCGGTGGGCGCAGCCCGGCCGCGGCTCCCGGGACGCCGAGAAGCAGCAGGGCAGCGCCAAGCTGGACCCGGACGCCGCCTCCACCGAGCACGCCCCGACGGCCGCGTCCGCGCGGGGTGCCGCCGGACTGGCCCTGCTGGCGGCCGTCACCCTCGACGGCGTGCCGGAGAACGTGGCGCTGGGCGTCGCCCTGGGCGAGGGGACCGGCGGGCTGGCCCTGCTGGCGGCCATCTTCGTCTCCAACTTCCCCGAGGCGCTGGTGGGGTCGGCGTCGATGCGCGAGCAGGGCATGGCCAGGGGCAAGGCCGTGGGGCTGTGGCTGGTGTGCGCCGTGCTGCTGGCCGCCGCCGTGGTGGTCGGGGCGGGCCCCCTCTCCAGCAGCGACCCCGCGACGATCTCCGTGCCGCTGGCCTTCGCCGCCGGGGCGGTGATCGCCTCGCTGGCGGACACCCTGATGCCGGAGGCCTACGAGCACGGCGGGCCGGCGGTGGCGCTGAGCACGGCCGCGGGCTTCGTGCTGTCGTTCGCGCTGTCGCTGGCCTGAACCGCCGCACCCGCCCGGCGGCCTCGCGGAGGCCGCCGGGCCGGGCGGGAAGCGGTCCGCGGGATCAGATGAACGGGCTGGCCGGATCGGGCGGCAGGGGCGGCATGTCCGAGGGCATGGCGAGGTCCCAGGTGTGGATCGAGACGGGGATCCCCCGCGAGATGAACAGGACGCTGGTGTCCCCGTCCTCGTCCACCAGCGCCAGCTCCGACGCGCGATCGTCGGCGAGCGCCTGGCGGATCTCCTCCCGGTAACGCCCGAACTCCTCGTCGGGGATGTGGTGCTGCTGGCCGGCGTAGTTGATGTGCGCCATGCGGCGGTCTCCTGTCGGATCGGCTGCGGGTCCGTCCCGCGGGCTGGTCCCAACGTACTGGAGTGTGACGAACGCACACGCTCCTCGGCGGTGCATAACGGATCATGACTGCACCGCTCCGGTGGGCCGGCCCCGCGGTCGTCGGCGGAGCGCCGGCCGCGGCCGTGCGCCCGGCGTCCCGTCGCGGCCGGTGGGCGAGCAGTCCCTGACACATTCGGCGCGGAGCCCGGCGTGCGCGGGCACTGCCGCGGCTTTCGCGCGGGGCGCCGAGGCCGGTCCCCGGGTGTCCTCCGCCGTTCCGCCGGTCTGACGTGCGACGACGCCGCGCCCCGGGCCGGAGCCGTCCTGAGCGCCCGGGACCGTGGGACCCGGCCGGTGGGACGGGCCGCCGAAGTGATGGACAGCACACGTCCCGCGATGTTGAACTGGCAATGGTCAGCCCCGCGGCTGGCACGAGCTCGTGCGGTTTCCCGACGGGGGCGGACCGCAGGGCCGACCGAGGAGGAGAGTCCCATGGAGCCCTGGATCTGGATCGTGGTGGCCGTCGCCGTGCTGGCGGTCATCGTCGTGGCGCTGGTCGGGACCCGGAAGAAGAAGGAGCGCCACGCCGTGGCGCAGCGCGAGAACCGGCAGCGCGCCGCCGACCTCCGCGGCCGCAGCCAGGAGGAGTCCCTCGCGGCCCGCGAGCGCAAGGCGGACGCCGACGCGGCCCTGGCCGAGGCCGAGAAGGCCCGCATCGAGGCCGACCGCCTCGAGCAGGACGCCCGGCGGCGGGCCGAGGAGGCCGACCGGGTCCGCCAGGAGGCGGAGAGCCACCGGCAGGAGGCCGCGGCGCTCGACCCGGACGGGGAGGACTCCGGGTCCGACGGCGGGCCCGGGCGGGACCGTGGCGTCCGGCCCGAGCGGGACTCCGGGCCCCAGGACCGTCCCCGCGGCTGAGCCCCGGGCGCACCGCGCCCGCGGACGTGCTGCGCCGTCAGACGTGCCGAGTCCCCAGGACGGTCGTGATTCCCCGGCCACGATCGTGGGGAGCTGCGCCGGTCCCGGGGACTGTGCGTGGAACGGGGTGGGCGGGGTCAGAACGCCGGAGGGTTGTCCAGGTCCCGCACCGAGAAGGTGTCGCACTGGTTGATGTCGCCGGTCCGGTACCCGGCGTAGAACCACAGCTGGCGCTGGCGGGACGTGCCGTGCGTGAACGCCTCGGGGTTGACCCGGCCCTGGGTGGTGGCCTGGATGCGGTCGTCGCCGATCACCTCGGCGGCGTTGAGCGCCTGCTCGAGCTGCTCGGGGGTGACCTCCTCCAGCCGGACCGCCCCGGACGTGCCGCCCGAGGCGCCGTGGGCCCACAGCCCGGCGAGGCAGTCGGCCTGCAGCTCCACGCGCACCGCCCCGGAGTCCGCTCCCTGCGGGTCCCGCTGGGCGTAGCCGAGGGTGCCGATCTGGTTCTGGATGTGGTGGCCGAACTCGTGGGCCAGCACGTACTCCTCGGCGAGCGGGCCGCCCTCGGCCCCGAACTGGGTCTGCAGCTCGTCGAAGAACCCGACGTCCAGGTACACGGTCTCGTCCGCGGGGCAGTAGAACGGGCCCACGGCCGAGGACGCCGCACCGCACCCGGTGCCCGTCCGCCCCTCGAACAGCGAGACGTCCGGCAGGACGTACCGCTCGCCCGTGGTGGCCGGCAGGTACTCCTCCCAGAACTGGTCGAGGCTCTGGGCCGTGGCGATCATCCGGCAGTCCGTGTACTGGTTGGCGTCCTCGCCCGTCCGGCAGCGCTCGGCGCGCTCCTGCTGCACGGAGCCCTGGGCGCCGGTGTCCTGCCCGCCGCCCCCGCCGCCGGTGAGGGCGTCGATGCCGTCCTGGCCGAAGAGCAGGCCCACGACGAGCAGCAGCAGGGTGCCGCCGATGCCGCCGCCCACGGCGACGCCGCGCCCGCCGCCGCCCACGCGACCGGCGTCGAGCTGGGAGTTGTTGTCGAAGCTCATGCGTGAAGTGTAAGCCGTCTGATGATCTTTCGGGCGCTCGGCTCAGTCGAACCCGCGCGCGGCGAGGGCCTGGCCCGTGCGCTGGGCGTAGGCGACGGTCGAGATCACCGCCGGGGTGACCAGCCGCACGGGATGGGGGCGCAGGCCGCGGGCGTGCACGGCGTCGCGGAGGTCGGCCACGGAGCCCACGACGAAGGGGATCGAGCGCAGCATCAGGGAGACCGCCAGCCCGATCCGCCCGGGGTCCGCCCCGACCAGCCGCACGGGCCCGCACAGCCACACCACGCCGTCGAGGAGGGCGGACAGCGGCGTGGTGTGCATCAGGACGCGGGTGAGGACGAGGAACACCACGATGGTCAGCAGGACGTCGGCGGCCGCGGCCGGCCCGGCGCCCAGCACGTGGTAGACGCCCAGCAGCACGAGCACGGGCAGGGCGGGGGCGAGCCCGTGCCACCACTGCCGGGCGCGGATCCCGGCCGCCGAGCCGGCGAGCACCAGCAGCCCGGTCAGCACGGCGGGCACCCGCCAGGACGGGGCGAGCACCACGGCGAGGGACACGGCCACGAGCCCCAGGGCCTTCGCCCACAGGGGCGCGCGGTGCAGCACGCTCGTGCCGGGGGCGTAGCTGCCGAAGAGGTCGGGGCCCCGGCTCACGGGCGGGCCTCCTGCGGGAAGCCGTGCGCGCACCACTGCTCGTAGGCGGGGACGACCTCCCCGGGCGGACCGTCGGCGACGATCCCGCCGTCGTTGAGCACCAGCACCCGCGGCGCGGTGGCGGCCAGGCCGAGGTCGTGGGTGGAGATCAGCAGCTGCTGGGGGAGACCCTCGAGCAGCTCCAGCAGCCGGCCGCGGTTGCGCAGGTCCAGCAGCGTGGTGGGCTCGTCGAGCAGCAGGACGTCGGGCTCCACGGCCAGCACCGCCGCGAACGCCGCGAGCTGGCGCTCCCCGCCGGAGAGGTCGTAGATGCTGTGCTCGGCGCGGTGGGCGATCCCCACCCGCTCGAGCAGCTCCAGCGCGGCCGCCCGGCGTCGGGCCCTGGGCACGCCCGCCCCGCGCAGGGACAGCTCGACGTCCTCGACCGGGGTCGGCATGACGAGCTGCGACAGGGGGTCGGTGAAGACGAAGCCCACCCGCCGGCGCACGGCCCGCACGTCGCGCGCCACGTCCGTGCCGTGCACGGTGACCGTGCCCGCCGAGGGGCGCACGAGCCCGTTGAACAGGCGAAGGAACGTGGACTTGCCGGACCCGTTGAGCCCGACGACCGCGGTGCGGCGCTCGGCCACCGACACGTCCACGCCCCGCAGCAGGGTGAGCTCACCCGAACCGGAGGGCGCCGTGACGGTCACGTCCGCGCAGACGAGGGCCGCGGCCCCGGAGGAGTGCGGCACGGCTCAGCGCGTGCCCGCGATCCGGGGGAACGCCCTGTGCACGCCCACGGCGATGACCGCGGCGAGCACGCACTTGACGAGGTCCCCGGGCCAGAACGCGAGGTCGGCGAGGAGCGCGTCCTCGAAGGGCAGCCGGGCGTTGAGCATCAGCCCCGGGACGCCGCCGAGGCGGACGACGACGAAGCCGGCGAGGGACGCGGCCAGGAGCCGCGCCGTGTAGGTGCCGGTGCGCTCGTAGCGGGCGTTGGTGGCCCCGCCGTCGTTGGCGCGCCGGGCCGGGATCAGCCACTGGGCCAGGTAGCCGGCCGCGGCGGCCGCGAACGGGAAGGCCAGGACGTACCCGGCCGAGGGCCCGGCCAGCACGCCGAGGCCGCCGCGGAAGCCGGCGAAGACCGGCACCCCGACGAGACCGACCAGCACGTAGAGCGCCACCGCCAGGAACCCCCGCGTCCCGCCGAGCACCAGGCCCGTGAGGAACACGGCCAGGGTCTGCAGCGTCAGCGGCACCGCCGCCGCGCCCAGCGGGATCCCGGGCAGCACCGACAGCGCGGCGGTCAGCGCCGCGAACACGGCGATGTTGGCGAGGTCCTCGGCGGTGACGCGACGGCGCCGCTCGGTGTTGGTCATGGGCCCAGCCTAGGGCTTGGGCCGGGCCTGCGGCTCGTCGGCGCCCTCCGACGCCGCGACCTGCTGCTCGGTGGCGCCCAGCTGCCCGCCGCGGCGCTGCTGCAGGCGCATCATCTGGTACTTCCAGCGCTGGGCCATGGTCGCCTTTGCCTCGATCCGGTCCTTGGGGTCGAGGGGGTCGGCGCCCAGCACGGGGTCGTCGCCGGCCTGGTACCCCGAGGCCCAGACCTGGGCGACGGCCCACGCGACGGCCGTGAGCGGCACGGCGAGGATGGCCCCGAAGATCCCGCCCACGATGGTGCCCACGGTCAGGGCCAGCAGGATCATCAGCGCGTGCAGGCTCAGGGTGCGGCCCATGATGATCGGCTGGAGGATGTTGCCCTCGATCTGGTTGACGATGATGATCCACACGATCACGATCAGCGCGATCGCCGGGCCGTTGGTCACCAGGGCGACGAGGGCCGCGAGGACGCCGGCGACGGTGGCGCCCACGACGGGGATGAAGGCGGTGATGAACGCGATCACCGCCAGCGGGACGGCCAGGGGCACGCCCAGCACCAGCAGGGCGGCGCCGATCAGCACGGCGTCGGCCAGGGCGATCGCGGCGGTGCCGCGCACGTACCCGCCCAGCACCTCCGCGCCCCGGTCCACGGACTCGGCCAGCTTCGCCCGGCGCTCCCCCCGGGTCCAGCGCAGGGCGAAGTTCCACATCTTCTCCCCGTCCTTCAGGAAGAAGAACAGGACCACGATCATCAGCACGGCGCCGGTCACGAAGTTGGCCGCCGCGCCCAGACCGCTCAGCGCGGTGCCGGCGATGGCCCCGCCGGACAGGGCGTCGCCGGCCTGGCGCAGCGCGTCGTCGACCGCCGCGGTGTCCACCGGCAGGGGCCCGGAGGAGATGAAGCGCTGGAGCTCCCCCCAGCCCTCCGTCGCCTGGGTGACCAGGGTGTCCCACTCGCTGCGGATGGCGAAGACGATGCCGGTGAGTACCCCGCCCACCAGGGCCAGGATGCCCAGGAACGCGGCGAGGGTGGCCAGCAGGTTGGACCAGCCCTTGCGCTCGAGCCACTTCACCAGCGGGGCCACCGCCGAGGCGAGGATCAGTGCCACGAGGATGGCGATGACGACGACCTTCACCCGGAGCAGGATCCACACGAGGCCCACGGCCACGGCGGCGATCAGCAGGGTCTGGGCGGCCCGGGAGCCGGCGCGGCCGAGGGTGTCCGACCACGGGCCGATGGCCGGGGCGAGGGACTGGGCGGCGTCGCCGATGTCGGCCACGCTGTCGCCGGGGGTCGGCGAGGGCTCGTCCTGCCCGGCCTCCAGCCGGGCCGCGAGCGCGGCGTCGGCGCGGCGGGAGCCGCGGGAGGGCCCGTGCGGGGGAGGGGTGCGGGGCGGGGTGGCCATGCGGGTGCTCCTGGAGAGGACGACGGCGGTCCCCCCAACCCTAAGGCTGCTGTCGGTGCACTGTCCACCGGCCGCGGGGGCGGACCCGCCGGTCAGCCCCCGGTTGCCCCGACCACGAAGACGGCCGTCAGCACGTGCCGGCGCCGCCCTGCGACGTCGCGCATGAGCGCCGGCGCGCGCTCGTAGTCCTCGACGTCGGTGATCAGGTGCTCGCGGACCTCGTCCCCGTGGGCCGTGAGCAGCCGGACGGTCTCGGCCGAGAGCCGGTGCCGGTCCCAGACGTGGGCCAGCCCACGGGGCACGCGCCCGATCTGCGCGCAGCGCAGGCTCAGGCCGTTGTGGTGGAACTCCTCGCCCAGGCGCACCGCGTCCGCGCCCTCGGTGTAGAACGCGAGGTCGATCACCGACCCCTGCGGGCGCGCCGCCCGCAGGGCGGCGTGCAGGGCCCCGGCCTTGCCCCGGCACTGGAAGACGACGTCCGCGCCGTGGTCGCCGGGCCCGTGCCGCCAGCGGGTCTTCAGCGTCCGGCCGGGGTCGTCGTCGAGGTCCAGCGGGAAGAACCCGAGCCGCTCGGCGAGCGCCCGGCGGCGGGGGTCGGCGTCGGCCACGGCGACCTCGCGGGCCCCCAGGAAGCGGGCGAACAGGGCTGTGAGCAGCCCGACCGGACCGGCCCCGGTGACGAGGACGAGACGCCCCGCCACCCCGTCCCCGAGCGCGCGCACCGGCCCGGCGTCGGCGGCGGCGTGCAGCAGGCCGTTGGCGCAGATGGGGCCGAAGTGCGCCACGAAGACCCCGAGCAGCGGGTCGAGGTCCTCCGGCAGCGGCACGAGGTGCTCGGTCACCGGGTCGGCCACGTGGGCGGTGGCGTGCCCGTAGGCGCCGGCCAGGACGTCGCCGGGGCGGTACGCGGGAGTGCGGGACTCCGCGACCCGGGCGACCTCCATGTAGCCCAGCCGGCGCACCGGGTAGCCCTGGTCGGGGACGCCGCGGTGGAAGAGCGCGAGCTCGGTGTCGTGGCGCGAGTGCAGCCCCGGGTGGTCCCCCTTGACGAACGCCAGCTCCGTGCCCGCGGAGAGCCCGGTCGCCAGGGTCTGCAGGAGCAGGCCCCCCTCGGGGACCTCCGGGAGCACCTCGTCGACGATCTCGATCCGCCCCCGGGCGGGCACGACGAGGTTGCGGCGCGCGCTCACGGGGAGGGCTCCAGCCGCACGGGCGCGCCCGTGCGGGCCGACTCCGCGATCGCGCAGGCCAGCCGGTGGGTGCGCAGGGCCTCGCCGTAGGGGGCCCGGGTGCTCTCGCGCTCGCCGCGCACCGCCTCCAGGAACTCCCGGTCCACGGCCACCTTCGGGTCCTCCTCCGGGGCGTGGTCGGTGCGCTGCCCGGCGTCGAACTGCGCCAGCCCGTCCTCGGACAGCTCCAGGTACAGCCCGCGGCTGACCGTGTGCAGGGCCGAGCGGTGCTTGGCCGCGAGCACCGAGGTCGCCGCGAGCGTGGCGATCGCCCCCGACGCGAAGCGCACGGTGGCGGCGGTGGCGTCGTCGACGTCCCCGTGGTCCTCCGCGGCCGCGTCGGGCGCCTGGCGGACCCCGGCGGCGTAGACCTCCACGGCCTCGCCCAGCAGGAAGCGGGCCATGTCCACCACGTGGGTCAGCTGCTCGACCACCTGCCCCCCGGAGCGGTCCGCCCACCCCCACCACGGCGTGGGCGGGCGCTTGTCGAGCCAGTAGCCGTTGGCCAGCAGCGGGGGCGCCTGCGCGAGCAGCTCCTTGGCGCGCACGGCCGTGTCCAGGCAGCGCCAGTGGTAGCCCGTGCCCGTCACGACGCCGGTGGACTCCACCATGGCCCCGATCTGCTCGGCGACGTCCAGGCCCAGGCCCACGGGCTTCTCCACGAACAGGGGTTTGCCCCGGCTCAACGCGGCGCGCTCCCCGGGGCCGTGGGCGAAGGGCGGGACGCAGACGTAGACGGCGTCCACGTCCACGGCGTCGAGCGCCTCGTAGGGGTCCGTGAAGGCGGCCGCGTCGAGCGCGGTGGCCAGCGCGGTCGCTGCGGGCTCGTGCGCGTCGGTGACGCTGACGACGCGGGCCCCGCCGAGGCGGTGCAGGACGTCGACGTGGCGCCGGGCGACGGAGCCGGCGCCCACGAGGGCGATGCGGAGCGTCATGAGGGGTTCGCCTCCAGGAGTTGTGCGTACAGGTCCAGGTACTGCCGGGCCATGGCGGCCGGGGACCACTGCTGCGCGGCCTCCCGGCAGGCACCCGGGTCCAGCTCGCCGATCCGGCGCAGGCCGCGGACGAGCTCGTCCTCGCCGGCGGCGAGGAAGCCGGTCCGGCCGTGCGCCACGAGGGAGGGGAGCACCCCCAGCGGGGTGCCCACGACGGGCACGCCCCGGGCGAGGGCCTCGACGACGCCGGTGGCCCCGGGCTCGGCCCACCGGTTGGGGGCGAGCAGCGCGCGGGCCGAGCGCAGCAGCCGCTCCTTGCGCTCGCCGGCGACGCCGCCGACCCAGGTCACCGAGGTCCCGTCCACGAGCGGGCGCACCCGCTCGAGCCAGTACCGCACGTCGGGGTGCCCGTGCAGGGCCTCGTCGCCGTCCGCGAGCCGGCGCTCCAGCTCCTCGGGGTCGCCGATCCCGGCGACCGGCCCGGCGAGCACGAGCGGGATCCCGGCCCGGCGGCAGACGCGGGCGGCGAGGTCCTGGCCCTTGTCGGCGGTGATCCGGGCCAGCACCAGGGCGTGCCCGCCCGGCTCGACCGCCACGTCGAGGGCCCGCGGGGCCGCCAGGGGCACCACGCCGATCGTCTGGGCTTGCAGGTTCTCCGGCGCGCGCTCCAGCTGGGAGGCCGAGACCGCGGCGAAGCGGACCCGCCCGCGCCCGTCGAAGCGGGAGTAGAAGTCGGGGTGCTTGCGCAGGTCCCAGTGCAGGGTCTGCAGCGTCGGGGGAGCGGCGTCCCCCATGGCGCCCAGCACGGCCGGGCCCACCACCTCGAGGTGGTCGTGCACGACGTCCCACCGGTCCTCCGCGCGCAACGCGGCCACGACGCCCTGCATGTGGGCGTGGGCGATGCCCGAGACCCGGTTGTAGGGCATGGCGATGGAGGGGAACGCCGGCTCGTCGAGGACCCGCAGGTGGTCGTCGGCCTCCAGCGTCGACGGGCCCACCGTGGCGAGGGTGACGTGCGCGCCCGCCCGGCGCAGCTCCGGCACGAGGGTGGCCACGACCGTCTCGATGCCCCCGTAGCCGTCGGGGGGCACGGGCAGCCACGGCCCGGCGTTGACGAGGACCCGCAGGCCCGTCATGCCACGCGACCGGTCGCCAGCCGCCCGGCGTACTCGGGGACCTGGGCCATCGGCGGGCGCTCGCGCACGCTGATCTCGTGGGTCTCGGCGAGGAAGCGGTCCCCCTCGCGCAGGAACTGCGTCAGGACCCCGCCGTGCTCGCCCAGCGGCCCCTCGCAGCGCAGCCGGGCCTGGACGGTGAGCTGGATCTGGGCGGCCATCCGGGCCAGGGCGGCGTCGGAGGAGTTGCGGTGGGCGCGCACCCCGAGGTCCACCTGGGCCATCGCGTCCAGGCCCACCGCCTCCAGCACGTCGATGAGCATCGCGATCTCCACCCCGTAGCCGGAGACGAACGGGATCCGCTCCAGCAGCCACCGCCGCCCGGCGTACTCCCCGGCCAGCGGCTGCACCAGCCCGGCCAGCTGGGGCCAGAACAGGTTCAGCAGCGGACGGGCCACCAGCTCGGTCACCCGGCCCCCGCCCGCGGGCAGGATGGTGGTCCCGTCGTTGAGCGGGCGGTCGTAGCAGCTCTTGACGAACGCCACGCCCGGCTCGCTCAGCAGCGGGCCCAGCAGGCCCACGGCGAAGCGCGAGTCGAACTGGCGCAGGTCCGAGTCGATGAACGCCAGGACGTCCCCGCTCGTGACGGCCAGGGACTTCCACAGGGCCTCCCCCTTGCCCGCGACGTTGCCGTGGGCGGGGAGGATCTCGTCCTGGCGGAACACCCGCGCCCCGGCCGCGGCGGCGACCGCCCCGGTGCCGTCGGTGGAGTCCGAGTCGATCACGACGAGCTCGTCGATCAGGGGCACCGCCTCCACCAGCTCCGCCCGCAGCGCGGCCACGATGCCCCCCACGGTGTCCGCCTCGTTGCGGGCCGGCAGGACCACGCTGACCGTGGCCGTCCCCTTGCGCTGCACCAGCTGCTCGGGCGACCACTCGCCCCCGCGGTAGCTGCGGGCCGTGAACCACTCCTGGACGTCTTCGCGCATCGTGCTCACTTCCGCCGGTGGTGGCTGCCCGGGGGCGCGCCGTGGTGGACTGGGTCGGACACTACCGACGGGTCGGGAGCCCTGGGAAGACCCGCGCGAATGTGTCGAAACGTGCCGTCCGGTGCCGGACGGCGGACCCCCGCGACGAGAGGCGACGATGAGCAGGACGACGACGGCGGGCCCGCAGCGCCGCAGGCTGGTGCTGTGGCGCCACGGGCGGACGGCGTGGAACGTCCAGGACCGGGCCCAGGGGCAGGCCGACGTGCCGCTGGACCCCGTCGGGCGCCGCCAGGCGCGGCAGGCCGCTGCGGCGCTCGCCGCGTTCGCCCCCGCGTTCATCTGGTCCAGCGACCTGGAGCGGGCCCGGCACACCGCCCGGGAGCTGGCGGTGCTCACGGGCCTCGAGGTGCGCCTCGACCGGCGCTTGCGCGAGTACGACGTCGGCATCCGCCAGGGCACCACCTTCGCGGAGTTCCGCGAGAGCCACCCCGAGGTCTACGAGAAGTTCTTCACCGACGACAACTACCGCGTCCCCGGCGCCGAGCTGCCCTCGGAGGTCGACGAGCGGATGACGGCCGTGCTGCGGGACGCGGCGGCAGCACTCGGGCCGGGGAGCACCGGCGTGCTCGTCGGCCACGGGGCGGCCCTGCGCAGCGGCGTGCTCGCGTTCTTCGACGCCCCGCCCCGGCTGCGGAACATGCTCGCCGGGATGGCCAACTGCGCGTGGACGGTGCTGGAGGAGCACCCCGAGCGCGGCTGGCAGATCGTGGACTACAACGCGCAGACCCTGCCGGGGGCCTCCTCGGCGCTCGCCGACGAGATGCCCCCGCACCACGGGAGCCCCGCCGGGGCGCGGACGCGGTGATCCCCCGGATGTGATCCCGGTCCTGGGCCGCGGCGGGCCCGCCCGGGTAGGATGGGCGGGTTGCCCGTTCGGGCGCCCACCTCCTCCGCGTTCCCGTCCGAAAGGTCCCCTCCGTGATCACTGTCCAGAACCTCGAACTGCGTGCCGGCGCCCGGCTGCTGATGGACGAGGTCAACTTCCGGGTGGACAAGGGGGACAAGATCGGCCTCGTCGGCCGCAACGGCGCGGGCAAGACCACCATGACCAAGGTGCTCGCGGGCGAGACCCTGCCCGCGGACGGCACGGTCGCCCGCACGGGCACCATCGGCTACCTCCCGCAGGACCCGAAGGTCGAGGACATGGAGCAGCTCGCCCGGGACCGCATCCTCTCCGCCCGGAACCTCGCCGGGGTGATCGCCCGCCTGCGCCAGGCGGAGCAGGACATGGCCTCCGACGACGACGCGGTGCGCACCAAGGCGATGCGCCGCTACGACCGGCTCGAGGCGGAGTTCCTCGCCGGCGGCGGCTACGCCGCGGAGTCCGAGGCCGCCACCATCACGGCGAACCTGGACCTGCCCGAGCGGATCCTCAACCAGCCGCTGCGCACGCTCTCCGGCGGTCAGCGCCGGCGCGTGGAGCTGGCCCGGATCCTGTTCTCGGACGCGGACATCATGCTCCTCGACGAGCCGACCAACCACCTCGACGTGGACTCCGTGTCCTGGCTGCGGGAGTTCCTCAAGAACTTCCAGGGCGGGCTGCTCGTGATCTCCCACGACGTCGAGCTCATGGAGATGGTCGTCAACAAGGTCCTGTACCTGGACGCCAACCGCTGCGTGATCGACGTCTACAACATGGGCTGGAAGAACTACCTCAAGCAGCGCGAGCAGGACGCCCACCGGCGCAAGCGCGAGTTCGCCAACGCCGAGAAGAAGGCCACGGCGCTGATGGACCAGGCCAACAAGATGCGGGCCAAGGCGACGAAGGCGGTGGCCGCCCAGCAGATGATCAAGCGCGCCGAGCGGCTCATGCAGGGCCTCGAGGGCGAGCGCCAGCAGGACAAGGTCGCGGCCATCCGCTTCCCGAAGCCCGCCGACTGCGGCAAGACCCCGCTCACGGCCCGCGGGCTGTCCAAGTCCTACGGCTCCCTCGAGATCTTCAACGACGTGGACCTGGCCATCGACAAGGGCTCCCGCGTCGTGATCCTCGGCTTCAACGGCGCCGGCAAGACCACGCTGCTGCGCATGCTCGCCGGGGTGGCCCAGCCGGACAGCGGGGAGGTCAGGCCCGGGCACGGGCTCAAGGTGGGCTACTTCGCACAGGAGCACGACACCCTCGACCACGACCGCACGGTGCTCGAGAACATGCGCACCGCCGCCCCGGACCTCGCGGACACCGAGGTGCGCAACATCCTGGGCTCGTTCCTGTTCCAGGGCGACGACGTGTCGAAGCCCGCCGGCGTCCTCTCCGGCGGGGAGAAGACCCGCCTGGCGCTGGCGACGCTCGTGGCGTCCTCGGCCAACGTGCTGCTGCTGGACGAGCCCACCAACAACCTGGACCCGGCCTCGCGCCACGAGATCCTCAACGCCCTGCGCACCTACGAGGGCGCGGTCGTGCTGGTCTCCCACGACGAGGGGGCCGTCGAGGCCCTGGACCCGGAGCGCGTCGTGATCCTGCCCGACGGCACCGAGGACCTGTGGAACCAGGAGTACCAGGACCTCATCTCCCTGGCCTGAGCCGCCCGGGCGCGTCCGGCGCCGGGCCCCGGCGGGTCCGACGCCGGCCCAGCGCCACGAACAGCGCGAAGCCCGGTTCCAGCAGGCGGGCGTGCCCGACCGGGAGCAGGCGGACCAGCGCGTCCGGGACGGTGGCGGTCGCCCCGACGAGCACCCGGGCCCGCCGCCGCTCCACGGCGCGCAGGATCCGCTCCGCCACCACGGCCGGGTCCGTGCTCAGCAGCACCTCCCAGCGCCGCAGGGTCTCCTCCAGGGTCTCGGGCACCACGTGGCTGCCGATCCGCGCCGCGCGCGTGATGCCCGTGCGCACCCCTCCCGGGAACACCGTGGTCACCCCCACCCCGAGCGGGGCCAGCTCCTGGCGCAGGCTCTCCGTGAAGCCGCGCACGGCGAACTTGGCCGCCGCGTACGCCGTCTGTCCGGCCGGGGCGATGATCCCGAAGACCGACGACACGTTGACCAGGTGCGCTCCCGGGTGGGCGGCGAGCACGGGCAGCAGCGTGTGGGTCAGGCGCACGACCGCGCGGAAGTTCACGTCGATCAGCCACTCGTACTCCTCGAGCGTGACCTCGTCGAAGCGTCCCAGGAGGGCCACGCCCGCGTTGTTGATCAGGGCCGTCGTGTCCGGGTGCTCCGCGGCGATGCGCCGGCCCACGGCCACGGTGGCGTCCGGGTCGGCGAGGTCGACGACGTGCACGGCCACGGACAGCGTCGGGTGGGCGGCGCGCAGCCGGTCGGCCAGCGCCTGCAGCCCGGGTCCGTCCCGGTCCAGGAGCACGAGGTGGCTGCCCCGGTCGGCGAGGGCGCCGGCCAGCGCGGACCCGATGCCGCCGGCGGCGCCGGTCAGCACGACCGTGGCGCCGGCGAAGGCGAAGGGGCGGGTGCGGGGACGTCCGATCGATCTCACGAGAGGCCTCCAGGGCGGGCGGGACGGCGGGCGCCGGGAAGGCGAAGCCTACCCCGGGGCCACCGTCGCCGGCGCGCGGGCACGGTCCCGGGACCGTGCTCAGTCCCGGGCGGTGAGGGAGCCGTCCCGCTCCTCGAGGGCGTCGAGCAGCGCGTCCTCCTCGTCCTCCCAGGTGGCCCGCGCGCGCCGGCGCTGCGGCCGGGGGCGCATCAGGGACTTCAGGTGCGCGGGC
>Ga0326721_10000347_pt1 | contig 14554 bp, 17 predicted proteins | sample SGPome_FD_203951 | JGI IMG/M metagenome (GOLD analysis project Ga0326721, IMG submission 203951) | Soil microbial communities from Southern Great Plains, Lamont, Oklahoma, United States - SGP_1_2016 | ecosystem: Engineered > Artificial ecosystem > Soil microcosm > Unclassified | place: USA...
GGGTCCTGCGCGTCACGTCGGCTTCCGCGGATCCCGCCGCCGCCGGAGCCGCTCCTGCCACCACGCGGCGCCGGCCCCGCCGAGGAGGACGACGAGCACCACGATCGCCCACCCCAGGCGGTCCCACGACACGACGAGCACCACGATCAGCACGATCCCGGCCAGATAGCCCAGGAGCGCCGCCGCCAGCCAGACCTTCCGCGCGTGCGCCTCCGCGGCCTTCCGTGGCCGGCGCCGTGGTACGCGCGCGCTCACCGCCGGCCGCCCCTCTGGTCGGAGCTGTCGTGGATCAGCCCGAGGGCGATCGGCGCCGCGCCCACGACCACCGCCCCGCCGAGCACGCCTCCGACTGCGACTTCGCGGGTCCCCAGCACGAGGAGAGTGGCCGCCTGGACGGCGAGCAGCCCGCGGGTCTTCCTCGACATGTCAGCTCCTTCCCCTTTGCCCGCATCCTGGCACGGTCACCGCGTCGCCGTCACCGCCCCTCGTGCGCATCTTCACCCGCCGGCCGGCACACCGGCCGGCGGGTGCCTCCTCGCCCGGTGGCCGCGACACCGCCGGGCACTGCCCGGCCACCGATCCCGCCCGTCCGGCGACGACTCCGAGCAGGACTACGGTGGAACGCATGCCTCGACCGCACACCCCTGCTCCCCCGCGCCTGCGCGAGGTCCACCTGCCCGAGCTCACCTCCGGCGCCCACGCCGGGATCTACGCCCACGGGACCTACGAGGCGCTGTCCTTCACCGGCGACGACCTCGCCGGGGTGGACCTGTCCGAGGCGCACTTCACCGACTGCTCCTTCGCCCGTCTGAACGTCCACGAGCTGGAACTCACCGGCACCCGGATCACCGACTCGCACCTGTTCCGCCTGGACGTCCCCACGGTCTCGGCCGCCTACGCGAGCCTCCGCAACACCGTGCTCGAGGCCTCCCGGCTCGGGGTGCTCCAGTGCGTCGAAGGCACCTGGGACGCCGTCCACGTCCGCGGCGCCAAGCTCGGGTACGTGAACCTGCGCGGAACGGGTCTGCGCGACGTGCTGTTCACCGACTGCGTCATCGAGGAGCTCGACCTCACCGGCACGCAGGTGGAGCGGCTGGCGTTCGCCGGCACGGAGCTCGGTGTCCTGGACGTCTCCGGCGCGGCCCTGAGCGACGTCGACCTGCGCGCGGTCGACCTGCCGGAGATCACCGGCCTGGCGCACCTGCGCGGGGCGGCGCTCAACCATCTCCAGCTGCAGCAGCTGGCTCCGGCGATGGCCGAGCACCTGGGCCTCTACGTGGAGGACTGACCGCCCGTCCGTCCCCGACTCCCGGGCCAGGGCGGCGTCCGAGCGGTCGTCGACCACCGTGCCGGTCGCCGCCCTGCTCGGGCGTCGGCACCAGGGCGGCCTCGTGGCGGCGGCCGGTGGTCCGCCCGAGCCGGCGTCGAGCAGCCAGCCGGACCGCTGCCTGGTGGAGGGTTCCCTCGGGGACCTCAGGAGGGGCCCGGGAAGCGATCGGGCGTGCGTCCTGCTGAGGTCGTGGACGACCAGGCGCACCGTGGCGTCACGGGCGCGGGCGGTCGGAACGTGCTTCCTGCCGCCGCGCTGGTCCTGCGCTGCGGGCGATGCGCCCCAGCTCCTCCTGCACGATCTCCATCGCCCACTCGCTGCCCTCGGAAGCCGGTTCCATCAGCAGGTGGATCGCCAGTCCGTCGATGATCGCGTGCAGCCGTCGCGCCTCCCGTTCGATCTGCTGGTCACGGGCCCTGCCCGTCAGCATCTCCACCAGCCGGGTGCACGCCTCGCCCAGGTGTCGGTAGGCCTGATCCCTGATCGGCACCAGCTCCTGCAGGGCGGGGCTCTCGGCGATCAGGGCGATGTTGACCTCCAGCTCCGCCCGGCTGTCCGGCTCGAGCGGCAGCAGGTGCTGCACGATCTCCAGCGCGTACTGCCGGGGGTCGCTGGAGCGCGGGGTGGCCAGGATCCGATCCCTGGCGCGCTGGACCATCAGCTCCGCGGAGAACGCCAGCAGCTCCGCACGGGTGGGAAACACATGACGCAACGACCCGACCGCCACCGATGCCTGCTCGGCGACCGTGCGCACCGACACCGCGCCGATGCCCCGCTCCACGATGATCCGCCACACCGCTTCCGCCAGCTGCGCCTTCCGCGCGTCGCGGTCGATTCTCCTGGGCATGCACCTGAAAGTAGCACAGTCGTGCTACTGTGCCCTCTCAGCACGACCGTGCTAGAACGTGGAGAGGCCATGAACCTGATCCTTGCGATCATCCTGGCGTGCGAGATCGGCTTCTGGGTGCTCATCGTCGCCGGGCTGCTCGCCCGCTATGCGCTGCGCCGACCACGTACCGGTGCCGTCCTGCTGGCGCTGACACCGGTGGTCGACCTCGTGCTGCTCACCGCCACGGTCCTGGACCTGCGCGCCGGGGCGACCGCCGGCGTCGTCCACGGCCTGGCAGCCCTCTACCTCGGCTTCTCGGTCGCCTACGGCCACAAGACGGTCAGGTGGGCCGACACCCGCTTCGCCCACCGGTTCGCCGCCGGCCCCGCTCCCACCCGGAGCTACGGGGCCCGTCACACGAAGGAGTGCTGGAGGGACGTCGGGCGCACCGCAGTCGCGGTGCTGATCGCCGCGGGCCTGCTCCACCTGCTCACCGTCCTCGTCGGCGATCCCGGCAGGACCGGCGCGGTGACCGGTCTCCATCCGGTCCTCGGCATCATCTTCCTGCTCGACCTGATCTGGGCGGTCAGCTACACGCTCTGGCCGAAGAAGCAACCGCTCCCGGTGCCGTAGCCGGTCCTGTCGACGCTGCACCACCGCCTTCGGCCTTGCCCGTGGCCTGCTGGGTCCCCGGCCTCGGTGGCCCGGTGGGACGACCCCGACGTGCGGTCACCTGATGAACCCGCCGGAGGTCGGGGACGATGCAGGTCGAGACCCGGTGGATCCTCGGAGGGGCACTGTCCGGGTGCGGCGGGTCGAGCGTGTGCGGTGCCTCCCGAGCCTTCCGTGTCCTCGACGGCGGACCGTGCTGGCCGGGCGAGCGGGACCGGCCGCGCCGGAGGACGTGCACGGGCACCGGGCGCCGGAGGCCGGTGCTCCCCTGCTGCGGGTCCTGGTCCAGGGGCTCGAGCACGGACTCCTGCCGGTGCTCCTCCCCGGCCATCGGTGCGTCCCGCAGCGGGGAGACGGACTCCGGGGCTCCCGCCCGCAAGCGGCAACGGGAACCGCACCGAGGAGTCGTGCACTACCGTCGTGCTTCCGGAGCGTCGTGCTTCCGGAGCAGTGGAAGGAGGCAGGTTCCGATGGACGGGTCGACGTTGCAGGAGATCGCCATGCGCACGGCGGCCGGGTTGCCGGCGGTGACGCACACCTTCCCGTTCGGCCCCGAGCACGACGTGTTCAAGGTGGCCGGCACGGTGTTCCTGATGGCCACGGAAGCGCCCGGGGAGCAGATCGTGACGCTCAAGTGCGAGCCCCCGCACGGCTCGGCGCTGCGCCAGGAGTTCGCCACGATCACCCCCGGCTACCACATGAACAAGACGCACTGGCTCTCCGTCGCCGCCGGACCCGGGATCACCGAGCAGCTCGTGGCGGAACTGGTGCTCAGTGCCTACGCGCTCGTCCTCGAGGGACTGCCCGCTCCGCGGCGCCGGCTCGTCACCGGTGCGACCGGCGGGTGAGGGGCAGCGACCCGGCCGCGAGGGCCTGCAGCTGCTCGACGGCGGCCAGGGCAGGAGTTCGCGCGGGCGTCGACCCACCCACCGGCTCTCTCGACCGGTCCGGCGAGGACGCCCCGGCCCGGGGTCGGGCACCGCACGGCAGGACGTCCGCCGAGGTCCCGAACGTGCGGAAGACTGTGAGTCCTCCGGCCACGAGGTCCCGGAGCAGTCGAAGGGAGGGTGCGGGTGCGTCGATCTGAACCGGAGTCTCGGGGCCCACGATGCGGGGGGCACGGCGCTCGCCGAGCTCGCCGCCCCCTGGGCATCGTGCTGCTGGGCGTCGACGGGGCCGGGAAGACGACCACGGCCGCAGCCCTGGCCGCGGCGGTCCGGGCTGCGGGACGGCCGGCGATCGTGCTGCGCAACCGCTCGGGTCGCCGCTGGCTGACCCGCACCTCGGCCCGTTTCGGGGTGGAGCTGCCGGCGCGCTGGGCGGACCGGGTCGAGACCGTGGTGCGCACCGCCAACGTGATCGTGTCCCGGACCCGGGCGAGGCACCGGGACGGGCTGGTGGTGCTGGACCGCCACCTGGTGTGCCAGCTGGTGCTGCGCAGAGCCCGGGGCCTGCCGCCGGGCCGCGTCCTGCCGCGGCTGGCCGCCGCCTGGCTGCGCTCCCAGACCGTCGTCGTGCTCGACGCCCCGGCCGGGACCGCCCACGAACGGATCCTCGCCCGCGGGGAGGACGACGAGTCCCTGGAGTTCCTGCGCACCACCCGGGCCGTCTACCTGGAGCTGGCCCGCGCCTGGGGCTGGAGCGTGGTGGACGCGACCGGGACGACGGAGCAGATCGTCGCGCGGATCGCGGAGGCCGCCGGCCTCTGACGGGCCCGCCGTCCCACGGCGGTCGCCGGAGGCCGGGAGGTGGTCCCCAGCCATCGGCGAACTGCTTGCGCGACGGGATGCCAGCCGCACTCCGTGAGGCCGCCACGGACAGGGCGCTCGACGACGGCCAGCAGGAGCGACGACCAGCGTCAGCATGGCGGGCCGCTGACCGGATCACCCGGGGCCCTCCGGGGCATCGGGACGCCAGGACCGGCCGTCCGCGGGAGGGGCGGCAGCCTCCCGGGCCGCCGTGTTGGCCCGACCGGTGGCGGAGACCAGCACGGCCGCCTCCGTGAGCAGCCCGGTCAACCCCACGACCACGCCCCAGCCGCTCCCGCCCAGCACGGCGCCCACCACCGCCGCGACCACGGTGAGGGCCGCGACCGGCACCGTCCTCCCCACCCGCGGCAGGGCCGCGGCGTGGCCGGCGACCCAGGCGGCGTCGGAGGCCTGGGTGTGCCGGGTGCGGATGCCGACCAGGCCGTTGCGGTCGAGGGCTCCCCCGGCGGCCGCGCGGGTCATGGGCACGCACACGGCAGGGATGACGACGAGGCCGAACAGCAGAGGGATCAGGGCGAGGAGGTCTTCGCTCATGGGCCGCTTCCGGTAGGGGCTTCCACCGTACGCGCCGCCGGCAGGACGCCCCCTGCCGGCGGCGCCGTGGCTGTCCGGGCGAAGCCGGCCCCGCCCTGCCCGGATGCTGTCCGGTCGACGGACCAGGACACGCAGGGACCAGCTGGGGCAGAGCCGGGGAACCGCTGGTGCACGAGCACGAACCCGTCGCGGTCGTTCACCCGTCCTGCCGTGTGGAGCGCAGGTGTTGCCGGCCGGCCCTGCGGACGGCCGCGGTGATGCGGGTCAGCCGCTCCGAGTCCAGCGTCCAGGTCTGCCAGTGGAGCACGACGTCGCGGTGGGCCTGGTCCTCGAGCACCACCAGGGGCCCGCCGACGAGGTCCGCCCCCAGCTGCAGCTCCGGGAGCATGCCCCAGCCCAGGCCGGCGCGGACGGCCGCGAGGAACCCTTCGGAGGACGGGACGGTGTGCGTGGGCGGGGACTGCTCGACCCCGCGGGCCCGGAGGACCTGGTGCTGCAGGTCGTCCTTGGCGTTGAACCGCAGCACGGGCATGCCCGCCCAGTCCAGGCCGCCCTCGGTGGTGAACCTGCGACGCAGCTCCGGGGTGGCCACGGGGAGGTAGCGCATGGACCCCAGCCGCTCGACCCGGCACCCGTTGACCGGTGCGGGATCGGCGGTGACGGCTCCCAGCACGTCGCCTCGGCGCAGGAGGCGGCTGCTGTGGTCCTGGTCCTCCACGTGCAGGTCCAGGGTGGCGTCCACCCATCCCGCGGCCTCGGCCAGGACGGGCACGAACCAGGTGGCCAGAGAATCAGCGTTGACGGCCACCGGGGTCACGGTCCGGGAGGAGCTCCCGTGGCCCAGGGCGTGCCAGGTCTCCGCTTCGAGAGCCTGCACCTGGCGGGCCGTGCGCAGCAGCACCGCCCCGGCCTCGGTGGGGGTGCAGGGCGTGCCGCGGCGCACCACGACCTGGCCCACGGAGGTCTCGAGGGCCTTGATGCGCTGGCTCACGGCCGAGGGGCTGATTCCCAGCAGGTCCGCGGCCGCCTCGAAGGTCCCCTCGTCGATGATCGCGGTCAGGGCGCGCAGGTGCTCGAAGTGCATGCAGCAAAACTAATGCATCGATGCATTCTTTCATTTGTCTTCAGTCGGTGGTCTGGCTACGGTCGAGGCCATGTGGAGCATCTGGGGCACCGGGATGATGACCGGCCTGGCACTGATCGTCGCCATCGGCGCGCAGAACGCGTTCGTGCTGCGCCAGGGCATCCGCCGGGAGCACGTCGGGGTGGTGGTGGTCCTGTGCATGGCCGGCGACGCGGTGCTGATCCTCGGCGGCACCGCCGGGATCGGGGCCGTGGTGTCCCGGTTCCCGGAGGCGCTGGACGTGCTGCGGTGGGGCGGGGCCGCCTACCTGACGTGGTGGGGCGTGCGGTCCTTCGTCTCGGCGCTGACACCGTCGTCCTTGACCGCCGGGGCTGCGCGGTCGCGGGGATCCGTGATCACCACCACCCTGGCCCTGACGTACCTGAACCCCCACGTCTACCTCGACACCGTGGTGCTGCTGGGCGGCCTCGCCAACCAGCACGGTCCCGGTGCCCGGTGGGTCTTCGCGGCCGGGGCCGTGGTGGGCAGCGTCGTGTGGTTCTCCGCCCTCGGCTACGGCGCCCGGGCCCTGTCCGGCGTGCTCGACGACCCGCGCACCTGGCGGGCGGTGGACCTGGTGATCGGTGTGGTGATGCTGGTCCTGGCCGTCGGCCTGGTCCGGGGCTGACCCCACCGCCGGCGACGGCCACGGCCCCGGGGGCAGCGCCGGCAACGCCGGCAACGCCACTTCTGGCCCCGCCCTGGGCGCACCGCCGGCCCTGGTCCCGGCCTGCGGCGCGGGACGAGGCACCACCCCGCCGTGTTCGTGCTGTCCACGGCGCCCTCCGGGGCACGCGGCTGTACATCCCCACGGGCCTCCCCCTAGGGTGGAGGGCAGGTGAGCCGGGAAGTCTGGTCGGCATGTTCTGTCGTCGACCCCTCCTGGAGGAGCCCCCGTGGCCACCACCGATTCCCACCACCCGCACTCGGCCCCGACCGGCCGGGGCAGCTACGCCGAGGTCCTGCGCATCGGGGAGATCCTGCGCCGGGAGACCGTCGGCGGGATGCTGCTCGTCGCCGCCGCGGCGCTCGCCATCATCTGGGCGAACTCCCCCTGGGCGGACAGCTACTTCGCCCTGCGCGATCTGAAGGTCGGCTACGCGCCCTGGCACCTTCAGCTGTCCCTGGGCGCGTGGGCGGCCGACGGGCTGCTGGCCGTCTTCTTCTTCCTGGTCGGCCTCGAGCTCAAGCGCGAGTTCGTCGCCGGTGACCTGCGCGAGGTCCGCAAAGCTGTCGTGCCGGTGGCCGCGGCGGTGGGCGGCGTGGTGGTGCCGGCGCTGATCTACACCGCCGTCAATGCCTCCAGCTCCGCCACGGTGGGCGGGTGGGCGATCCCCACGGCCACCGACATCGCCTTCGCCGTGGCCGTGCTGGCGATCATCGGCTCCCACCTGCCCTCGGCCCTGCGCCTGTTCCTGCTGACGCTGGCCGTGGTCGACGACCTGCTGGCCATCTCCATCATCGCGGTCTTCTACACCGAGGAGGTCCACCTGAGCCCGCTGCTGTGGGCCCTGCTCCCGCTGGCCACCTTCACCGTGCTCACCCAGGCCTTCCGCCGGTTCTTCGGCACCCGCCCCTGGGCGGCGTGGGTCGTCCTGCTGCCCCTGGGGGTGCTGGTGTGGGCCCTGGTCCACGCCTCCGGGGTCCACGCCACCGTCGCCGGGGTCCTGCTGGGCTTCGCCGTGCCGGTGATCCGCAGCCAGGCCTCCGGCGGGCCCACCGCCGGGCCGGGGCTGTCGGAGGAGTTCGAGCACCGCTTCCGCCCGCTCTCGGCCGGGATCGCGGTGCCGGTGTTCGCGTTCTTCTCCGCCGGTGTCGCCCTCGGCGGCTGGCAGGGCTTCACCACCGCCCTCACCGCCCCGGTGACCCTCGGCGTGGTCGCCGGGCTGGTGGCCGGCAAGCCGATCGGCATCCTCGCCGCCACCTGGGTGACCACCCGGATCACCCGCACCCGCCTGGACCCCTCCTTCGGGTGGATCGACCTGTTCGGCGTCACCCTGCTGGCCGGGATCGGCTTCACCGTCTCCCTGCTGATCGCCGAGCTGAGCTTCGCCCCGGGCAGCGCGGAGGCCGACCAGGCCAAGGTCGCCGTCCTCACCGCCTCCGTGCTGGCCGCCGCCCTGGCCACCGTGGTGCTGCGCGCCCGCGACCGCCACCACCGTGACGTCCAGGCCGAGGAGGCCGTCGACGCCGACGCCGACGGCGTCCCCGACGTCTACGAGCACGACCGCGGCGTCTGAACGGCACGGGAGCCAGGCTCCCGTCCTCCTCGTGCCGGCGCCCCGGCCCTCAGGGCCGGGCTCCGGGCCGGGTGAAGGCCAGCCAGACGGTGGGGACGAGACCGGGGCCGGCCGGGGCGTGGCCGGTCCCGGCGAGCTGGTCGTTGAGCCGCCCGTCGTAGGCCGACAGGAGCAGCCCCGCCAGTTCGCCGGCCTCGACGGTGAAGGCGAGCCCCTGGTGGTCGGCCACGCGCCCGAGCGCCTCCGTGACCGCGGCGGTCAGGGCGGCTCGCTGCTCGGAGACGACGTCGCGCACCCGGGGTGAGCGGCGGGCGGCCAGCAGCAGCTCGAGGCGCACGGAGTGCCAGGTGGTGTCGGAGGTGAAGTCCGACATCCCCTCGACGACGCGCCCCACCACCGTGGCGGTGGGCTCCCCCGCCGCCAGCCAGGTCTCCAGCTGATCGTCGAGCCGGGTGATCAGCTGCCCGACGTGGTCCTCGTACATCGCCAGGGCGAGGTCGGTCTTGGAGGCGAAGTTGCTGTAGAAGGCGCCTCGGCTGAACCCCGCCGCCGCGCACAGCTCCTCCACGCTGGCCCCCTCGATCCCCTTCTCGGCGAAGACGGCCGCGGAGGTGGCCAGCAGCCGGGCCCGGGTGGCCGCCCGCGAGCGCTTCGCGGCCGGGTCGCCGGCGGTGGGGGTGTCCATGGTGAGCCTCGTCCCGTGCATCGGTGTGTCCAGCTTCCATGCACCAGTGTATCGTCAGGTTCCAAAAGTCGATACACTCGTGTATCCAGTCGGTTGCCGAAAGGTCTTCCCATGCCCGCGCTCTCCCCGTCCCGCCCGCACGCCCCCGCCCACCGGAGACGCCGGTCCCCCTGCCGTTCCGTGCGGTTCTGGCTGCTGCCCGTCCTGATGGTGGCGCTGCTGGCCGCCGCCGGGACCGGGTTGTACATGGGGGGGCTGGCCAACCCGACCGCGCACCTGAAGGACTTCCCCGTCGCCGTGGTCAACCAGGACGCCGGCGCGCAGGTGCCCGGCGAGGACGGGGCCACCGTGCAGCAGAACCTGGGCCGGCAGATCGTCGACGGCTTCGTCGAGGAAGCCGCCGAGGGCGGGGAGCTGGACCTGCGGGTGCTCTCCTGGGACGAGGCCCAGCGGCAGCTCGGGACCGGGAAGATCTACGCCGCCGCGGTCGTCCCGGAGACCTTCTCCGCCGACGCCGTCGGCCTGGTGTCCGGGTCCCTGACCCAGGAGCAGACCGCGCGGCCGACCGTGACCGTCTACACCGACCCCCAGGCCGGAGCCCTGGGCACCCGCCTGGCCACCGGGGCGATCGAGCCGGGGCTCGAACAGGCCGGCACCACCCTGGGCGCACAGCTCACCGCGGCCGCCCAGGACGCCGAGGACCGGGCCCGCGCGCAGGTCGAGCAGCAGCTGGCCGACAGCCAGGCCCAGCAGGTCCGCCGGATGCAGCAAGCCACCGCCCAGGCCGGGCCCGCCGCCCAGGTCTTCGCCCAGCAGCTGGCCCAGCAGCAGGACACCCCCGCCCGGCTGGCCGACCAGCTCGCCCCCCGGATCAGCGCGGCCTCGGCCGTGCTGCTGGCCGACCCGGTCCAGGTGACCACCACCGCCTACCACGACCTCGAGGAGGGCACCGCCCTGGGCATGGGCGCCTTCTACTACGCCATCCTGCTGCTGGTCCTCGGCCTGACCGGGTCCATCGGCATCAACGTGCTCGTCGACGGGCGGCTGGGCATCGCCCCGCTGGAGCTGGGCCCGCGCTTCCGGCAGGGCCTGGCCACCACGCCCTCGCGCCCGGTGACGTTCCTGCTCAAGTGGGGCCTGTTCGTCGTCGCCGCCGCCCCGGCGGCCGGCGTGGTGATGTGGGTCGCCCACGCCGCCGGGGTGCCCCTGCCCCACGGGCAGGTGCTGTTCCTGACCAGCTGGCTGGCGATGGCCGCGGTCTCGGCGGTGGTCTTCGCCCTGCTCACGCTCTTCGGCAGCGCCGGGATGCTGCTGGCCATGCTCTACCTGGTCCTGATGGGCCTGCCCTCCGCCGGCGCCGTCGTGCCCCTGGAAGCCCTGCCGGCCTTCTTCCGCGCCATCGCCCCGGCCGAGCCGCTGCACCACATCGCGATGGCCGTCCGCTCCGTGCTCTACTTCGACGCCGCCCCCGGCGCCGGACTGCGCACCGGCGCCCTCGCCCTGACCGCGATCCTGGCAGCGGCCGTGCTGGTGGCGCTGGCGGTCGGCACGGCCTACGACCGGACGACCGGACGCCGCGGGGCGGCGGCACAGCGGGTCGGGCCCGCCGTCTGACCCGCCCGCCCGGGAGGGCCGGCCGCCCTGCTCGGGGACAGCGGCCGGGCACCGCGCCCACGGACCCTCCGCCGCCGGCCCCTACCGCGGGGCCGCGGGCCCAGGACCTACGAGGCCACCCGGTCGCGTGCGGTGCGACGCGCTCCCGTGGAGCCGGCCTCGGCGTCGGGCCGGTTGATCTCGGCCCACACCTCGTCCAGGGACAGGCCGAGGACATCGGCGATCGCGGCGACGGTCGGAAAGGCCGGAGTGGCGACACGACCGGACTCGATCTTCCGCAGGGTCTCCGGGGAGACGCCGGCATCGAGGGCGGTCTCGAGCATCGAGCGCTCTCCCCGGCCCCGGCGCAGCAGGGCGCCGAGGCGCTGCCCGCGTTCGACCTCGGCGGCAGTGAGCGGCAGTCTGACCATGGCTCCCATACTAGGACCGGGATAACATGGCCGGTATAATTATTGGTCACCCGAGGAGGACGCCCATGATCGAGATCCTGAGTACGGCCGAGCTGGCCCGGGCGAAGGACACCGGCGCCCTGGTCGCCGGCATCCTGCAGACCCTCAGGAGCCGCACCACGGCCGGGACGAATCTCCTCGACATCGACCGGTGGGCGCAGACCATGATCCTGGAGGCCGGGGCGCGCTCCTGCTACGTCGACTACGCCCCGTCCTTCGGACGTGGGCCGTTCGGCCACTACATCTGCACCGGGGTCAACGACGCCGTGCTCCACGGGCTGCCCCACGACTACGCGCTGGCCGACGGAGACCTCCTGACCCTGGACCTCGCCGTCTCCCTCGGCGGCGTCGCCGCGGACGCGGCCATCAGCTTCCTCGTGGGCGAGGCGACACCCCCGCAGAGCGTCGCGATGATCGAGACGACCGAACGCGCGCTGTCCGCGGGGATCGCCGCGGCCGTACCCGGAGCTCGCGTCGGCGACGTCTCCCACGCCATCGGCTCCGTCCTGGGGGCGGCGGGCTACCCGATCAACACCGAGTTCGGCGGTCACGGCATCGGCTCGACGATGCACCAGGACCCGCACGTGGCCAACACCGGCCGGCCCGGCCGCGGCTACAGGCTGCGCCCCGGGCTGCTGCTGGCCCTGGAGCCGTGGGTCATGGCCGACACCGCCGAGCTCGTCACCGACGCCGACGGGTGGACGCTGCGCAGCGCGACAGGCTGCCGGGCGGCGCACAGTGAGCACACGATCGCCATCACCGACGCCGGACCCGAGATCCTCACCCTGCCGACGCAGGAGCAGCAGTGACGGCGGCGCCACGCGCGCCCCCGGGATCGGTGCGGCCGAACCGGCTCCCGCCCATGGACGGCGCGACCGGTGGACCGATTCGCCGCCATGAGCCCCCCCCCCCCCCCCGCCCCGGGGGACTTGTCCAGGCGGCCCTGCCCGTCACGGTCCGCACAGGTGCCCAGGCCCGAGCGCGAGCCGTCCCCTTCCGGACCGGCGCAGCTCCTGGCCAGGGGCGCCTGCTTCGCCTAGGGTGAGCCCCAGGTCGAGCAGTGGCCGCCAGGACTTCGAACCCGAAGAAGGTCACTGCCATGGACCATGGTCCTTCCGACGTCGCTCCGGTCGATGTCGCCGGAACGCGCGCGAAGCCGCCCTCCCGGGGCCTGCTGGGGCACCACCCGCGGGCGGAGGACCGCTCCCTGCCGTCGGGGCCGTCCCGACCACCGCACCCCCGTGACCCGGAGCAGGTGCGCGGGCCCGCCGGCTCGTACCGCAGCTGGTGGAAGGCGATGGCACGGCGCATCGGCGACCGGCCCGACGCCGGCGAGCCGCCGGCGGCGGTGCTGTCCGATCCGGGGCGGGACGGCACCGGTCGACCCCGCAGCGGGGAGGCGCCGTGGCCGCCGGTGGTGCTCCGCCATCCCACCGTGGCCGATGCCGGGCACCTGTGGCGCATCGCCAAGGAGTGCCACAGCGTGGACCTCAGCGTCTCCTATGCGTATCTGCTGTGGTGCCGGGGCTTTGCGCGGACCTCGCTCGTGGCGGAGGAGGACGGCGCCGTGGTCGGTTTCGTCCTGGGACACCGGCGCCCGGACGCACCCGGGGTGCTCCTGGTCTGGCAGGTGGCCGTGGCGGCCCGGGCGCGGGGGCGGGGCATCGCCGCAGGCCTCGTCGACGGACTGATCGACGCCGTCGAGCTGTGCACCGCCGTGGAGACGAGCATCCGTGACGACGACCAAGCCATGCAGCGGCTCTTCTGGTCCGTGGCCGGTGCGCGCGGCGCCCAGCTGGTGCTCTCGCCCGCGCCGGGCACCGCCGCCCTCCCCGACGGGCACGACGCCGAGCGGCTCCACCGCATCACGCGTCTGCGCCGGCCGTGCTCACCCGTCCTGCACGCCTGCCCGTGAGCGGGCGGTGGCTCACTCGTCGATCTCCTCGGCCTTCGCCTCCCAGGCGGCATGGGCGTCCCGGGTCTCGGTCGGCCGGTGGGTCTCCCGCAGGGCCCTGAGCGCGGCGTTGCGCTGCTGGACGAGGGACTCCGCGGCGGCCCTCGTGGCCGCGTCCTGACGGATCTGGGCCCGCGTGGCGGTGACGGTGTCCATGATGACCTCCACCCCCCTGCCCCCGCCCTCCAGGTAGGCGAGCCGGACCCCCCGCTCCCGGTGGAACAGGTACCGGTCACTGGTCTGCCCGAGGCCGGTGTCGAACTCGTCGTCCGTCAGGTCCGAGATCATCGCCGCCACCCGGTCCAGGCGGGCGTCCACCTCCGGGAGCTGGTCGTGCCGGCGGGCACCCGCCCGTAGGGCCCACACGGACCGGCCGTGCTGCCGCAGCCGGTCCACGTCCCAGTCGGCCTTGGGCACCACGGCCAGCGTGCGGGGGATCAGCGAGACGTCCCGCTGCTCCGCCTGGTCCGGGACGGGCCGCAGCTGCCACCGGAGCCAGGCCGTGCGCATGTCCTCTTCCCCGGCCCGCCGGGCTTCCGCCACCACCTCCTGGTCGGCTCGCGCCCGGGAGGGGTCCTCCTCCCGGGCGGTGGTCTCCCCGGCCGTGCCGATCCGGGCCTGGAGGGCGCCCACCAGCACCCACATCACCCAGGCGACGAGGGCCAGGACGACCACGGCCTCAGCGATGATGATCATGGACGGCAGCAGGCGACGAGGACGGGACGGCCGGCGCCGTCGATGCTCTTCTCATAGCGGATCCCCCGAACACTGTGATCACTCAGGCAACCAGCGCAGCCGCTCTCATGGGGTGGCGAGCTCTGCGGCCAGTTTATCGCTCCCCGGTCCGGATGCGGCCTCCGCATGCCCCCTGCTGCGGCCCGCGCCCGCTCCACGGCGCCCCGCTGTCGTCCCGGACGACCTGCCACCCACGTCCCCGGCGGGACCGGCCACCGGTCCCCCGAGAGGGAAGCGTCTTGGTCGTCGTCCTGCGACCCCGCGAAGGGCCTCCGCGGGAACGTCCTCCTGAGTGGACGCGCACGGGGCGGGAGCCGACGCCATCCCCGCGCGGGCTCAGATGTTGGAGGCATCCGGGGGCAGATCCGCCGGGGGCCGGGAGGACCCGCCCCGCTCCGTCCCCCCGGGGCAGTCCGTCCCGAGCGTGTAGGCCGTCATCGACAGGGACCCGTAGGAGTAGCCGTCGACGAGCACGCGGGTGTCCGCCGCCCCGGCCGCCCCGGCGAGGCCGGCCAGGTAGAGCGAGGGAATGAAGTGGTCCGGGGTGGGCACCGCCTGGCGCCAGTCCCGGTGGGCGTCCAGCGCCGCCAGCTCGGTCGGGACGGAGAGCATGCGCTCCT
>Ga0326721_10000348_pt1 | contig 14501 bp, 14 predicted proteins | sample SGPome_FD_203951 | JGI IMG/M metagenome (GOLD analysis project Ga0326721, IMG submission 203951) | Soil microbial communities from Southern Great Plains, Lamont, Oklahoma, United States - SGP_1_2016 | ecosystem: Engineered > Artificial ecosystem > Soil microcosm > Unclassified | place: USA...
TCCGTTGTATTATATATAGTTTTAAAAATAGTAGATTGATCGATCTCACGCTCTCTTACAAGCTGTCTCTTCCTATTGATTGTATATGCGTACCGTACCCGTACGATCTTGTATTTAGGCTATCGTTATTATGTTTTCAGTAGTTTTTCTCTATGGATTGATGCTATTTCGTCTCGATGTGGAAGCGCGATCAGCTTATTATTTTACCACTGATCCCATCCAGCGAATCGACTCCCGGTCCCCATACCGATCTGCCATCTGATTTCAAGTTTACGTGTCGCCAAGCGCTCACGTCGTACCATCATGACGATCTGTCGAATTCAAGAGTTATGGCCTATTTATCCAGTGATAGCTGTGCGCTTTTCAGCGGCGCTGGGGCTATCCGGCGCCGATGAGTACCGTGGGTTCCGTCTAGATGCATTTGAGCTTGAGGTGGCATAATGATGTCAGTGATTTTTGCTGGGAGCTGCGATGATGCGGTACTTACTCAGCGCTGCACGCCCCTGAGGCTGCGAAAGAAAGCAGCATTGAACCCGAAGCCAATTGACAACGGAATTGATCATGGCTAACAACCTTACCACCGCTCATATTCTGGGCGCTTATCGTATCGCTGGCCAGGTGGTGGACAGAGGCTTAACGTTAAAACAGGGTGTCGCCCAACTCGTTACCGAAGGAGTAGGGGCCACCTATGCCCAAGATCTTATTACCGTATATCGGGCTATGCGAATAGGCCGCTGTTACCACCGCACCATCAACGTCGAGGCAACCGATTACTTTCTGCGGCAGCTATTTGAAGATGGGGGATCGACGTATCTTTCGCTAGCTATCGCGGCTACCTATCAGCACATCGATTATTACGAAAAGCTACAAAAGCTGACCCTTCATCGCAAACGCAAGGCGGTGGGAGATCTTGAGCATCTGCTGGCCAGATCCGTAATGTCTCACTTAGCAGATTAATACACAGGTACAAACTGCTCTGGTGGACAGTTCAGAGGCGCGTAAAGCTCGATTGGCGGCTAGGGCGTGTGTGAAACCTGAAAGAGTTGTCCTGACATCAACGATGTTTATCCGTAACCCTGATGTCGTTGCGGAAGCGCTCCATCGAGCCGCCGGAGTTTGCGAAGTGTGCGTTCAAGCTGCGCCGTTTAACAGAAAGTCTAACGGCACGCCTATCTGGAGGTCCACCACAAAATCCGTCTGGCCGATGGTGGTCTAGATACCTTGGAAAATGCTGTCGCCTTGTGCCCCAACTGCCATAGGGCAACTCATTACGCGTAGTCAATTGTTACAAGAAAGGCGCGGATCTGCTGCACCTGGTACACCAAAAGCCGAGCCGTTGAACGCTGGGCAGCGGCAGTAGAAACATGCCCTTTAGGTCTCCTGATCGAGCAGAAAAATCTTCATGACTTTCGACTCAGTTGGATTGACTGCCGATTTTTCTTCGGCGAAGCGCCCACGCCTCACCCTTATCAAGGGCACAAATGGTACAGCTCTGTTCAAGGAAAAGGCTCCCGCTGTACCCTGCAAGCCCGCTACAGTGTAGGCTTCGCCAGCAGGAACATGGCACTTTCAGCCCTGTGAATTAGAAAGGACTACGACTATGACAACTACAGAAAATCGAGGCCCCACCCCTCTGGACGACGACTGGAAGGCTGAGTTTGATCCTACCTACGACGAAAAAACAGAGGATGGAGGCGCCTGGCACAATTTGAGCGACGACGCGATTGTTCTTCTGCAAATCGATGTTTTCAAAAATGACGAGCATGAGGAACACCATCGCAGACTAGACGAAATTGATGCCAACAAGGACGAAGACTAGCAAGACAGCGCCGTGTGAACCGGCGAGCATTTGAGCTGTTCAAGGGAAGGTTACTCGAGTACGCCCAAACCCTGCTGTCAAACGTATGGTCAAGGAAGTAGTGAGGCGCTTATTTTCGCGTCCGCGAAAATGCCTGGTGACTGAATCCATCATTAACGGGAAATTCATGAAAGCAATTCTATTTGCAGTAGTGACCGCCTTTGCAGCCAGCGCCTCGGCTGCCGATTCAATCTTCGTAAGCACTGAGCTGACTCGTAACGGCGTGGTTGTCGATAATTTTGCCGGCTCTACCACTGATGGACACACTCAACCACACAGTAATATCAGTCTCATCAGGTATAGAGACTCAGTTACCAAAGGTAAGACCAACATGGCGGACTTGGCTGTGGGCACCAAGGCGTCCATCACACCGCACATCACCAGTGATGGCCGTATCAGTCTGAGATTCAATGTGGACTACGTTGAATTGGAGAAAATGGCAACGGTGAAGGTCGGAAACCTCATCATCGACCAGCCTACGACCGGAGGATTCAAGCATGCCGCTACGGACATACTCGCTAGCGGAGAGAAGCGTGAATACAAGGCTTTGGAAAACGGTGTCGAGTACATTTATAGCGTATCAGCCGCGAAACAGTGATGATGCGTCAGGAGGGGCGTTATTCGCATCATAGGATCAAGCAGGAAAATCAATGTTCATTCATGTTGCTGATCAAGGTTTAGGGCTAATTCTACCTACAGAATTACAAGAATTTCTCGCCGAGGTCCGAGCGCTCTTGGACGTAGCAGGTGGTGATGGCCGAATCAACCAAATCGAGGTTGAAGCCGGTAGCACTTTGGCTTCGTTCCTCAGGGAGGGGAAATTTGATCGTGAGGATCTGGGTGTAGTAGGGCGTTTGATGCGTGCGGCAATTAGCCGAAAGCGCTCAGAATTGGACTGCGACGAATAAAAGGGCTTGTGACCAAAAGTGTAGGAAAAGTCAGTGCTCAACACGACGCCTGACCCATTGCAGACTAATTTTACCAGAAGCCCTGCTGCAAATGATCAAGGGGCTTCTGCCACAGTCGATAACAGGCTCTGGCGTCCGCCGCCGACAGGAAATACCCTGAAGATAGTTTTTGTTAGTTTCCAGGGAGTTACGCACAAGTTACGGGAGCGCTTAATAGTCAGAAATTATATTGAGGTGATCCGATGTCAGATTTGCTGACTAGGCTATGACCACGCCGCATGGGTAATGCAGTGCGTGCGAAGACAGTTTTTCGTCAATGGCATTTTTCGTGGTATCAGCCTATACGACTAGTTTAAGGCTATGAATAATAAGTACTTTTTGCTATTTTTTATGTTCGAGTGGAATGGTTGGATGTCCTGCATTGCCCGGCACCAATTAGCAAGAAATGCCCTGGAGCCCGCGTAATGGCGGGCTTTTGGCTTTTTGGGTCTTCGAAGCTGGCGGTTTGTCGGCACTGCGTAATCTCAACCATCCGCACATGTCGGTTTACCATGCGGACAACTCTCAGGGATTTAGAAGAGTCGAGACATCCGCCTGAACGAGTTGACCCTTATCTTTCCCCAAATGCAGGTGTATCGTATTCGCCCCCGCGCACCGGCCCTCCGGACGCGCTCCCGCAGTCGTTTCGAGGTCTTTGCTTTATGTCTTTCACCCGCCGCCAAATCCTCACAGGCATCGCCGGTCTTGCCGTGGTCGGGCTGGGTGCGGGTGGTGCTTCGCGTTATTGGCTGGGGCGTAAGGCGTCGGAAGCCGGTTCTGATTTCGTGCTGATCGCTGCGCCGCTGGACGTCGAGTTGGTTCCCGGCCACAAGACGCCCGCCTGGGCGTTCGGTGGTTCAGCGCCGGGTACGGAGTTGCGGGTGCGGCAGGGGGAGTGGCTGAGGTTACGGTTTATCAATCAGTTGCCGGTCGAGACGACGATTCACTGGCATGGCATTCGGTTGCCGTTGGAGATGGACGGTGTGCCGTATGTCTCGCAGTTGCCGGTCAAGCCGGGTGAGTATTTCGATTACAAGTTCCGGGTGCCGGACGCCGGTAGCTACTGGTATCACCCGCACGTCAGCAGCAGCGAAGAGCTGGGGCGTGGGCTGGTCGGGCCGTTGATCGTTGAAGAGCGCGAGCCGACTGGCTTCAGGCATGAGCGCACGGTCAGTCTGAAAAGCTGGCATGTGGACGAAGAGGGCGCGTTCACCGAGTTCAGCGTGTTGCGCGAGGCGGCGCGTGAAGGTACGGCGGGGCGGCTTTCGACGTTGAACGGTGTTCCACAGGCGGTCATTGAGTTGCCTGCCGGGCAGATTACCCGTGTGCGGCTGCTCAATCTCGACAATACCGTGACCTATCGCCTCAATCTGCCCGATGCCGAGGCGCAGATTTATGCGCTGGATGGCAATCCGGTCACGCCGCGTCCGTTTGGCGACGAGTACTGGCTTGGTCCGGGTATGCGGATCTGTCTGGCGATCAAGGCTCCGGCGGCTGGCGAGGAGATCTCGCTGCGTAACGGTCCGGTGCGGCTGGGCACGTTTCGTTCGGTCGCCAACAATGACGCGCCGGGCGAGTGGCCGCCGGAGTTGCCCGCCAACCCGGTTGCCGAGCCGGATCTGGAGCGCGCCGAGAAGATCAATTTCAATGTTGAGTGGGTGGGGTCTGTGTCGGCCAACACCGATAACGGCAAGCCGCCGAGCCTTTGGCAGATCAACGGCGAAGCCTGGGACATTACCGACAAGACCTGTGCGGATCGGCCGATTGCCAAGCTGAAGCTGGGTCAGAGCTACATTTTCGAATTGAAGAACATGACCCAGTACCAGCACCCGATTCACCTGCACGGCATGAGTTTCAAGGTGATTGCATCCAATCGGCGCAAGATCATTCCGTACTTTACCGATACCTTTCTGCTGGGTCGTAACGAGCGGGCGCGGGTGGCGCTGGTGGCCGATAACCCTGGCGTGTGGATGTTTCACTGCCATGTGATCGATCACATGGAAACCGGTCTCATGGCCGCCATCGAGGTGTCGTGATGCGCCAGCCGCCGATTATCGATCGCAGCAACGATCAATATTTCATGCGCGAGGCGCTGGCGCTCGCTGCGCAAGGCGCGTTATTGGGTGAGGTGCCGGTGGGCGCTGTGGTCGTGCAGAACGGCGAGATCATTGGTCGTGGTTATAACTGCCCGATCAGTGGCAGCGACCCGAGTGCCCATGCCGAGATGGTTGCTATCAGGGAGGCTGCAAAGGCGGTGGACAATTATCGTCTGCCCGGCAGCACGCTCTATGTGACGCTTGAGCCCTGCAGCATGTGCGCGGGCCTGATCGTGCATTCCCGTGTGGCGCGTGTGGTCTACGGAGCGTTGGAGCCCAAGGCGGGCATCGTGCAGAGCCAGGGGCAGTTCTTCAGCCAAGGGTTTCTCAACCATCGCGTTTTGTATGAAGGCGGCGTGCTGGGGGAGGAGTGTGGTGTGATGCTGAGCGAATTCTTCAGGATGCGGCGTGCAGCGAAGGATGCTGAGAAGGGTAAGGCTTAGAGTGCGCTCTTATCGTCGCTGGCTGCAGGTTCGGGAGTTGAGTCTGATGTCGGTTTGGTCTTGTCGACGCCGGGTACATGCAGATTGCCCTCTGCGACCTGATCGCCTTCGAGCTGTGGCTGCGTGACCCAGGTCAGAATGTCGTAGTAGCGACGGATGTTGGCAACAAAATGTACCGGCTCGCCGCCACGGGCATAGCCATAACGTGTTTTGCTGTACCACTTCTTCTGCGAAAGGCGCGGCAGCATTTTTTTCACGTCGAGCCATTTATTGGGGTTCAAGCCCTCGCTTTCCGCCAGCTTGCGCGCATCTTCCAGATGGCCGCTGCCTACGTTGTAGGACGCAAGAGCCAGCCATGTGCGATCCGGCTCTTCTATCTTGTCATCCAGCTGTTCCTTTACGTAGGCAAAGTACTTGGCTCCGCCCTGAATGCTTTGTCGTGCGTCCAGCCTATTGGTGACACCCATGGCCTGCGCGGTGTTCTGGGTCAGCATCATCAGGCCGCGCACGCCAGTCTTGGACGTCACTGCAGGTTGCCACATCGATTCCTGATAGCCGATGGCCGCCAGCAGACGCCAGTCCACCTGTTCTTTCTTGGCGGACGACTGGAAGTGCTTCTCGTATTTGGGCAGGCGTTCCTGCAGATGCTGGGCGAAGGTGTACGCGCCGACATAACCCAGTACGTCGACATGGCCGTAGTAACGGTCTTTAAGACGCTGCAGGGTGCCGTTCTTCTCGACCTTGTCCAGATAGGCGTTTATTTCGTTGAGCAGGCTGTTGTCTTCGCCCGGCCCCACGGCCCAGCGCTGTTCGCGGGCTTCGCCCAGGTCGAAGGCGACGCGTACGTTGGGGAAGTAGACCTGGTTCATTGCCAGTTCGTTTGAATCGACCAGCGTGAGGTCAATCTGGCCTTCATCGACCATGCGTAGCAGGTCGACGACTTCTACAGCGTCGGATTCTTCGTATTCAATGCCGGGATTCTGCACTTTCAGCGCGGCGAGCTGTTCGGCGTGGCTGCTGCCCTTGAGCACGACAATACGTTTGCCGACCAGATCACCCGCATCGGTCGGGCGTGACTGGCCGTTGCGATAGACGACCTGCGGCGTGACTTCAAGGTAGGAGTGAGAGAAGCGGGCCTGCTGCCTGCGCTTTTCCGTGTCGATCAGACCGGCGGCGCCCAGTACCGGGCCTCCCGGCTTGTTCATCTGGTCGAAAAGGTCGTCCAGGTTATCGGCAGTTTCGATCTTCAATTCCACGCCCAGATCTTCGGCAAAGCGCTTCACCAGCTCGTATTCGAAGCCGGTTTCACCGTTGCGATCCTGAAAGTAGGTGGCCGGACTGTTGCGGGTGACCACGCGCAGCACGCCGTCCTCCTTGACTCGCTCCAGTGTGTTGGGTTTATCCACACAGGCGCTGAGCATCAGGAAGAGTCCGGTTGCGATGAGCCACTTGGCGCAACGAGTGCGGAAATCGGGTCTGAAGAACATCGGTGCAGTATACGCAAAGCGCACCGGGCGCCATATCTCGACAGCGATGCTTGCGTCTGATAGGCAACGGCATTTTGATAGCATTTGTCGCGTTTTCGAAGGTGGAGTGACATTCGGGCGCATGGAATGCTGCCGTTTTGGGTGATCAACGTCCCAGTTTAGGCTAGAATACGCGGCCTCAAAGCACACCCCCTTCCCGAGGCTGTCCCGAAGATGTTGATCCTGCGCGGTGCTCCTGCCCTTTCTGCCTTCCGCCACAGCAAATTACTAGAACAACTGAAACAAAAAGTTTCAGCTGTCAGTGGCTTGTACGCTGAATTCGCTCACTTCGCCGACGTCACTGACGCTCTGTCCAGCGAAGAACAGCAGGTTCTCGACCGTCTCCTGAAATACGGCCCGAGTGTGCCGGTTCAAGAGCCGAGTGGCCGTCTGTTTCTGGTGTTGCCACGGTTTGGCACCATTTCGCCATGGTCGAGCAAGGCCAGCGACATCGCTCGCAACTGCGGTCTGGCGAAGATTCAACGCATCGAACGCGGGATCGCCTTCTATGTAGAAGGCCAGTTCAGCGACGCCGACGCTCAGTCCATCGCCGACAGCCTGCACGACCGCATGACTCAATTGGTCCTGGGCGACCACGAGCAGGCTGCCGGTCTGTTCAGCCACGCTCAGCCCAAGCCGTTGACGGCGATTGATATCCTGGGTGGCGGTCGCGCTGCACTGGAAAAGGCCAACATCGAACTTGGTCTGGCACTGGCCGAAGACGAAATCGACTATCTGGTCACCAGCTTCAACGGGCTGGGTCGCAACCCGCACGACATCGAGCTGATGATGTTTGCCCAGGCCAACTCCGAGCACTGCCGCCACAAGATTTTCAACGCCAGTTGGGATATCGACGGCCAGAGCCAGGAAAAAAGCCTGTTCGGCATGATCAAGAACACCTATCAGATGCACAGCGAAGGCGTTCTGTCTGCTTATAAGGACAACGCTTCGGTGATCGTCGGCAATGTCGCCGGTCGCTTCTTCCCGGATCCGGAAACCCGCCAGTACGGCGCGGTGCAGGAGCCGGTGCATATTCTGATGAAGGTCGAGACGCACAACCACCCGACCGCAATCGCTCCGTTCCCGGGCGCATCGACCGGTTCCGGTGGCGAGATTCGCGACGAAGGTGCAACCGGTCGCGGCGCCAAACCGAAGGCGGGTCTCACCGGTTTCACCGTTTCCAACCTGCAGATTCCGGGCTTCGTGCAACCCTGGGAGAAGCCTTACGGCAAGCCCGAGCGTATCGTGACGGCGCTGGACATCATGATTGAAGGCCCGCTGGGTGGCGCGGCGTTCAACAACGAGTTCGGCCGTCCTGCGCTGACCGGTTACTTCCGTACCTTCGAGCAATCGATCACCACACCGCATGGCGACGAAGTCCGCGGTTACCACAAGCCGATCATGCTGGCTGGCGGTATGGGCAACATTCGCGAAGATCACGTCCAGAAGGGCGAGATCACTGTCGGTTCCAAGCTGATTGTGCTGGGCGGTCCGGCCATGCTGATCGGTCTGGGCGGCGGTGCTGCTTCATCGATGGCGACCGGCACCAGTTCTGCCGATCTGGATTTTGCTTCGGTTCAGCGTGAAAACCCTGAAATGGAGCGTCGTTGCCAGGAAGTCATCGACCGTTGCTGGCAGTTGGGCGACCGTAACCCGATCAGCTTCATCCATGACGTGGGTGCCGGTGGTCTGTCCAACGCTTTCCCTGAGCTGGTTAACGATGGCGGTCGTGGCGGTCGTTTCGAACTGCGTAACGTGCCAAACGACGAGCCGGGCATGGCCCCGCTGGAAATCTGGAGCAACGAATCCCAGGAGCGTTACGTTCTGGCGGTGGGCGTTGAAGACTTCGACCGCTTCAAGGCGATCTGTGAGCGCGAGCGCTGCCCGTTCGCTGTGGTGGGCGAGGCGACTGCCGAGCCACAACTGACCGTGACCGACAGCCATTTCGGCAACAACCCGGTGGACATGCCGCTGGAAGTGCTGCTGGGCAAGGCCCCGCGCATGCACCGTTCGGTCGAGCGTGAAGCCGAGATGGGCGACGATTTCGATCCGAGCACCCTGGACCTCGAAGAAAGCGTTCAGCGCGTGCTGCGTCACCCGGCGGTTGCCAGCAAGAGCTTTTTGATCACCATCGGCGACCGCAGCATTACCGGCCTTGTGGCCCGCGATCAGATGGTCGGTCCGTGGCAGGTGCCTGTCGCTGACTGCGCTGTGACGGCCACCAGCTTCGACGTTAATACCGGCGAAGCCATGGCAATGGGCGAGCGGACTCCGCTGGCGCTGCTGAATGCTCCGGCATCGGGTCGCATGGCCATCGGCGAAACCCTGACCAACATCGCGGCCTCGCGCATCGAGAAGCTGTCCGACATCAAGCTGTCGGCCAACTGGATGTCGGCGGCGGGTCACCCGGGTGAAGACGCCCGTCTGTACGACACCGTGAAAGCGGTCGGTATGGAACTTTGCCCTGAGCTGGGCCTGACTATTCCGGTGGGCAAGGACTCCATGTCCATGAAGACCCGCTGGAGCGATGACAGCGAAGAGAAGAGTGTGACGTCGCCGCTGTCGCTGATCGTGACCGGCTTCGCGCCTGTGGTTGATATTCGCAAGACCCTGACCCCAGAGCTGCGCATGGACAAGGGCATCACTGACCTGATCCTGATCGATCTGGGTCGTGGCCAGAACCGCATGGGCGCCTCCATTCTTGCCCAGACTCACGGCAAGCTGGGTCGCCTGGCTCCGGACGTCGATGACGCTGAAGACCTCAAGGCGTTCTTCGCCGTGGTTCAGGGTCTGAATGCCGACGGCCACATCCTGTCCTACCACGACCGTTCCGACGGTGGCCTATTGGTCAGCACCCTGGAAATGGCCTTCGCCGGTCATTGCGGCCTCAAGCTGCATCTGGACGGTCTGGCTGACAACGCTTCCGAACTGAACGAGATTCTGTTCAACGAAGAACTGGGTGCGGTCATCCAGGTTCGTCAGGACGCCACGCCGCTGGTGCTGGCTCAGTTCAGCGCGGCCGGTCTGGCAGATTGTGTGTCGGTCATCGGTCAGCCGGTGAACAACGATGAAGTCGTCATCAGCTTCGCGGGCGAGCCAGTATTCACCGGGCAGCGTCGTCTGCTGCAGCGTCAGTGGGCTGAAACCAGCTATCAGATCCAGCGTCTTCGCGACAACGCGGAATGCGCCGATCAGGAATTCGACGCGCTGCTGGAAGAAGATAACCCTGGCCTGGCCGTCAAGCTGGGCTTCGACGTCAACGATGACATCGCCGCCCCGTACATCAAGACCGGTGTGCGTCCTCAGGTGGCTGTGCTGCGTGAGCAGGGCGTCAACGGTCAGGTTGAAATGGCTGCTGCATTCGACCGCGCTGGCTTCAACGCCATTGACGTGCACATGAGCGACATCCTGGCCGGTCGTGTCGACCTGAACGACTTCAAGGGCATGGTTGCCTGTGGCGGCTTCTCTTACGGCGACGTATTGGGTGCCGGCGAAGGCTGGGCCAAGTCTGCGCTGTTCAACAGCCGTGCCCGTGATGCGTTCCAGGGCTTCTTCGAACGTACCGACAGCTTCACCCTGGGTGTGTGCAACGGTTGCCAGATGCTCTCCAACCTGCACGAACTGATTCCGGGCAGCGAGTTCTGGCCGCACTTCGTACGCAACCGCTCCGAGCAGTTCGAAGCCCGCGTTGCGATGGTGCAGATCCAGGAGTCGCCGTCGATCTTCCTGCAAGGCATGGCCGGTTCGCGCATGCCGATCGCCATCGCTCACGGCGAAGGCCACGCAGAGTTCCGCAACGCTGATGCGCTGCTGGAAGCTGACGTATCCGGAACGGTCGCGCTGCGTTTCGTGGACAACCACGGCAAGGTCACCGAAACCTACCCGGCCAACCCGAATGGTTCGCCGCGCGGTATCGGCGGTCTGACCACCCTCGACGGTCGCGTCACCATCATGATGCCGCACCCTGAGCGTGTGTTCCGCGCTGTTCAGAACTCGTGGCGTCCTGAGGACTGGAATGAAGACGGCGCCTGGATGCGCATGTTCCGCAACGCCCGCGCCTGGGTTAACTAAGGCGGGCTGGCGGCAGATGTACAAGCTGGCCTTCTTTGTTCCGCCGAGCCATGTGGACGAGGTCAAGAATGCCGTATTCGCTGCTGGTGCAGGGCGGATCGGCGCTTACGACCAATGTTGCTGGCAAGTGCTCGGCCACGGTCAGTTCCGCCCGCTGGATGGCAGTCAGCCATTTATCGGGCAGGACGGCGTGGTTGAGCAGGTGGAAGAGTGGAAGGTCGAGCTGGTTGTGGCCGATGAGCTGATTCAGCAGGCAGTGGCGGCGCTCAAGCAGAGCCATCCCTACGAAACGCCGGCTTATGAAGTGTGGCGGCTGGAAGCGTTCTAGGTTCTGTCGCTGAATGCCTGTGTCAGCACGAATGGGACGCGGAGCGTCCCGGGCTGCATACCCACGCGGAGCATGGGCACGATCAGTGTGCAGGTCGTGAGCGTTTTGGGCTTGATATTGATCGTTCCCACGCTCTGCGTGGTAACGCCTCTCAGGACGCTCCGCGTCCGGTCTCAAGTTCACACCGAGTCTGACTGGCCCGACTAAGGCCTTATCTCGATCATTGTCCCGTCTTTCACCAGATCCCAAATCTCGCGCATGTCGTTGTTCTTCAGCGCAATGCAGCCGTTGGTCCAGTCGAGCGTATGGAAATACCACTCCGGGTACTCCTCATCCACCGGCGTGCCGTGAATCATGATCATGCTGCCCGGCTTCACGCCCTCACGCCGTGCGCGCGCCGAGTCCGAAATGTTCGGGTAGGAGATGTGCATCGAGAGGTTGTAGTTGCCGCTTGGCTGACGCCAGTCGAGCCAGTAGAAACCTTCAGGCGTACGCTGATCGCCTTCCTGAAGTTTGGTGCCCTTGGGGTTCTTGCCCAGGGAAATCCGATAGGTCTTAAGCGCTTCGCCGCCGCTGATCAGTTGCAACTGGCGCACCGACTTAAGCACCAGCACCTTGTCGATTTTCTTGTCGGCGATGCTTTCGGTGTTGATCACCTTATTGTTGATGATCTTCTGTTCACTGCCCTTGGGCACGATGGTTTGAGTGAAAGCAGCCTGGGACAGCGGGACGAACAACATGCAGACGAAAGCGAGCAACCAGCGCATTACCATTTCCCTGAGGGCTCAAGAGAGCCAATCTCGATTGCGAAGCTGAATTAAGAAACCTGCATTGGGCGTGAAGGGGGAAGGGCACTGGTATGAACCGGGTAAACCTGCCGACGCCGATCCGCGAAGAAGCATTCTAGGGTACGCCTGACCGTCATGAAAGCCAGGTCTTGCCACGGAATGTCGGCTTCTTCGAATAATTGCACTTCAAGGCTTTCAATACCGGCAGCGAAGTCCTCGGTTGCCATCTCTGCGCGGTAGAACACATGCACCTGATTGATGTGTGGCACATCGATCACTGAGTACAGATGCAGCTCGCTCAGGGTCGCACAGGCTTCTTCAACTGTCTCGCGCCGTGCCGCCTGTTCGATGGTCTCGCCGTTCTCCATGAACCCGGCTGGCAGTGTCCAGAAGCCCAGGCGCGGCTCGATGGCGCGACGGCACAGCAACACCTTGTCGCCCAGCGTCACCAGACAACCGGCGACGATGTTGGGATTCTGATAATGAATGGTGTGGCAATGCTCGCAGACATACCGCAGGCGGCTGTCGCCTTCGGGGATGCGCTGGATGACGGGGTTGCCACACTGGCTGCAAAATTTCATGGTGTCGGTCGATAGTGAATGCAGGCGCTATCTTGGCTTGTCCCGCCGCCGATGAGCAAGCGTCTATGTGGGGCGACTTGTCCTACAAGGGCTTGGGCACTTCGCAGCTTTGGTGCATAGTGCCGGTAAGCAACAGATCGAGATTTGCCATGCTGGATGAGCTACTTCGCCGTGTAGTCAGTCATACGCCGGACACCCTTGAGACGGATCGCTCCTTTCCCGAGGCCGCAGTGCTGGTGCCTGTCACTCGCAGTGACGAACCGGAGTTGATTCTGACTCTGCGCGCCAGCGGGCTTTCGACCCATGGCGGCGAAGTCGCCTTCCCCGGCGGGCGGCGCGATCCCGAAGACCCGGACCTGATTTTCACGGCCTTGCGCGAGGCCGAAGAAGAGATCGGCCTGCCACCCGGTCTGGTGGAAATCATCGGCCCGTTGAGCCCGCTGATCTCCAAGCACGGTATCAAGGTCACACCGTATGTGGGCGTGATTCCCGACTTTGTCGAGTACCGGCCCAATGATGGTGAAATTGCCGCCGTGTTCAGCGTGCCGCTGGAGTTCTTTCGTCAGGACACCCGTGAACACACGCACCGGATCGACTACGAAGGACGTAGCTGGTACGTCCCCAGCTACCGTTATGGCGAGTACAAGATCTGGGGGCTGACCGCGATCATGATCGTCGAACTGGTCAACGTGATGTACGGCACGCAGATCAGCCTGCATCATCCGCCCGAACGCTCCACCAGTTGAACACCGTGTCATCCATAAAGCGTCATGCCCAGGAGCATGGCCAGCCTGAGGAAACCGCATGAAATACCGACTGGGAGATTCCCGCGTCCAGACCGATCCGCAAAGCTGGGTCGCACCCAATGCGGTGCTGATCGGCAAGGTCAGGCTGGAGGCGGGGGCCAGTGTGTGGTTCAACACCGTGTTGCGTGGCGATAACGAACTGATTCATATCGGCGAAAACAGTAACGTGCAGGACGGCACAGTGATGCACACCGACATGGGCTCGCCGCTGAACATCGGCAAGGGCGTGACCATAGGCCACAACGCCATGCTTCACGGCTGCAGCGTTGACGATTACAGCCTGATCGGTATCAACGCGGTCATCCTCAATGGCGCGAAAATCGGGAAGTACTGCATCATCGGCGCGAATTCACTGATCGGCGAGGGCAAGGTCATTCCCGATGGCTCGCTGGTGATGGGCTCGCCGGGCAAGATTGTCCGCGAGCTGACCGATGTGCAGAAGAAAATGCTCGAAGCCAGCGCTGCCCATTACGTCCACAACGCCCAACGCTATGCCCGCGACCTGGCGGTGCAGGAAGATTGATGAGCACTGAATCGATAGTCGAAAAGCCGGTCCGTTCGCCATGCGTCAGCATTTGCGCGCTGGACGAAGATGATATCTGCACCGGCTGCCAGCGCACCGTCAGCGAAATCACCCGCTGGAGTCGCATGAGCAATGACGAGCGCCGTGTTGTGCTCGGCCTGTGTGATGATCGGGCCAGGGCCAGCGGGATGATGTGGACGGTAGGTGGCAAGGGTTGAGCCCTGCCGAATCATAGCGCCGGAGACTTAGTGGGGCCTCCCACAGGTTTTCTCTGGATCAAACCTGCGGCGCTATATCCACCCCGGCTTTCCCTGCTGCTACCATTGGCACCCATTTTTCAGGCAACAGTACCCGCCCATGCTTTTTCTGATCGCCTACATCGGCAGCGTCGTGCTGATCAACTTCGCGTTTTCCAGTGCACCGCATCTGGATATCATCTGGTCGGCCTGGGGCGGGCTGGTGTTCGTGCTGCGCGACATGGTGCAGATCCGGTTCGGCCACGGCGCGATTCTCGCCATGCTGGCGGCGCTGGTG
>Ga0326721_10000349_pt1 | contig 14499 bp, 10 predicted proteins | sample SGPome_FD_203951 | JGI IMG/M metagenome (GOLD analysis project Ga0326721, IMG submission 203951) | Soil microbial communities from Southern Great Plains, Lamont, Oklahoma, United States - SGP_1_2016 | ecosystem: Engineered > Artificial ecosystem > Soil microcosm > Unclassified | place: USA...
GACTGCGGGGGAACGAGATGGGGCGGACCGCGCTGGCGGCCCGCCCCCAAGGATACGTCGTTCCGCGCGCGGCGGAAAGTGGCCTGGCGCGCGCGCTACGCGTGCGCCCGCAGCACGCGGCCCAATCGCGACATCCCCTCGCGGATCTGGTCCGGGTTGCAGTACGAGAAGTTGAGCCGCATCCCCGATCGGCCCGTGCCGGGGTCCGTCCCCGGCATGGCGAAGGCCGCGCCGGGCACGTACGCCACGCCGGCCTCCATGCACGTGTCCAGCAGCTCGCCCGTGTCCATCCCCCCCGGCAGCTCCGCCCAGATCAGGGCGCCGTTGCGGGGCACGCTCCACCGCGAGCCGGCCGGCAGCTCTTCCTTCAGCAGCTCCAGCATCAGGTCGCGGCGCACGCGGTACTCCGCGCGGACGTTGGCCAAGTGTCGCGGCAGGTCGCCCGTGGCCAGGTAGCTGGCCGCCACGCGCTGACTGAAGCTGGCCATGTCCAGGTCCGCGCCGTCCTTGGCGCACCCGAGCACGGGGATCATCTCCTCCGGCGCCACGACCCACCCCAGCCGGAAGCTGGGTGCCAGCACCTTGCTGAACGAGCCCACGTACAGCACCCAGCGGTCGTCCAGCGAGCGCATGGGCGGCACGGCACGCTCAAAGTTGAGCATGCCGTACGCGTCGTCCTCGATGATGGGGATCTCGTAGCGGCGGGCGATGTTCACCAGCTGCACCCGCTTTTCGGGGCTCAGGCTGCACCCCAGCGGGTTGTGGCCGTCCGTGATGCAGTAGATGTACGCGGGGCGCGCGCCGCCGGCCAGGTGCGCCTCCACGGCGTCCACGTCCATCCCCGTCTCCAGATCCGTCCCCACCGTGAGCACGGTGGGCTGGTACGATTCCACCACCTGCTGAAAGCCCATGTACACCAGCGAGTCGCACAGCAGCGTGCCGCCCGGCTCCAGCAGCAGGCGGTTCAGCAGGCTCAGCCCCTGCTGCGCGGCCGTGGTCAGGAACACCTGCTCGGGGCGGCAGTGCACCCCGCGCGCCTCCATGATGCGCACCACCTGCTCCTTGAGCCCGCGAAAGCCCGGCTTGTACTGCAGGGCGTCGGGGTCCCCGCGCAGCACGCGCTCCGCCGCCGCGGCCAGCCCGTCCACGGGGAACAGGTCCGTGGCCGGCAGCCCCAGCGCGAACGTCACCAGGTCGTCGCGCCCGCTGAACGAGAGCATGCGCTGGATGACGGAGGGGCGCACGGCGCGCGTCCACGCGGCCAGGGGAATCCCGGCGAGCCCGGGCTGCGCGCTGTCGGAGAGCGCGGGCAGCACCGCGGGGACGATGCCCGGCTCGAGGTCGGCGACGGTCATTGCGGCGGAGGGGTGCGCGGGCGATCGCCCGGTGCTTCGAGAAAATCCGCAGGAGAAACGTCGTAAAGCGGATGTGGGTCCCCAAGCTTATCCGTGGCGGATTAAAACATCAAGTGTATGTCGTTAAAGGATACGTGGTGTACGCTCCCTTGGTGTCCTCCGCTCGATTCCAGCAAGGATTCGCCTCGCCCGCGCGGCAGGTCGTAGCAGCCGAGGATGCGGACGGCTCCGGTAGGATGCGTCCGGCGCTGGCCGATTGCGCACGCTCGCGCGGAAACCGGGAACGGCAGCAGCCGGCGGGGCCATTACGAAGTGTTCGGCGCGCGACGCAAAGGGTGCGCATGGGATCGGACTGAGACCGAACACGGGTGCGCGGCGGTGTCGGCATACGCGAGCCGACATCCAAAATGCGCATCGGATGCGAAAAATCTTTACAAATCCAGGGGGAGCGGTTACGTTGGATACACTTCGCGTCATACGCGAAGCAGCCATTCGTCGGACCGGACCGGAAAAGCAACCAGGGAAAGTCATGCAACCCATCGCGCGGCCGCTGATCGTGATGCACTCGGACCCCGTCTTCAAGGAGCGGGTGCGCCGGGTGGGGAACCAGCGCTTCAAGACGCAGTTCGTGGAAGACTGGGACACGCTCCGCACCACGCTCAACGAGTCCCCGCCGGCGGCGCTGGTGGTGGTGGACCCGTATACCCGCACCTACGGCACCGAGGCCGAGCTGGCGCCGGAGCTGCGCAGCATCCTGTGGGAGTTCCCCACGGCCACCGTGATCGCCGCGCTGGAAGTGCGCCGCGGCCGCGTGCGCGACCTGCGCACGCTGGGCGAGTGGGGGGTGAAGGAAGTGATCGCGCTGGACGAGGAAGACACGGTGGAGGCCATCAGCCGCCGCCTGCGCAGCGCCCAGGGCCGCCCCCTGCAGAGCCTGCTGGAGCGCTCGCTGCCCACCAACCTGTCGGGCCGCGCCCGCGCGCTACTCATGGCCGCCGCCGAGGTGGTGGCCGAGGGCGGCCACGGCCGCGACCTGGCCGCCAGCCTGAAGCTTTCCGAGCGGACGCTGCTGCGGTGGGCCGAGCAGGCGGACCTGCCGCCGCCACGCCGCATCCTGGCGTGGATGCGCGTGCTGCTGGCCTGCGAGCTCCTGGACGATCCCGGCCAGACGGTGCTGAGCGTGGCGTACACCTGCGGCTACGCGTCGGACAGCTCGCTGCGGCGCGCGGTGCAGGAGTTCACGGAGGTGATGCTCACCCAGCTTCGCAAGCAGGGCGCGTTCGCCACGGCGTCGGAAAAGTTCCTGGAGGAGCTCAACGCCACCCGCGAGGCCGGCCGCATTCGCCGCAAGGAGATGAAGACCAACGACGACGGCAGCGACTCGGACGTGGGCATCAGCCGCATCCATGCCCCGCACGAGGAGATGACGCTGGCCGCCACGCTGGAGCCCACCCCCGAGCGCCCGCGCCGCCGCGGCCGCCGCAAGGCCGGGGCGATCGACTGACGGCACGCGTCCGTTTCCGTGGACGACCGAGGAGCCCGCGCGACCCGTTCGCGCGGGCTCCGCTCGTTCCGCGGCTCCGTGGCGGGCATCCGGCACCCGCTTCTGCCAGGTCCTGGAAAAGAATGAACGTACAGAGGAACCGAGTCAGATTGAGGAAGATGAAGCGGGTTTCTGCTCCTTTGTCTGATGCCAGATCGGCAAAAAGAATGGGCCTCACGCAGAGACGCAGAGGCGAGGTGAGAAACAACGGGAGGCACGCGGAGCAGAGGCCGCCGCTCCTCTTCTTCTCTTCATTCTCTTCTCCTCTTCTGCCTTCCGCTTCTCTCTGCGGCTCCGCGTCTCTGCGTGAGGCGGTTGTTTTCTCGGATTCGGTATGACCCTGTTCCTCTGTATCCCCAGGTGTTGTTCTTTCGGATTCCGGGATTCGACCGGTTTGGGCGGCGGCATCAACGACTACGGAATACGATGAAGCAGACTCGCGCACGGACCGCCCTCTTGCTCTGTGCCCTCGTCCTGGCGGCCGGGTGCGAAATGGTGCATTCCCGGATCCACGGCTTCGATTGGATGAGTACGGAATCGCTGCCCGGCATCGGGGTGGACATCGTCACGACCGGCACCGACGCGGTCCAGGACAGCGCCGGCTTCCTGATCGCACGGCGCACGAGTCCCTACTGGGTGGGAGTCTACTTCACCCGGCAGTCGCCCGTGCCGGTGGAGGTGCTGCGGGTCACCTTCACCGGCAAGCAGACCGGCAGGGTGATCACCCCGCCCATGGCGCCATCCCAAGGCCTGGGCGACGGCACCCTGACGCTCGTATCCGTCGCGCCATCGGTACCGCTGCCTTTCGAGGATTATCGTGTAGACGTGCAGGTGAGGATCGGGGCAGGCACGGAGGCGCGGGACGCACATGTCACCGGGACCCTGAGCACCCGGCTGGAGCAGGGCAAGTCACCGCGCTTCTGGGAATCGCTCATGAGCGTATAGGCTTTCCCGTCCGTTGCGACGCCCGGATGGAGAAGGAGCCCGCGTGACGCGTTCGCGCGGGCTCCTCTTTCGAAGGTCCGGCGTGTTGTCTTTCCGTCACGCCGCCCTGCCCGCGCCAGGCGGCCCCGCTCCAGCGTTTCTCGAACCGGTTCGTTGTTTCTCACCCGTGCTGTCAATCTGCTGCCAGTTCCTCTAATCTCCTGGGCAGAACGAAAAAACGACTTGAACGCAGCGTCCGCGGAGCCGAACCGAGAGTTCGCAGAGGAAGCGATCGATCCGTACTCTGCGAGCTCCTTCTGTTCTCTCGGGCTCCGCGTTCAAAATCGTAACCGGATGCACACGGAAGCCTGGTGGCCCGGGGGGAGCACGCGGGGCGCTTCCGTAGTACATTGCGGCAGCCGTCCGCGTGGTCCGCGCCTGCCAGGGGTGAAACGATGCCGGGGTGGATGAGGTACGTCGTGCGCAGCCGGCCCCCGCTCTCCCGGCTCGCCGCCGCCGCTGCCGTCCTGGCGCTCGCGTCCGCCTGCCACGAGCAGGGGGCCCCGCCGCCGCCACGCAAGGAGGAGGAGCAGCAGCAGCCGCAGCCGCGGGCCGCCGCGACGCCGTGGACGGCCGCCATCGTCCGCCGGGACACGATGGACTGCATGGCGCCGGAGCCGGACAGCGCCACGGCGGTCGCGGCCGCGCTGACGGCGCTGGCGGACCCGGACCGGCCGCTGCGGCTCAGCTCGTTCGTCCGGCATCACGAGGGCATGCTGGTGAGCGCGCTGCCGGCCGACGCGCGCGTGCTGGGCGGGGGCGGGCTGGTGTGGGTGGACCGCGACGGGTGCGTGGTGGTGCTCAACCAGTACGAGTAAACCCCTGGCGATCTTCCGGGGGACGGGGCCCGTGCCGGCCGGCGTGGGTGACCGGAAGGGGCGGGGCGCGTCTTGAAAAGACTGGCGCGGGGAGGGGGACGGATGCACCATGGAGAGCCCCGGCACGTATGCCGGGTTTTTGCTGTTTTCACTCCCGCGCCCGGGCCGTGATCCGCGGCGTGGTTCCTGCTGGTGCACCGTTGGAGCCCCGCGCACCGGCGCGCCGGGCCTATCGTCACGAGAAACTCCATGGCTGACAGCCGCAACCGGAACTTTCCGTCCTCCGTGAACGCGGCGGGCGAGTCGGAGACCTTGCTGGCCCGGGCCCCGCAGCCCGCGCCCGCGCCGCCCCCTTCCGCGCGCCCGCCCTCGGGCGGCAACCGCGCGGCGGAGTCCGCCGCGCGCCGACGCCGCTTCATCGACCGCCTGATGGAGGGGCGCACGCGGCCGTTCCTGCGGCTGCTGTTCTACTACGTGGTGCTCACCACGGTGATGTCGCTGCTGGTGTACTTCATCCCCTCCGTGCGCGAGGCATTCCTGGCGCCGTCCGCCGTCTCCGGCGAGGAGGGCGGCAACCTGGTGGGGCCCGTGACGGAGGGGTACGGCGACACGGTGTCGCTCAACGAGGCCCTGCAGCGCGCCATCGCCACCCTGCTGGTGATCGGCGGGGCGCTGTCGCTGGTGGTGCCGGTGGCGTGGGTGTACATGCTCACCAAGCGCTTTCGCTACGACCCGGCGCTGGTGTCGTCCGTCATCATCCTCCCCATCGTGGTGGCGGGGATCGCGCTGGTGGTAAAGAACAGCGTGGCCCTGGCGTTCGCCCTGGCGGGGATCGTGGCGGCCGTGCGCTTTCGCAACACGCTCAAGGACCCGCGCGACGCCGTCTACATCTTCCTGGTGATCGGCATCGGCCTGTCGGCGGGCGTGCAGGCGCTGGACGTGGCGCTGGTGATGTCGTTCGCGTTCAACATCGTGGTGCTGCTGGTGTGGAAGTTCAACATCGGCTCCATCTACAGCGGCCGGTACGCGCGCACGGGGATCCTGTCCGTGGGGCCCTCGTCGCTCCTTTCGGCGCAGGACCCCGTGGGGCAGCGCGACGTGCGGCGGCGAATGCTGGAACACGCGGCGGAGATCCGCACGGACGGGATCCTGCTGGTGCACAGCGACGCGCCCGACATCGCCCGGCAGACGGTGCAGGAGGCGCTGACGGACATGGCGAGCGACTGGCAGCTGGTGGACGTGGTGCGGCGGGAGGAGGGTCCCTCCACGCTGGAATACCTCGTGCGATTGAAGAAGAGCGCGTCGGCCCCCGAGCTGGTGGGGGCGCTGGACGAGCGGTGGGGTGAGCAGGTCGCCGCGGCGGAGTACGTGCCGTTTCGCGCGCGGCGCAAGAAACGAGGAAAGAAGGGCTGACGCGTGACGCGCCGGCCCTCGCGTGCCTGAGCGGGGGAGATGTGAGGAACGGAAGCAGTCTTTGGGCGCGCCGCGCCGCCGTGCTCGGCGGCGCCTGCGCGCTACTGGCGTCCGCCGCGTGCGCGCGCCCGCAGTACGGCGTGGGGCGGGTGATCGGGCCCGTGCCGCTGGATTCGGTGGCGCTCAACCTGGTGCTCATCGGCGATGCCGGCCTGCCGGCGCCGGGCGACGAGCCGGTGCTCACGGCCCTGCGGCGCGAGCTGTCCGCGGCGCCGGAACGCAGCTTCGTGGTGTGGCTGGGGGACAACGTCTACCCCATCGGCCTCACGGACACGACGGCGGCGGAGGGCAAGGAGGGGCTGCGCATCATCCGGCAGCAGATGCGGGTGCTGCGGGAAACCAGCACGCGCGGCATCTTCGTGCCCGGCAACCACGACTGGGCCGCGGGCGCGGGCGAAGGGTGGGCCAACGTCGTTCGCCAGGAGCGCGTCGTCAACACGGAGGGAGCCGGCCTCATCGGCTGGGAGCCGCGCGACGGCTGCCCGGGGCCCGTGGTCATCGACGTGGGCGCCGTGCTGCGCATCCTGGCCATCGACAGCCAGTGGTGGCTGCACGGCGGCGCCAAGCCGGGGCCGGACCGCTGCACGCCGGGGACGGAGCAGGGGGTCATCGACTCCATCCGCGTGGCCCTGGCCTCGGCCGGCGACCGGCGCAGCATCATCGTGGCACACCACCCCATCGTCTCGGGCGGGCAGCACGGCGGCTACTTCGACTGGCCCACGTACCTGTTCCCCTTTCACCCCTGGGCGCGGCTCACGGGACTGTTCGCGCGGCAGGACGTGACGGGGCGCGAGTACCGCCACTTTACCCAGTCGCTGGCGCGCGCCTTCATCGTGGACACCCCGCTGGTGTACGCGGCGGGGCACGAGCACAACCTGCAGGTGTTTCGCCGCGACCCGGCCAAGTACCTGGTGGTGAGCGGCGCCGGCTTCTACGGCCACACGACCACCACGCGCGCCATCACGGGCATCCGCTACGTGCGCGAGGCCAGCGGCTACCAGCGCCTCACCTTTCTGCAGGACGGACGCGTGCGGCTGAGCGTGATGGTGGTGGACGCGCAGGGCAACGCCACGGAGGACTACTCCGCCTGGCTGGACGTGCCGCCGCTGTCGGCGCCGTATCCCCCGCCCAGCGACGTGTCTCCCGCCGTGCCGCCGCCGGTGCCGCCGCCGTCGCGGGAGCCCCTGCCGCCGACGCCGAACCCCACGACGCCCACGACGCCGAATCCCACGCCCACGCCCGTGCCGGCTGCGGCGGGGGCATCCGCCACGGGATCCACGTCCCGATCCGCGGAGGGGACCTGATGCGCCGGCCGCTCGCCTGCCTGGGCGCGCTGGGGCTGCTCGCCGCGTCCGCGTCATCCGCGCATGCGCAGCGCGACTCCGTGCAGGTCGCCGCGGGGACCCGCTACCACGCGGGGCCCGTCAAGCGCTTTTTGCTGGGCCGCTCGTACCGCGAGCTGTGGGCGCAGCCGGCCACGGTGGCCGTGCTGGACCTGGAGCGCTTCGCCGGCGGATTGACGCCCACGGAGACGGGGGGCGGCAACCAGACGCTGTCGCTGCGCTTTCGCGGCGCGGACGGCAAGGAGTACGCGTTCCGCTCCGTGGACAAGGACCCCGGGCGGGGCGAGGGCGGGCGCAGCGGGCCGGGGGAGTGGCTGCTGCAGGACCAGGTGAGCTCGCAGAACCCCGCCGCGGCGCTGGTGGCGGGGCGGCTGATGGACGCCACCGGCGCGCTGCACGTGGACCCGCTGCTGTTCGTGATGCCCGACCACCCGCGCCTGGGCGAGTTCCGCGAGCAGTTCGCCGGGATGCTGGGGCAGATGGAGGAGCGCCCGGACGACGGCTTCGGCGGGTCGCCGGACCTGGAAGACACGGACGAGTTCCTGGAGGCGCTGCAGTCCGGCCCCGCCAACCGCCTGGCGGACGAGGAGCTGCTGACCGTCCGCCTGATGGACATCTACCTGGGCGACTGGGACCGGCACGAGGACCAGTACGAGTGGGCCCGCTTTGACCAGGGGGCCCAGCGGGTGTGGCGCGCCGTGCCCCGCGACCGCGACTACGTGTTCGTAGACTACGACGGGCTGCTTCTGGACATCGCGCGGCCGTTCCTGGAAAAGGCCGTCCGCTACCGCGACGACTACGGCGGCGTGGTGTACGGCCTGATCGAGCAGGGGCAGTACCTGGACCGGCGGCTGCTGGGCGAGCTGGACCGGGCCCAGTGGGACAGCGTGGCCGGCGCCCTGCGCGCCCGCCTGACGGATGCGCTGATCGACGACGCCGTGCGCCGCATGCCGGCGGAGTACCAGGCGCTGGAAGGCCCGCGCCTGGCGTCCCTGCTGCGCAGCCGCCGCGACCGGCTTCCCGAGGCCGCGGCCCAGTGGTACCGGATGATGGCCGGCGAGCCCGAGGCCCACGGCACGGACGGCGCCGACCTGGCCATCGTGGAGCGCCGGGGCGACGAGATGGAGGTGCGCATCCACGCCGGCGCGGACGAATCCGCCCCCGTGGTGTACCGCCGCCGCTTCGTGGGCGGCGAGACGCGGGAGGTGCGCGTGTTCCTGCACGGTGGCGACGACCGCGCGGAGGTGCGCGGCCAGGGCGGCATGCTGGTGCGCATCCAGGGCGGCCCGGGGGACGACCGCTACGCGGACCGCGGCAACGGCCCCCGCACGGTCTTCTACGACGCGGTGGGCCGCAACGAGTTCGTCCGCGGGTCCCGGACGACGGTGGACACGCGCGACTTCGACACGCCGCGCTACGAGCTGGGCTCGGACGACGCCAGCGCTGCCGTGGACCCGCCCCGCGACTGGGGAACGGCGTTCACCCTGCTGTCGCCGTTCGCCACCGTGCGCCCGTTCGCGGACCTGGTGATCGGCGTGGGGCCGGCGGAAACGCGCTACGGGTTCCGCCGCTATCCGTGGGCCACGCGCTGGCACGCCCGGGCCCTCTACGCGCCCTTCTACAACCGCTGGGGCGCGGAGGCGCGCTACCAGCGCCGGTGGACGGGGAGCGCGTCGTACGGCTACGTGTTCGCCCGGGCCTCGCAGCTGGAGGCCACCTACTTCACGGGGTGGGGCAACGCGACGGAGGCGGACCGGAGCGTCCGCCACTACGTCACCTGGGAGAACGAGCTGTCGCTGGAGCCCGGCGTGGTGCTGGTGCGCGGCGGCGGATTGACGATGAACCTCGCCGGCATCCTGCGCTACACGGACCCGGAGCCGGAGCCCGGCACGCCGGCGTTCTCCGTGCCGGCGTACGGCAGCGCGTCGACGGTGACGATGGCGGGCGCGCGGGCCGGCGCCCTGTGGGACCGCCGCGACGACGACGCGTTCCCCCGCCGCGGCTGGACGCTCTCGGCGGAAGTGGAGGGATTCCCCTACTCCGCGCCGGGCAACCTGGACCCGGGCGAGACGGTGGAGCCGTTCGCCCGCACGGGCGCGACGGGCTCGGCGTACCTCCCGCTCGCGGGAAGCGTGCTGGCCGTGCGCGCCGGCGGGCAAAAGGCGTTCGGCGAGTTTCCCCTGCAGTACGCGGCGTTCCTGGGCGGCTCGCCCTCCCTGCGCGGCTACGCGTTCGACCGCTTCGCGGGGGATGCGTCGGCGTTCGGCACGGCGGAGCTGCGCGTGCCGGTGACGGGAATGTTCGGCGTCCTCGGCCTGGCGGACGCCGGGCGCGTGTGGTACGACGGCGACTCGCCCGGCGGATGGCATACGGCGCTGGGCGGCGGCGGCTTCGTGCGGGCGGGCGGGTACACGGCCAGCCTGCTGTACGCGTACGGCGAGCGGGGCATCGTGTACCTGCGCCTGGGACTTCCCTTCTGAGGATGGCCTCCGTCCCCGCTTCCGTTCCCGGCGCCGCGCCCGCGGCCGCCGTGGCCGTCCGCTTCGACCCCGCCGCGCCGGGCGTGCTGGATGCCGTGGCCGCCGGCCCCGCCCCCGAGGGGCTGCGGGCCGGCGTTCCGCGCACCCTGGGCTTTCGCGACGTCTACCACGACACCCCCGACGGCGACCTGGCGGCCCGGGGCGCCTGGGCGTGCGTGCGCTACTACTCCAACGGCACCCGCACGCTGGCCGTGCGCTCCGGGCCGGACGCGGAGCAGGGGCGCGTCCTGGCGGTGGAGCTCCCCCCCGCGGAGGGCGACGCCCCCCTGCTGGGGCTGAGCGAGCCCGCGCGCCTGCTGCGCTCCCTGGTCGATCCCGCGCGCCTCGTCCCCCGCCTGGAGCTGCGGACGCACCGCCGCGTCCGCGAGTTCGCGTCGGCCGAGACGGGCGCGGCGGCGGAGGTGGCGTGCGACGCCGTGGTCGTGCGGGACGGGGAGACGCGGGCGGAGTTGGGGGAGATCGAGGTGCGCGTGCCGGACGGCGCCGGCGCGGAGTACGCCGTCGCCACGGCCCTGCGCCACGCGTACGGCCTGCGGCGGGTGGAGGAGGACCGGCTGGAGCGCGCCCGCCACGCCGTGCGCGAGGCGGAGATGGACGGGCTGGAGGACGCCGTCCGCTCCTCGCGCCGCGTGGCCGTGGTGGCGCTGGAGGAGGGGCGCGTGGCCCTGCGCCGCGAGCGCACCTCCCTGCGCATTCCCGCCGGCCCCGGCGCGGGCGAAGAGGCCGCCCGCCGCGTGCTGCGCGAGTGCTTTGGCCACGACGGCGCCCGCGTGCGGCTGCTGGGGCTGGGGCCGGGCGGGGCGGAGCGCGCGTCCGTAGAGGTGTGGCTGGCGGAGGGCGCCGGGCGCGCGGGCGAGGAGGCGAAGTGCGAGATCCTGCACGTGGCGCTGGAGGACGTGCTGGCCTCGGTGGGCTCGCCGGCCCTGCGCGAGCGCGACACGCTGGCGGCCCTGCACGTGCTCGCCCGCTCCGCGCTCCCGGTGGCCGCCGTCGTGGAAGGCGACGGCCAGGACGAGGCGCGCGCGCGGGCCACCCTGGCCGCCGCGGCGGCGGAAGATTCCGTGGAGTCGGAGGCGCTGGGGCCGGGGACGCTGCTGAACATGGAGCTCAGCATCCTGGCCTTCAACCGCCGCGTGCTGGGGCTGGCGGAGGACGTGCGCGTGCCCCTGCTGGAGCGCATCCGCTTCCTGGCCATCTTCGGCGCCAACACGGACGAGTTCTTCCGGGTGCGCGTGGCCGGCTTCAAGCGGCAGGTGGCCATGGGGAGCACCAAGCGCACCATCGACGGCGTGACCCCCCGCGAGCAGCTGGACGCCATCGGCATCCGCGCGCGGCGGCTGATGGAGCGGGCGTACGCGCTGCTGCTGGGCCAGCTCCTCCCGTCGCTGGCCGAGGAGGGGATCCACGTGGTGCCCCTGGACGGGCTCACGGAGGAGGAGCGCGTGTTCGTCCGCGCGTTCTACGCGCGGCAGGTGCATCCCGTGCTCCTGCCCCTGATCGCCGGCGGGGGGAGCCCGTTTCCCCACATCCGCAACCTGCGCCCCGCCCTGGCCGGCCTGGTGTACGACCCGCGCACGGGGGACCGGCGCATCGGGATGGTGGAGCTGCCGGACGACCTGCCGCGCCTGGTCCTCCTTCCCGGCGGGCGGCGCTACCTCCCCCTGGAAGAGGTGGTGCGCGACGCGTTCGGCTCGCTGTACCCCGGGATGGAGGCGGACACCCCCTGCGTGTTCCGGGTAACGCGGAGCGCCGAGCTGCACCTGGAGCGCGAGCAGGTGGAAGACCTGCTGCACGCGGTGGAGGAGCAGGTGCGCAAGCGCCGCTTTCGCCCCGTGGTGCGGCTGGAGGTGGAGGAGGGGATGCCGGTGCCCATGCGGGCCATGCTGCTGCGCGAGCTGCAGTACGAGGTCCCCGGCCGCGTGGCCACGCTGGGCGACGACGACGTGTATCCCGCGCCCGCCTTCATCGACCTGCGCGGGGTGCGCGAGCTGGCGGATCAGGACGGCGACTTCCTGCACTACCCGCCCGCGCCGCCCCCCCGCCAGCCGCTGGAGGGGGTCCGCTCCGTCTTCGACGCGCTGCGGACGAGCGACGTGCTCGTCTCCTTTCCCGAGGACTCGTTCGAGGGGACGGTGGAGCGGCTCGTGGTGGAGGCCGCGGAGGACCCCAACGTCCTGGCCATCAAGCTGGCCCTGTACCGCACGAACGCCAAGTCGCGCATCGTGGCGGCGCTCTCCCGAGCGGCGGCGAGCGGCAAGCAGGTGGTGGCGCTGGTGGAATTGACGGCGCGCTTCGACGAGCTGAGCAACATCCAGTGGGCGCGGCACCTGCGCTCGTTCGGCATCCACGTCATCTACGGGGTGCCGGGGCTCAAGGTGCACGCCAAGATTGCGCTCATCGTCCGCCGTGAAGGGGAAGGCGTGCGGCGGTACGCGTACGTGGGCACGGGCAACCTGAACGCATCCACCGCCTCGTTCTACACGGACCTGGGGCTGATGACGTCAGACCCCGCCATCGTGGCGGACCTGAACGAGGTGTTCAACGGCCTCACGGGCGGCGCCGGGCGCGACGACTACGCGCACCTGCTGGTGGCGCCGTACAACCTGCGCCGCCGCTTCGTGGAGATGATCGACCGCGAGGCGGAGCACGCGCGCGCGGGGCGCGAGGGGCGCTTCACGGCCAAGTTCAACGGCTTGGCGGACCGCGAGATGATCGCGGCGCTGTACCGCGCCTCGCAGGCCGGGGTGCACGTGGAGCTGCTGGTGCGGGGCATCTGCTCGCTGCGGCCGGGGGTGGCGGGGCTCTCCGACCGCATCCACGTGTACAGCGCCCTGGGGCGGCACCTGGAGCACGCGCGCATCTTCCGCTTCAACAATGCGGGCGATCCGGAGTACTACATCGGGTCGGCGGACTGGCGCACGCGCAACCTGAGCCGGCGCGTGGAGGTGGCCGTGCCCATCCGCCATCCCGACCACCGCGCGCGCCTGGATGCCATCCTGGCCCGCGACCTGGCCCGTCCGGACCTGTGGGAGCTGGGCGCGGACGGCACCTACTACCAGCGTCCGGACGTGGCGCCGCGCGAGGAGCCGCCCCCGTCCGTGGACCCGGACCGCCCGCCCATCATTCTCCTGGACCCATGACCCACCCCGGACCTGGTTGGACGTACGCGCGGCGGATGCGAGGGATCGCATCCGCCGCGGCGCTGGTGCTGCTGGCGGGCGGATGCGGCCCGCGCGCGGACGCCGAAGAGGTCGCCGAGGCCCCCGCCGCGGAAGGGGCGTGGGCGTGCCGCATCGTCACCCCGGAGGTCACGCTGGGCTCGCCGGTGCGCGAGGCCAGCGGCGCGTCGCTGGACCGGCGGGCCCCCGGCGTGTTCTGGACCCACGGCGACTCGGGCAATCCGCCCGTGCTCTTTGCCCTGGGACGCAACGGCGAGCTGCTGGGCCGGGTGCCGGTGGAGGGGGCGCGCAACCGCGACTGGGAGGACATGGCCATTGGCCCGTGCCCCGGCGGCACCTGCGTGTACGTGGCCGACATCGGCAACAACAACGCGCGGCAGATGGACCTGGTGCTGTACCGCGCGCCCGTCCCCAGCCCGGGTGACGCGGCCACCGCCCCCGCCCAGGAGTTCCGCGCGCGCTTTCCCGGCGCGGGCCGCGACGCCGAGGGGGTGTTCGTGATGCCGCAGGGCGAGGTGTACATCGTCACCAAGGGCGGCTCGGGGCCCGTGGAGCTGTGGCGCTGGCCCACGCCGCTGGTGGCGGGCACGGTGCAGCTGGAGCGCGTGCGCGAGCTGGCGCCGCGGGTGCGGCAGCTGGGCGACCTGGTGACCGGGGCGGGCGCGTCGCCGGACGGGCGGTGGGTGGCCCTGCGCACCTACGGGCGGCTGGCCATCTACCGTGCCGCGGACCTGCTGGGCACCGGCGGGCCTGCCTATACCATGGACTTGGCGCCGCTGGGTGAGTCGTTCGGCGAGGCCGTCGCCATCGAATCCGATGGCACGCTGCTGCTGGTGAGCGAAGGCCGCGGCGCCACCACGGGCAGCCGCGCCGCCTGGCTCCAGTGCGCGCTCCCGCAGACGTGACCACACGTGACGCAAACGACCCGCTTGCGCAAATTGCTCTTGTGAACTGAGATTTTAGGTATGGGCGAGCGCGATCAACCTCCGCAGGAGCGGCAGCTGATGAATTCCGCAAAGGCTGAAGTTCGCGAGCTCCTGGATGAGCTCCCGGATGATTGCACGATGGAAGATATCCAGTACCACCTGTACATGCGGGAGCAGATCCGGCAGGGGATCTGGTCGCTCGAGAACGAGCCGACCTACACGCAGGATCAGATCGAGCAGGATATTGCTCAGTGGCTCACCGACTGATCTGGTCGACTCGGGCACGGACTGAACTGCAAGCGATTACGGAGTACATCAAGCAGGACTCAGAGGCCAGC
>Ga0326721_10000350_pt1 | contig 14488 bp, 12 predicted proteins | sample SGPome_FD_203951 | JGI IMG/M metagenome (GOLD analysis project Ga0326721, IMG submission 203951) | Soil microbial communities from Southern Great Plains, Lamont, Oklahoma, United States - SGP_1_2016 | ecosystem: Engineered > Artificial ecosystem > Soil microcosm > Unclassified | place: USA...
TGGTCGTGAGCGCTGATGCCACAGAATGAGCGGATCAGCCTCGCGCAGTTTGCGAGGCTTCCCGTAGTTGTTGCTGCGACTTCAGTCGCCGGTGACCGGCTGCGCGCGGAACTTTCTATTCAGGCCGACCACGCCGCAACTCGCACCAGCACAGCATCTTGCAGGCCGAAGGATCTGTGGGCGCGGCAGCACGTGAGCTGGCCCAGAGCACCGATCCTTCTTCCGAATCCTGCTGTCGGGAGAGGGCGAAAAAGTGAAGAGCCGAGACGGCAGCTCTGTCTTGGCTCTTCGTTTTTTCGGGTTGAGGGCTGGATCGCCGCGTACCGCTCAGGATTCCCCGGTTTCGCCCGATGCGCCCGGCCCGCGCTCCTCGTAGGCTCCTGCGCGCTTCAGGTACTTCACCACCTCGATGGCCATGGCGCGGAGAAAGCCCGCCTCGCGCGCGTCCACGTCGGCGCGGCGGACCAGCTCGCGCAGGGTGCGCATCACGCTCTCGCTGTTGCGGGTCTTGAAGAAGTCGATGGCCCAGAGCGCGCGCTCCATGTCCTCGAACACCACCCGCAGCAGCTCCACCGTGGGCGGCGGCGCGTCGCGGCGGGGCGGCTTGAAGGGGATGGCGGTGCCGGCGGCCTGCATCCACAGCTCGTACGCCATCACCAGCACCGCCTGCGCCAGGTTCAGCGACGCGTGCTCGGTGGTGGGGATGATGCAGGTGCGGTGGCACAGGTCCAGCGCCTCGTTGCTGAGCCCCTTGTCCTCGCGCCCGAAGAGGAGAGCGACGGGACCGGTGCCCTCCGCGGTGGCCTGGGTGCCACGGGCCAGCAGCTCGGGCGCCAGGTCGCGCGGGCGGGTGACGGCGCGCTTGGCCCGGCGCTCGCGCGCGGTCATCCCTACCACGAACGAGCAGTCGGCCAGCGCCTCGTCCAGCGTGTCGAAGATCTCGGTGCGCGCCACGATGTCCTGCGTGTCGTGCGCGATCCCCTCGATGCGGTACGGGTCCCAGAGCGCGGGGCTCACCAGCCGCAGGCGCGACAGCCCGAAGTTCTTCATCGCGCGGATGGTGCCGGCGATGTTCACGTAGTCCTGCGTCTGCCAGAGGACCACCACCACGCCCTCGAGCGCCTGCCGCGCGCTCTCCGTAAGCGGAATTCCCGCCTTCTCCCCCTGCTCCGTCTCGCTCATCGGCTGCTGTTCATCTTCGAATCGATCCACTAACGGCAACGGAAACGGCAACTGCGACTTCGGGCGTGTCCCTCCGCTGCGCTCCGGGCCGGGCTGCGCGCGCGGTAGGCAACGATACTACCGTTGCCAACCGCGCCGGGCCCCCGCCGCACGATACGTTGCCGCAATTCCGCAGCATCGATGCGGGCGCGGCGGGTTCCCGGCCCTTCGGGCGCGCATCCCTCACGCAACCCATCGCATCCCCAAACACCGCACCCCGAGGCGCCTGCCCCGGGGTGCGAAAACCTCATCCGGTCCGCGCCTGCTCCATCGTCCACGCGAAAGGCAATCGCACTTCCGCACTCACGCACTTCCGCACTTCGCACTTCGGTTTATCCGACGTACTCCTCGCCCGAACCCCGCCTCGGCGTCCGCCGCTGGTCCGGCGCCACGGGCGGTGCGCCGGGGTCGAAACCGCCCCCCACGCGCGCGGACATGCGGCCCAGCAGCACGCGCGCGGCGCGGACGTCGTGGCCCACGTCGATCAGCAGGAGCGTCAGGTCGCTGGCGCCCCAGAGCACCGCGGCCAGCACGGCGCCCTGCAGGATCTCCAGGATCAGCGGGAGGAGCGCGCTGGGGCCCTCCATCACCAGCGCGGCCACGATCTCGGCGGTCAGCGCGACGATCACCACCATCGCCACGATCTTGAACAGCCGCGCCACGTACTGCAAGCCCACGTACGGCTCGGTGTCCTCCGCGCGTACCGACGAGGGGTCGCGCCGGGCGCGCGCGATGCGCTCCTCCTCCGACGCGTCGTCGTCCGCCGGCCACATCTCGGCGTCCCCCCCGCGGGGCGCACTCCGGCGCGGCAGTGGGGCGGCCTCGCCGCCCAGACCGCGGACCGGCTCCACCGGCTTCGCCTCGAACATCGGGTCGTCCGCCCCATCCGGCCGCGGCTCGTCGTCGCGCTCCATCAACCCCTCCTCCGCCTCATCGAGTCCGTATCGAACTTCACCCGTGATCTCCCCACTCGCGCGATCCCACCGCGATCTCATCCTGCCACCGCTCATACGCTCGTACTTCCGTACCCTTCGTACTCTCACCGCCGCGGCTCGGGCACGAACAGCTCCGCGTCCGTGATGCCGATGCGGCGCGCGGTCTCCGCGGCCCAGTCCAGCGCGGCCACCTGCTTCAGCGCGTGCCCGTCGCTCCCCAGCGAGAACCGGACCCCGGCGTCCTTCGCCTTGCGCAGCAGCCGGTCGTGCGGCAGGCGGTAGCGGTTGCTGATCTCCAGCGCCACGCCGCCCTCGCGCAGCGCGTCCACGTAGCGGTCCTCGCGCTCCTCCGTCCACCACGCGTGCACGTCCCGCTCCAGCGCGCCGAACGCGGGCGGCATGAAGGTGGAGTGCGCGGCGATGTGGATGGGCATGGTGCGCACCATGTCGCACAGGTTGGCCACCATGATGTCCATCAGCCGCTGCGGCTGGGCGCGCCACGGCTCCGGCAGCGACTCCCACCACGGCGACGCGGTCGACCCGTCCGGGAGCCAGAACCCGTGGTTGGAGCCGATGCGGTAGTCGAAGCGGTCCATCACCTCGTCCGGCAGGTCGCGCCAGAGGGTGTCGCACCAGCAGAACTCGCCGCTACGGAAGACGTCGGCCCCCTCCAGCGCATCGAGATACCGCTGCACCTCGTCCAGCGATGCCACCATGAAATCGGGGTTGCGGCTGGAGACGTGGTCCGCGATCCCCACCTGCACCCCGCGCTCGCGGGCCACCTCCACCACCCGCTCCAGCGAGAGATGGCCGTCGCTCATGTCCGTATGGCAGTGCAGGTCCTGCCGCCCCACCAGCGAGCCGCCGCCGTTTCCCGCGCTCACCGCCCCTCCACGAGCGCGGTCCGCGGCGCGGCGCCGATGCGCGTGCGGTACGCCGCCTCGGCGTCCTGCAGCGCGCGCCACCCCGCCTGCCCCTCGGGCCCCAGGCGGGAGACGGGAACGCGGCGCGTGGGCCAGGGCGCCAGAGGATGGTCGGCCGGGCCGTGGTACAGCGCCATCGTGGCCTCCACGATCGCCTCCACCGCGCGCTGCCGCGCCTCGGGGGTAATGCGGTTCAGCGAGACCACGGTGCGCAGCGCGCCGCGCGAGAAGGCGTCGGCCAGGAAGTTCGCGTACTCGTTCCGCCGCGGCGCCGGCTCGGGCCGCCCCGCGCGCTCCAGCAGCCCGCGCAGCGCCGGCGCGTCGTCGGCCAGCCCGCGCTCCAGCAGCGCGCTGGCGGTCAGCGTCCACGCGCTGTCGTCCGCCGCGGAGCCGAGCTGCCGGTCCAGCCGCGCCAGCAGCGCGGGCGTCCCCAGCCGGTCCATCGGGTTGCGGTAGACGGTGGGCCCGCGCGAGCGGCGGGCATTCGTCCGGGTGTAGCGGGCCACGCTGTCCGGCTGCTCGCCCAGCACCTCGGCCTGGCCGACGATGACCACCGGCGTCCCCACCTGCACGTCGTGGAAGAGCCGCAGCGCGTTGGTGTTGGAAAGGCGGATGCAGCCGTGGCTCACGCGCCGCCCCAGCAGCTCCGGCTTGTCGGTGCCGTGGATGGCGATCTCGTCGCCCAAAAACACCGCGGCCGAGCCCAGCCCGCCCTCCTCCTTCCGCGCCGGCGACTCGGCCGGGGGGACGGGGAGCTTGTTCTCGTGGTACCACCAGTCGGGCCGGAACCACGCCGGGTTCAGCTGCTTGAACTGCACGTAGCGCGTGCCCGTGGGCGTGCTGAACTGCCAGGCGCGGCCGGGGGTGGAGAGGCGGAAGCCGGTCCCCGTGCCCACCGGGGCCCTCCACAGCACGCGGTCGCCGTCCATGTAGCGCAGCTCGTTCCGCTCCACGTCCACCACCACGTAGCGGTGGTCGGGGCGCACGGGCGGGCGCAGCGGGTCGATGGCCACCGGCGCGGGCGCCGGCTGCGGCGCCGGCGCGGCGGGCGTGTGCCCGGCGCACGCGGCCAGCGCCAGCGCGAGCAGGGCGGGCGCGATCGCGCGGGCGCCGGTGCGAAGCATCATGCGGGTCATGCGGATGGATCCAGGGAAACCTCGGTGACGCAACCGGATGCGGGGTTGCAACCTGCGCGCCATCCCCCGCATACCCTCCACCGCTCGCGCGGGTTCGCAGTCTCCCAGGGTTTCTCACGGAGGAAGTAGAAAGTCCGTGCTTCCCTCCCCCGTGTCCCCTGCGAGAGGCCCAAACGAAGCTCGGTCCCGCGCCGGAGCAGCGGGACCGAGCCGGTCACGTCCACCGACCGTCCGTCAGGATCGCGCGACGGCGCGGACGGGAACGGTGATGGTGGGCGACGGGATGGTGGCCAGCGACGCGGGCGACGGCAGCACCGGGAAGGTGCTGAGGAACCACGCGTACGAGGCGAAGAACAGCCCCGCGAAGCCCAGCGAGATCCCGATCTCCGTGAGGCCGAAGGGCGCATGGCTGCCCCCCCACACGCTGGGGATGGTGATCAGGTAGCGCTCCAGCCAGTGCCCGATGACCACCACCGCCGACACGCCGGCCAGCACCCCCGGTACCTTCTTGGGCGCGCGCGGCAGCAGCGCCAGGAAGGGGAACACGAACACGCACGCCACCATGATCTCAGTGATCAGCGCGAACTGCGGGTGGAAGCGCTGCACGAAGAACTCCTGCTCGTGCGGCAGCTGCCCGTACCAGATCACCACGTACTGCGACCAGTTCACGTACATCCAGAACACGGCGAAGGCGAAGATCAGCTTCCCCAGGTCGTGGAACTGCGCGCCGGTGATGTACTCCTCCAGCTTCAGGTGGCGGCGCAGCACCACCATCATGACGGCCGTCATCGCCAGCCCGGAGTGGAAGGTGCTGACCAGGAAGGTGACCGGGAACATGGTGCTGAACCAGTGCGGCAGCATGGTCATGGCCTGGTCGATCGCGATCATCCCCCAGATCAGCGCGTTCAGGATGGCCGTGACCGCGCCGATGCGCAGCGACAGCTTGCGCGAGCGCAGCGCCTCCTCGGCCACGCCCCGCCACTCGCCGCCGGTGATGGTGCGATAGATCCCCGGCCCCTTCACCCCGTGCAGGTCCGGGCGCAGCATGTGGTAGGCGAACCACGCCATCATCCCGTACAGCACCAGCAGCCCGATCAGGTCGCGCAGCAGCATTCCCGTGGGCGAGAGCCACACGGCCTTGGCGGCCAGGATGGGGTCGGCCTGCACCTTCCCCTCGCCCCACCAGTGCTCGAACCACACCGGGCGGCCGGGAAGCTTCAGCAGGAAGAGGACGAAGCTCACCGGGAAGAAGCCGATCCCCGCCAGCGCGATGCGCCTGAGCGGCCAGCTCCAGCGCGAGTTGGTCAGCTGCTGCGAGATGGCGAACAGCACCATCCCCACCGCCACCGACGACCAGAACAGCCAGTTGTAGTGCACCGCCAGCCACATCCGCTCGTGCTCGCCCAGCACCGCCGCGGCGACGCCGACCAGCACCAGCAGGGCCATGCCGCCCCACGCCGCCCCCGATACGGAGAGCCGCCGGAAGGGGACGCGGGCGGGAAAGTCTCCGGAATGCGCCATTTCGCTTCTCTCTCGAAAATCAGGGCCGCGCCGGCGCGGGCGCCGGCGAGGGAGCGGGTGCCTGCGTGGCCGCCGCGGGCGTGGTGCCCGGCGCTGGGGTGGCCGGGGCCGTGGCGGGCGTGGGGCCCGCGGGGCCGGCGGTGCCCGGGTTCGGCGCGCCCGTCACCGCCGCCGGGCCGGCCGGGGCCGGGCCGCCGCGCTGCGGCGCCGCGCCCGCGCGCTGCTGCAGCGTGCGCACGTACTCCACCACCGCCCAGCGGTCGGTCTCGGTCAGGCGCGGTCCGTACGGGGGCATCAGCCCGCGCCCGGCGGTGATCACGGCGTAGATGTAGCCGTCGCTCCTGCCCGCGGTGATGGCGCCGTTGATGGCCGGGGCACCGGGGAAGCGCGAGTACGTCTTCCCGTCCGCCCCCTTCGCCAGCTGCACGATGGGTCCGTTCCCCGCGCCCTCGGGGCCGTGGCAGACGTAGCAGTTGTTCTGGAACTTCGTCTGCCCCACCCGCAGCACGGCCTCGGTGGCGCCGCCCGAGTACGGGTTGCGGAAGGTGGCCGCCGCGCTGTCCAGCTTGTCGCTGCCGAAGTGCGCGGGAACGTCGCCCATGGGGCTGTTCGAGGCCACCGCGCCGGGCGCGGGAAGCCGGGGCATGGCGTACGGATCGGGGATCACGCTGCGGCGCATGTTGGCCAGCTGCGGGATCTTACCGCCCGCCACGTCGATGTCGTAGCCGGCCCAGTCGGTGCACGCCCCCATTCCCAGCGAGGCGGCCAGGGACGCGAGGGCCAGCAGCTTAGCGGTGGTCAACCAGCACCTCCTCCGACCCCGCATCGGTCATGATCTTCTGCACGTCGTCGTAGCGGTCGCGCGGGGCGTGCGCGAACACGCCGAAGTTTCCGCCGGTGAACGAGGGGTGGTACATGGGCGCCTCGGGCGGCCCGATGTGCGGGAGCCGCCCCAGCAGGAACAGCCCCGCCACGGTGCTCAGCGCGCCGAGGAGGATGGTCAGCTCGAACATGATCACGCTGAAGGCCGGGAGCGCCACGATCTCCTTGCCGCCCACGATCAGCGGCCAGTCGATCGAGGTCCAGGTGGCCAGCGCGGTGCCCGCCGCGGTGCCGGTGAAGGCGCCGGTCAGCGTGAAGATCCGGACCGGGCTCTCCGGCGTCTCCATCGCCTCCTCCAGCTCGTGGCGCGGCGTGGGGGCGTACGTGGTGACCGTGAACCCCTCGCGCTTCAGGCGCCGGATGGCGTCGGTGGCGGTGTCCAGGTGGGCGAACACGCCCAGCACGCCCGTGCGAAGCTTGCTCATAGGCTCGTTCTCAGGCGTAGTAGCCGGTCGGATAGTGCTCCACCTGCGTGCCCGACGCGTCGACGCTGGCGGCGTGGTCGGCCGGGCCGTGGTGCCGCATCGGCGGCGGCAGCACCTCCTTGATCTCCGCGATCGACAGGCCGGGAAGGTAGCGCAGGAAGAGCAGGAACCACATGAAGAACCACCCGAAGCTCCCCAGCAGGATCGACGCCTCGACCCAGGTGAGGTGGTAGTTCATGAACTTCCAGGGCTCGTAGCTGTGGGCGAGCGACGGCACGATGATCACGAAGCGCTCCCACCACATCCCGATGTTCACGAACATCGCGATCAGGAAGAAGGCGTTCAGGTTGCGCCGGATCCGCGGGACCCACAGCAGCTGCGGGATGAAGGCGTTGAAGGTGATCATCGACCACCCCGCCCACCAGTAGTCGCCCGTCACGCGGTCCCAGAACACCCCGCGCTCGTACAGCTCGCCCGAGTACCAGGCCATGAAGTACTCCATCCCGTACGCGTAGCCCACGATCAGCGACGTGAGCAGGAGGAGCTTGGCCAGCCGGTCGTAGTGCGTCTCGGTGAAGTACGCGCCCAGCCCGAAGATGCGGTGCACCGGCACCATCAGCGTGACCACCATGGCCACGCCGGAAAGGATGGCGCCGGCGACGAAGTACGGGGCGAAGATGGTCGTGTGCCAGCCCGGGACGATGGAGACGGCGAAGTCCCACGACACCACCGAGTGCACCGACAGCACCAGCGGCGTGGCCAGCGCGGCCAGGAACAGGTACGCGCGGGTGAAGTGCCGCCACTCGCGGTCGGTTCCCCGCCAGCCCAGGGAAAGGATGGTGTAGACCTTCTTCCGCATCGGGTGCGTGGCCGTGTCGCGCGCCGCCGCGATGTCGGGGATCAGGCCGATGAAGAAGAAGACCGAGCTGACCGTCAGGTACGTGGTGACCGCGAACACGTCCCACAGCAGCGGGCTGCGGAAGTTGGGCCACAGGTGCCGCTGGCTGGGAAGCGGCAGCAGCCAGTAGAAGAACCAGGGGCGGCCGATGTGGATGATGGGGAAGAGCGCGGCCGTGAGCACCGCGAACACCGTCATCGCCTCGGCGAAGCGGTAGATGGACTGCCGCCAGGGCGCCCGGAACAGGTACAGGATGGCGGAGATCAGCGTCCCCGCGTGGCCGATGCCGACCCAGAACACGAAGGTGGTGATGTACACGCCCCACCCCGCCGGGTTGGTCAGCCCGCTCATCCCCAGGCCGTACCAGATGTTGTGCAGCTCGGCGATCACCATCAGCCCCACCAGGCTGATGGCCAGCCCGAGGAGGGCCAGGTAGCCCTTCCCCGGCTTGGTCAGCAGCCGGTTGGCGTCGCGGTTGACCTGCTCGTAGCTCGCGACGTCGGGGTGGAAGGCCGACCGGACTGCGGTCGGCGCGGTTTCGGTCGCCATCTCAACGCCCTCCCGGGTGTACGCCGGCCTGCGGCGTGTTCTCCGTGCCGCCCATCTCGGCGCGCTCCTCGGCCTCGTGGCTGGTGTTGCGCGGCTGGTGCAGCGTGACCTTCTTCAGGTAGACGATGGCCGTCTGCGTGTTCAGCTCCTCCAGCGCGCGGTACCCGCGGTTGGTGGTGGCCGCCCGCGCCACCGCCGAGTTCTGGTCGCGGATGTTGCCGAAGGTGATGACCTGGGTGGGGCACGCCTGCGCGCAGGCCGGCACCACCTCGCCGTCGCGCACGTGGCGCCCCTCCACCGCGGCGCGGCGCTCGCCCTCGTGGATGCGCTGCACGCAGAAGGTGCACTTCTCCATCACGCCCTTCTCGCGCACCGTCACGTCGGGGTTCAGCTGCCAGTTCAGCGGTGTCTCGAACTGGTAGGTGAACCAGTTGAACACGCGCACCTTGTACGGGCAGTTGTTGGCGCAGTAGCGCGTGCCCACGCAGCGGTTGTACACCTGCCCGTTCAGCCCGTCGGGCGTGTGGTACGCCGCGTAGACGGGGCACACCGGCTCGCAGGGGGCGTTCGAGCAGTGCTGGCAGGGCATGGGCACGAAGCGCACGTCGTCGGTCGCCGCGTCCGAGTACGCCTCGGCCTCGTCCTGCCCCACGCCGAAGTAGCGCTCGATGCGCAGCCAGCTGAGGTCGCGCCCGCGCTTGTACTCGGAGGGCCCCACCACGGGGATGTTGTTCTCGGCGTAGCAGGCCACGGTGCACGCCGAGCAGCCGATGCAGCGGGCCAGGTCCATCACCATCGCCCAGCGCGTGTCGCCGGGGATGTACTGGCCGTACTCGGACCCCGGCGTGGGGTACCCGCCCGCCGGGTCGGTGCGGGTGGGAACGGGCTTGAAGCCGCCGTTCCCCTTCAGCTCCTCGATCTCGTGCTCCGAGCCGGGGATGGCGCCGGGGCCCTGCGCGTCGGCCTGCGTGATGGCGGCCAGCGACACCGCCTGCGCCACCTCGCGGTCGTGCTGGATGCGCACGCCGTTCTCGTACAGCCCCTGGAAGCGCGGGCCCGCGCCCTCGCCGGTGGCGCGGAGGGAGACCCGCACTCCGTAGTGCACGAACGCCCCCGAGGCCGGGTCCACCGCGCCGCCCAGCAGCTTCATGGGGTTGGCGCCGCGCCCGGCCGTCCACCGCCCGAAGCCCTCGTGCCCCATCCCCATCTGGATGGCGACGGCGTCTTCGCGCACGCCCGGCCAGATGTAGGCGGGAAGCTGGATCGCGCCGTGGGGCGACTTCACCTCCAGCACGTCGCCCTGCACCACGCCGAGCTTCTTGGCGGTGTTGGGATGGACCTCCACCCACATGTCCCACGGTACCTTGGTCACCGGGTCCGGCAGCTCCAGCAGCCAGGGCCGGTTCGCGTTGCGCCCGTCGAAGAAGCGGTAGCTGGGGTAGACGACCAGCACGTACTCGCCGGTCCCCTCGAAGATCGGCGCCGCCGCGGCACCGGCCGGAGCCGCCGTCGCGGCCACCGGGGCCGGCGTCGTGGGGACGGGTGTCGTCGCCACCGGAGCCGGCTGCGCGCCGGCCGGAGCCGTCGCCGCTGCCGCGCCCGCGGGGAGCGCCGCCGTGCCGCCCGAGGCGGCGAAGATGCCGCCGGCCTTCAGCGCGTCGCGCCAGGCCGAGCCGCTCGCCCGGCCGGCCCAGTTGGCCACCAGGTAGTCGTAGTAGGTCTTCGCCCCCGCGGCGGCGCCGGGGAGGGCCAGGTTCAGCCGCGCGGCCACCGCCAGCAGGACGTCGCCGACCTGCTTGGTGTTGAAGACGGGGCGCATGGCCGGCTGCACCAGGTTCAGCACCCCGGCGCGCGGCGCATGGTCGTCCCAGCTCTCCAGGAAGTGGCTCTGGGGGAGGATGAAGTTGGCCATGCGCGCCGTGTCGTCCGGGAAGGACGAGAACGAGACGCGCACCGGCACCTTCTTCAGCGCCTGGGCGAACTTCAGCCCCCCGGGGAGGGTGAACACCGGGTCCGAGGCGTCGATCAGCAGGACGCGCACCTGCCCCGCGGCCATCTGCCGGATCAGCTCCACCATGGGGCGCATGTCGGCCGGACGGGCCGGAGCCGCCGCCCCGCCGCCGCGGTTCAGCCGGGCGACCGCCGCCTCGAGCGCCGTGTTGCCGCTGGAGCGGAGCGCCGCGCCGGGGCCCATGGCGACCGGCGTGCGGGCCGTCCGATACCAGTCGATCGCGGTCTGCAGCTTCCGGGCGTCGATCCCGGCCTGCGCGGCCGCGCCGGCGTTGCCGCTGGCCAGCGCGTCGGCCACCAGCGCCTCCGTCCCCGGCTTGCAGTTCAGCCACAGGTCGGCGTTCAGCCCCGTCAGCGGGCGGTGCGGGCCCACCCAGATGAACTTCCCGCGCACGCCGCCCTTGCGGTAGGCGTGCATCTGCGCGAACTGCCAGGCGTAGTCGACCGGCGACCCCCAGGTCTCCAGGAAGTCGGCGCCGAAGGCCACGATGAGGTCGGCGTTGGCGAAGTCCAGGTCGCGCGGCGCGTCCTCGAGCGGCGCGTACGTCACGCGCCGCCCGCCGATGGCCGCGGTGAACTCGTCGGCCAGGCGCGCCATCGTCCCCGTGTAGTTGCCGGAGAGGAAGACCACCGAGCCGCGCGGCGCCGAGTAGATCTGCGCCGCCACCTGCTCCTCGGCGATGCTCCAGGCGACGTTGCGCGGGGTGCCGCCCACGTCGCTCTCGATGAGCATGGGGCCCTGGTAGCGGTCGGGGTGGTAGAGCCCCTGGACCGACGCCTGCCCGCGCGCGCAGGTGTTGCCGTGCGAGACCGGGTGGCCGGGGTTCCCCTCGACCTTGGTGACGCGCCCCTCGTGCGTTTCCACCTGGATGCCGCACCCGGCCGGGCATTCGCGGCAGGTGCTGGCGTAGAACGTGGACGTCCCGGGGACGATGTCCTCGGGGGGGATCACGTAGGGGATCAGCTTGTCGGCCTGTGTGGTGCCGCACCCGACCGTCGCGACGCCGGCCCCGGATACGCCCAGGACCTTCAGGAAGTCGCGTCTCTTCATTCCATCAGCCATGCTTGCTCCTGGCACAGGGGGCGCCCGCCGCGGCCGTGGCCGCCGGCGCCCCGTCTTTCGCGCGACAGATCAGTAGTGGCACGCCACGCAGTCGGTGGAGGCGCGCTGGTTGGGCCGGGTGGCGGCCACGCCGGCCACGTCGTGCCCGGCCGCGCGCAGCTCGCGGACGCGGCGGATGAACGACGAGCGCTCGCGCACCGAGGCCTCCTCGGCCGCCGACAGCGGCGTCTGGCCGCGGTGGCACTCGATGCACCAGCCCATGCGCAGCGAGCTGAACTGGTAGACCTTCTTCATCTCCTGCACGGGGCCGTGGCAGGTCTGGCACTGCAGCCCGGCGTTCACGTGCATGAAGTGCGGGAACTTGGCGTGCTCGGGGATCTTGTGGATGCGCACCCAGGGCACCGCGGCGCCGCGCTTCCAGTAGTCCACCAGCAGGTTGGCGTTGCGGTTCCAGAAGGTGTCGCGCTGCGCAGTCGGGAAGGCGAGCGACGCCTGGCTGGCCACCGCGCCGGGCGCGCTGCTGCCGGGCACGTGGCATCCCACGCACACCTGCACGGCGGGAATGCCGGCGTCCACCGAGCGGTCGGCCGTGTAGTGGCAGTACATGCACGGGATGTTGTTCTGCCCCGCGTGCACGCTGTGGTAGAAGGCGATCGGCTGGTCGGGCGCATCGCCCTCGTCGGCCGAGTACTTGCGGCACGACTGGGCGGCGATCGCGAGCAGCGCGAGGCCGAGGATGGTGAAGGCTCTCTTCATGTGTGCCTGACGGAGAAAACCGTTGCCGCACCGCGCCCGCCGGGGTCCCGTCCCCGCCGGCCGCCTGCGGCCCCTGCACCCGCGGCGGAGCCCGGAATTTCCTGACCCCGCTCGGAAGCACACCCATATAGCATTCCCCCGCCCGAACGGCAATGCCCGCCGGGGCGATTTCCTCCCGGCGGGCATCGTATTTCCCCTCACGGCAACCAGTTACCCTGCTACCCGCTCCGCCGCCTCCGCGCGGCTCCCGCGACGGATGTTTGAGAACCCGTCTCAACCGCATGGCTCATGCGGAGAAGCGGAGCAGCGAAGAGGGAGATTCGTCCTCCTCCGCTGCTCCGCTTCTCCCGCGTGGGATTCTTCGTCAGGCGCTGCCGTAGCGGCGGTGCTCAACCATGGCGCAGCGGTCCTGCACCACGCGGATCCCGGCCTCGGCCAGGCGCCGAGCCGCGTCCTCGTTGCGGATGCCGCTCTGCATCCACACCACCTTCGGCCTGGCGGCCAGGATGTCGTCCACGTGCGGGGGGACGTCCTGCGAGCGGCGGAAGACGTTCACCATGTCGACCCCGCCGGGGATGTCGGCCAGCTTCCGGTAGACGTGCTTCCCCAGGATGTGCGTGGCGTCGGGGAAGTAGACCGGCACGGGGATGATGTCGTACCCCGCGCGGTGCAGGTACTCGGGCACGTAGAACGCCGGCTGCCCGGCCTGCGCCTCGGTCTTCATCCCCAGCACCGCGATGCGCTTCACGTCGCGCCAGATCTGCGCGATACCCTCGCCAGTCGAGACCAGGTTCTGCTGCCAGTCGTCCGCCATCCCCATTCCTCCGTCGTAGCCCTCGGATCGATCGCCTCCACGAAGGGTGGCGCAAACAGGCGTCCACATGCAAGACGCGTGTTCGTCTACATCTCCATTCCCCTGATCGCGAATTCGGGATCGATCGTGCAGTCCGGCAGCGCACGTGCGACCTCGCTGATAGATCCTTCGGCCTGCAAGCGCTCATGCGGGGGAACTGATGGTGTGGCCGGCCTGAAGAAAGTTCCGGGCGCGCAGCCGATCACCGGCGACTTCAACGCTTGGTGGGAATCACCAAGCGATCAGGTCGGCGAACTGGAGTGCTGGCCGGTCATGCTGGCGGTTGAACCAGATGAGTACGTTGTGCAACGCGATCTTGGCGGCCAAGCGCGCCTTGAATCCCTCGATTCGGTGCGGGCGTTCGCGCCCAAGTCGAAAGAAGTTCACGAGCCGGTCGTGAACCGTCTCCACGATCTGTCGCAGCCCTGCGACCCACTTGGCCCACTCCCGTGGCCAAGAAGGGCCATGTCCCTTCTGCTGCGGTCCAACGACGTGCGCACCCAGCTGCGTGGCCCAGAGGCGCCGCGGCTTCGCACCGGAGAACCCCCTGTCCACCACGTAGTAGCCCCCACCGGTCGTGGCACCTCTGCTAGGCAGGCGAGGATTCTTCGTGTGTCGTGCTGCAAAGAGGCTGTGAGCCATGGGCTGGTCCTTTGCGCTTCCCGCCCCGATCCCGTAGCCCGTGATGACAGCCGAGTCGGTCACCACGCACATGAGCTGCAGGCCGTAGAAGAATCCCAGGCGGCTGCAGTATCCGTGATTTGCATAGCCGCCCAGCCAATCCCGGCCCCGACGGCCAACCGTCCGTGTGGCGACCCCGCATCGGTCGATCACCTCGTACTTCGCCCCCCCGGGCGTGAGCACCTGGCCAAGATGGAGCGCGAACGCTTCTGTCGTGGACTGGAATCGTATCTGCGCCCGGACGAACTCGGCCCGGTCGGTCAAACTCGGGAACAGGTGGGTCAAGCGCTGCTCGCAGTAGCGCCAGAAGTCCCGCTCGCTCTGGAACCGCGCCAGCTGACCGTAGATCGACAGCGTGATTACTTCGCTGCGCGTCAGGGAGCGCTTGCGTCCGCAGTCCCACACATTCGACTCCTCGAAGCTCATTGGACGCAGCTTGCAGAAATCGTCGACCAGACAGTACAATCCCGTGAGAAAGGTGTCTGTGCTCAGCATGAGTTCGCTCCTGTCCTGGCGGGGATAGGGGTTGTCATCGAACTCTACTGCCACAGGCACCTTTCTGTACAGTTTAAATCCCACCAAGCGTTGAAGTCGCAGCAACAACTACGGGAAGCCTCGCAAACTGCGCGAGGCTG
>Ga0326721_10000351_pt1 | contig 14484 bp, 9 predicted proteins | sample SGPome_FD_203951 | JGI IMG/M metagenome (GOLD analysis project Ga0326721, IMG submission 203951) | Soil microbial communities from Southern Great Plains, Lamont, Oklahoma, United States - SGP_1_2016 | ecosystem: Engineered > Artificial ecosystem > Soil microcosm > Unclassified | place: USA...
CCTACCGCCGGCGGTTCGGGCAGTCACCGGGCACGACCCTGCACGGGTGAGCCCCGGACGCCGGCGAGCAGGGCCCGCGGCCGCCGGACCGGCCGCGGGGCGGCAGGTCGTTAGGATGGAGGGCGATGAGCGAGCAGACCCCCGGAACCGATGTCCTCGACCCCGCCGTGGCGGCGCGCCTGAAGCGCGACCCCTCCGGCCTGGTGGCCGCCGTGGTGCAGCAGCACGACACCAAGGAGGTGCTCATGCTCGGCTGGATGGACGACGAGGCGCTGCGCCGGACCCTCACCGAGGGCCGCGTGACGTTCTGGTCCCGCTCCCGGCAGGAGTACTGGCGCAAGGGCGACACCTCCGGGCACGTGCAGCGCGTGCACAGCGTGCACCTGGACTGCGACGGCGACGCCCTGCTGGTGCAGGTGGACCAGACCGGCGCGGCCTGCCACACCGGCACGCGCACCTGCTTCGACGGCCGCGACCTCGGCGCCGCCGCCGCCGTCTGACCGGCCGCACCGCGCCCCACCCACCCGATCCTCCCGTTCCACCGTCACCAGGAAGACAGGTCGACACCCATGCAGGACCTGGGCACCGTCAGCCCCACGCTCGAGGAGTTCCGCGCGCTCGCCGCGGAGCGCCGCGTCATCCCCGTCCGCGTCAAGATCCTCGCCGACGCCATGACCCCCATCGGCCTCTACCGCGCCCTCGCCCTCGAGGACGGGGCCGCCCGCCCCGGCACCTTCCTCCTGGAGTCGGCCGCCGAGGGCGGCGTGTGGTCCCGCTACTCCTTCGTCGGCGCGAACTCCCGGGCGACCCTCACCGCCAAGGACGGGCAGGCGCACTGGCTGGGCCAGGTCCCGGCCGGGGTCCCCACGGGCGGCAGCCCGGTCGAGGCCCTGCGGGACACGATGGCCCTGCTGCACACCGAGCGCTTCGAGGACGTGCCCCCGCTGACCTCCGGCCTCGTGGGCTTCGTGGGCTGGGAGGCCGTGCGCCGCTGGGAGAAGCTCCCCCACCCGCCCGAGGACGACCTGCACCTGCCCGAGCTGGCCATGAACCTCGTCTCGGACATCGCGATCCACGACAACACCGACGGCACCGTCATGCTCGTGGCCAACGCCATCAACTTCGACGACACCGACCAGCGCGTCGACGAGGCCTACGCCGACGCCCTCGCCCGGGTGCACGCCATGGTGGAGAAGCTCGCCCGCCCCCTCGGGCAGGTCAGCGTCTCGACGCTCACCGGCACCGACGAGATCGGCGGGGACCTCGAGGCCAAGGTCTCCCAGAGCTGGGACCGCACGCTGTTCATGAACTCCATCGTGGAGGGCAAGAAGGCGATCGTGGACGGGGAGATCTTCCAGGTCGTCGTCTCCCGGCGCTTCGAGACGGAGTGCACCGCCGACTCCCTCGACGTCTACCGGATGCTCCGGGCGATCAACCCCAGCCCCTACATGTACCTCTACAGCTTCGAGGACGCCGAGGGCCGGCCCTTCTCCGTCGTGGGCTCCTCCCCGGAGGCGCTCGTCACGGTCTCGGGGGACCAGGCCGTCACGCACCCCATCGCCGGCTCGCGCCCCCGCGGGCGGACGGTCGAGGAGGACCTCGCCCTGGAGCGGGACCTGCTGCAGGACGAGAAGGAGCGCTCCGAGCACCTCATGCTCGTGGACCTCGCCCGCAACGACATCTCCAAGGTCGCCGTCCCCGGCTCCGTGGAGGTCACGGAGTTCATGGAGGTCGAGCGCTTCAGCCACATCATGCACCTGTGCTCCAACGTCGTCGGGCGGATGCGCCCCGACGCCACCGCCTACGACGTCCTGGCCGCGACGTTCCCCGCCGGCACCCTCTCCGGGGCGCCCAAGCCGCGGGCGCTGCGCCTGCTGGACGAGTACGAGCCGCTGCGCCGCGCCGTCTACGGCGGCGTGGTCGGCTACCTGGACTTCGCCGGGGACATGGACATGGCCATCGCCATCCGCACGGCCCTGCTCGTCGACGGCAAGGCCTACGTCCAGGCCGGCGGCGGCATCGTCGCGGACTCCGACCCGGAGACGGAGGCGCTCGAGTCCCTGAACAAGGCCACGGCCCCGCTGCGGGCGGTGCTGCTCGCCGAGCGCCTGCACGAGCTCGACGTCGACCGGATCGCCACGGACACGCACGCGGTGGCCGAGCGTGGCTGATGCCCGCGACCGGGCCCCGGCCCGCGCCCGCCTGAGCCGCAAGGCCCCGGTCGTGCTCGGCACGCTCGTCGCGGCGCTCGCGGTCTTCGCGTGCTCCGCCGCCACGTGGGTCTCCGCGACCGTGCGGACCACGCTGGAGCCGATCACCGTCGACGTCGCGGGCTCCGACGCCGCCCCGGCCGTCACGGCCCTGGGCCTCGTCGCCGCCGCCGGCGCCCTGGCGACCGCGATCTCCGGGCGCGCGCTGCGCCCGGTCGTGGCCGTCGTGGTGGCCCTCGCGGGCCTGGGGGCGCTCGCCGCGGCCGCGTCCGTGCTGGCCGACCCGTCCGGTGCCGCGCAGACCGTGGTGGGGGAGACCACGGGCATGGTCAACGCCGGCGGCGACTACGCCCTGACCGCCTGGCCGTGGCTGGCCGCGGCCGCGGCGGGCCTCGTGGCCCTGTGCGGGCTCTGGGCGCTCGTGGCGGGCCGCACCTGGACGGCGGCGCGGCGCTACGAGCGCCCCGCCGCCGAGGCCGCCGCGGGCGGCGCCCGCACCGGCGACGAGATCGACTCGTGGGACGCCCTCACCGAGGGCCGGGACCCCACCGCCTGAGACCCCGTGCCGCGTGCGCGGGGCGCGCCCAGGGGTGGCACAATGGGGCGGGACAGAGTGTCAGCAACCGCCGGGCCCGGACCGGGACCGCGGGATCGAGGCCGGCCGGGCCTCGGCCGGGAAGTCGGGAGTGCAAGAACATGGCAAACGGAAACGAGATCGTCCTCGACCACACGGGCTTCGTGGGGCACGGCAACACGCTCGCCGCCTGGGCGACCGTCGGGATCATGTCGGTGGGCGTCATCGTCGGCGTCGTGGGCTTCACCATGGGCAGCACCCCCGTGCTGATCATCGGCATCGTCCTCGTCGTCGTCGGCCTCGTCGCCGGGGCGGTGCTGCGCTCGATGGGCCACGGCGCCGGCTCCGAGCAGCGCAAGCACGAGGCCCGCCACCACTAGGCCCGCGACGACCGGGCCCGGGGCCGGTGCGAGCCGGCCCCGGGGCGCGGCGCGCCGATGACCGGTCCCGTCCGGGGCCGGTCGTCGCTCCCGGACGACCGGGCCCGGCCCGAGCCTCCCGCAGCACTCAGCAGGGCGGCCCTCGCCGCCGAGAGGACAGGAAAGCATGTCGCAACAGAGCACCGGGACCGTCCTGGACGCCATCATCGAGGGCGTCCGCGCGGACATGGCCGCCCGCCGGGAGCAGGTCGGCCTCGACGAGCTCCGCCGGCTGGCCGCCCAGCGCCCGCCCGCCCTCGACGCCGAGGCCGCGCTGCGGGGACCCCGCGCCGACGCCCTCCAGGTGATCGCCGAGGTCAAGCGCTCCAGCCCCTCGAAGGGCGCGCTGGCTGAGATCGCGGACCCCGCCCGGCTCGCGGCCGCCTACGAGCACGGCGGCGCGTCCGTCATCTCGGTGCTCACGGAGCAGCGGCGCTTCAACGGCTCCCTCGCGGACCTCGACGCCGTGCGCGCGGCCGTGGGCGTGCCCGTGCTGCGCAAGGACTTCACGGTCGACGAGTACCAGATCTGGGAGGCCCGCGCCCACGGCGCCGACCTCGTGCTGCTCATCGTGGCGGCCCTGTCCGACGAGCAGCTGCGCCGCTTCCTCGAGCTGACCCACGAGCTGGGCATGCACGCCCTCGTGGAGACCCACACCCCCGAGGAGGTCGAGCGCGCCGTGGCCGCCGGCGCCCGCATCGTGGGCGTCAACGTGCGCAACCTCAAGACCCTCGACGTGGACGTCGACACCTTCGGCCGGCTCGCCGGCCGGCTGCCCCAGGACGCCGTGGTCGTCGCCGAGTCCGGCGTGGAGGGGGAGGAGCAGGTCGCCCTCTACGCCTCCCACGGGGCCCGGGCGGTGCTCGTGGGCGAGGCCCTCGTGCGCAGCGCGGACCCCGCCGCGACCATCGCGGGCTTCCGCGCGGCCGGCGCCGCCGCCCGCGCCCGCCGCCACGCCCCCGCGGAGGAGGCCGAGGCCGTCGCCGCGCGGGCCGCCTCCCTGCGCCACGCGCCCGGGCCCTACTTCGGCGACTTCGGCGGGCGCTGGATGCCCGAGTCCCTGATCGCCGTCCTCGACGAGCTCACGGACACCTTCGAGAAGGCCAAGGCCGACCCCGCGTTCACCGCCGAGTTCCAGCGGCTCTCCCGCGACTACTCCGGGCGCCCGTCCCTGCTCACCGAGGCCGAGCGCTTCGGCGCGCAGGCCGGGTGCCGGGTGCTGCTCAAGCGCGAGGACCTCAACCACACCGGCTCCCACAAGATCAACAACGTCCTGGGCCAGGCCCTGCTCGCCCGGCGGATGGGCAAGACCCGCCTGATCGCCGAGACCGGCGCGGGCCAGCACGGCGTGGCCACCGCCACGGCCGCCGCCCTGTTCGGGATGGAGTGCGTGGTCTACATGGGGGAGGAGGACACCCGCCGCCAGGCCCTCAACGTGGCGCGCATGGAGCTGCTCGGGGCCACGGTGGTGCCCGTGACGAACGGCTCCCGCACCCTCAAGGACGCCATCAACGAGGCCCTGCGCGACTGGGTGGCCTCCGTGGACACCACCCACTACCTGCTCGGCACGGCGGCCGGCGCCGCGCCCTTCCCCGCGATGGTGCGCTACTTCCACGAGCAGATCGGCGAGGAGGCCCGCGAGCAGTCCCTCGACGTCGCCGGGCGGCTGCCCGACGCCGTGGCCGCGTGCGTGGGCGGCGGGTCCAACGCGATCGGCATCTTCCACGGCTTCCTGGACGACCCGGCCGTGGAGCTCTACGGCTTCGAGGCCGGGGGCGACGGCGTGGGGACCGGCCGGCACGCCGCGACGATCTCCCTGGGCCGGCCCGGCGTGCTGCACGGCGCGAAGACCTACCTCATGCAGGACGAGGACGGGCAGACCGTGGAGTCCCACTCGATCTCCGCGGGCCTGGACTACCCGGCCGTGGGCCCCGAGCACTCCTACCTGCACGACATCGGGCGGGTGCGCTACGAGGCGATCACCGACACCGAGGCGATGGACGCGTTCAAGCTCCTGAGCCGCACCGAGGGCATCATCCCCGCCATCGAGTCCTCCCACGCGCTGGCCGGGGCCCTGAAGATCGGCCGGCGCTGGGTGGAGGAGCTCGGCGCGCCGGCCGCCGCGGAGAAGATCGTCGTCGTCTCGCTCTCCGGGCGCGGCGACAAGGACGTGGCCACGGCCGCGGAATGGTTCGGGATGCTCCCGGACGGCAGCTCCGAGGAGGAGCTCGGCGAGAAGGGCGAACAGCTGTGACCACCACCCGCAACGACACCACCCCGTCCGGGCCGGCCGGCGCCGACCTCGCCGCCCGGATCCTGCCGCCGGGGCTGCGCGCCGAGGCCGGCTCCCGGCTCGCCGCGCGCATCGCCGAGTGCCGCGCGCAGGGCCGGCCGGCCCTCGTCGGCTACCTGCCCGCCGGCTTCCCCACCGTGGAGGAGTCCATCGAGGCGGCCGTGGCCCTGGGCACCAACGGCGCGGACGTCATCGAGATCGGCATCCCGTACTCGGACCCCGTCATGGACGGCCCCGTGATCCAGCACGCGACGACGACGGCCCTCGCCCACGGTTTCCGGGTGGCCGACGTGTTCCGGGTGGTCCGGGCGGTGGCCGAGCGCACCGACGCCGTGCCCGTCGTGATGACCTACTGGAACCCCGTCCTGCAGATGGGCGTCGACACGTTCGCCGAGCGCCTCGCCGCGGCCGGGGGAGCCGGGATCATCACCCCGGACCTCATCCCGGACGAGGCCGCCGAGTGGTTCGAGGCCTCGCAGCGGCACGGGCTGGACCGGATCTTCCTGGTCGCCCCGTCCTCCTCGCGCGAGCGGCTGGACCTCGTGGTGAAGGCCGCCAGCGGCTTCGTCTACGCGGTCTCCGTGATGGGCGTGACCGGTGCCCGGGACGCGGTCTCCGACGTCGCCGAGCAGCTCGTGGCCGACACCCGCGCGGCCGGCGCCGAGAACGTGTGCGTGGGCCTGGGCGTCTCCCGCCGCGAGCACGTCGAGGAGATCGGGGCCTACGCCGACGGCGTGATCGTGGGCACCGCCCTGGTCAAGGCCCTGGCCGACGGCGGACCCGAGGCCGTGGGCGCGCTGGCCCGCGAGCTGTCCGGGCGCGCCTGATACGGTGACGGGCGGGCGCCGCGCGGCGCCCGCCCGAGCCCACTGATCCCGCGAGGCGACCGATCCATGCTGCTGCCCCCCGCCCTGCTGTCCGTGCCCGTCCACCGGGGCCTCCCGTCCCCGGACTGGTCGGGCTTCTCCGTGGGGCCGCTGACGGTCCACGCCTACGCGCTGTGCATCCTCGCGGGCATCGCCGCGGCCCTGTGGCTGACCACCCGCCGATGGGCGGCCCGCGGCCACGACCCCGAGATCGTCTGGGACATCGCCATGTGGGCCGTGCCCGCGGGGATCGTGGGGGCCCGCGCCTACCACGTGCTGATCACGGACCCGGCCGGGTACTTCGGCCCCGGCGCCGACCCCCTGGACGTCCTGCGGATCTGGGAGGGTGGGCTCGGCATCATGGGCGCCGTGGCCTTCGGAGCGCTGGCGGCGTGGTGGGTGTGCCGCCGGCACGGGATCCCGCTGTCCGTCTTCGCCGACGCCCTGGCCCCGGGGCTGCTCCTGGCCCAGGCCGTCGGGCGCTGGGGCAACTGGTTCAACCAGGAGCTCTTCGGCCGCCCCACCACCCTGCCGTGGGGCCTCGAGATCGACCCCGCGAACGCCAACTTCCCGGCCGGGCTGCCCGCCGACACGCTCTTCCACCCCACGTTCCTCTACGAGTCGCTGTGGAACCTGGCCGGCGTGGTGCTGCTGCTGGCCCTCGACCGCAGGTTCCGGCTGGACGGGGGGCGGCTGTTCGCCCTCTACCTCGTCCACTACGGCGTGGGCCGGATGCTCATCGAGCTGTTCCTGCGCATCGACCCCTCCCTCGTGGTCCTCGGGCTGCGCGTGCACGTGTGGACCGCCCTCGGGCTCGTCCTGCTCGGCCTGGTGCTGTTCGCCGCGGCGACGCTGCGCCGGCGCCGGGCGCGCCGCGACCCCGTGGAGGCTGGCCGGGCCTGACGCCGCCGGCCGCGGCGGAGGGCCGCGGGGAGCGCCAGAGTTTTCAGACTTGTAACATGGGGGTGCTAGATTTCTCTGGCGCACGACCGGGCGACGGGCGAACCACGTCCCCCGCTCCCGCGCACGCCACGACCGTCCATCGTCGGACATTCTTGGAACGGGGCCCTTCCGCCGTTCGGCACCTCATCGACCACCGTTCGAGGGCGCCGACGGCAGCTCACGATCCGGCGGCACCTCCCGACCGGGGCTCTGCCGCAGGGGCCGCTCCTGTTGACCGCATCTCATGGTGAGGAGACGTCTGTCATGACCTCTACCCCCGCCGGCACTCCCGGTGACCCTTCCGCCCAGGACGGCACGGACCCCCGTCCGGCCGCTCCCGCCGAGACCGCCGAGGAGCAGGCGACGTCCCCCTTCGAGCAGTTCTCGAACGCGCCGCAGGAACAGGGCCTCTACCACCCGGACGAGGAGAAGGACGCCTGCGGCCTGGCCGTGGTCGCGACCCTCAACGGCGCCCCGGAGCACGGGATCGTCGACGCCGCGCTGACCGCCCTGCGCAACCTCGAGCACCGCGGCGCCGTGGGCGGCGACGAGGGCACCGGCGACGGGGCCGGGCTGCTGACCCAGCTGCCCGACGAGTTCTTCCGCGCCGTCGTGGACTTCGAGCTGCCGCCGCTGGGCGCCTACGCCGCGGGCACCGCGTTCCTGCCCACCGGCGGGACGAACGCCGACCAGCTCCAGGCCGCCCTCGAGGAGCTCGCCGGCTCCGAGGAGCTGCAGGTCCTGGGCTGGCGGCCCGTGCCGGTGGCCGAGTCCGTGGTCGGCGCGTCGGCGCGCGCGGTGATGCCCTACTTCGTGCAGCTGTTCGTGGCCGAGACCGCGCCGCAGCCCGAGGACGAGGCCGCCCGCCGCCGCCTGGACCAGAAGGCGTTCCGGCTGCGCAAGCGCGCCCAGAACAAGCTGGGCGTCTACTTCCCGTCGCTGTCCTCCCGCACGATCGTCTACAAGGGCATGCTCACCACGCAGCAGCTCGAGCCGTTCTACCCGGACCTCTCCGACGAGCGCTTCAGCACCGAGCTCGCCATCGTGCACTCGCGCTTCTCGACCAACACCTTCCCCTCCTGGCCCCTGGCCCAGCCCATGCGCACGCTCGCGCACAACGGCGAGATCAACACGGTCAAGGGCAACCGCAACTGGATGCGCGCCCGCCAGTCCCAGCTGAAGTCCCCGCTGCTGGGCCGCAGCCCCGAGGAGCTGTTCCCGATCTGCTCGGAGGGCGCCTCCGACTCGCAGTCCCTGGACGAGGTCGCCGAGCTGCTCGTGCTCGCGGGCCGGCCCGTCACCCAGGCCATGATGATGATGATCCCGGAGGCCTGGGAGAACCACGAGACCATGGACCCCGCCCGCAAGGCGTTCTACCGCTACCACGCCTCCTTCATGGAGCCGTGGGACGGACCCGCCGCCGTGGCCTTCACCGACGGCGTGCAGGTCGGGTCGCTGCTGGACCGCAACGGGCTGCGCCCCGGCCGCTTCTGGGTCACCGACGACGGTCTGGTCGTCTTCGCCTCCGAGGTCGGCGTCGTCGACATCGGGGACCGCAAGGTGATCCGCAAGGGCCGCGTGTCCCCGGGCACCATGTTCCTCGTCGACACCGCCCGCGGGCGGATCGTCGAGGACGCGGAGATCAAGGCCGAGATCGCCTCCGCCGCCCCGTGGGAGGAGTGGGCCGACGCCAACATCGTCGACATCAAGGACCTGCCCGAGCGCGAGCACATGGTCCACCCCCGCTCCTCCGTCACCCTGCGCCAGAAGACCTTCGGGTACACGCAGGAGGAGCTGAAGATGATCATCGGCCCCATGGCGTCCAAGGGCGCGGAGCCGATCTACGCGATGGGCACCGACACCCCCATCGCCGTGCTCGCCGAGCGGCAGCGGTCGCTGTTCGACTACTTCGTGCAGTCCTTCGCCCAGGTCACCAACCCGCCGCTGGACGCGATCCGCGAGGAGCTCGTCACCAGCCTGCGCGGGTCCATCGGCCCGTCCGGGAACCTGCTGACCACCGAGCGGGTGCGCACCCGCCAGATCGCCCTGGACTTCCCGGTCATCGACAACGACCAGCTGGACCAGTTCCTGCACATCGAGGGCGAGGACGGGATGCCCGCGGCCCTCAGGGTCCGCGGCCTGTACCGCCCCGACGGCGGCGCGGACTCCCTGCGCGCGCGGATCGCCGAGATCTGCGAGAAGGTCTCCGCGGCCGTGGCCCGCGGCGTGGAGTACATCATCGTCTCCGACCGCGACTCCAACGGCGCGTGGGCCCCCATCCCCTCGCTGCTGCTGACCTCCGCGGTGCACCACCACCTGCTGCGCTCGGCGACCCGCACCAAGGTCGCCCTGGTCGTCGAGGCCGGCGACGTGCGCGAGGTCCACCACGTGGCCCTGCTCATCGGCTACGGCGCCTCCGCGGTCAACCCGTACCTGGCCATGGAGTCCGCCGAGGAGCTCGTGCGCTGCGGCGACGTCACCGGCGTCACCCCCGAGCAGGCGGTCCACCACCTGCTCAAGGCGCTCGGCAAGGGCGTGCAGAAGATCATGTCCAAGATGGGCATCTCCACGGTCTCGTCCTACTGCGGCGCCCAGGTCTTCGAGGCCATCGGGCTGTCCAAGGAGCTCGTCGACGACTACTTCACGGGCACCCACACCCAGATCGGCGGCATCGGCCTCGACGTCATCGCCGAGGAGACCGCCTCCCGCCACCGCCGCGCCTACCCCGCGGACGGCGTCACCGAGCCGTTCCGGGAGCTCGAGACCGGCGGCGAGTACGACTGGCGCCGGGACGGTGCCCCGCACCTGTTCAACCCGCAGACGGTCTTCCGCCTGCAGCACGCCACGCGCACGGGCCGCTACGACATCTTCAAGTCGTACACCAAGCTCGTCGACGACCAGACGAAGAGCCTGATGACCCTGCGCGGGCTGCTGGGCTTCGCCTCCGACCGCAAGCCCGTGCCGCTGGAGGAGGTCGAGCCCGTCAGCTCGATCGTCAAGCGCTTCCAGACCGGCGCCATGAGCTACGGCTCCATCTCCCAGGAGGCGCACGAGACGCTGGCGATCGCCATGAACCGGCTGGGCGCGAAGTCCAACACGGGCGAGGGCGGCGAGGACGTCGAGCGCCTGCTCGACCCCGAGCGCCGCTCGGCGATCAAGCAGGTCGCCTCCGGGCGCTTCGGCGTGACCAGCCTGTACCTCACCAACGCCGACGACATCCAGATCAAGATGGCCCAGGGCGCCAAGCCCGGTGAGGGCGGCCAGCTGATGGCCCAGAAGATGTACCCGTGGGTGGCCCGCACCCGGCACTCCACCCCGGGCGTGTCCCTCATCTCGCCGCCGCCGCACCACGACATCTACTCGATCGAGGACCTGGCGCAGCTGATCTACGACCTCAAGCGCTCCAACCCGCAGGCCCGCATCCACGTGAAGCTGGTCTCCGAGATCGGCATCGGCACCGTGGCCTCGGGCGTGACCAAGGCCAAGGCCGACGTCGTGCTCGTCTCCGGCCACGACGGCGGCACCGGCGCGGCCCCGCTGAACTCCCTCAAGCACGCCGGCGGTCCATGGGAGCTCGGCCTCGCCGAGACCCAGCAGACGCTGATGCTCAACGGGCTGCGGGACCGCGTGGTCGTGCAGGCGGACGGCCAGCTCAAGACCGGCCGCGACGTCGTGATCGCCGCCCTGCTCGGGGCGGAGGAGTTCGGCTTCGCCACGGCGCCGCTGATCGTCGAGGGCTGCATCATGATGCGCAAGTGCCACCTCGACACCTGCCCCGTGGGCGTGGCCACCCAGAACCCGGAGCTGCGCAAGCGCTTCACCGGCAAGGCCGAGCACGTGATCAACTTCTTCGAGTTCATCGCCGAGGAGGTCCGGGAGTACCTGGCCCAGCTCGGGTTCCGCTCGATCGAGGAGGCCGTCGGGCACGCCGAGGTCCTGGAGACCCGGGCCGCGATCGACCACTGGAAGGCCCACGGGCTGGACCTGACGCCGATCCTGCACTCCACGGCCCTCGAGCACGCCGGCGCGGCCGTGCGGAGCATGCGCGGGCAGGACCACGAGCTCGAGAAGCACTTCGACAACGAGCTCATCCGCCTGTCCCGGGCCGCCCTGGAGAAGCGGGAGCCGGTGCGGATCCAGCAGCGGATCATCAACACCGACCGCGCCGTCGGCACGATGCTCGGCCACGTGGTGACGAAGACGTTCAGCACGGACGTCCTGGCCCACGACACGATCGACGTCACGCTCACCGGTCAGGCCGGCCAGTCGCTCGGCGCGTTCCTCCCGCAGGGCATCACCCTGCGCCTGGAGGGCGACGCCAACGACTACACCGGCAAGGGCCTGTCCGGCGGGCGGATCATCGTGCGCCCCGAGCGGGACGCGGTGTTCGAGGCGTCCGAGAACGTCATCGCCGGCAACGTCATCGGCTACGGCGCCACGAGCGGGGAGATCTTCCTGCGCGGCACCGTGGGCGAGCGCTTCCTGGTCCGCAACTCCGGGGCCACCGCGGTGGTCGAGGGCATCGGCGACCACGGCTGCGAGTACATGACCGGCGGCCTGGCCCTCGTGCTCGGCCGCACGGGGCGCAACTTCGGCGCCGGCATGTCCGGCGGCGTGGCCTACGTCATCGACCTGGCCGAGACCTCGGTCAACAAGCAGGCCCGGGACAGCGGCGAGCTGCAGCTGCTCCCGCTCGACGAGGCGGACGCCGAGACCGTCCTCGCGCTCATCAAGAAGCACGCCGAAGAGACCGGCTCCGAGCTCGCCGACCGCCTGCTGGCCGACCCCGTGGCCACCCTCTCGCGGTTCACCAAGGTCCTCCCGCGCGAGTACGCCGCGGTGCAGGGCATCCGCGAGGAGGCCCGCACCACGGGGCAGGACCCCGACGGCGACGAGACCTGGCACAAGATCCTGGAGGTGACGACCCGTGGCTGATCCGCGCGGTTTTCTGAAGGTGACCGAGCGCGTCGACCGCCCCAAGCGGCCCGTGCCGGTCCGGATCATGGACTGGAAGGAGGTCCAGGAGGCGCAGGACCGCGGCGTCCTGCAGCAGCAGGCCGGCCGGTGCATGGACTGCGGCGTCCCCTTCTGCCACCAGGGCTGCCCGCTGGGCAACCTGATCCCCGAGTGGAACGACCTCGTGTGGCGGGGCATCGACGCCGAGGCGGTCGAGCGCATGCACGCCACCAACAACTTCCCGGAGTTCACCGGGCGGGTCTGCCCGGCCCCGTGCGAGTCCTCGTGCGTGCTCGGGATCAACCAGCCCGCGGTGACCATCAAGCAGATCGAGTACTCGATCGGGGAGATGGAGTTCGACGAGGGGATCGTCAAGCCCTTCGTCCCGCAGCGGCTCGTGGGCAAGACCGTGGCGGTCGTGGGCTCCGGCCCCGCCGGCCTCGCGGTGGCCCAGCAGCTGACGCAGGCGGGGTTCACCGTGGCCGTCTACGAGCGCGACGACCGCATCGGCGGGCTGCTGCGCTACGGCATCCCGGACTTCAAGATGGAGAAGGAGGTCCTCGACCGGCGCCTCGACGTCATGCGCGCCGAGGGCACCCGCTTCCGCCCGGGGGTCGAGATCGGCAAGGACATCACCTGGGACCAGCTCAAGCGCCGCTACGACGCCGTGGTCGTCGCCACCGGCGCCACCCGCCCGCGCGACCTGGACATCCCGGGCCGCGACCTCGAGGGCGTGCACTTCGCGATGGACTACCTCGTGCAGGCCAACCGCGTGGTGGCCGGCGACGAGGTCGAGGGCCAGATCGACGCGAAGGGCAAGAACGTCATCGTCCTGGGCGGCGGCGACACCGGCTCCGACTGCATCGGCACCGCCAACCGGCAGGGCGCGGCCTCGGTCACGTCCCTCGCCATCGGCCGCAAGCCGCCGGCGGACCGCTCCGACGCCGACCCCTGGCCGATGATGCCGCGGGTCTTCGAGGTCTCCACCTCCCACGAGGAGGGCGGCGACCGCACCTACATGGCCTCCACCGTGGAGTTCGTGGGCGAGAACGGGAAGCTCACCGGCCTGAAGGTCGCCGAGACCGCGTACCTGCCCGACGGCCGCCGCGCCCCCCGGGAGGGCACCGAGCGGGTGATCCCCGCGGACCTCGTGTTCCTGGCGCTGGGCTTCACCGGCAACGAGTCCGAGGAGATCGTCGGGCAGATCGGCGCCGAGCTGGACGGGCGGACCAACGTGGCCCGCGACGACCAGTACATGACCAACGTGGACGGCGTGTTCTCGTGCGGCGACGCCGGCCGGGGCCAGTCCCTGGTCGTGTGGGCGATCGCCGAGGGCCGGGCCTGCGCGGCCGCCGTCGAGCGGTTCCTGCTGGGCTCCACCCGCCTGCCGGAGCCCGTGGCCCCCACCGACCGGGCCATCGACCTCAGCGTGTAGCACCTGCCCGCACGACGGCGCGGGCCGCACCTGTCCGGGTGCGGCCCGCGCCGTCGTCGTCCCCCGGGCGGCCGCGGTCCTCGACAGCCCCGGGGGCATTGATAGGCTGAGGACGACCTCCCCGCCCCCGGGGCGGACGTCCAGGCAGAGCGGCCGGGAGCCCCGCCGCGCCCCGCGCGGCGTCCCGGCCGCTTTCTGGTGCACGTCCTCCCGCGGGACACCCGACTACCCAAGGCGGCACACATGCGACGAGCGAAGATCGTGGCCACGATCGGTCCGGCCATCTCCTCCTACGAGAACCTCTCCCGGGCGATCCGCGCCGGGGTGAACGTGGCCCGGCTGAACATGAGCCACGGCGACCACACGGTCCACGACGCCTCCTACGAGAACCTGCGCCGGGCGGCGGCGGAGCTGGGCCGCACGGTGGCGGTGCTGGCCGACCTGCAGGGGCCGAAGATCCGGCTGGGCCGCTTCGCCGACGGCCCGCACCAGCTGGCCCCCGGGGACGTGTTCTCCATCACCATCGAGGACGTCGAGGGCACACAGGAGATCTGCTCCACGACCCACAAGGGCCTGCCCGGGGACGTGCGGGTGGGGGACCCGCTGCTGATCGACGACGGCAAGGTCGCCCTGGTCGCCACCGCCGTGTCCGACACCACCGTGACCACCGAGGTGGTGGTGGGCGGGCCGGTGTCCAACAACAAGGGCATCAACCTGCCCGGGGTGGCCGTGAGCGTGCCGGCGCTGTCGGAGAAGGACGAGGACGACCTGCGCTGGGCGATCCGCCGC
>Ga0326721_10000352_pt1 | contig 14482 bp, 14 predicted proteins | sample SGPome_FD_203951 | JGI IMG/M metagenome (GOLD analysis project Ga0326721, IMG submission 203951) | Soil microbial communities from Southern Great Plains, Lamont, Oklahoma, United States - SGP_1_2016 | ecosystem: Engineered > Artificial ecosystem > Soil microcosm > Unclassified | place: USA...
CGGGGATCGCGCAGGGCCGGCAGCTTGACGTCCGTGAACGGGATGGTGGCGCCGAACAGGGCGTTGTTGGCCATCAGGTAGTCGCCCACCAGCAGCGTTTCCTCCATGCTCTCCGACGGGATGGAGTACGCCGTGATGAGAAAGGTGCGGATGACGAAGAACAGCAGGATGGCCGCGCCCACGGACTTGAGCCACTCCCACGCCGTGCCCCCCGCGTCCGCCACCGGCGCGCTCTTGCCGCGCGCCTTGTCGCGGGCGCGCAGCTGCTCCTTGGAGCGCAGGGTGCCCACCAGCTCCGTGCGCTCGCCGCGCGCGGGCGGGGTGGATGCCTCCGCCGGGAGGGCGGCGTCGGGCGACGTGCCGGGCTGGGCCGGGCGGCTGGGCGGTTTGGCCACGATGTGCGATCTATCTGGGGACGGCCCGCGAGAACGTGCGGAAGGGGCGCCGGACAGGGCGCCCCGGCGGGCCGTGCGGGTGAACCGATGAATATCCGGTGCGCGGCCGTCGAGCACAACCGCGCGGCGCGTTCCGTACGCCGGTGCCCGGCGAAAGTTTCGCGCGGGGACGCCGCCGCACGTCTGGCCGAGCGGTGGTCGCGGCGGTGGGAAGGAGTCGAGCCCGGTGGAGCTGCGGAGCGGGTGCCGGCTTCCTTCCGCCGAGGCCCGCCTCCCGCGATGGCCGTATTCCCGCTCCGGGGCCCGGTCTCCGGCCTGGGCGGGTAAACCACCACCAAGCCAGCCCCCCGCCTGAGCGGCTGAAGCCGCCGCTGGGAAAGCCATAAGCCCCGTCTCGGCTCGCTGCGCTCGCCGAACGGGGCTTCAACTGCGTTACGGCGGTCCATCCGGACGCGGCGGAATCGTCGCGGGCCGTTCCCTGTAACCTGTAACCTGTCCCCTGTCCCCTGTAACCCGCAGTTCCCGCAGTCCCCGCCTACTGCAGCGTCAGCTCCGCCGCTTGGATCATCTGCACCGCGCGCTCCTTCTCCACCACCACCACCAGCGCCTCGCCGCTGCCGCCGGGCTGCAGGAGCACGTGCTGGTCCTCACGCGCCGCGTGGTGGCGGGGGAGCGACGCGACATCCACCCGCACCCGCCACCAGCCGGAACGCATGCCGGTCACGCGGAACCGGCCCTCCCCGTCCGTGACGGCACGGTGCGCGCCGCCGGGGCCGGTGAGGCGCACGGTGACGCCGGCCATCGGCGACGCCGCGGAATCGGCCGCCACCCGCCGCACCATGCCCTCCAGGCGCGCGGCGGCCTGCATCCGCAGCTCCACACGCGCCGTCCCGGCGCCCGTCAGGGGCGCGGGGAGCGGACGGTCGGCCACCAGCTCGGCGCCCGCGGACGCGTCTACCCGCACGGGGTGCGTGCCGGGCCCCATGCCCGCGAACACCGCCACCCCCCGCCGGTCCGTCACGGCCATGCGGTCGCCCGCGCGCACCAGCACGCCGGCCATGGGGCGCCCCGTTCGCGCGTCCACCAGGCGCACCACCACGCGCTCCTGGCCCCGTACGGGGAGGGGAATGCCCAGAGGCGCGCCGTACTCCACGTACATCCGCGGCCTCCATCCCCCCAGCGGCTGCGCCACGGCCAGGCCGCGGATGGAGACCCGGTGGTCCGCCGGGAGCGTCCGCTCTAGGGCCACGTCCACCGATCCCTCCAGCGCCCCCTCGCCAATGCGCCGCCCCTGCCCGGCCACCCGCAGCACGGTCCGCGGCAGCACGGAGAGGTGGGCCGAGAACGCGGCGGACAGCTCGCGATCCCCCGCGTGGTACGCCGACGCGCCGTCGCGCAGCTGCACGTTGGCCCAGAGCGAGGCGCCGCGGCTGGAAAAGGTGGACTGCAGGGAGTAGACGCGATACGGCTCGGGCGCCGCGCCCGGGGCGGTGACCACCGTGCCGGACTCCACGCCGGGGTAGATCCACCCGTTGCGCCACAGCGGCACGCCGATGCGCCCGTAGACGGAGCGAAAGTCGCCGCGCGACGCCGAGTCGCCCGCGGCCTCGCGCGCCTCCACCAGCAGCCAGCTCCCCCACGAGAGCCCCGCCCGGCGAAAGGCGCGGAGAAAGATGACGGAATCCGCCGCCAGCACCACGTCGCCGCCGCGCCGGGCCGACGCGCTCAGCGACAGCGCGCCGAACGGGCGCAGCGTGGCCGAGGCGAAGTCCTGGTCTGTGGTCCCCAGCCCGTGGTACGCCGGTCCGCCCCGCAGGTGAAGCACGTCGTAGGAGAGGATGCGGCTGCTGCCGCGCAGGTGGAGGGCGCGCGGCAGTACGGAATCTCCCGACGCGGGCGCGGCCTCGGCCTCCACGCGCAGCAGGCGGTGGAGCTCCGCCACGCCCCCCACCGTCCACCGCGCCGGGGCGGAATCGGGGCGCACGTAGGCCAGCCCCACCCGCATCCGCTCCGTCCCCAGCCGCGCGAACCCGCCCGCCACGCCGCCGCGCCCCTCGCCGCGCCGGTCGCGGGCCACCATCCCGCCCACGTGCACCCTCCCCCGCGACACCGATCCCCCGGCGCCGAACCCGTAGCGCCCCGGCTCCGTGAGCCGCGACAGGGCGTACACGCCGTCGCCCAGCTGCAGGCCAAAGCCGGGGCCGTCCAGCCGCAGCCGGTACTCGTCCTGCCGGGCGAACGGCGTCCCCACGGGATCGGCCGTGCGCGCCTCCACGTCCAGCCGCACCCGCCCCGCCGCGTCCAGCGGCCCGTGCGCGGAGAAGGAGACGGAGGCGGCGGAGAGCGAGTCCGCCGCGCGCACGCGGATCTCCGCCGGCAGCCGCGGGCGCTGCACCCGCGCGCCGCCGCGCGGCACCACGCGCACCATCGTCCGCGCGACGACGGACGTGTCCGCGCCGGCCGCGTGCAGCGTGACCTGGTGGCGCAGGCTGGCGGCCGTGCGCGCGTCCGTTGCGCCCCGCACGGTGACCGTCGCCTCCGCGCCCGGGGGCAGGAGGAGCGCGGCGGAGTCCGCCGCGGCGCGGATCCCCTGGTCGCCCTCCGCGCGGATCGCCAGCCGCTCGGCCACGTTGCCGCGGTTCGCCACCCGAAAGCGCACGGCGTACTCCGTCCCCGCGACGGCCATCCCCTCGCCGTCCACGGGCTCCGCCACGATGGCGCGCCGCTCCGCCACCACCACGACGGCGGAGTCCGCCGCGCCCCCCGCTCGGTAGCGCACCACGTGGCGCCCCGCCGCGGCGGATGCCGGCACGCCCACGCCCACCAGGCGCAGCTCCGACGCGCCCGCGGCCAGCGTGCCGGGGGCGCCGCCGCCCGCGATCCGCCATCCCGCCGGGACGCTCGCCTCGCCAGCGAGGGCGGCGGGGGCGGCGGCAAGGTTGGTCACGCGAAAGGGGAGCGTCAGCGGCTCGCCCGGGGTGCCGGCGACCTCGGCCGCCCCGCGCCGCTCCACGCGCGCGAGCTGGGCCTCCGCGCGATCCGCCGCGCAAAGGCCCAGGGTCAGGACGAGCAGGATGGGGAACCGCATCCGCCGCTACAGCTTGAGCGTGTACTCCGCGCCGAACACCTCGTCGGAGCCGGTGTCCACCACCAGTAGCGCGCGATAGGTGCCCGCCGGGAGCGCCGGGAGTTCGAAGCGCTGGTGGATGGAGGTGCCCGGATACACCAGCCCGCGCGAGCTGGACAGCCGCCCGGCGGGGGCCCCGTCCGCGTCGAACAGGTCCACGCGCAGCTCCAGCCGGTCCGCCTGCTCCCCCGTGTTGGACACGTTCACCTCCAGCGCCCGGCTCCCCGTCTCGCCCGTGAGCCGCGCCCCCTCCAGGGCAATGCGCCGCTCCGCCTGCCCCACGTGCGTGGCCAGCTGCACGGCGTAGCGAATGCCGGGCGTGATCCCCACCCCGCGCTGCGCCGTGCGCACGGGCTCGGGCTGCGCCGTCTCCACCATCAGCACGCTCCAGTACGAGCCCAGGACCCCCGCCGGCACCGCGACCTCGTACGCCACGGCCGCCTCTTCGCCCGGCGCCAGCGTGAGCTGCGAGGGGTTGAAGCGCACCCAGGGCGCGTTGCTGCGCGGGGCCGTCCCCGGCTGCTCGTAGAACGTGCGCCCGTCCGCCAGGAACCGGTAGTCCGTCTGGTAGATGCGCGCCACCTGCGGCTGCGTGCTGGTGTTGCGCACGCGCACGGTGCCGGTGTAGCGCTCGCCGGGCGCGGCGGGCCGCTCTTCCAGCGTGCTGCTGATGACGCTGACCTGCGCGCCGAGGGGCGTGGAAAGCGCGGCGAGGGCCGCGCAGGCGAGAATGCGGAAGGGCTTCATGGTCCTGCGAGGGTAGATGCGTGGAACGAAAGAAAGAAGATGGGGCGGGCGCCGTCGCCGGCGCCCGCCCCCGGACTGCGTGAAAAGGCTCAGGCGCCGGCGGTGATGGTGTAGGTCACCGTCTTGTTGCCGGCGGGCACCACGCCGGCTGCGACCGTCGCGCTCAGCCCGTAGCCGATGGAAAGGCCCGACTCGTTCACGGTGGTGATGCCCGTCACCACGTCCTGCGCGGTGGTGCTCAGGGTCACCGTCCCGGCGCTCGAGGCACCCGTCGGCGCGCCCAGCGACACCGTCAGCGTCACCCCCGACGGCATGTTGCTGTCCAACGACGCCGTGATCTTGCGGCCCGTGCCGTTGGTCGTGACCGCGTATGTGCCCGACGCCGAAGCGGAGGTCAGCGCGCTGCCGGCCGTGGCGGTGTTCACGACGAGCGACGGCGAGCCCGAGACGCTGATCTGGTCCACGGCCGCGACCTCGTAGCTCACGGTCTGCGTGGCCGTCTGCGCCGATGCGTCCGTGGCGGTGAACACCGAGGCGGCGATGGCCAGCGTGGCGGCGATGTGGAGTGCCTTCATGAGCGTGCTTCCTTGAGAATGAGGAGGGCTTTCGATGCGGGGAACTGCCCCGGCAGACGCCGCGATGCATGCGGCGGACGGCCTGCTCCAAGGCGAATGATGTACCAGCCGGTATCAGTGGTGTAAGGCGATGCACCGAGGTGGTTTGTGGGTACCTGCCGGCCGTGTAAACAAAGGTTGTGCAGCTGTACAGAATCCGGACGGCACATCCGTTAAGATGGGCGCAAGTGCCTGTGGGAAATATGCTTGGATGAAGATGTGCGGATTCCGTACACGGCGGTCCTCACCGGGACAGCCGCTCGTCCGCGCGCGCGTAGCGTCCCTCCCCGACGCACGACGGCCCGCGGCGGGAGCCGCGGGCCGTCATCATCCATCCCGCCGGGCGTCCAGGCGCTGCCGCCGACTCAGTTCATGTGCCGCGCGAGACGCTGGCCCAGCCCGTTGTACACGCGCTGGTACGCGGCCGGGCAGCCGGAGGCGCGCGCGGCGGGAACCAGGCCGGTCCGGCGGTACTCGGGGAACGCGGACGGGTTGGCCCCGTAGGCCAGGCACGCGATGGTCTCGATCCGTGCCGGGGTCAGCTGGTGCGTCTGCGCGTACTCCCACTCGTTCCACCCCGCGTCCACGCGCTGCAGCGTCTGCACGCCGCTCAGGATCCGGCTTCCCCTCTGCCCTCCGTGGGGAACCAGGATCAGCGCCAGCACCTCGTCCACGGCCCGCTCCTCGCCCGCCGCCGTGGGCAGGTTCAGCTCGTCCACGATGGCGTGCGCCGCCCCGTGCAGCACGAAGAAGAAGAACGACGGGGTGAGTGCGGAGGCGGTGCTGTCCGAGGCGTTCAGCAGCCCCGCCAGCCGAACCAGCAGACGGTAGCAGATCTCCACGCTGGACTGCTCCGGCACCCAGCGCACGTCGGACGTGGCGCACTCCCTGGCGTGCAGCGTCACCGGCCGCGGCATGCGTATCCAGTGGTTCAGCCCTGCCTGCGGCCCGGCGAACAGGCGATTCTCCTCGAGGAACTGGCGCACGTGGACCGACTCCGGGGCCTGCGCCTCGCCCAGCTCCACGCGCCATCCCTGCTGTGCCGCGACCGGGCGGGGTGCCACCACGGCGAGCAGCAGCAGGACGAAAATCGCGCGGTATACGGGAGGGAACGTCTTCTTCATGGGATGGCGATCAGGGGGGGACGAGGGTCGTTCGGCGGGAAAGCTACGCATCGCGGGCCGATGGTCCAAGGAAGACGATCCGCCGCGCTGCTCCGTCACCCTGCAGCAGCGTATGGATCGCTGCCCCGCGGAGGCAGCGGCCGACGCGCGATGCGCGGATCCGGTAAAGGCAGAATCGTCTCCGGTGGCCGCGGCCCTGTTACCACTCGCCGCCGAGCAGCGCGATCATCGACGTCGTGACCAGGGCCAGCGTCGTCACGGTGGCCAGGGCCGTCGTGGCGAGGATGTCCAGCGCGCGGACGTTCATCCGGCGCACCTGCGCCACGGGGACGGCAAAGCGCGTCCGCTCCCCCGGGCGCGGCCCCACCAGCCCGATCAGGCTGTCGCGCTCCACGCTTCCGTGCCACACCTCGACCGCGCTCCCGTCGGACAGCAGGACCCGCGCGGGCGACGGCACCTGCTGCGCGGACGGGCTCGCGCTTGGCAGCGGCTGCCCGCGCCACCGCTGGCACCCCGGCAGGACGAGCAGGAGCGCGAGCGCAAGCACGGCGAGGCGGAGGGGACGCATGGCGGGCCAGGATTCAAGGGGATTCGATGCAGTCAGGCCCAGCGCCAGGGGCGCCCGGACCCGCGGCGCAGGTTCGGCCACGGTCCCGGGCAGTCCGGCACGGCAGGATAAGCACGGTGATCCGCGCCGTCCAGGGGATCCGCGGCCCACCGAAGACGCGGTTCCTGGCAGGATCCGCGGATCCGGGTTACGCCTGCTCCTGGCACCACAGCAGCACCTCCGCGAACCGCTGGTCCTCCAGCGCGCCGAACATCATGTGGCGGCTGAGCTTCGCGGCCGTGAACGCGGGGCTGGCGAGCCCGCACAGGAACCGCGCCTGCCGCCGCGGCGTCCCCAGCACCACGGGCTGCGTGTCGCACAGGCGGCGGAACGCGGTCACGTCGATGCGCGCCTCCACCGGGTGCGGCGGGGGCAGGGGCGGGAACACCGTCCGGCGCTCCGTCTCGCACCAGGTGCAGTGGCCGCAGGGGATGTCGTGCGGCTCGCCGAAGTACGCCAGCAGGTAGTTGGTCTGGCACCCCTCGCGCGTCACCAGCTCCGCCACCATCCCGATGCGCCCGATCTCCGCCGCCTCGCTGCGGTGAAAGCGCGCCACCAGGTCGTCCGTCACGGCATCCACGTCCGGCCGGGCCACCAGCTTGTGGTAGCGCAGCCGCAGGTCGCTGGCCTGCACCTCCGCCAGCCCCTGCTCGCCCAGCCACTCCACCGCGCGCACCGTGCGGCTGCGCTCCTCCGGCTCCAGCCCGTCCAGGTCCAGCGTGTGCCACGTCCGGCCGAACTTGGCGCGCTTGAAGATCCCCTCCACGAACCGCGCCCGCTCCCCCTGAAAGCGCCCGATGATCTCCGGCACGGGCACCATCACCCGCAGCTTGTAGCCGGCGTAGAACGGCGTCGTCTGCCGCAGCACGCCCGTGAGCTCCAGGTAGGTGAGCGCCGTGCGCAGCACGAGCTGGCGGATGTCGTGGCGGTTGCCCAGGCTCAGCGGCGCCACGTCGAACGTGGCCTCCGCGTCCGCCACCTCCTGCACCAGCCCCCGCAGCGAGTCGCGGTCCGGGGTGTCGCCAAAGACGAAGTTCTCCAGCGTCCCCAAGTCTTCCAGGCTCCCCAGCAGCTCCACCGTGGACGGCAGCCCGTCCCGCCCCGCACGGCCGATCTCCTGGCTGTAGCTCTCCAGCCCCTTGGGCAGGTTGAAGTGGTAGACGTACCGCACGTCCGCCTTGTCGATCCCCATTCCGAAGGCGATGGTCGCCACCACCACGGCGCGGTCGGAACCCTTCCACCACTCCTGCACGGCCGAGCGCTGGTCCGAGTCCATTCCCGCGTGGTAGGCGCGCGAGGGGATGCCCGCCTGCGACAGCACCTGCGCCACCCGCTCCGCCGTCTTTTGCAGCGTCACGTACACGATGCCGGGTCCCGGCTCGCGGCGCTGGATGCGCTCCACCAGCACGCGTTCGCGCCGCCCCAGCTCCGTGGGCAGCGTGGAAAGGAAGAGGTTGGGCCGATGGAAGCCGGTGACCACCGCGCACTCCGCCGGAATGCCGAAGCTGGCGCAGATGTCGTCCACCACGGCCGGCGTGGCGGTGGCCGTCAGGGCCAGCACCCGCTCCACCCCCACGGCGCGCGACGTCTCCGCCAGCTTGAGGTAGTCCGGGCGAAAGTTGTGTCCCCACTGCGAGATGCAGTGCGCCTCGTCCACCGCGAACAGCGAGATGTGGGCGCGTCCCAGCTGGTCCAGGAAGCGCTCGTTGTTGAAGCGCTCCGGGGCCACGTACAGGAGCTTGAGCGTCCCCGCCCGCAGTCCGCGCTCCACCTCCAGCGCCTCTTCGCGCGAGAGCGAGCTGTCCAGCCGCGCGGCCTGGATGCCGCGTCCGCGCAGGTAGTCGATCTGGTCCTTCATCAGCGCGATGAGCGGCGACACCACCACCGTCACGCCATCCAGCAGCAGCGCCGGGAGCTGGTAGCACAGCGACTTGCCGCCGCCGGTGGGGAACACCGCCAGCGCCGATCCGCCGTTCAGCAGGCAGTCGATCACGTGGCGCTGCCCGGGCCGGAACTCGCCCAGCCCGAACCGCTCGCGCAGCACGGCCGCCGGGGCGTCGGAATCGTGGTTCACGTCGGTGCCGCGTTCGGGCGAAATCGTCTCGGAGGCCATGGGTCGCGCTCGGATGATGGAGGGTGACGATCACGGGCGCGAACGGCGGCGCCGGGCGAGAACGCCGCAACTAAAATGGACGTCTGCCGCTTCGTCAAGCGTCTCGATAAAACTCGTTCGTGCGCTGGCGCATCCGTACCGATTTGTACCGTACCTGGCCGAATGTGGACGCGTCTCCGAGGGGTGTTTTTTCGCCCGCTCGGCAACGGATTGCCGGGCGGGCGTGACCCGTTTACCGTAGCGGCACCACGGGGCCGCCGGGGGCAGAAACGCAGAAGGCCACCCGCCGTTGACGGGTGGCCTTCCTACCTCGGCATGATCGGACCCCTGACCCGGAGGCCGCCTGCGCGGCCGACCACGTATCGAGGAATTGTGCGACCATGATAACACCTGCTCCGCCTCCCCCGCAAGGCCCGCTCCTGACCCTGGCGGTGCTGCACCGCGCCCTCTCCCCGCAGCGGCTGGATGCCCTGGCCTCCCCGTCGATCCGCTCCTGGACGAGGCTGCCGGGCCCGGCTAACGAGGCACCAACGGGAATCAGTCCCCCGTTGCTATGGACGGCGATGAGAGCTCGATCGTGGCCGGCCCAGCCCCACTCGCACTGAGGCCCAGCCGCCGGGCAAGCGCCACTTCGATTGCGTGCAGGGTCTGGTCGTCAACGCTGGCATCCAGGATCGTGGTCTGCCTTGGCAGCCAAGCGTTCTGGCTGGCAGCCTTTCTCCATTCCTCCGTCATGGTGACCAATCGGACCGTGTCGATCAGCGGTTCGGCCCAGGATTTTGGCAGCGCCGCGCGCCAGGGCCGATCCCCCGGGCGAACATCCGTCTCCTCGAGGATGAAGTCGCTCGGGGTTTCGTCATCGCGCAGCAGCATCCGCAGGTCGATCATCGGGACGATTGCCTGGAAACGGCGTTCCGAGGAGTAGGCATGGTTGGTAACGATCACGCCGAAGGAAAACCCCGTATCTTTTTGCAAGGCGCCGGCAACACGGGCGATCCGCCCGCGGACGCTGCCGCTGGGCCCCTCTCCCCGCGGCTGCGAGCCGATCCCCAGAGCATCGGCCACTGCGCGGCGGGTCCCCTCCATGTCCTCTGGAGAGGCCTCTCCCACAGAATCGATCAGTTTGTGGGCGGCGCGAAAGATCAATCGCGGCGCGTTTACGAAGCTCCCCGTTGCTCCGGGATCGGGCGGCTGCAGTGTCGCTGTCCTCAACCGATAGAACGGAGCACGGTGAGCCGTCCGCTCCGTCTCTTTTGTGGTCAGGTGGACCATCGTGGCGAGCGTGACGGCGCCGGCAGAGCCATCTCCTGTACAATCATGCAGAAGGAGGTGGCGACGGTCCTTGGTATCTTCCGCCAAACGCGCCTCCTTGGGAACGTAGAACACGTGCCCGGCCGGCCGCGTCTCGGACGGTTTGAATTTTCTCGTACCCATCGTGACGGCAGAAATGATGAAGGGCCGGGACCCGAGCGGTCCCGACCCTGCTTATGCTTCCACCCACCACAACTGCGGTTACCTGCGCGGCCGCTTGCGACGAGCCTCGATATATGCGCGCCCATCCTCAAACGCGGCGTTCTGCGCCGCAATGAAGCTTTCGAGGTCGGACTCCACGTCCCTCGGGAGCTCCGCGGCGACCGTGCCCACGCGAAGCGTGTTCTCCTGGTCTGCCCGGATATCGCGCGCCTGCGCTCTCGGCATGGCCTCTCCCCTCGTTGGTGTACGCATCAAATCTACCCGTTGCGCAACGAATGTCAATCGGGACCTGGGCCGATTTTCTTGCTGCGCGTCGCCGGCTGGCGAGGCGCGAGTGCCTCTCACGGGTCGCTGCAGTCGCGTTTGTAGCCGCAGTTGGGGCAGACGATCTTGCAGTTGTGGTCGTACATGGTCGTGCCGCACAGCTCGCACTCGTGCACGGACGGGATCTCCCGCTTCACGAAGAGACGGGCGGGCGCGTCCGCAGGCGGCGGGGTCGGGGGAGCGGCGTCCGGCGGGGGCGCCGGGCGCGCGTGCAGCCGCGCGCACCAGCTGGGGTCGTGGTACGTCATCCCGCGCGACGGCAGGTCAGTGGGCGGTGCCCACCCGGCGCTGCACTTCCTGCAGCAGACGGCGCGGGTCGCAGGGCTTGTTGAGCCAGCCGTCGCACCCGGCATCCACGGCGCGCTTGCCCACGGAGCCGTAGGGGTGCGCCGTGAGGATCACGACGGGAATGCCGCGGGTGGCCGGGTCGCGCTTGAGCTCGGCCGTGGCGCGAATGCCGTCCATCCCCGGGATGGAGATGTCCATGAAGATCAGGTCCGGGTGCTCGTCCCGGGCCGTGCGGACGGCGTCGGCGCCGTTGTCGGTGGCCAGCACGCGGTAGCCCTGGCGCTCCAGGTAGGCGCTCGCGATGGCGCGCATCTCGATCTGGTCCTCGACGATGAGAACCGTGCGGGCCGGCGCCTGAGCCGGCTCGTAATGCTTGATCATGGGTATCCTCCGGAGGGGAACTCTTGCCTCCATGATATACACACAAGTCATTGCGCGCCAGCGGTTAAGGCATCTTTGTTTTCTGCTACCGTAGCACGGAACAGATGCACGCCGCGGCGGCGCGCCCTCAATCCCGCGTGGCGCGCTCGGTGACGATGACCGCGGGGTCCAGCTGGTCCACCTCTTCTTCGCCGCCGTCCTCGTCCCAGCGCACACGGGCGTACAGGGCCAGCGCCTCCACCACGCTCCCCGTGCGCCCGCCGTCGTGCCGTACCAGGTCGCCCGTCCGCATGTAGTGGGCAGACTCCAGCTGCATCGTTCCCCGTCTCCGTCGTGGTGCCGTTGATTGAGCCGCCGCGTCTCCCCCGCGGCGGCGCCACCAACTTGACCCCGCCGTGCGCGCGGGGCAACTTTGCCCGCCGGAGCCCGCGACGCGCCTTGCAATTCACGGAACGAGACGGATGACGGTGGACGCAGTATCCCTGGAGCTGGAGACCGGACGCCTGCTGCTGCACACCCTCGCACCCGGTGACGAGGCGCGGCTGCAGCGCGTGTTCGAGGCCTGCGCCGACCACTTCGCCATCCTGATGGGGCAGCGCGTGGCGCCGGATGCCGCCGCGCAGGAGCTGGCCTCGTGCGCCGCCACGCCGGGGCGCGCCGTGGCCATCCTCACCCTGGCGGCAACGGGGGAGGACGTGGGCGCCATCGGCTGGTGGCGCGGCAACCCGGAGCCGGACCGCGCGCTGCTGGGGATGCTGATGATCCACCCCGCGCACCGGCTGCAGGGGCTGGCGCGCGAGGCGCTGTCCGCGGTGGAGGTGTGGCTGCGGGGGCAGGGGATCGTGGCCCTGCGCACGGCGTTCCAGAGACGGCGGCTCGCGGTCCATCCCATCGTCAAGGCGTTCGGGTTCCAGGAGCTGAGCATCCGCGAGCACGCGCTGCTGGGGCTGGGCGGCGTGGGCGTGAGCCTGTGGGAACGGCCGGTGGGCGGATGACGCGCATCGTCACCACGTTCGCGCTGCCGGACGACGCGCTGGAGCTGCTGCGGCCCCTGGGCTCCATCGCCGGGCCGGAGGGCTGGTGCGGCGCGCTGGCGGACGCGGAGGCGCTGCTCTGCGTGCTGACGGACCGGGTGGACGCGGAGCTGCTGGAGGCCGCGCCCGCCCTTCGCGTGGTGGCCAACGCCGTCGTGGGCTACGAGCACGTGGACGTGGCGGCGTGCCGGGCGCGCGGCATCGTCGTCACCAACACGCCGGACGTGCTGACGGACGCCACGGCGGACCTGGCGTTCGCGCTGATCCTTTCGGCGATGCGCGGGCTCCCCTCCGCGGAGCGCAGCCTGCGCGCGGGCGAGTACCACGGCTGGGGCTTCTGGGACTACCTGGGCGCGGACCCCGCCGGGCGGACGCTGGGCATCTACGGGATGGGGCGCATCGGGCAGGCGGTGGCGCGGCGGGCGGCGCCGTTCGGGATGCGCGTCATCTACCACTCGCGGTCCCGGCTTTCCGCGGAGGACGAGGCGGCGCTCGGGGCGGAGTGGACCGGCTTCGACGGATTGATCGCGCGCAGCGACGTGTTGAGCCTGCACGTGCCGCTCACGCCGGACACGCGGCACGTCATCTCGGCGGACGTGCTGCGGCGGATGCGGGCGGGCTCCTATCTCATCAACACGGCCCGCGGCGCGCTGGTGGACGAGGCGGCGCTGGTGGATGCGCTCCGTGACGGCCCGCTCGCCGGTGCGGGGCTGGACGTGTACGAGCGCGAGCCGGCCCTCGCGCCGGGCCTCGTCGACCTGCCGAACGTGGTGCTGCTGCCGCACGTGGGCTCGGCCACGCGGGAGACGCGCACGGCCATGGCCCTGCTGGCGGCGCGCAACGCCCACGCCGTGCTCACCGGCAATCCGCCCCTGACGCCCATCCCATGACGCCGCCCTGCGCGCTCTTGCTGCCGTTGCAAATGCGGATTAGCGTTGCTCGATCTTTTGGTTGCAGCCAGAAATCGTTCATGGAGGCGTCAGATGGAACCCGATCCGAACTGCAGCTGCTTCTACGACGCGGAAGGCAACATCGTCATCCGGGACCCGTTCTGCAGGGGAGCGCACCTGTAGAGCCCGCAGGGGCAGTGGGTGGGTGCGCCGCTCACTGTCCTGCCCTGCCAAACGCTGCCGTGATGCCCGCGACGTCTCGCCCGATCTCCTCCCGATCCATTCCATGACGCAGCCCCTGCGCGAGCACGCCCGGCGGATCCTGGACGCCGCCCTGGCCGCGGCGAATGCGCGCGCCGCCGTCGTCCGTGCGCTGTCGCTGCACGGGGAGCGGCGGCGCGTGGCGGACGCGGAGGAGATCGACCTGTCCGCCATCGAGAAGGTGTGGGTGATCGGGGCGGGAAAGGCGGCGTGCGGGATGGCGGCGGGCGCGCTGGAGGTGCTCGGCGGCCGCATCGCCGGCGGGACGCTGACAACCAAGGACGGGCACGGCTGCGCGCTGCCGCGGATGGAGGTGTGGGAGGCGGCGCATCCCGTTCCCGACACGCGGGGAATGGCGGGCGCGGCGGACGCGCTGCGGATGGCCCGGGCGGCGGGCCCGCGCGACCTGGTGCTCTGCCTGCTGTCCGGCGGCGCCTCCGCGCTGTGGGCCGCGCCCGCGCCGGGGGTGGCGCTGGGCGACCTGCAGGCGGTGACGGACGGGCTGCTGCGCGCGGGGGCCACCATCCACGAGCTGAACACCGTCCGCAAGCACCTGTCGCGCATCGGCGGGGGATGGCTGGCGCGGGCGGCGGCCCCGGCGCGCGTGGTGACGCTCGCCGTCTCCGACGTCGTCGGCGGCGCGCTGGACGTGATCGCCTCCGGCCCCACCGTCCCCGATCCCACGACGTATGAGGACGCGCTGGAGGTGCTGCGGGACCGCGGCATCCATCCCTCACCCGCCATCCTCGCGCACCTGGAGGCCGGGGACGACGGCGAGCGCGAGGAGACGCTCAAGCCGTACGACGCCGCCTTCCAGCGCGCGTCGGCGCACGTGGTCGCGGGCGGTCGCGACGCGCTGGCCGGTGCCGCGCGCGAGGCGGAGCGGCTGGGCTACGTGGCGCGCATCGTCGCGGAGGACGTAGAGGGCGAGGCGCGGTCCGTGGGTGAGCAGGTGGCGCAAATGGCGATGACCGCCGTCGCCGAGTACGCGGACGCGCCGCTCGCCCTGCTGCTGGGCGGCGAGACGACGGTGACCGTGCAGGGCCCGGGTCGCGGCGGCCGCAACCAGGAGCTCGCGCTGGCCGCCGCGATCGAGCTGGAGGG
>Ga0326721_10000353_pt1 | contig 14466 bp, 12 predicted proteins | sample SGPome_FD_203951 | JGI IMG/M metagenome (GOLD analysis project Ga0326721, IMG submission 203951) | Soil microbial communities from Southern Great Plains, Lamont, Oklahoma, United States - SGP_1_2016 | ecosystem: Engineered > Artificial ecosystem > Soil microcosm > Unclassified | place: USA...
AGGACGACGCGCGGCTGCTGGCCGGTCTCGCCCGAACCGTCGAGGCGCTGCGCCGCCAGGGCAAGCGCGTGGTGCTGGTCGCGCCGCCGCCCTCGGCGTCCTACAATATCGGCCGCTGCGTCGACCGTTTGCACGCAGGGCTGTGGTCGGTGTTCCCGACCGCCAATTGTGCGATCGACCGTAAAGAGTACGCGCACCGACGAGCGCCGGTGCTGAGGTTCATGGCCGAGGTGGAACAACGAGGGATCGTTCCGGTCGTCGGTTTCGACCAAGTTCTCTGCGACGTCCGACGATGCCAGGTCGAGAACGGCGGTCGCTCGCTCTATCTCGACAACGACCACTTCAGCCAGTCGGGGTCACGGATCGTCGCCCGGCGCATGGCGCTGGGCGATCAGGTGCGGAAGCAGGCCCGATGACCTCGACCGAGTTGCGCGATCGCCCTATTCGAAACCCGGCGCCGTTCGCCCGCGGGCGCGTCCAGCCGGAGCTGTTCGATGTCCATTAGGCGCAATCTGATATGGAGCGCCGGGGCCCAGATCCTGTTCTTCGGCCTGCAGTTCGGCACCCAGATCGTCGTCACCCGCCTGCTCTCGCCCTACGAGGTGGGGGTCTACGCCGTGGCCCTGTCCACGAACGGCCTCCTGGCCACCTTGCAGACCTTCAGCCTGCTGAGCCTGCTGGTGCGCGAGCCGGAGCTGGACGGGGCGCTGGTCGACACGGTCTTCACGATCAACGCCGCGCTGAACACCCTGCTGGCCCTGCTGGTCTATGTCGCCAGCTTTGTCGCCGCGCGGGTCTATGCCGAGCCCGGCGTCGGGTCGGTCATGGCCCTGATCGCCGTCGCGCCGCTGGTGAGCATCTTCGAGCTGCGCCCTTCGGGGCTGCTGCAACGCGAACTGCAGTTCTCCAAGATCGCCATGGCCTCGGCGGGCAAGGCGGCCGTGGCGTCGGGCGTCACGATCCTGGGCGTGCTGGCGGGCCACAGCTATATGAGCATGGCCTGGGGAAACCTGGCCGGCGCGATCACCGCGGTGGCCATCGTCAACGCCTTCGGCTTTCGCCACTTCGCGCTGCGCCTGAGCCTGGCCCGCTGGCGAACCGTGATGACCTTCGGCCTGCGGATGGTGGCGATCGGCGGGGTCAACACCCTGTCGACCCGCCTGGGCGAACTGATCCTGGGCCGCATTTTGGGCCTGAGCGCCCTGGGGCTGTTCTCGCGCGCCGCCTCGCTGCACAGCGTGATCTGGGACAACATCCACACGGTCTTCACCAAGGTGGTGTTCGCCGACCTGGCCGAGCAGCAGCGCAAGGCCGGCTCGTTGCGTGACGCCTATCTCGGCATCCTGGCCAACATGACCGCCCTGCTCTGGCCCGCCTTCGCCGGCATCGCCGTGCTGTCGGGACCCCTGGTCCACCTGCTGTACGGCCCCAAATGGACCGGAGCCGCGCCGCTGTTGTCGATGCTGGCCCTGGCCGGCGTGCTGCTGACCTGCGTGACCATGACCTGGGAGGTGTTCGTCATCCGCGACGAAACCAAGCTGCAGGTCAAGATCGAGTATCGGCGCGCCGCCCTGAGCCTGGCCTATTTCACCGCCGGCGCGGTCTTCGGCGGTCTCCTGGGCGCGGCGGTCGCGCGCCTGGCCGACGCGGCGACGGCGATCCTGATGTACCGCCCGCCCCTGGCGCGGCTGACCGAGACCACCACGGCCGACGTCGTGCCGATCTATGGCCGTTCGTTCCTGCTGGCCCTAGCGGCGGTCGCGCCCGCCGGCGCGCTGATGCTGGCCGTCCATGGCGATCCGGCCGTGCCGCTCTGGCAGGTAGCCGCCGCCGTCGCCCTGGGCGTGGTGCTGTGGGCCGTCACCCTCGTGCTGTGCCGCCACCCCCTGGTGGAGGAAGGCCGGCGCCTGACGGCCCGGCTGGCGCGCTCCCGCGCCTGATCCCGCTCAGTTCGGCGAATAGCGCCCGCCGGCGGCGGCGACGAGCAGGTTGCGAGCGCGCCCGCGCCGGCCAGCGCGCAGCTCGCGAACCACCGCCCGAGCCAGATTCGGCAGGGCCAGGACGACCAGTCCCGGATAGTGCCGCCGCAAGAAGCGAAACTTGCTCCGGGTCAGGTAGAAGTCCGACAGCATGGAGGAACGGCCCTCGTCGCTGGTCCCGATCGACATGCCGACCCGGTGATAGACCTTGGCCGCGTCGCAATAGCCCAGGCGGAATCGGCCGGCGGCCCGAACGGCCCAGTCGATCTCCTCCCAGTACAGGAAGTAGTCCTCGTCCATGTAGCCGACGGTCTCGATCAGCGTCCGCCGCACCAGGGCCGCCGCGCCGTTGACATAGCTGAGCTGGGCCTCGATCGCCGCCGCGTCGACAGGCGCGTCCGCCGAGGCTCCCTTGCCCAGCAGTTCGCAGCGGGCCCGGCCGCGCAGGAATCGCCCGCCGCCCAGCGACTGCACGACGTCGGGCTTTTCCAGATAGACCACCTTGGCGCCGCAAATGCCGATCGCCGGATCATCCGCCATGCGCTCCAGCAGCCGCGTCAGGGCGTCCTGCTCGACCAGGGTGTCGTTGTTGAGGATCCAGACGTATTCCACGTCAGGCTCGGCCAGGGCGAGGCGGGCGCCGAGGTTGTTGCCCGCCGCATAGCCGCCGTTGCGGCCAGTCTGGACCACCCACAGCCGGCGGGCGACGTCGTCGCCGCGCGGCGGGGCGTCCAGGGCCGCGTCCTCCAGCGCATCCAGCACGAAGGGCCGCATTCCCCGATCGGTTCGCTCCTGGTTGATGGCGGGAAGCCGCTCGGCCAGGCCGGACCGGATCGCCTCGAAGGACCCGTCGTCGGAAGCGTTGTCGCAGACGATGATGTCCAGGTTCTCATGGTCCAGCCGCGCGGCGCTCAGGGCGCACTGAATAGTGTCCGCGGGAGCGCGCCAGTTGAGGATGATTGCGGCGGTCCGTGGATTGGCTTGGCTATGCGTCATCATTCCTCGTCGCGGCCCGAGCGGCCTGGCAAAACCTACGTCACGCGCGCCTAGCGAGGCGTGATGCTCAGATTCCGGAAATTGGCGGCGAAGGGCTCCTTGGTCGACTCCCGGTACACGCCTTCCTTCCAGTACGGGCCGATCATGTCGTCGAAGCCCAGCGGCCCGTGATAGTCGACCAACTGTCGGCCGTCGCGAAACACCTGCAGGACGCCGTCGCCGGCCGGATCGAACTTCACCTGGATGCGCATGCGATACCAGCGGCCGCGCCTGATCGGACGGGCGTCGGTGTAGTGGGCGCGATAGGTGGTGGTCTCGCGGCTGGCCACGCGGTTGGGATCGTCGCGGGTGATGATCCGCATGCGCTCTCCGACCATCTCGATCGCGAACGGGGGGCTATGCCCCGGCTCGCCCGGATCGGGCGTGGACTGGATCTGGCTAAGGGTCATCCAGCCGGCCGAATTGGGCGGCCCGGGCTCGATCATCAGGTTGAACGCGACCTCGTACGCCCGGCCCGGCTTCATTCGCAGGGAGGTGGCGATCTCCGAGCGCTCCTTGACCTTGCCGTCACCCGGCAGGCTGTCCCCGGAGCGAACCTCGAAACGCGCCGAAGCGCCCCTGACGGCGTAGTTCCACGGCTGGCCGGCGTTCTGCACCTGGAAGCGTGGGTTTTCGGCCCGGATCAGTTCGGGGTTGCTTTCGGTGCGCAGGTGACGCGGCACGGACTTGAGCGCATCGGCCGCCTCGACCACGACGACCCGCCCCTCCTGGGTGGACATCGCCGCGGCCGCCATGATCGAGCCCAGGGCCAAGCTGCCGCCCAAAATCAATGCGATCCATCGGGGCGACCGCTTTTTCTCAGCGGCATGAGTCTTGAAGTCTGCCATGGGGTCAGACATGGGGCCTCGCCTGAAAAGGGGCTCGAACCGCCCCTATCGGAACTTCATCTAAACCGCCGCCGGACATCAGAACGAACGACTTTGGCCTATACGGTCTTGAAAATAGCCATCGCCCGCCAAACGAGCGATCACCGCCAAGCTTGGATGAAGGACAAAGACCTATAATGGCGCGCTCAGATGGCAACAAACTGATTTCCTTGGAGGCAGGCCGCTTCTTCGCCGCCGCCGGCGTCATGCTGTTCCACTATACTGGCGTAATCGCGAACTTTCGCGGCGTGACCGTCTTCGGCGACATCTTTCGACCCGGTCACGTGGGCGTCCCGTATTTCTTCGTCCTGAGCGGCTTCATCATCTATCACGTCCACCGCGCCGATTTGGGACAGGTCGGGGCGGTGAGGCGGTTCGTCGTGAAACGGGCCGTGCGCCTGTTTCCGATGTTCCTGGCTGTTTCCCTGGCCATGCTGTTGGCCTTCCTGATCAGCCCGTCGATGGCCGGCCAGCGCCAGCTGACGCCGCTGGGCGTCGCGGCCGACCTGCTTCTGCTGCCTCACGCCGACGCCATCCTTTCGATCTCCTGGACCTTGCGCCACGAAATGGTGTTCTACGCCCTGTTCGCCCTGGCCCTGTGGTTCGGCCCCAGGGCGTTCTGGGCTATTGCGGCCTGGATCGCGATCAGCGTCGCCGCCGGGCTCTTCGCCATGGTCGCCGGCATCGATACGGTTTCCTGGATGGGTTCCTGGTCCGTGGCGGCCAGCACGCTGAACCTGGGCTTCGGCCTGGGCATGATCGTGGCGGCGAACGTCAAGGCGTCCGACGGCTTGCCGGCCTGGCCGCTGATCGGCCTGGGCGGCGGCATGATGCTGCTGCTGTGCGGGATCGAATGGGCCTTCGGCCGAGGCGTGTCGCACGACATCGACGTCCTCGGGCCGTTCGGCGCGATCGGCCTGCTGTTGAGCGCGGCGGCGCTGATCAGCGGTCTGGTCCGCCTGGAGGCCCGATGGACCCTGCCCGCGCCTCGCTTCTGGAAGGCGGCAGGCGGATCGTCCTATGTGCTCTACCTGATCCACCAGCCGCTGGCCTCCCTGGCCCTGCGCGCGTTGAAGCGGCTGCCGCTGTCTCCCGAGGCGATGTTCGTGATCCTGGCGATCTCGGCGGTGGCGGCCGCCCTGCTCATCCACCTGACCGTCGAGAGGTGGCTGCTTGGACACCTGTCGACCCTTGGCCGCCGGACGGAGCCTCAAACCGCGACAAATGACGCGACGCCGGCCCCCGCGCTGGCTTCGACCGCCGGCTTCGCCTTGACGACCCCGCAACCGCCCGGGCAAAGCCAGGGATAGATCGGCTGTTTCCGTCCCTTCCGCCGGAGACACGCCCGCCCAGAGCACGGACGCCCCGGTGAAAACAACACGAGTCGCGATCGTCATCCCCGAAGGTCTTTCGGGCCGCGGCGGGATCGTGCGCGTGACGGCGTACCTGACACGGCATATCCGGGCCCACATCCCCGATATCGAAACGCACGTCTATCGCTCGCGATACAGCGACAACGCCCTGCTCAAGCATCTTACCGCCCCGTTAGCCCTCGCGGCCTTCGCGGTGAAATGCGCCGCCAAACGCATCGATGTCGCGCACCTCAATGTCGCGCCGCGCGGATCGACTTTGCGCAAGCAACTCTACCAGAGCGTCGCCAAGGCCCTGGGGATGCGGACAGTCCTCCACTTGCATGGGAGCGGCTATGACGAGTTCTACGCCGAGCTGCCGGCCAGGCATCAGGCCGCGGTGCGCGCCTTTTTCGCGCGAGCCGACGCGGTCGTCGCCCTGGGCGACCACTGGAAGCGGTTCATGCTGACCGAGCTGCGGCTGCCGTCCGCCAAGGTCGTCGAGATCCCCAACGGCGTGCCCGCCGCTCCCGTCGTCGAGCGGGCCGCGAACGCTACGCCGTCCATCGCCTTCCTGGGCGAGGTGGGCCATCGCAAGGGCGTGGACATCCTGATCGACGCTCTGGCCCGCCTCAAGGCCGACGGCCTGGCCTTCACCGCCACGATCGGCGGCAACGGCGACCTGGACGCAGCGCGCGCCCAGGCCGAACGGGCCGGCGTGATCGACCGGATCGCCTTTCCGGGGTGGGTCGACGAGGCGGGGGCCGACGCGGTGCTGCGGGGGGCCGACCTGCTGGTCCTCCCCTCCCGCGCCGAGAACCAGCCCGTGGCGATCCTGGAAGCCATGGCGCGCGGGCTTCCGGTCGTGGCTACCTGGATCGGCGGCATTCCGCAGCAGGTCCTCGAGGGCGAGACGGGGCTGCTGGTCGAGCCCGACGACGCCGAGCAACTTGCCGAGGCCCTGAAGGTCCTGGTCCTTTCGCCCGAGCGACGGGCCGCCTATGGCCAGGCGGGACTGAAGCGCTTCGAGGCGCATTTCTCGGTCGCGGCCTGCGCTGAGCGGTTCGCCGAACTCTATAGGTCGCTGTGACCACATTCGCCGCCCAGGTTAAGCTTCACGCCGGCGTGGCCATTGCGCCCAAGGCGCAGGCGACCGCGCGTGAAATCCGCGCCCACCGCGCCCCGCCAGCGACGCATCGAAGCCTCAGGACGGCTCACGCCTTGCCTCGCGCCGGTCGAACGAAGACAACCGGACCCGCATGATCCAGGAAGCCGCGCACAATCTTGTCCGCCCCACCGAACCGGCAGGCTCGCCGACCGCCTGGACCGGCGCCTATCGGCCGGACATCGACGGCATGCGCGCGATCGCGGTGCTGGCGGTGGTGGTCTTCCACGCCGGCTTCCCGGGACTGCTCGGCGGGTTCATCGGCGTCGACGTGTTCTTCGTCATCTCCGGATACCTGATCGGCGGCCAGGTCTTCCGCGAAGCCGTCGTCCGGGAGTTCCGGTTCTCGCGGTTCTACGCCCGGCGCGTCCGGCGCATCCTGCCCGCATTGTACGCGCTCCTCGCCGTCGTGTTCGGCCTGGGCGCCTTGCTGCTGACGCCGCTGGAACTGCGGGAACTGGGCAAGGAGGCCTTTGCCGCCACCTTCGGCGCTTCCAACCTGCTGTTCTACACCGCCGGCGGCTATTTCGACCCCGCCTCCGACCACCTGCCGCTGCTGATGAGCTGGTCGCTGGGCGTTGAGGAGCAGTTCTACATCATCTTCCCGATCCTGGTTCTGCTGTGCCTGAGGATCAGGCCGCAGTGGTTCATGCCGATCCTGGCGCTGGGGACCCTGTTCTCGTTCGCCGGCTCGATCGGACTGACGCACCTGGATCCCAAGGCGGCCTTCTACCTCCTGCCGACCCGCGCCTGGGAGTTGGGCCTAGGCGCCATCCTGGCGTTGTCGGAGCGGCGATCGAGTCCCTGGGCGCCGCCGCGCCCGGTCGCCGAGGTCGCGGCGGTCGCCGCCGTGGCGGCGCTGGCGGCGGGCATGGCGCTCTATCGGCCGACCATCGCCTTCCCGGGCTGGTACGCGCTGATCCCGACGCTCGCCGCCGCGATCCTGATCGTCACTCCTGGCAGCCTGTTCAACCGCAAGGTCCTGTCCTGGGCGCCCTTCGTCTTCATCGGCAAGATCTCCTACTCCTGGTATCTGTGGCACTGGCCGCTGTTCTTCCTGAACCGGGTCCTTGCGCCGGGCGGCAAGGGCTTGCCGCCGCTCGCACTGCTCATCCTGTCCCTGGTTCCGGCCGTGGCCTCCTGGCGATGGGTGGAGCAGCCGTTCCGCCGCCGCATCCTCGGAGACCGGGCGGTTCTGGTGCGCTACGGCGTGGCCGCGACGCTGATCGCACTCCCCGCCCTGCTCTTCTTCATGACCGACGGCTGGCCAAGCCGGTTCTCGCCGGCCGTGCGGCAGATGTCCCGGACCGTCAGCGAGGCCAAGGCCGATCCGTGCCTGGCGCCCTACGGGGCCGTGGCGCCGTCGAATCCCGCCACCTGCCTGCCCGCTTCGGCGGGTCCTCGCGTCCTGGTGCTGGGCGACAGCCACGGCAGCGCGATCGCGCCGGGCTTCAAGGCGCTGGCGGCGCGCGAGGGCTACGGCTTCGGCCAGATCACCAAGTCCTCGTGCCCCCCCCTGTGGGGCTTCGCCCGCGAAGTGCCCGGCCGCCTGGGTCACCTGGCGCAATGCCAGGCCTTCCAGGGCGAAGCGTTCGCCTATGTCGAACGCCATCCCGAAATCCAGGTCGTCGTCCTGGCCGGCTACTGGTCCTCCGGCATGGTCCTGACCGACGGCCAGGGCGCGGACGTTCCGTTGGACGTCGCCCTGAGCGACACCATCGGACGCCTGACGGCGGCCAAGCGCCGCGTGATCGTCGTCGACGACGTCCCGACCTTCCGGTTCGATCCTTACGGTCGCGTCGTCGGCGACATGATCCCCGCCAGAGCGGCGGCCCAGCGGTGGTTCGCGCGCACGCCCGGCGTCTTCGCCGCACGCCACGACGAGATCTTCGACGATCCCGCCGCCTCCATCCTGCGCTCGGCCGCGAACGGGCGACCCGGCGTCGCCTTCTTCGACACCAAGAGCCGCCTGTGCGCCTCCGAAGGCTGCCGCTATGGCGCGCCCGGCAAGCTCTACTATTTCGACTTCCAACACCTGACCACCGCCGGCGCCAAGGCGGCGACGGAAGGTTTCACCTTGCGCGCCCCGGCGGCTTCGGCCACGGCCGCCAAGCCCTGAGCGGGTCGATCTCTTGATTATCCGGCGACGCGAACGGACCGCACCGGATCGCGACCGCACCGAAGCGAAGGCTCCCTGATGTTGCCCGATTTGCCGCGCACTGATACCAGTTCGGCGCGACCGCAAGCGTTCGCCGCCTCCCTCAGCAACCCCAGCAAAGCCGATTTCGTGCCCCTGAGCGTCACACCGAAGCCATGGCTGGCCAGGCTGGCGACAACCATCGCGCTGGTGATATTCCTGATCGCGTTCGTGGCCCACCAGGGGCGGATCAGTTTCTATGCCGGCCCCAACGGCCGCACCGTGGCTCTGGGCCTTGAACTGCTGGCCCTGGGCCTGGCCTCCGCCATCTGCATTGTCTATCGGCAATACGGCATCTTCGCCTGGAGCGTGCTCGCGACCATCTACGCCGCATCGCAAGTCTATTGGTTCTCGACCGCCTGGGGCCGCGACGCCAATCTCAACGCCATATCGGTCTATATCGGACTGTTCTCCTCGGTCGTCTTCGTCGCGGCCCTGGTCAACCTCGAGCGCAAGACCCTGATCAACGTCCTGTTCGGGGTGGCGCTGGTCTACGCCCTCTTCTATCTGGCGCTCAGCCTCGGCCTCGGCGGCCTGAAGGCGCCGACCGATCCGGGCGCGGAGAAGCTGTTCATCGCCGCGGACCTGCGGATCGGCAGACCGTCCCGCTTCGCGATGATGTCGTCCCTGATGGTGTTCGGGCTGTGCCTGTCGTTCACCCGCGCCTTCGTCGACAAGAAGTGGGCCTACCTGCTGACGTTCGGCCTGTTCGCCGCCGGCATCTGGCTTTCCTATTTCCGGGCGGTCACGGCCGTCACGATCTTCGCGCTCGTCACCTATGTCGTGCTGCGGAACACCAAGCGGGTCGGCGTCCTCTGTTTCCTGGCCTTCTTCGTGGTGTCCGTGGTGCTGATCGTCGGCCTGAACGACCACGCCTTCAGGCCCTACGACCTGTTCGGCAGCAATGATTCCTCGGCCACGATCCGCTCGCTGTCCTACGACGCCACCAAATACTTCGTGCGAGACTACTGGCTGTTCGGCGTCGGCCTCGCCAGCAGCCGTGACGACACCATCAATCTGATGGCGACGACCACGTTCTTCTTCTCGGATATCGGCGCCGTCGGGGTTTTCTATACGGGCGGCGTGGTGGGCCTGATCATCTTCATGATCATCAGCGCCATCAGCGCCTTTTCCGGCTTCTTTCTCCAGGCCATCGGCTTCGAGCGAGCGGACGCGGACGGCCTGGCGCTGGCCGGTTGCGCTTGCACCTCGCTGGGCATCATCGCTCCGGACCTGTGGTCGGGATCCTCAACCGTGCTGTCGGCGATCTTTATCGCGGCCTACTACATCTTTCTGAAGTCCCGGCCAGCGCGGACGGCGCCGCGCCGTCCCTGGCTAGGGGGCGGAGTTCGATATCCCTCGTTCGCCCCTCGCACGCCCGCCCCAGAACTGCAGGACGCGCCCCTTCAGGCGCAGGAAGGGCTGCTCGACCAGCCCGTAGGACAGGTGCGCGGCCACGAGTGAGGCCACGACCGTCAGGACGTCGGTCAGGCGCGAGCGCACCCCGGCGAAGGAAAAGATCATCAGGATCGGGTAGTGCCACAGATAGAGGCTGTAGGACCTCTTGCCGACCCAGAGGGCGACCGGCGACTTCAGCCAAGCGACGAACGGCGCGCGATCGTCCACCGCCAGAGCCACCAGCCAGGCCGCGGAAAGCGCCACCAGGGTGAAGCCTCCATAGCCCAGGAAGGGCGCCGACCACGGGGTGGAAACCGCAACCGCGGTCAAGACGAGCACGGGAACCGGCCAGGCCTTGAGCAGGATGGCCGGCAGCCGCCGCACGCCCGACAGGGCCAGGGCCGCGCCCAGCAGCAAGCCGTCGGCGCGCGTGTCCGTGCCGTTGTACAGGCGCTCAGCGCCGGCGCCGTTCCACGCCAGGAAACCGCGCCAGGCCGCCAGGGCCAGCATCACCCCGATCAGCACCATGGCGTATCGCCTGTGATCCAGGCGCCCGGCCGTCGCGTTCAACAGCAGGGGCCAGATCAGATAGAACTGCTCTTCCACGCTCAGCGACCAGGCGTGCCCCAGGAAGCCGCCCCCCGTCCAGCCCGCCGCGCGAGCCCAGTTCATGACGCTGGCGAGGGCGTAGAGCACGTTGCGCAGTTCGCCCCAGAGGTCCAGCCGCCTGGCCACCAGCGAGCCCGCCAGCAGCGCCGCCACGACGAAAAGCGATACGGCCAACAGGGCCGGCACGATCCTCAGGAACCGCCGAGTGTAGAAATCGCGCAGCGAAGCGCGCCCGTTGCGATCGATCTCCTCGACGAGAAGTCCCGTGATCAGGAAACCGCTGATGACGAAGAAGATATCGACACCGATATGACCGCCGACCAGGATTTGCGGCCCGAAACAATGATCGATCAGGACGGCCGACACCGCCACGGCGCGGAGCCCGTCGATCTGCGGCAGGTAACGTCCCATGCGGGCTCCGAAATCACGGGAGAGGCCCCTGACTATCGCGCCCCGGACCTGTTGGAAAGCGACACCGCCCCGCGGAAAGGACCATGGTCGCCAGACCGCTGCGAAAATGCCCGATCGAGGCGCGAGCCGCACGCTGTCGCGCCGATCGCGGCAACGGGCCGTTGGCTGTGGGCCCGTCGCGCGATAAGGCTCTGGCGACGGCATGTCCGGCTTGGCCGGCATTCCGTCTTCAGTCAAACATGGGGCCGTCGCCGTTGAAGCGGATCATCGTCTATACGCGCGCCTGGCGTTCGGGAGCAGGCCTCTACGCCCAGGGTCTCGTGGAGGGCCTGGCCGCCGCCGGCAGCGAAGTCACGTTCATCGCGCCCGCCGGTTCTCCAGAGGACCGTACGGCGCATCTGGACAAGGTCCGCCGCGTCCGACCGGTGCGGGAATTGATCGACGGCGGCTCGCGCCTGCGCCGAGCTTTCTTTTCGCTCGCGCGAGTGGCGGGCGGCCTCGGCGCTTTGCTGGCGGCGCGCTTCACCAGCAGCCATTTCATCATCAGCATCCCCGACCCGTTCGTCTTCGCCATCTGGCCGCTGATCCTGCTGCGCCTGACCGGCGCCAGGGTCGTTTTCGTATGCCACGATCCCGAGCCCCATTCGTGGAGCCTGCCCGCACGCTGGCGCTGGCTGGAGCGCGCGGGGTATCGGCTGATCTACGGCTGGGCCTCGGTGATCGTCGTCCTGTCCGAGGCCGGTCGGGCTCCGCTCGTCCGACTGTTCGGGACCCCCGCCGACAAGATCGTGGTCGCGCCGCACGGCGCCTTCGACGTCCCCGCCGCCGGGCCGGGGCCGGGCTCCAACACGCTGCTAGCCTTCGGCACGGTCCGCCGGAACAAGCAGGTGGCGCTGGCTATGGAGGCCGTGATCGCCGCGCGCGAAGCCGGCCGCCCCGTCCGAATGATCGTGGCCGGAGCCAAGGACCCCAACGATCCGGCCTATCTCGAGGAATGCCGGGCGATCGCCGCACGCTGCCCCGAGGGCCTGGTCATGGAGATCGGCTTCATCACGGATGAACGCGTCAATGAACTCCTCGCGGCCTGCGACGCGTTGCTCATGCCCTATGCCGATTTCAACTCCCAGAGCGGCGTGGCCGTGCTGGCGGGCATGGCGGGCCGGCCGGTCATCGCCGCCCCGGCGGGCGGCATCGCCGACCTGATCGCCGCCGGCCTGGCCGCCGTCGAGATCCCCCAGCCGGTCGATCTCGACGGCGTCACTCAGTCGATCCTGGACTTCTACGCCACGCCCGCGGCCGAGTGGTCGGATCGCGCGACCCGGGGCCGCGTCCTTTTGAACGAGGCCCTGGCCTGGCCTCGGATCGGGCGACAACTGGCTGGATTGTTCGAATAGGACGCGCCGCCCAGGGCCGGAGAGCCGCTCAGGGCCGGAGAATAAAGTCGCGCAGCTGGTCCGTGAAGCTGGCGGGCGCATGGGGCGGCAGTCTCTGCGAACCCGTCAGTTCAGTCAGGCGGGTCAGGTGCTCGACCAGGCCGTGCTCATCAGACGCGACATAGATGCCGGGAACAGCCTTGAAGCGCTCGGCCGTCGCCTTCTGGTGACCATTGCGATGTTCGCCCCGCAAGTGATCGCGCGGCATGATGATGATCGGCTTTCCATATTCCAACGCCGTCAGGATCGAGCCCATGCCGGCGTGACTGATCATGATCGTGGCGTTCAACTGGAGTTCCCGGAACGCCTCGGGCGCGAGGAACGGAAAGGCCTTCAGCGAGCGCGGCGCATAGGTCGAGGGGCCGACCTGCGCGACGACATCGGTCCGCCCGGCCGCGATCGCCCAGTCGTCGACCGTGCGCACCAGTCTGTCGAACGGGAGTTGGGTGCCTACGGACAGCAGTATCAAATGACCGACCCGAAGCATTGCACGTCCGGATAGGCGTCCGTGAGGTGCGGCCACTGCGTCAGGCACAGATCCACATGCTTGCGCACCAGACGACCAGACAGGGAGAGCTTTTCGGAGTTGGCGATGCTGTCTATCCAGACGGTTCGAGCGCCCAGCAGCTTGCCCAGCCGGACCGCGAAGACGCCTGGCGCGGCGCCGGTCGTCACAATGGTGGACGGCCGAAACTTCAGCACGATGAACAAGAGCTGCGCGAACATGACGAGCAGCCCCACGGGATCCGTCTGGGATCCGTCTCTAACCACGGCGACCGACCGCTCGCCGCAAGGCGCGCGAGCGCCTTTCAGCGTCGTGACGTACTGCGCGTCGAAACCCTCGAAGGCCGCGGCCAGCCGCGAAAGCTGGACCCAATGTCCCCCGGCTGACGCCACGAGGAGGAGTCGTGGCGCCGTCATGGTCGGCGGAGCCTTGTCCAGCTTGACCGCCCCGCCCTCATTCCTGCCTCCGCGCACAGCGGGCGGTCGATCATGGCCTCATCATTCCCCAAAAGAGTTTCCGCGGATCCGACGCCAAGCCTTCTCGCTGGCGAATATTAAGCAAGGCTCGACCTTAAGAAATGGCATTGAAACATTTTGGCTCAAAATTGAGGCGGTGCACGTTACGACCCCAAAAAATAACACTCCCCGCCACCTCCAAACGTGTAAGGCTTCGGTTTACACGTTGAAGGCTGCCCAAATCGCCATCCAGACCCCTTGAAGCCGAGATAGACACGACCGAACACGTCCTTGTCTGCATCCATGACGACGACTTCATCAAGGGCGCCGACCGGAAACTCGCCGATCCGCACCCAGTTCACCGCATTGTCTACCGATCGCCACACACCGTAGCGCCCGTCAATCCGCCCGGTGACATAAATGGCCGGATAATCCCGTTCAGGCGCCGCCTTGCCGAAGGCGATGTCATGCACCGCCTGCACCCGACGCAGCACGATCCAGGTCCGACCGCCGTCGATGGACCGGCGAAGGGCCGTGTCTCCGGGGTTGGACACACCTGAGGTGAAGAACAGGTGGCCCGCCCGACCGGGCGCGACCCTGAGCTTGGCGCTGTAGCGGCTGGCCGGCGCGATCTCGCCCTTATAGACTCTCGACCAGTCCGCGCCGCCGTCACGGGTGACCCACAAGCCGGCAAGGCCCGGGTTGAGACCGTCGCCGCTGTGGACCAGGTAGAAGGTCTTGGCCAACACCTTGTCGGCGGCCAACGTCTTGCGGTGGAAGTAATAGTCGGCGTGCGAGCCGGTGTTGGGCAGCCGCTCGCCGGGCAGAGCCACGCGCCGCCAGGTCCGCCCCATGTCGGTCGTGTAGAAAGGCGACCGGTTGTGGGTGGGCGCCCAGACGATGTTGCGCGCATCGTCGGCCGCGACCGCAATCGAACCAAACGCCATGCGCCACGGGTCGGACGGCGCCGTTCCGGGGGGGTGCGGCAAGGTCGCGAACTTCGACCAGGTCCTGCCGCCGTCTTCGCTATAGCCGGCGAGCAC
>Ga0326721_10000354_pt1 | contig 14459 bp, 30 predicted proteins | sample SGPome_FD_203951 | JGI IMG/M metagenome (GOLD analysis project Ga0326721, IMG submission 203951) | Soil microbial communities from Southern Great Plains, Lamont, Oklahoma, United States - SGP_1_2016 | ecosystem: Engineered > Artificial ecosystem > Soil microcosm > Unclassified | place: USA...
ATGATCGTGTTGGAAGGCTGGTCGGCGCCGCCTGAGCGGAAGTAAGCGGCAAGCGCCCGCGTGCCGTATGGGGAAAACTGGGTTTTGATTTCGTCGGGCTCGGTTTCCATATCAACTCCTCCATGTCATCCTGACAAGCTGATATTGAACCGGGCGGGGGAGATCGGCAAGCCGGCTTCAGGGAGTAGCCGCCGCCCTGGCGTGGTATGCCGTCAGTCGCAGGGCGTGCGACCCGCTTCGGCGTACCGCTGGCGGAATTCGTCCGTATCGATATCGCCGCAGAGCCACGAATTGAGCACCCGGCTTCGTGCGGGCCCGAGAAACATGCACTGCCCGCAGAGCGACGCCGCGGGCGCGATGCCGACCAGCGGATCGCACACGGGCTCGCCGCACCCGACGCAGTAGATCACCGTCAACGCCATGTCAGGTCAGCGCTGCATCATCGCGGAAGGATGCCGCCGCGACGCTCAGCCGATGCCGGAACGAGACATAGTTCATGTTGGGCTCGATACCGCCGGCGTCGCATTGCCGGATATAGTCGTCGATCGCGGCGACGGTGCCATCGACGTTCCGTAACAGAGCCGCGGCGAAGTGGTCGGGGCGCGGCGGGGCTGCTTCGAGGGCCGCACAGTCGGGGCACAGATCGGGCAGGCGATCGACGGTCGCGTCAATGACGACGCGCCCGCAGGCCGGGCACAGATAATCCGTCAATTAACGAAATCTCCATTTCGAGCGGGTACTGTCGGAATGTCCCACGGTTAGCCTGTCTTCTTTCTCTGCGATCTGACCCGCTGCTGTTGCTCCCGGCAGCGGGTCAATTTTTGTCTGCACACCGGCGCTTTACAACCTCCCGCATGTTGAGCATAGTCCGCCGCGTCGGACCTATGCCTAGCTATGGGCGCTGTGGTCATTGGCGCTCAGTGTGAACGGCCAGCTCGGCGACGGGCTGGCCGTAAGCATGTCGGCATAGACACTGGCGGCTGTCAATCTGGCTTCGCCACCTTCGGTAATATTCCGTCCGCTCCTTCGATGCCGACCACTTCCAGCACGCCGAGCGCCTGACGCATTGATGCCGTCAGGTGATACACGGCGCGGGGGAGATCATCGCTCGACGACAGGGCTTCGGCTTCGTCGACCCAATCGGCGATCGTGCGGCACAGCATTTCGCGGGTGATCCGCCGGGCGGTCACGGCGGCGGCTTCGGCGGCACGGCGATCAGCAGGCGGCGGGCGGCTGCGACCAACAGGCGGTCGGCGTAGGTGCCGTGCCTGACGGCGGCATCTTCCAGCTCCACAAGGTCAACCGTCTGCAACAGACCGACGACGCGCCAGAGCGACGCCATGATCGGCTTAAAACTCGTTTCGTCCATACGGCTTAGACCTTCGCTTTAAATCTCGCACCTGCACATGCGTTCGGCGTTTTACTCCATTTTCTCTCAGAATTGTGTAAATCATCGTCGTATTTGTGTGGGCGATATCGGCGACTTCCTGCGCCGTCATGCCCGTTTGGTAGTATTCAACAATTTGATCAACGTTCAGACGGATATTTCTTCTACGAGGATTTATGCCGCCCGGTGGTTGCACAGGCACGCCGAGCTTTCGGCAGATGTCTAGGACGGAAGTGCCAGAAAGCCCGGATTTCAGCCCAACAAGCTCGCTGTCGTGCAGCTCAAGATAGAGTGCCGCGATTTCATCGTCGGTCATGGTGCGGCGGCGCGCCGTATACGATGGCATCCGAAAGCAGCCCGGTTCATATGTCGTCGGGACAGGCATACCATATGTCGGTATTGTCGCACCGCTCTGATTTAGTTCGTACTTTCAGCGGCATTGCGACGGATGCGGCGACCGAAAACCGCTCGTTTATGCCTATCGGATGGGGAGATACGGCGCTTTCGTTGCATGTGCGAACAATAAGCTGAGCCATGTTCCGCATTCAAGCAACCGTCATGGCGGTTAAATAAAATCGCAATCCGAATTATGGCAAACTGTCAATTTCAAAAACCGCTCGGTTCAGAAAAATAGGGTCTTGCGCAATAGGGCCCATGGGGGGCATTCAAAGAGGCACGGCGCGGCCATGAAAAAAGTTTCATGATCTGCGACGTAAAGTTTCTGTCGCAACCTATTGGGGTGGCGGTAACGGACGGCGCGACTGCCTTGCAGGGTCACGATCGCGCCGCCCTATGCCGCAACCCGACCTGAGAAGGTCGGGCGCCCTGACCCGAAACGCCATTACTCTGCGGAGACAGGCTTTTATGTCAGAGCTGAGCGCAGTTTCACAACATCTCTCGACTGAGCGCAAGCCGCGTCACGCCGTCATCGGAAAAAATATTAACGGCTCCCTCTCTTTTTCCATAAATTCGACCATACCGCCACGATCGATAGCGCATAGCGCCCGCCCGCACTGCACGGAATTGCGCTGAGATGTGCGGCGCCTTCAAATGTGGCGGCTGTGGCGTCGAGCTGCATTCCGTCGAGACGCTGCCCGACACGCCGCCCGACACCTACTGTCCTAACCGCAATTGCGGACGGCCCGTGTGGGTGCGCCTGACGCCTGAACTGCCGCTTGCCCTGCTGACCGACATCGCGCCCGACTTCGGCGAGCGCTTCGCCGTTGATCGGAACAGATTGCTCGACAATGGGCGCGAGCTGTTGGCGGGTCCCCCCGATGAACTGCAGCGCATGGCGCGGGAGCTGAACGAGCGACCGCCGGCGCCGGAATATCTGGCGCGCCGGATCAGGGCGCAGATCCAGCGATCGATGTTCGCGGTCTTCCAGCCGGGCCCGGCGCTGGTCGAAGCCGGCATGCTCGAAGGGCGCCGAAGGATTGACGAGAGGGTCGGCGATGTTGATTGACCGCAACGAGTACAAGTGCTCGCGCTGCACGATGTCGTTTCGGATACAGCCCGGCGCTTCCGGCGTCGAGCGCTTTGTCTGCCCGCAATGCCGCCTGCGTTTCTGGTCAACCGGAACAACGGTCGGAATGGTGGTCAGGGTGGGTGTCGAGCCCGAAGAGGTGTTGGGATGACCGCGCGAGCAACAGTGAAACGCGGCTTCGCTGGCTCGGGAATTGCCGCCGCCCGCACGGTCGAAGCGATGCATACCGCAGTCTGCGACGTGGGGAAAGCCATGAACTCTCAGCAACGCATCATCACCGAGCCGCTTCCTCCCGACACGCCGCGCGCCAGCGCCGCCGCGATCGAAGAATTCCGCGCCAACATGCACCTGTTTGACGCGAAACGGTACGAGTGGTTAGCGCACAAGCTCCGCGAAGCTGAGCTGCAGTACTATGCCGCGCTCTGCGAGAAATGGGCGCTGGAGCATCGAACAGTGTCGGCGACGCTGCGTCGTCAGGCGGGGCTGTGATGCGATCTTGCACGACACAGGAATGGCGGGCCTTCCACGCCAGCAACGGCGTTGCCGCGAACAACGCGCGGAAGGTGGCGGCGCGGCCCGAGCTGAAGGCGCTCGCCGGTCATCAGGTGTCCTTCGGCACCTCGGCGGAAATCGTCGAATTTGCCCTTCCGAACGGCGAGGTGATCGCCCGCCGCGTCGAGACGCCGGGCAATGTCGCGTGCTGGCTGCGTGACGATCTTCTTCGGCAGGCGCAAGCGTGGATTGAGCAACAGGACCGAGAGACGCAGCGCATCATCGATGAGATGGTCGCCTTCGTCGGCGAGCGGACGGCGAAGGCGCCCGAGCCGCTGCGCAGTCTGTCGCGTCATCTGGTCGAAGCGGCGGCGCGGCACAGCGCCCGGCTTGGCAGGCTGCATGACACCAACAGCCGCGGCGACGCCGAGCGCGGCAAGTTCGTAAAGCAGTTGGCGGAAGCCCGCCGGCAGGAAGAGGAAGAGCAATGAACGCCGTCGTGAACTATCAGCCGCCCGCCGCGGCGCCCGCGATCTGGCGCGGCGTTCAGCCCGGCGACTTCGACAGCGCTATCCGCATGGCAAAGGCGATCGCGCAATCCGGCATGGCGCCCAAGTCCTACTATCAGAGGGACGCTGACCCGGTTGCCGCCGTGTTCACGGCGATGCAGCTCGGCGCCGAAATCGGTCTGTCGCCGATGTCGGCGGTCAGGTCGATTGCGGTTATCAACGGCATGCCGGGCCTTTACGGGCCCGCAATGCTCGGCGTCGTCGAAGCATCCGGCAAGCTGGCGGCGATCGACGAAGGCATCGAGGGCGAAGACCTTGCGCGCCATGCATGGTGTACCGTTCAGCGGGTCGGGCGCACGGCGCGGACGTTCAAGTTCAGCATGGCGGACGCCAAGCAGGCGGGTCTTATGGGCAAGGCGGGCCCGTGGAAGGAATATCCTGACCGCATGCTGTTGGCCCGCGCCCGCACCTACGCCTTGCGCGACGTGTTCCCCGACATCCTGTTGGGGCTTTCCCATTCCGTCGAAGAGCTGGCTGACATACCGCCCGACGCGCCGCCGGAACAGCAGCACATCAAGGCGCGCGTGCCGCCGCCTCAACTGGCAGTAGATGCCGGGCGGGAAACCGCGGTGGTCGCCGTCAGGCTGCCCGATGGCGCCACGGTCGCATACCCGCGGACCCGCGCCGGGCTTCAGGACTGCCTCAAATTCATCGGCGAGGGTGGCGCCCAACTCGTCATGCTGAACCATGACCTTATGGATCGCATTGCCGAGCGGGTGCCGCACCTTGCAGACACCGTTGCCGACATCCGAGCCGCCGCCGCAAAGGAACTGGCGCCGGATGCCGAGCGCTATCCGGGCGAAGCCGCCGGCGCTGAAGCGCCCGAGCCGCCCGAAACCGACACCGGCGCCGACCTCTCCCGCCGCCGGTCAGCCGCCGAATTGCCCGGCGGCGACACGGTGGAGCCCGACCCCTTCGGACTTCCGCCGCTTCGACCCGTTACCCCTGGGTAACGGTTGTTTCCTCCCTAACCTTCGCCGGCGGCAAGCATACGCCGCCGGCGCTTTTCCCGACAGGCCGACGAATGACCGTTCAGTCACGTACCGCAACGATCAATGAAACACTCGCCCGCGAAATGCGCCGGGCGATGCATTTCCCGCTTCAGCGCAACATACAGCCCATGAACAAGAAACGGCTCGCCGTCGAGTACAAGGCGGGGCGCTTCGTGCAGGGCACGCAGATTACCATAGCGCGCCTGCCGAACGGCGAGTGCTATATCGTCGATGGCAATCATCGGCTTGAAGTTGTCGTCGAAACCGGGCTGGCACAGACCTTCACCCTGACTATCATCGATGTGCCTGACATGCGGGCGGTTGCCGAGCTTTACTCGCGCTTCGACAACCATCGACCGCGTACATGGGGCGACGGCTGCAAAGCGCAGGGTCTTGCCGAAACCGTGCCGATGGCACCGAAAGTCATGGCGGCGCTCGGGCTGATCCAACAGGGCTTCGCGCCGGCGCGGGAATTCGTCGAAGCGAAGTATTCCAAGCAAGTTCGATTTGACCTGATGCGCGACTACATCGCGGAAGCGGCATTGCTCGAAGCCGCCTTCAAGGGCGCGCCGTCCGCCAACGTCAAGCTGATCAAGCGCGCCGCCGTGTTGGCGGTAGCCCTGGAAACCGCGCGCTACCAACCGTCCGTCGCTGTGGAATTCTGGGGCGGCGTCGCCCATGACGACAAATTGGGGAGCACCGACCCGCGCAAGTGCTTGCTGCGTTGGTTGCAGAATAATCCGGTTACCAGTCTCAGCAACGTGACCGGCAGCCAGTCGAAGGCGGCGGCGTTGTGCTGGAACGCTTGGTATAAGGGCAACAATTACAGCAGCGTTCAGCCGACCAAGATGCCGGTCCTGGTGCTCGCAGGAACGCCATGGAACGGCAGACCGAAGCCGGTGGAAGCGACGAAACCGGAACCGGCACCAGCGGCATTGCCGGAACCCGCGCCGGCGCCCGACAGCATCGAAGACCTGTTCAGCTTCGGACTGGTCGGCGATCCGGCGGCGAACGGCATGAAGTCAGCCGTTTACGCGAAGAGCGCCTGATCATGGCGGGCGCCGTGCCGATCACGCTACACGCCGGTGATGTCGTGCTGATCCGCTCGCTTGATGCCGCCGGGCTGGCGTGGCTGATAACCGCGATCGACGATTGGGGTTGGTGTGCCGCACGGGTTGAGCTGCACAACAGGTTTTCGATAGGGGCGTCTGATGATATCCGCGAAATCGAGCATGCAACCGCCGTCGCAGCACTGCGCTGACCCGGCGGCATGCTTGGCAAGGGCGCTTGAGCATGTCGATTGGCAGCGCCGGAACGGGTTCACGCTGCAGGACAGTGCGGCGGCGATCGGTCTGACGCTTACCGCCAAGGATGGATGGGATGCCGTGACTTGGGGGTATGCGCGGTCACTGTATGCTATCCAATGGGGCAGCGTGCCTGATGACCGTTGACGAAATTCGAAAATGGGGTTCTGCTGAGGCGGCGTCGGCGAGGAATGACAGTTCCTCGCGCGCCGGCGGTCGGGAAACCCGATCGCTGATTTCGGAAGCTACCCGTCAAAGCAACTTCGAAAGCATCGACGCTTTTGAAGATCGCTTCATCTATGCCGAAAGTCAAGTCGCCGCCGCTTCCAAGCGCGGTATCTTTCGAGCATCAGCCAAGCGGGGCGGGCAGCTTCCCTCATGTCATAGGGAGGCATAGGCCATGCACCGAAATACCGTACAAGCTTGGATCGACCGCCGGCGCGTCGCCGAAGTCTCGGCGCTCGGCTGGTCATTGGTCGGCCCGACTGAAGAAACCTGCGTGCTGATGACGGGGCCCGAGATCGTCGGAACCGGGCTTGTGCCGCTGATCGACCGCGCTCGGGAGGTCGTGACATGCTGAAGCTTGAGCTGCCCGGCATGCCCGTAAATCTGGAACTTGAGCGCGCGTTTCTGGCGAATGCCATTTTCGGCACGAAGGGGAGAGACAGGCTCGACGAACTCGCCGAGATCATCAAGCCGGAATATTTCGCTGATCCGATGTTCGGTCTTATCTGGAGTGCGGCGACCCGCTGCACCCTGACCAGCGAAGTGCTGACCGCCGAAGGTCTGGCGCGGCTGATTGCCGATGCCGAAGGGAAGGCGGGCGGCGATGTCCGCGCTCGAATTGCCGAATTGGCATGCGTCACCGGCAACCTTGCGCCGGCGCTCTACACGAAGCAGATCCGCGCCTACCATATGCGGCGGAAGCTTATGGAGCTTGGGCAGGAAATCATTGCCGACGCCGCGACGGATGACCCGGAACGCTCGGCGGCTGATCGGATGGAATACGCCGAAGCCGCCCTGTACGGGCTCGGCGAGGAATATACGGGGCTCAGCTTCAGCGGCATGACGGAAGGCGTCAATGAAGCTGTTGCGATGATCGACCGAGCGCAGAAGGCAAAGGACGGCGTAAGCGGCGTGCCGACAGGCTTGACGGCGCTTGATCGGCGTCTCGGCGGTTTGCAGCCGGGCGAGCTGACGATAGCGGCGGGCAGACCCGGCATGGGCAAGACGGCGCTCGGGCTGACGGTCGCACGCAATGCGGCGCTTGCCGGGCACAGGGTGGCGCTGTTCAGCCTTGAGATGTCGAAGGGCGCTCTGTGTCAACGGTTCCTGGCGCAGGAAACCGGCATCAGCGTGCAGGCGCAGCGCACCGACAGCAGCACGGCGGCGTGGCGCGCGATCGGCGAAGCCCGACAGAGGCTCGACGCGCTGCCTATCCTGATCGACGACAGCGGGCGCGGCACCGTCGCCCATATCCGCGCGATGTGCCGCCGGGCGAAGCGGCGCGGCGGGCTCGGGCTGATCATCGTCGATTACCTGGGGCTGATGCAGAGCGCCGACCCGAAAGCGAACAAGGTGCATCAGATCGAAGAAATGACGGGCGGGCTCAAGCGGCTGTCGAAGGAACTGGCAGTGCCCGTGCTGCTGTTGTGCCAGCTCTCCCGCGGCGTCGAGCACCGCGACGAAAAGCGGCCCGGCTTGGCGGATCTGAGGGACAGCGGCGCCATAGAACAAGACGCCGATGTCGTCATCTTCCTGTACCGCGAACACTACTACCTATCGAAAATGCCGGTGCCGCCCGACAAAGCCTTCGAGCATGCCATGAAGGTGGAAGACCTGAAGCACCTCGCCGAGTTGATCGTCGCGAAGTTCAGGCAGGGCGAGGCGGGCACGGATCGGGTGAGGTGGGACGGCGCCCGCCAGCTCTTCAGCGACCTTTTCGGGGAGGGCGGGCAATGAGCTTCAACGTCGCGAAGGCATGCAAGCCGATCGAGATCGGGCGCGGTGCGAGGAAGGCAGTCCTAGTAAAAATGGCGGACGTTTCCAACAAAGACGGCGGGGCAATATTCCCGAGCGTCGGCAGTCTGGCGAAGGCGACGAAGTACAGCCGTCGCTCAGTTCAATATGCATTGAAATGGCTGACCGAAAACGGGCTTGTCAAGCTGATCGGGGAACGTGCAGTAGGGCGGGCACACGTCAACGAATACGCGATTGATCTTGACAAAATCGTCAGCTTCGGCGGCACGCAATGCGCGACCGCGACGGCGGATATTCCCCAGATAAAAGGTGCAAATAGCAACTATCACGAAAGCGCCACAGAGGATGTTCCCCAGATAAAAGGTGCAGAAATCGCCCTTCAGGCAGAGCCGATTTCGGCGGGAAATCCGGAAATAAAGTGCAACATGGTAGATATGCAACTGGAAAAAGGTGCAAAAGTTGCACCCAAACCTATAGAAGATTATACCTTACCTGACGGTAAGGCGGCAGGCGCCGCGCCCGTGGTCGCTTCGCCGGGTTCAGACTTCGACAAAGACGCACCTCCCGACCCAAGCGATGTGCTGTGGTCATTGGTCGGCGCCGTCATGACCTTGACGGGCTTCAAAGAGCGCCGGGCAAGGGCGATGATTGCGCAATGGCGGAACATGTCTTCCGCCGCCATCGCCGTCGATGCGATCACCGCGGCGCTGACGATGGACCCGCCACCCGACGAACCCGTCAGTTGGATCATGAAGGCGGTCAGCAAGCGTCGTGGGAATATTATCAACCTGCCTGCTAAGCCGGTCACAAACCCGGATTGGCGAACTTGGGGCTTTGCCGAATTCGAGCCGCTGATCAAGGGTTGGGTCAAATGCGGGAAGCAATACTGGAACCCGACGTTATGGGGCCCGGCGCCCTACGAAGTCGGAAGCCGGGTGCCGCGGGCAGTGCTTCGGAAGCATGATCCGAACTACCAGACCGATATCGAGGATTTCGCGCCGGTCAGGGGAGCTGCGCAGTGAAGGCGCCCAAACCACGCCAGCGCGACGCCATGGCGGCGGTCTTCTCGGCATATCGCCGGTTCGATCGGCGACCCTTCGAGATCGACAAGCGGTCGCGCGAATACCCGGCGCAGAAGCTCGCACAGGAACTCGGCTGGCTATGGTTCGTCGAGCCCGGCGTCGCCGCCGTCACGCGGGACGGTGCCGAAGCGGTGGGCGGCTATTTCGCGAGGGCATGTGATGGCGATTGAGTGGCGGTGCCCTGTCTGCGGCGGCGTGTGCAGCCAGTCGATCGACGAACGGGGCTTGCCGGTCAGGCAGATGGTCTGCCCGTTCTGTCAGGAAAAGGCTGATCGGGAATACAAGTCGATGCGTGAATTCTACCGCCGGGGACAGGGGGCGATGGATGCGGATACCTGAGATCAGATCGCGGCTCGAAGAGCTGGCAGCGGAACGCAACATGCCGGAACTGGAATTCCTGGCAAGCGAACTGAAGCGCCGCCCGCCGGTTCGGAAGGCGCCGAAGGCAAGCCGGCGGATTTCCGTCGAACTCGGCGACGCCGTGCGGGCTTATGCCGGCGCGTTCCCCGACGCCGCACAATCGACGATCGCCGGCATCTTCGGCGTCAATCCGGGCAGGGTCAGCGAATGGCTGGCGGGGAAGCGGCAATGAGGTACATCAGCAAGGGCGAATGGTGGGTGCCGACTAACCTCAAGGGCGACCATCGCGCCGTGAATGGGCGCCTTGTCGTCAGCGGGCCGAAGGACAGCGCGACGCTGGTTGCCGATTGCGCCAACCCGGCGGTAGACGAGCTGACGGGCCGCATGAACGCCGCCTTCATCGCCAAAGCGCCCGCCATGGGCAGGGCGCTGCTTCAGTTAGAGCTTCAGATCGGCGATCTGCCAAGCTCGCCCGCGGCATCGAAAATCTACGACTTGGTTCAGCGAGCGCTTAGCGAGTTACGGATCGACATGCCCGCCGATATGGACGTTGACGATGACGGCGAGTGAACCGAAGGGCCGATCGCTCGGCATGGTGCTGGTATGGGCGGCGGCGGGTGTGGTCGGCATGAGTTGGGTCTTGGGCATACTTGCCCTTGCTTGGCTCGCCGTGGGGCATGGGGGCTGGTTCCGATGACGGTCATCAGGCGACGCAGGAAGCTCCCGCGGCTGACATCCGGCGACATCGCCGAGCTGGCGACGCTGTACCGCGCCGGTGCGGCGCTCGACGATCTGGCGATAAGGCTCGGGTGCGGCGTCGGACACGTCAGGGCGCTTCTGGTCGGCGCCGGCGTGACGATCAGGGCGCCTAGCAGCAAGGGCGGCAATGACCCGTTCCGTTTCGTCAAGGGGAGGTGTTACGGCTGATGTCCGACTGTGAGGAACGTTACCGCCGGGCGATCACCCGGCTTCACGCCTTCGAGGTCGTCATGAACGTCGTTGCCGCGGTCGCCGTGCTGGCGATCGTCGTCATGGGGTTTCTGTGAGGTGGGCATGAAGCGATCGGATATCGCCAAGCTCGGGCCCGGCGCGCGGCTCCAGGTCGCGCACGCAGAGGATGCGGCACGGCGGGCGCAAGAGGCGCGGGAAGAGGCGCTGAAGGCGGCGCTGATCGTGCAGGCGCCCGGCAAGCGGAAGGGCAAGTTCCACAACAGGCCGTGCGTCATCGACCGTATCGTCTTCGACAGCCGGGCGGAAGGGAAGCATTACCTGCACCTGAAGGATTTGCAGAACCGGCGGCTGATCAAGAACCTTCAGGTGCACAAGCGCTATCCGCTGACCGTCGCCGGCGTGGTGGTCTGCCATATCGAACCCGACTTCGTCTTCGAAGAGCCTGACGGGACCGTGAGAATTCATGACACGAAGGCAAAGGGCGGGGCGACGACTACGCCGCTTTGGCGTTTGAAAGCCAAAATGTTCAAGGCGATTTACCGAATTCAGATTGAGGTAATCGAACTATGATCGACAGCGAGCCGTCCGAGGAAGACGTTGATGCCGGGCAGGGCATGCAGAAGTACTTGACCATGCATGCGATGCACTTCGCGATGGATCGCGGGCCCGATGTCGCGCTGAGCGCCCTGGCGGTCACAATGGCGTGTCTGTGCCTTCGGTTCAGCGTGGGCCCACGGAAACTGGAAGTGCTGCTGTCGAGCGTGCGCACGATCGTCGAAACCGAACGCCGAAGGGCGGCTAATGTCAACTGACGCACTGCGCAACAGCCTGTTGCCGCCGGAACGCCGCCAGCATGCCGCCGACGAACTTATCGTAGCCGAAGGGCGCGTTGTCACGAATGCCGGCGTCATCGCTGCGCATGGCGCCCGCCAGCTCGCCGTGTACGAGCTGCATCAGCGGAAAGGGCTGATTACCGATCGTCAGGCGGAAGCGTGCGACAGGCTGGTCAACAGCTACCTGACGGGCATCGTCGGCGTTAGGCAGGCGCCGAGCGGCACGGCGCCGAGCACGCCGGGCGGGTATATCGAGGCGATGGCGGCGTGTGCCGCCGACTACCGGGGGGCGCGCGACCACATCGGAGGTAGGCTGTGGGCGTTCGTGTTCTCGTACGTGATCGAGGATATCCCCGTTTCGATGATCGCCAAGCTGCGCCGGTTGAACCCTACTGCAACGATGGAACTGATACGGCTCGGGCTTAGCGAGGTGGCGGATTTCTACGGGTTGCCGGAATAGGTGTTGACCAGCTTTTAGCTGTATGATAGCGAAGCATCAGCATCGATAAGTGTCAGTGCAATTCCCAGATTGCAGTGACAGCTTGGGGAAGTCGATGTTGTCGCTTTAGGGACACTGCCCGGCAACGAGTGATCGTGCCGGGTTTTTTAATGGAGCATCGCCAATGCCGTTCGCGCCGCCCGTGCATCGCCCGCCGGGCTGGAAGCCGTATGTCAAGCCCAACAGGCAGCGCACAGACGCGCTTGATCGGTCTTACGGTACGCAGGCATGGCGCAAGCTGGCAAAGGCTGTGATCGATCGCGACGGCGGCATCTGCGCACTGTGCGGCAAGCCGGGGGCCACGCTGGCCGACCATATCGTCGAGCGCCGGAACGGTGGGTCAGACCACATGGAAAACTTAAGGGCGGCGCACATCGCCTGCCATAACCGACGGCATTGGGCGAAGCAGCGGGTATGAGCGTTCGAATTCTGGTCGGCGACGCCCGCGACATGCTGGCGACGCTGGATGACGGCTGCGTCGATTTGACGGTTACAAGTCCGCCCTATGACAACCTGCGCGAATACGGCGGCTACTCGTTCGACTTTGAAGCCATCGCCCGCGAACTGCACCGCGTCACCAAGCCGGGTGGCGTCGTTGTGTGGATTGTCGGGGATGCCACGATCAAGGGCAGCGAAACCGGAACGTCTTTCCGGCAGGCGCTGTATTTCCGCGACGTGTGCGGCTTCAATCTGCACGACACGATGATCTACAAGAAAATGGGGGGCGGTGCCTGTGGTAGCAACTTCGGGTACTATCAACAGTTCGAATATATGTTCGTGTTGTCCAAAGGACGACCAACGACTGTGAGCCTGTTGTCTGATCGTCCCAACCAAGAAGCCGGGAAGATCAAGGTAGCATGTCGCAGGTTTTCGAACGGCGTCATAAGGCAAACAAAGCCGAAGACTGTTCCCCAATTTAGCAGACGTTACAATGTGTGGGAGTACGGGAGGCCGACTGTCGAGAAAGAGTTTTCTGGGCATCCTGCGATATTTCCAGAAGCCCTGGCGCGCGACCACATCCTGTCTTGGTCGAACCCCGGCGACACGATCCTTGACCCGTTCATGGGTAGCGGCACAACCGGCAAGATGGCTGCTCTCAGCGGGCGGAACTTCATCGGCATCGATATAAGCGCACCGTATGCCGAACTGGCGCGGGCGCGGCTGGAAGCGGCGGGCATCAGCGCTGAGGTGGATCAGGCTGAAATGATGCAGGCGGCGGAATGAGCGATCCGAGCGCCGTCATGACAGGGCTGCTGAGTGACCGTGTGCGGCGCCTGGAACGCAGCGTGCGTCTACTGTGGATCATCGCCGTTGCCGGCGCCGTCATCAACCTGCTGGCTTACTACAAGGCGTTCGGATGACCGAGCGACCCGGTTCACTGGTCAGCGTCGCCGTGATGCTTCTGGCGGGTTTCGCGATCTGGTTCGTCATCGCCCTTTGCCTTCGGGTTCTCGGGTGATGGTCAGAATGGGCATACCCGCATGCTTCCCGCGGTTCACGGCGGTCGCCGCCGAGATCGGCGCGCCTATCCTGATCAGCGCCAACGCCATGCGGCACCGTCATCGGCGCCACGAATTCCGCATCATCCCGCCCGATCTGTTCAACGGCTGCGATACCGCATTGGATAGCGCCGGCTTCGTTGCGCACTTCAAGTACGGCGGCTTCCCATGGACCGTTGCGCAGTATGTCGGGCTGGCGAAGGCTTACCCGTGGGCATGGTGGGCGAGCATGGATTTGTGCTGTGAGCGGGAGATTGCGCACGATGACGCAGCGGTCAACGAAAGGGTTGATCGTACCGTCGCATTGCTCGGGCAGTGCCGTGACGAAGCGGATCGTCAGGGCATCGGTCATCCGATGCCGGTGCTCCAGGGCTGGAAGCCTGATCAGTACCGACGTTGTGCAGACCTGATGACGAAGCGCGCCGATCTTCCGAAGCTGGTCGGGCTCGGGTCGGTCTGCCGTCGTCAGCTCGGCGGGCCCGATGGTCTGATTACGATCGTCGAAGCGCTCGACAGGTACCTGCCCGCCAACGTCACGCTGCATTTGTTCGGCGTCAAGGGAGCCGCAATAGGCGCACTGGCAGGGCATCGCCGGATACTGTCAACCGACAGCATGGCATGGGATTTCGCATGCCGTCGTGAACGGGGCGCTCTGCCCTACACGGTCGATGTCCGCGCCGGGTGGCTGCGCCGCTGGTACGCTCAGCAGTTGGCGTCGCTTCGCCCTGTGTTGCTTGAGGCGGCCGACTGATGCAGCGCCCGCCTAGGTTCCGGCTTAGCTGGTCGGGTTTCGTGGTGCTGCTGATCGTCGGCATCATCATTTGGGCGTGCCTGATCGTCGGTATGCGGGAGCTGGCGAATTGATGCTCGCGCATCCTGTGGCTGACGAAGTGTCGGCGGCATGGCTGAATTGAGCCGAGAGTTAGAGTTGCCTAACCTAATCAAAACGCGGAAAGTAGGTGGAAGTCATGAGACGTGACACTAGGGGTATGAGGGCCAAATCTTCAGCATCTGGGGGTTGCGAC
>Ga0326721_10000355_pt1 | contig 14451 bp, 11 predicted proteins | sample SGPome_FD_203951 | JGI IMG/M metagenome (GOLD analysis project Ga0326721, IMG submission 203951) | Soil microbial communities from Southern Great Plains, Lamont, Oklahoma, United States - SGP_1_2016 | ecosystem: Engineered > Artificial ecosystem > Soil microcosm > Unclassified | place: USA...
ACGCTCCCCATCCTTCGCCGAACTGGTCCTTCAGCACCTGCTGCGCCGCCGCGTCCTGCTGCCTCTTCTGCTCTTCCGGACCCGGTTTCAGAGTACCCTGCGCCGCGAGCCGCTGGGCTTTGAGCTGCTCGGTTGCGGCATGGTTCAGCGCGTTGAGCCGCTGCAGGAACTCCTCCCCGGTTTGAACCTTGACGTACGTGGCGTCGCGGGGAGCGTAGACGGGCAGGTTGCCGTACGAAAAGCCTGGGCCGGCCTGCGGCTGCGTCGAAGCTGCGGATGGTTGCAGGATGGGGAACTGGACCTTGCTGGCCGGTCCGTATCCCGCAAGGGCAGGGTTCAGCGATGCCGCTTTTTGCGGAGGATCCTGCTTCGCACCGAATTCATGCATAAACGTGCCGCCTCCGGCGGCGCCATTCACGGAATGGAGGGGCCATCAAGACAAACCCTGCTGCATGGATACCGTGCCATACAAGCCCGGTCAAGCAAGTCGCTCAGATCCCGAAGAACGTGCCGAGCGAGAGGATGTGTGCCTTGCCGCCGCCATCGCTGATCCGCCAGTAATGGCCCAGGGTGATTCCCACCAGCCACCCGACGGCAATCTCCGGCCCTACGTACGTCTGATCGGCGCGGACGTCCCCGTGGTCCTTCCATGTCCGGATCACGCTGACCTGGGCCCGGTAGATGCCGGCGAGGCTCACGGACGACGCGCCCACGGACACCCGCATCCCGTCCTGGCCCACTTCCCCGAAGACGGAGGGCCCGTGGAAGAAGTCCGGGCTCGGCCGGTCCATGATGACCCCGCCGTAGACGGAGGCGCCCAGCGGAGACCCGTAGCGAAATCCGCCCGCCGGAAGGATCTGCATCCCGCGGCGCGGCGCGGTCGAATCCGCCGCACTTTCATCGGTGCTCTGCGCGTGGAGGGGCGCGGCATTCAGAGCCAGGAAGCCGAGGACGAGCGCCCATCGCATGCGAGGGTGTTTCATGGATGATCCGGTATGATCGTGATGAAAGGAACCGGCGGTGAGCCGGAGGGTGGGGCTGGGGCGGGCGTTCCGATGCAACGTATGCCTGCCCCTTCGCCCGCGGCAAGCGATGTCGGCGGATGCAAAGCGTGCGATCACGCCGACGTCATTTGGATTGCGGCATCGGAGACAGATCGGTGGATCAGGCGGATTGGATGGAGTGTGGGGTTTGGGCGGATCGGGCGATCGAGCGGATTGAGGTGGATCAGGCGGATTGGATGGAGTGCGGGGGATGCGGCGGATTGGGTCGATCGGGCGGAGTGCGCGAATCGGGCGGATTGGGTGGATCAAGCGGATTGGATGGAGTGCGGGGGATGCGGCGGATTGACGGCCAAGGGGCGGCGATCCGTCCGGAGCGAATGAATTCGCCGCTGGAAAATCGCGAAGTCCGCCTTCGCGGACTGCCCCAGCGCGGGTGGTCCCGGTGCACCAAAGCGAAGTAACGCTGTTGAAGCCCCACGCAGTTTGTGGGGCTTTCCGCAGTCGTTGCGGCGGCTTTAGCCGCTCAGGCTCGATGCCCGCCTCCCCCGGCGTTCCTCCCGCACTTCCGCACTTCCGCACTCCCGCACTCCCGCACTTTCGCACTCTCGCACTTTCGCACTTCTTCACCCCATCACCCGCTGCAGCGCGTCCGCCAGCGAGCCGACGTTGGGGTGCTGGAGCAGCGTGCCGTGGTTTCCGTCGACCTCGTGCAGCCCGAATCCGTCCGCCATCCGCCCCCAGTAGCGCACCGTCGCGTCCGCGGTGCCCAGGGCCGCGGAGCCGCGGCTGCGGAGGTACGTCAGGCGGCCGGCGTAGGGGCGCGCCTGGAAATCCACCGTGGCGTTGTGGTTGGCCATCCGCACGCGGGTGAGCGCCGCGATCTCCGCCACGCGCTCCGGCGGCAGGATGCGCGGGCCCAGCCGGCGCGCGGTGAACTCCAGCTGCGCGTCCGGCTCCATCCGCCGCAGCACGTCCGCCGTGACGGAGGCCGTGCCGCCCCAGCCGAACACGTCGGTGAGCACGCGCCGCAGCACGGCCGCGTGGTCCAGCGCCAGCCCGGGCGCGTCGCGCGGCTCCGGCGGCTGCGTGTCGATCAGGGCCAGCAGCTCCACCTCGCCGCCCTCCGCGCGGATGCGCCGCGCCATCTCCCACGCCACCATCCCGCCGTACGACCATCCGCCCAGCCGGTACGGCCCCTCCGGCTGCGCGCGCCGCATCCCCGCCAGGTAGTACTCCGCCATGGCGTCTACGCCCTGCAGCGGCGGCAAGCCGTCATCCAGGCCGCGCGCCTGCAGGCCGAACAGCGGCTGGTGAGGCGCAAGCAGCTGCGCCAGCGGGTGATAGCACACCAGGTGGCCGCCGCCCGCGTGCACCAGGAACAGGGGCCGCGCCGCGCCCTCGCCCTGCAGAACGACGACGGGCGGGCGGATGCGCGACGTGCGCCCCGTCGCGGCGCGGGCCATCTGCGCCACCGTGGGCCCCTGCAGCAGCGCGGCGACGGGGAGGTCGATGCGCAGCGTGTCGCGGATGCGGGCCAGCAGCCGCAGGGCCAGCAGCGAGTGCCCGCCCAGCTCGAAGAAGTCGTCGTGGATGCCCACGCGCTCCACGCCCAGTACGTCGCGCCACGCCTCGGCGATCGCCGCTTCCGTCGCGTCGGCGGATTCCGTGGAGCCGCGGATGGAGCGCGCCGATTCGTCCGGCGCGGGCGGGGCGGGGAGCCGGCGGCGGTCCAGCTTGCCGCTCGTCGTGCGGGGCAGGGCATCCACCCTCACGTAGGCGGCGGGGACCATCGCCTCCAGCAGCCGCGCGCGGAGAAAGGCGCGCAGCTCGGCGGCGGCCGGGGGACGATCCGCATCCGCCGGGACGACGTACGCGACGAGCTGCTTCGCGTCGCCTGCGGGATGGACGGCAACGGCGGCTTCGTGGACGGCGGGATGCGCGCGGAGGGCGGCCTCCACCTCGCCGGGCTCGATGCGGACGCCGTGCACCTTGACCTGCGCGTCGCCGCGGCCGCGATACTCCAGCGCGCCGTCGTTGCGAACGCGCGCGCGGTCCAGCGTGCGGTACATCCGCGCCCCCGCCGTGCCGTGCGGGTCCGGGCGAAAGCGGTCGGCCGTGAGCGCGGGGCGGCCGGCGTATCCGCGCGCCACGCCCGTGCCGCCCAGCCACAGCTCCCCCGGCTCGCCGATGCCGCCCGGGCGCATCCCGTCATCCAGCACGTACGCGCGCGTCCCCGCCGCCGCCCGGCCGATGGTGACGCGCGCGGCGCCCGGTGACACGTCTTCGCACGTCGCGTAGACGGTGCACTCGGTGGGGCCGTAGAGGTTCAGGATGCGGACGCCCGGCAGCCGCGTGTGCAACTCCGCCGCGAGCAGGGGCGACCGCGGCTCGCCGCCCAGCATCAGCGTCCGCACGCCCGAGGGAAGACGGTCCGCGCGCAGCAGCTCCGCGGCCACGCTCGGCACCATGCACGCGGTGCGCACCGGCCGCGCGGGCGCCGACAGCACGTCATCCACCAGCATCACGGCGCCGCCCCAGCTCAGCGCGCCGAACACTTCCACCAGCGTCACGTCGAAGCCGACGGAGGACGACGCGAGCACCGCCGCCCGCTCGGACGGCGACAGGTGGCCGCGCAGCCAGTGCAGGAGCGCGAACACGCTCCCGTGGCGGATCTCCACCCCCTTGGGCCCGCCCGTGGAGCCGGAGGTGAAGATGACGCACGCGAGATTGTCAGGGTGGATGCGAATCCGTGGATCGTGCAGGGTGCCGGGCGCGGCGGGGACGGATTCGATGGCGATTTCCCGCACCCCGGCGGATGCGAGATGCCCGGCGTGCGCGCGGTCCACGAGGAGCGCCGTCGCGCCGGCCGCGCGGAGCATGGATTCCAGGCGCGCGGGCGGATTCTTCGGATCCAGCGGCACGTACGCGGCGCCCGCCTTGAGGATGCCCAGGAACGCGGCCACCATCGCCGGCGTGCGCTCCATCAGCACGCCGACCCGCGCCTCCGCGCCGATTCCCTGCGCGACGAGGTGATGCGCGACGCGGTTGGCGCGGCGGTCCAGCTCCGCGTACGACACCTCCTGGTCCGCCCACGCGACGGCGAGCGCGTTCGGCGTGGCGCGCGCCTGCGCGGAAACCAGCCCGTGCACGCAGCCGTCCGCCGGCACGTCCCCCGTCGTGCTCCACGCGGCCAGCGCGCGCCGCTCCTCCTCCGCGACGAGCGGCAGGTCGGCGATGCGCGTGGCGGGATCGTCCGCGAAGGCGCGCAGCACGGCGGCGAAGCGATCCGCCAGGCGCTGGGCGGTGGCGGGCTCATGGAGGTCGGTTCGATACTGGATCTCGCCCCGGAAGCCGTCCGGCGCATCCACCAGCAGCAGCGTCAGGTCGAACGGCGACGCGCCGGTGTCCACGGAGATGCGCGCGGCGCGGATGCCGGGGAGCGCCAGCGCCTCCTCCTCCGCGGGATCCAGCGAGAGCATCCCCTGCACGAGCGGCGGGCGGCTGGGGTCGCGCCGCACGTCCGCCGCCTCCACGATGCGGTCGAACGGCACCTGCGCGTGGTCCTGCGCCCCCGCCACCGCCGCGCGCGCCCGATGGATGAGCGCGCGCGCCGTCGTCTCCCGGTCGATGCGGATGCGCAGGGGGACGGTGTTCGCGAAGAAGCCGACGGCCGCCTCCGCGCCCGGCGCCTGCCGGTTCGCCACCGCCGTGCCGATCAGCAGGTCCGTCTCCCCCGTGGCGCGATGGAGGACGGCGGCGAGCGCGGCCGCCAGCACGCTGAACAGGCTGGCGTTCTCCGCCGCGGCCCGCGCGTGCACGGCCCGCGAGACGGCGGCGGGGATCGCGAACGCCACCCGGCTCCCCGCGAACGACTGCGCGGCGGGGCGATGGAAATCCGCCGGCACCTCCAGCACGTGCGGCGCGCCGCCCAGCGCATTGCGCCACCACGCGACGGCGTCCGCATCCACCTCGCGCGCCCGCTGCCACGCCGCGAAGTCCGGCAGCTGGAGCGGCGGATCGGGGAGGTGCGCATCCCGCCCGTCCGTCGCCGCCGCGTACAGCGCCGACAGCTCGCCCATCAGCACGGGGGTGGACGCGCCGTCGGAGGCCACGTGGTGCAGCGCCATCGCCAGCACGTGCTCGTCGTCCGCCGTGCGCGCCAGCATCGCGCGGAACGGCGGCTCGCGCGTCAGGTCGAACCCCCGCGCGAAGAACGCCGCCATCGCCGCATCCGCATCCACCGAATCGCCCCCTACATCCACATGATGTAGTGCGATGCGATCCGCCGGTCCCGCCTCCTGTACCGGCTCCCCGTCGACTTCGCGGAACGCCAGCCGCAGCGCCTGGTGCCGGTCCGCCAGCGCGCGGACGGCGGCCGTGAGCGCGCCGGCGTCCAGCGGTCCCGTCAGGCGAAAGGCGATGGGGATGGTGTACGCCGGCCCGCCGGGTGCCAGCCGGTGCATGAACCACAGCCGGCGCTGCTCCCACGACAGCGGCCCCGCGCCATCCGTGCGCCGCGGGATGGTGCGATCCGCGTCCGGCGCGCGCCCGCCCGCCGTGCGCAGTTTTTCCAGCAGCATGCGCTTGATGGGCGACAGTCCGGCGATGCGGTCGTGGATCTCCGACATGCGTGCAGGCGGGGAGTCGAGAGCGGCGGGCCCGGGGAGGGCAGGTGGGGACGGCGCATCAAGATGTGCGCGGCCGGCGGCTTTTCACAAGCAGAACGCGCGGCGTGTCGAACCAAGAGGCCGGCTCCCGTCACGGAAGCCGGCCCGTTCTCCTGCTCAGCGCCGTCGGGGGATCACTCGACGCAGGTGCACTCGTAGCCGCCGGGCACCACGCGCCCGCAGAAATGCCCGCCGCCGTTCAGCGGATAATGCGCAAGGCAATGGGCGGCGCACCCGGGATCCTGCGGCCGGGTCTGGCAGACGTACGGGTCGAATGCGGCGCTCGTGCTGGCCCCGGCCAGTACCTGCACCCCGCCAAAGGTGAGCGATCCCGCCACCAATGCGCTGAACGTGAGCCGGCCGAGGAGCGTCTGCCTGGATCTGGACATGAAGGCCTCCGGGAACGAGATGGGTGCGGCGCGCGGGAAGACCCGCGCGCGACCAAAATGCACGTCGCAGTCTAATGTGTCGTTGGATACGTCGCAAAGGGAGCGTTTGTTTATGTCGTATATACCTGTGGATGGCTGGAACGGCGCCTGTACGGATTGCCGGCTGGCTTCCCCCGAGCCCATCTTGACCCTCCGGAAGCCTTCCCGGCCGCCCCGTTCAATACAGGTGCGGTGAAGCTCGTGCCGCAGACAGGGAGAACCATGCGCGTCTACGCACTCGATCACGTCCAGCTGGCCATGCCGCGCGGCCTGGAAGACCAGGCGCGCTCCTTCTACCGCGACGTGCTGGGGCTCACGGAGATCACCAAGCCGCCGGGGCTGGCCAAGCGCGGCGGCGTGTGGTTCTCCGGCGGGGACCTGCACCTTCACCTGGGCGTGGAGGAGGATTTTCGCCCCGCGCGCAAGGCGCATCCCGCGCTGCTGGTGGAAGATCTCGCCGAGCTGGTGGCCCTGTGCGAGTCTGCCGGATACGAGGTCGCGCACGACGCCGGCGACCTCCACGGCTACAATCACGTCTACGTCACCGACCCGTTCGGCAACCGCGTGGAGCTGATGGAGCGGGTGGCGGCGCCTTAATAGGCACGTGGCGAAACTGTGCTTGGATGGAACCTGTTGAACGCTTATTGTGAGAGATCTCCAACCTGACAGCAACCAAATTACCGACTGTGTATGGAGGCTTGGTCATGTTTCTCGAATCCTGTCTCACAGTACTCTCGATCGCTGACACCGCTTCCAAAGTGTATGACTGGTTTACTGGGGTGTCTACCGGTGATCAGTTAAAGCAAACACTGGCTACTCTGGAAAAGGCACAGACGCAGGTTCAGAGGTTGTCTGACCATATTCTTTACGCACCGACGCTTCAACAGGCCGTGAGCTTCGACCAGTCTGCTCTCCTGTCGAATGGCCGAGATATCCGCTCAATGCTTGATCCAGTCGCGGAATCAATGCACACAGGCTTGCTCACTACCGCCGTCGTATCTACGCCTGCGAAGCTGAAAGCGGCGTTCAACAAGAATCCATGGGAAGTACTCGTGGAGGTACGGCCGGTTGACCGGGCGAAGCCCCCTTCAAACCCTGATCTCGTTCCGATCGTATTTACCGACGGCGGCAGGCCATATGTGGGATGGCAAACCCGAGGGGCATTGCCGGTGCTCTTCGACTGCGACTTCGATAACACCCTCATTTCGTCCTCGCAGAAAGACGTGCCGCTTCCTCAAACAATATCGCCTCCGCTACTGACCGCACGGTCGAAGCCGGTAATCTCGAAGGGTGCCCCCGACCTTGGTGCAGCGATATACAAGGTGCTTCAGCGCCACCCGAAATCTGATGGGTTCTTCGTTGCGCCGCATATACCTGCGCACAAGAGCACCAATGCGATAGAAAAGTGCAGGGTGACGGAGAACGATACTATTCTAGCGCTCGTCGACTGCACGGTCTTCGGATCGGCTAAGAACTGCCTGCTCTTTACCCTATCAGGCGTGTACTACCATAATGATCGGTCCGGAAAGCGTCCGGGATCGGGCTTCATCTCTTATAAAGAATTCACGCGCAGAAAACTGGGTGATGGTGGATACGGAGAGGTATCGCTAGATGGCGGGGAATCGCTGAACATCTCGGGCTCGGCTATGTCGAAAGCTCAAGTGCTTCAACTGCTGGAGGCGGTCCGCAAATGCGCATGGCAGACCTAGGTTCGATCTAGACACGTGTTCAAGTGCCCCGCAGGCCCATTGTGATTCACGTTCTGTTGCCGCACGGCGGATGATCTGCTAGCCTTTAGAGGCGCTGAACTCCGCTGCTTCTCTCAGCCAATGATCCGATGTACCTGCAACGCTTCTACGACGAATCCCTGGCCCAGGCCAGCTACCTGGTCGGCTGTTCGGCCACGGGCGAGGCGCTGGTGGTGGACCCCAGCCGCGACGTGGCGCAGTACATCGAGACCGCCAAGCGCGAGGGGCTGCGCGTCACGCACGTCACCGAGACGCACATCCACGCCGACTTCGTCTCCGGCGCGCGCGAGCTGGCGGCGGCCACGGGCGCGCAGCTGCTCCTCTCGGCCGAGGGCGGCGCGGAGTGGCAGTACGCCTACGCTGCGGCGGACGGCGCCACGCTGCTGCGCGACGGCGACACCATCCGCGTGGGCAACGTGCGCGTGGAGGCCCTGCACACGCCCGGGCACACGCCGGAGCACCTGTGCTTCGTCGTCACCGACACGGCCGCGGCGGACCGGCCCATGGGCGTGTTCACGGGCGACTTCGTGTTCGTGGGCGCCGTGGGCCGGCCGGACCTGCTGGAGCGTGCCGTGAACCAGGCGGGGACGATGGAAAAGGGCGCGCGCCAGCTCTTCGCCTCGCTGCAGCGCTTCAAGGCCGCGCTCCCCGACTGGGTGCAGCTGTGGCCCGGCCACGGCGCCGGCTCCGCGTGCGGCAAGGGCCTGGGCTCCGTCCCCTCCACCACGCTGGGCTACGAGAAGCTGTTCAACGCCGGCCTGGCGCAGGCGGACGAGGCGGCGTTCGTGGCCGACGTGCTGGCGGGCCAGCCCGAGCCGCCCATGTACTTTGCCCAGATGAAGCGGATGAACCGCGAGGGCCCGCCCGTGCTGGGCACCCTGCCGCGCCCCGCGCGCCGGCCGGACGCGGAGCTGGCGGACGTGCTCCGCGCCGGCGCCACCGTCGTGGACACGCGCCCGGTAGCGGAGTACGGGCGGCGGCACGTGCCGGGGACGCTGAGCGTGCCGCTGGGCAAGCAGTTTCCCACCTGGGCCGGCTCCGTCCTCTCGTACGAGGGCGACTTCTACTTCATCGCCCCGGAGGGTGCGGACGAGGAGCGGATGGCCGCCGCCGCGCGCGACCTGGCGATGATCGGGCTGGACGGCGCGGCCGGCTGGTTCGCCGCGAGCGCCATCGACGCCGCGCTCTCCGCCAATGCGAGCGCGGGGACGGTGGCGGAGGTGCAGCCGGAGGAATTGGACGGCGTGCTGGCGGGCGGCGCTGAGCTGGTGGACGTGCGCAACTCGTCCGAGTTCACCGCCGGGCACCTGCCGGGCGCCCTGAACCTGCCGCTGGGCCGGCTGGCGGAGCGCCTGGACGAGCTGCCGCGCGACCGTCCGCTGGTGATCCACTGCCAGTCGGGGATGCGGGCCAGCGTGGCGGCGGGGCTGCTCGCGTCGCGCGGCTTCCAGGACGTGCGGCACCTGGCCGGCGACTACGCGGGATGGAGCAAGGCCGGCCGCCCCGTCGAGAAGGGCGAGCCCGTCCCCGCCTGAGCGGCACAATCGGGAGTCGGATGGGAGAAGAGGCGGGCCGCATCGGTCCGCCTCTTTTTCGATCCCGGTACGTTGTTTTCCTGAGGGAGGCGCCTGACGGACCCGTCCCGCGCAGGCTTTCCGGCGCCGACCGAAGGATCTCCTGTCCCGTGCTCGACGGTGGCCCCCGCGAGCCCATCTTGCCCGTGACGGTTCTATTCAGTTGTTCAACCTCCCCCAGGGGTTTTTGGGGGAGGTGCGAGCCTAAGCGAGCGGTGGGGGCGCCGCGGGGGCTCCGCCTCCCGTGCACGGTCCCCGCCCGAAGTCGTTGAAGCAGAACGGTGCTGCGCGTACCCGATGGATGATGAACCGCAAGCGAGGAGGTGCGGATGGATGAACAGCCGGCGCTGATGGTGATCGGCCACGTGGAGTCGCCGCTGACGGATCCGGCGGTCGCGCCCAAGCAGGGGAACGAGGGCGCGCCGGAGGCGTGGATCGTCTTCCGCGAGGCGTTCCGCGACGGGCTGCGCGATCTGGCCGTGGGGGACGAGGTCATCGTCCTCACCTGGCTGCACCGGGCGGACCGCGATACGCTCCGCGTCCATCCGCGCGACGACCTGTCCCGCCCGACCATGGGCGTCTTCAGCACGCGCTCCGCCGACCGGCCCAATCCCATCGGCCTGCACCGCGTCCGCATCCTCGAAGCAGAGGACGGGCTGCGCTTCCGCGTGCGGGACCTGGAGGCGGTAGACGGCACGCCGATCGTCGACGTGAAGCCCGTGCTCGCCGTCCGCGACACGTGAGAAATGGCGCGCCGGCGCGCATCCAGCCACGCGCTGAGACGGGAAACGGACGGCGAAGAGTGGACGCGTACGCTCTGTCCATACGGCGGGACGAAACTTGCGTATGGCCCGCTTCCCCGCTGGGGCTGGAGTGCGCGGTCGCATCTCCGGCCGTCCCGCCTTGCCGCGAATGTTTACGGCACGCCGCTTGCGAGGATCTTTGTACGATTTTGGAAAACCGGTCCGCGAAGGCCGGTCGTCCGCGAGGCGGGTTGGCCGCAACTCCCATCCATCAAAAAAGATGCACGACGCAGCGGCGGCGCCGGACGCGCCGGAGGACATGGACCTGCGCGGGCGCATCTTCACCGACCTGGATCGTCTTGCGTTCTCCCTGGAGATGGAAGCCGCCGAGCACCTGGAGCGCGGCCGCGCGGGCGAGTACCTGCGCACGCAGGAACGCCGCCTGGGCGTCCGGCTGGCCCAGCGCCTCGTCAGCGGCGTGCCGGCGGACGAGGTGAACGGGCGCATGGAGCGGTGGGAAAGCGGATACGACGAGCGGCTGGGGCTGGTGCGGGCGTGACCTGAAGGGCCCGGGCATCCTTCGAGGAGCCCGGGGGAGTACCGGCGGCTGAAAATCCTGCGGGGCGGGGGATCGGATGCCGGTCCCCCCTTGTCACATGCAAGCGCGTAACTGGGGCCTATACGTAACACGAAGTTGGTTTTTGGAATCGGTGTTACGGACGTTTTGGACATTGCGGAATCCGGGCACTTCGTTTACTTCGTGTGGCCGGGAGCGTGGGGCAGGGATGGAGGACGGGGCGGGCCGCGCGGCGGCGGGCTCCGGCACGGGTGGGATTCACCGCAACGCGGAGGTGTGGAGTGTCGGTTCGGAGAGTGCTGGTGACGGGAGGCGCGGGGTTCGTGGGAAGCCACCTGGTGGATGCGCTGCTGGCGCGCGGCGACCGGGTGCGCATCCTGGACAACCTCGATCCGCAGGTGCACGGCCCCGACCGGCGCAAACCCGCCTGGGTGCCCGACGACGCCGAGATGGTCGTGGGCGACATGCGCGACGCGGACGCCGTCCGCGCCAGCCTCCGGGACATCGACGTGGTCTACCACCTGGCCGCCGCCGTGGGCGTGGGCCAGAGCATGTACCAGGTCGCCGACTACACCGCCGTCAACACCCTGGGCACCGCGCACCTGCTGCAGTCGCTGGTGGACGAGCGCGGCAGCGTCCAAAAGCTGGTCGTCGCCTCGTCCATGTCCATCTACGGCGAGGGGCGCTACGCCCGGCCCGACGGCGGCGAGCCCACGGCCATCCTGCGCACGGCCGAGCAGCTCCGCGGCGACCAGTGGAACCCCCGCGACGTGGACGGCGCCGAGCTCAGCCCCGTCCCCACGGACGAGAGCAAGCCGCTGGACCCCACCAGCATCTACGCGCTCACCAAGGCCGACCAGGAAAAGATGGTGCTGATGATGGGCGCCGCGTACGGAATCCCGTCCGTGGCGCTCCGCTTCTTCAACATCTACGGCCCCCGGCAGGCGCTTTCCAACCCGTACACGGGCGTGGCGGCCATCTTCAGCAGCCGCCTGCTCAACGGCCAGCCGCCGCTGATCTTCGAGGACGGCGAGCAGAAGCGCGACTTCGTCTCCGTGCACGACATCGTGCAGGCACTGCTGCTGAGCGCGGAAGAAGAGGCGGCCGTGGGCAAGGCGTTCAACGTGGGGAGCGGCCGGGCCGTCACCGTGCGCGAGGTGGCGCAGACGCTGGCCGGCGTGCTGGGCAGCGACGTGGAGGCGCAGGTCACGGGCAAGTACCGCGTGGGCGACATCCGCCACTGCTTCAGCGACATCTCGCTCGCCCGCGAGGTGCTGGGCTACGAGCCGCGGGTGACGTTCGAGGAAGGGATGCAGGAGCTGGTGGGGTGGCTGCAGGAGCAGGAGCGGCCGGAAGATCATGTGGAAACGCACGCGGCCGAACTGGCGGCGCGCGGACTCACGCTGTGAGGGGGGAGACGATGACGGGCAAGCGCGACCACATCCTGATCACGGGCGGCGCCGGTTTCGTCGGCAGCAACCTGGCCCATGCGCTGCTGCGCGAGGGCGAGCGCGTAATCGTCGCCGACAACTTCTCCCGCGACGGCGTGCGGCGTAACGCGGCGTGGCTCCAGGCCAGCCACGGCGACCGCGTGCGCATCGAGCAGGTGGACGTGTGCGACGCCGCGCGCATCACCGCGCTCGTCCGGCAGAGCAAGCAGGTGTTCCACCTGGCCGCGCAGGTGGCCGTCACGACGTCGCTGGAGGACCCGCGCACGGACCTGCAGACCAACGTCATCGGCACCTTCAACGTGCTGGAGGCCGCGCGCAGCATGCTCAACCCGCCCGCCGTGCTCTTTACCTCCACCAACAAGGTGTACGGGGGGATGGAGGACGTGCCGGTGGAGCTGGCGGGCGACGCGTACCGGTACGCGGACGGCCGCGGCGGCGTGGGCGAGGACGCCCGGCTGGACTTCCACTCGCCGTACGGGTGCAGCAAGGGCGCGGCAGACCAGTACGTCCACGACTACGCCCGCATCTACGGGCTTCCGACCGTCGTCTTTCGGATGAGCTGCATCTACGGCACCCGGCAGTTCGGCACGGAAGACCAGGGGTGGGTGGCGCACTTTGGCCGCGCGCTGTACGGCCAGGAGCCCATCACCATCTACGGCGACGGCTGCCAGGTGCGCGACATCCTGTGGATCGACGACCTGGTGGACGCCATGCGGCGCGCCATGGACCGCATCGACACGGTGGCGGGCGAGGTGTTCAACGTGGGCGGCGGCGCGGCCAACGCCGTGACCGTGCGCGGCGTCATCGAGCGGCTGAAGGACGTGACGGGCCGCTCCGTCCCCGTGCACACGGCGGACTGGCGCCCGGGCGACCAGCGCATCTACGTGAGCGACACGGCCAAGATCGAGCGGGTGCTGGACTGGAAGCCCCGCACCTCGTGGAAGGCGGGGCTGGAGAAGCTGGTGGACTGGCTGCAGGAAGCCTCGCTGGCGAGCCCCGTGCTCCCCGGGCTGGACGCGGCCGCCGAGACCGAGCGCCTGCAGGCCGTGGGCGCGGACTGAACCGGACGAGAATGACGATCAGCGACATCGAGACGACCCCGGCGGGCACTGGGTCCGCCGGGATGGAAACCGCCGGCACGGAGGGGATGATGCGGGCCGTGGCGCTCACCGGCCCCGGCGCGCTCGCCGTGGACGACGTGCAGGTGCCCGAGCCCGGCCCCGGGCAGGTGCGCATCCGCCTGGAGGGATGCGGCGTGTGCGGCAGCAACCTGACCCCCTGGGGCGGCGCGGAGTGGATGACCTACCCCACGGACCCTGGCGCCCTGGGGCACGAGGGGTGGGGCGTGGTAGACGCCGTGGGTGAGGGCGTCACGGACTTCGCCGTGGGCGACCGCGTGGCGGCGCTCTCGTACAACGCCTACGCGGAGTACGACGTGGCGGACGCGACGGCGACCATCAAGCTCCCCGCCGTGCTGGACGGCAAGCCGTTCCCCGGCGAGCCGCTGGGGTGCGCCATGAACATCTTTCGCCGCTCGGACATCCAGCCGGGGCAGACGGTGGCCATCGTGGGCATCGGCTTCCTGGGCGCGCTGCTCACGCGGCTGGCCAAGGACGCCGGCGCGCGGGTGATCGCCATCAGCCGGCGCCCGTTCTCGCTGGACGTGGCGCGGCAGATGGGCGCGGACGAGACCATCGCCATGGACGACCACTGGGCCATCATCGAGCGGGTGAAGGAGCTCACGGGGGGCGTGCTGGCGGACCGGGTGATCGAGGCCGTGGGCAAGCAGTGGCCGCTGGACCTGGCGGGGGAGATCACCAAGGAGCGGGGTCGGCTGATCATCGCCGGCTACCACCAGGACGGCCCGCGCCAGGTGAACATGCAGATGTGGAACTGGCGTGGCCTGGACGTGATCAACGCCCACGAGCGCGATCCCGCCGTGTACATCGAGGGGATCCGCATGGCCGTGGACGCCGTCGCCAGCGGCCGGCTGGATCCCACGCCCCTGTACACGCACACGTACGCGCTGGACGAGCTGGACCAGGCGCTCAACGACACCCGCGACCGTCCGGACGGGTTCCTGAAGGCGCTCGTACGGATGAACCGCGACTGAGTTCGAGCGGTTGGGGATGGTGTGGCGCGCGGGCCGGGCGCCCCCCTCCCCGACCCTCCCCCACAAACTGCGTGGGGGAGGGAGGTGGGTTCCGCCGATGACGTGGAGCCCCTGCACGGATTCGTTCTCCCCCGCCGCGAAGCAGG
>Ga0326721_10000356_pt1 | contig 14438 bp, 15 predicted proteins | sample SGPome_FD_203951 | JGI IMG/M metagenome (GOLD analysis project Ga0326721, IMG submission 203951) | Soil microbial communities from Southern Great Plains, Lamont, Oklahoma, United States - SGP_1_2016 | ecosystem: Engineered > Artificial ecosystem > Soil microcosm > Unclassified | place: USA...
CGCAGGTACTCCGCCTGGCCGCCGGGCACCGAGCCGTACAGCGAGGTGTAGCCGAACAGCGCCGCACCCTTTCCCTGCGATCTGACCTGAGTCGTCTCACACTGGGAGAACAGACCCCGGGAGCACATCCAGCAGAAGCCACAGGAGATGTTGAACGGCACCACGACCCGGTCACCCGGCTGCAGGTTGCCGATGTCGGAGCCGACCTCCTCGACGATCCCCATCGCCTCGTGCCCGAGCACGTCACCCGCCTTGAGGTAAGGGCCCAGCACGCCGTACAGATGCAGGTCCGAGCCACAGATCGCGGTGGAGGTCACCCGCACGATCGCGTCGGTCGGCTCCAGGATCCGCGGATCCGGCACGTCGATGACTTCGACTTTGAGATTGCCTTGCCAGGTAAGAGCTTTCATGGTGCCCTGCTCCTCGGTACGTCTGCGCGGCAGTGCCGCGAGGGATTCCTGGCGACGCTGCCCGCGCGGCCAGAGGCCACCGGGCGCCGATCAGCGGCGGGAGCGCAGCCATGCAGGCGGCGTCCGGCGAGCAGAGCCCGGTGCTCGCTGCTGTTCAGCGGGGATGCAGCCAGTTAATCACGCTGGCGCGCGGTACGGTCGAGCTGAAGCTGAGCGAGCATTCACCGAGGCAGGAGCGGCACCAGCGAGGAGCGCGGCGACGTTGCAGCACAGGCAGCAGATGCAGGCAGGCCGGACCGGCGGGGCTCGTTCCGACGACGCCCCCGACGCGGTGGTGATCGGCGCCGGCCACAACGGGCTGGTGGCGGCCAACCTGCTCGCTGACCACGGCTGGGACGTCGTCGTGTGCGAGGCGACTGCGCAACTGGGCGGCGCGGTCCGATCGGCTGAGGTGACCAGCCCGGGCTACCTCTCTGATCTCTTCAGCGCGTTCTACCCGTTGTCGGCGGCCTCGCCGGTGCTGCGGGCGCTGGAGCTGGACCGGTACGGCCTGCACTGGACGCACTCCCCCAGCGTGCTGGCGCACGTCTTCCCCGACGACCGGTGCGCGGTGCTGTCCCGCGACCTCGACCAGACCGCGGCCTCGGTCGAGGAGTTCGCTACCGGCGACGGCGCCGCCTGGCGGGTCATGGCCGAGCAGTGGGACAGCATCCGCCAGCCGCTGATCGACGCCCTGTTCACCCCGCTGCCCGCGCTCGGACCAGCCCGGCGGCTGCTGGCCGGCCTGGGAGGCGCCGGCGCCCTGCGGATGGCGAGGATGGCCCTGCTGCCGGTCCGCCGGCTCGGCGAGGAACGGTTCGCCGGGGCCGGCGCCCCCATCCTGCTGGCGGGCAACGCCCTGCACGCCGACCTGCCGCCCGACGGGGCCGGCAGCGCCCTCTACGGCTGGTTGCTGGCGATGCTGGGGCAGAGCTACGGCTTTCCGGTTCCGGTCGGCGGCGCCGGGATGCTGGCCCAGTCTCTCGCGACCCGGCTCACCGCCGGTGGCGGCACCCTGCGGCTGGCCAGCCCGGTCGAGACGATCGAGATCCGCGACGGCGCCGCGGTGGCCGTCCGGCTGGCCAGCGGCGAGCGGATCCGGGCCAGGCGCGCGGTGCTGGCCGACGTGACCGCTCCGGCGCTGTACCGCGACCTGGTGGGCACCCGGCATCTGCCGCCCGGCTTCGTCGCCGATCTGGACAACTTCCAGTGGGACAGCCCGACCCTCAAGATCGACTGGGCGGTGCGCTCCAAGGTGCCCTGGACGGCGGCCGGAGCCATGGGCGCCGGGACCGTCCATCTGGGGGTCGACCTGGACGGCCTGACGCGGTACGCGGCGGACCTGGCCACCCGTCAGATCCCCCGGCAACCCTTCCTGCTGTTCGGCCAGATGACCACCGCCGACCCGAGCCGCTCCCCCGAGGGCACCGAGTCGGCCTGGGCCTACACCCACCTGCCGCCCGGCGTCGCCTTCACCGACGAGGCCATCGCCGAGCACGTCGACCGGATCGAGGCCACTGTCGAGCGGCACGCGCCCGGCTTCGCCGACCTGGTGGTGGGCCGCTACATCCAGTCTCCGGTCCGGCTGGAGCAGGAGAATCCGTCCCTGGTGCACGGGGCGGTGAACGGCGGCACGGCGCAGCTGCACCAGCAGCTGGTGTTCCGGCCGGTGCCCGGCCTCGGCGGCGCGAGCACCCCGATCGACCGGTTGTTCCTGAGCGGCTCGTCGGCGCACCCCGGCGGTGGCGTGCACGGCGGGCCCGGCTCGAACGCCGCCCGCGCGGCCCTGGCCCGCAGCGGCCTGCTCGGCGGCGGCCGCCGCAAGGCGTCGGAGCTGCTGATGGGCCGGCTGTACCGCGGAGCCGGCGAGGAATCGGCCGTCGCCGTGCGCTAGACCGGCCCGGCACGGTCCCGGCCGGGCAGGCTGACGGTGTCTCCGCGGTCGACGAAGCGCACCAGGTCGGCCAGCCCCCGCTGTTCGACCTCGGCGCGGAAATCCGACAGCGGTGACCTGAACAGCCGGTAGTCGTCGAAGTGCACCGGGATCGCCAACCGCGGTTTGAGCAGCTCCAGCAGGTTCGCGCCCTGGATGGCGTCCATGGTGACCATCAGCCCACCGGGAAGCCGGGTGCCGCCCAGGTGCAGGACCGCGACGTCGAGCGTCGGGTACCGCACGGGTATCTCGCGCAGGTCCTCGACGAACAGGGTGTCGCCGGTCAGGTACATCCGCAGCTCGACCGGACGGGAGATCGACCCGAACTCGAGCAGGCTGCCCATCACCGGCGGCAGCAGCCGCCGCAGCGGCCCGGGCGCGTGCCGGCCGGGCATCGAGGTGACCCGCAGCCGAGTGCTGCCCTTGACCAGCTCGTGGCTGCCCCAGGTGCGCAGCCCGATGGCCCGGGCAAAACCTCGCAGCTGCAGCCGCTTGGAGGCGTGCGGGGTGGTGATGACCGGCAGCTGGCGATCCAGGCCACGCTGTGCCTGCCGGTCCCAGTGGTCGCCGTGCAGGTGTGACAACACGATCAGATCCAGCTCGGGCAGCTGCTCCGGAGCCAGCGCGGGCTCGGTCAGCCGCTTCGCGGTCAGGCCGTAGCCGAGGTACGCCCGCTGGCCCTGGTGCAGGAAGTTCGGGTCGGTGAGCACCGTCAGCTCGCCGTAGCGGATCAGGGTGGTGGCGGTGCCGATGAACATCAGCGAGCCGTCGGACGGGGGCTCACCGGCTGGGGACTGGGTCATCGTGGCCCGTTCTGTACTCCGGCCGCCGGGCTGGCAGCGGCCCCTGGGCAGCTGCGGGTCCAGCGCTCGTCCCACGCTACCGGCGCTGACATCGCGGAGTCCACCGACGGGAACCGCCGGCCGTGGAAAGGCCACCGGTGCTAGGGTCGGGTTTCGGCTGGACAGCCAGCCCAAGTCGTGGGAATGTCCCATGGACACCCAAGGAAACGCCGCGTGAACCAGCCCGAGCAGCAGCAGGAGCCGCCTGGCGTCCAGGCGGAGATGACCCCGCGCCCCGACTGCGGAGAGCAGAGCTACCGGGGCTCCGGCCGCCTCACCGGCAAGGCGGCCGTGATCACCGGCGGCGACAGCGGCATCGGTCGCGCGGTAGCCATCGCCTACGCCCGCGAAGGCGCCGACGTGCTCATCGCGTACCTCAGCGAGGACGCCGACGCCAAGGACACCGCGCGCCACGTCGAGGAAGCCGGCCGCAAAGCCGTTGTGATGAAGGGCGATCTCTCCCAGCCGCAGCATTGCCGCGACATCATCGCCAAGGCGATGACCGAGTTCGGCCGGATCGATGTGCTGGTCAGCAACGCGGCCTTCCAGATGAGTCACGACACCCTCGAGGAGATCCCGGACGACGAGTGGGATTACACCCTCGCCACCAACATCTCGGCGATGTTCCACCTGTGCAAGGCGGCCGTGCCGCACCTGAAGCCCGGCGCCAGCATCATCGGCAGCTCGTCGGTCAACTCCGATATGCCGTCGCCGACGCTGGCGCCCTATGCCGCCACCAAGGCTGCCATCGCCAACTTCTGCGCCAGCCTTGCCCAGCTGCTGGGCGAGAGGGGCATCCGGGTCAACAGCGTGGCGCCCGGCCCCGTCTGGACCCCATTGATCCCGGCCACCATGCCGGCGGACAAGGTCAGCCAGTTCGGCAGCCAGGTACCCCTGGGCCGGGCCGGGCAGCCCGCCGAGCTGGCCCCGGTCTACGTGCTGCTGGCCTCGGACGAGGGCAGCTACATCTCGGGGGCCCGGATCGCGGTCACCGGCGGGAATCCGATCCTGTGACGCAGGCTTCGGCCACATTGCTGTGTAGCTGCGGTTGGATTCGCCGATCAGGGCAGCCGAAAAGGTTGCGTGCGGTGGGTCGGAGCGCTTAGCGTCGGCACGGTCAGGCGTTCAGCGCCTGCTCCTGGCTGAACCGTCAGCTGCCCGCCCGCTAGCCACCTGGTCGTGGGGCCGAGGCAATCATCGCCTTTTGCGCACGTTCACTCCCGCGATGCCCGCTGAGCAACCGCCACACCACTTTCCGACGAGGGGATCACGCCCGTGAACATCGACAAGAACCAGATCATCCAGCTGCTGCGAGAGCAGGGCCACCCGCAGGCTGACCAGGCCGAGCGGGAGCTGCCCGACCAGGTCGACACCGAGCAGCACGGGAACCTGCTGGCGAAGTTCGGTATCAATCCGCAGGACCTGCTGGGCAAGCTCGGCGGCGGGGGCCTGGGAAACCTGCTCGGATAGCGATCGACCACGAGGAGGACCAGGAGATGCCTGACTTGTCTGACATGCCGTCCACCGATGGTGTCGCGGCCACCGAGGCGCCGGTGGTGGCCGGGGCCGATGAGACCTTCGACGACCTGGGCAGCGCGACCCCGCTGTCGGCAGACGGCGGTGCCACCCAGCCAGGCGGCGAGCACCCGGACAACGTCACCGACCCGCCCCAGGATGGGGGTGGCGGCTGATGTCGGCGGCCGAGGTACCCCAGAACTTCTGGCTGCTGGCCGACCCGTCCCAGGAGGTGCTGATGGACGGCCTGCCCGCGTTCAGCCAGCTGGCGCCGGTGCCGCTACAGCAGCTCGACAGCGATCCGATGTCGTCCGCGGAGCTGCCTCGGCAGGCAGCGGGCCCGGCCACTCAGATCATCAGCTAGACGATAGGGCTGACCCGCGGCGGCCTCAGCCCTTTCGGCCGCCCTGGCTGGCTATGCCGTCCATGATGTGGCGCTGCGCGACTGCGAACAGCACGATCAGCGGGACCGTGGCGATCAGGCTGGCAGCCATGATGATCTCCCAGTGCTGCTCGCCGCCGTTGCCGAAGGTGTCGATGACTGCCTTCAGGCCGCGAGGCAACGTGAACAGGTTGGGATCCTGCAGGTAGATCAAGGGCTTGAGCAGATCCGTCCAGCTGGCCTGGATCTCGAAGACCAGCACGACGATCAGGGCGGGCCGCGACAGCGGCAGCGCGATCCGCCAGAACAGGCCGAAGAAGCTGCAGCCGTCGACCCGGGCCGCTTCGAAATACTCCCTGGGCACGCCCAGGAAGAACTGGCGCAACAGGAAGATGTAGAACGCCGACCCGAACAGGTTCTGTCCCCACAGCGGCACCTGGGTGCCGGTCAGGCCCAGCCGATGCCAGATCAGGTACACCGGGATCATCGTCGCCGCACCCGGCAACATCATTGTCGAGAGCACCAGCCCGAAGAGCAGGTTGCGCAACGGGAACCGGAAGTAGGCGAAGCCGAAGGCCACCAGGGCGCTGCTCAAGGTGACCGTGACGGCGGCGGCCAGCGCCACCATCACGCTGTTGGCGATCCACTGCAGCACCGGGGCGTAGTTCCACACGTCGGCGTAGTTGGCCCACCGCCACGAGTGCGGCACCAGCGAGTTGTCGAAGACCTCGGTCCGGGGTTTCAGCGACGCGCTGATCAGCCAGACGAACGGGTACAGGAACAGCACGCTGGCCATCAGCAACACGGCGAGGTAGGGCAGGCGACGAACGCTCAGCCCACCATGCGGCACGGTGCGGCCGCGCGATGCCGGACGGCCCGGAGCATCGGCCGGCTCCGGCACTGCGCCGGCGGCGCGCAGGGGTCCGCTCGCGGTCATCTCAGCGCTCCCCCTCGTAATAGACCAAGCGCTTGCTCAGCCTGACCTGCACGGCGGTGATCAGGATGATGATGGCGAACAGCAGCCAGGCCAACGCCGAGGCGTAGCCCATATGCAGCAGGCCGAAGGCCTGCTGGAAGAGGTAGATCACGTAGAACAGCGCCGCATCGTTGGCGTACGTGCTGTTCTGCTGGCCACCGAAGAACATGGTGTATGCCTGGTCGAACATCTGGAGGGAGTGGATCGTCAGCACGATCATGGTGAAGAACAGCGCTCCGCTGATCATCGGCAGGGTGATCCGGCGGAATCTGGCAAAGCTGCCGGCGCCGTCGAGCTGAGCAGCCTCGTAGAGGTCCTTGGGCACCTGTTGCAGTGCGGCAAGGTAGATCACGACAGTGCCGCCCAATCCCCACAGCATGGTCAGGGCAAGCCCCGGTTTGATCCAGGCGCTGTCGGTCGTCCAGTTCGGGCCGTGCACCCCGATGAGTGCCAGGCTGCGGTTGATCAGGCCCTTCTGGCCGTTGAGCAGCAGCAGGAACAGCGCGGCCGCGGCCACCGTGGGTGTCATCACCGGCAGGTAGAAGACGGTGCGGAAGAAGCCGGCCGCCCGGCCGACCCGGTTGAGCACCATCGCCAGCGCGAGCGCCACCGCCATCGCCGCCGGCACGTACATCACCGCATAGACAAGGGTGTTGCGCAGCGCCAGAGCTACCTTCGGATTCTGCACCAGTTGCCGGTAGTTCTCACCGCCGACGTAACGCGGAGCGTTGATCTGGTCATAGTTGGTGAAGGACAGGTACAAACTGATCAGCATCGGCGCCGCGGTGAACACCACGAAGCCGATGATCCAGGGGGACAGGAAGCCGTAGGCCGCCCGGATCTCCCCCCGGTTGCGACGGGGGGTGCTGGGCGGGCGGTCCGGCCCGGGCGCCGTGCTCTCGGCCGGCCGGGTGGAGAACGTCCTGGTCACGGAGTCACCGCCATCACTTGACCGCGGAATATGCCTTGGCTGCCTCGGACTGGGCCTGCTTCAGGGCCTGCTCCGGACCCTGCCGACCGGCCAGCACCCGGTTCACGGCGTCGGTCCACGCCACCTTGATCTCGCTGCCGGCCTTGGAGGGACTGATCGCGAAGGCGGACTCGGTGGAAGCGTAGTAATTGCCGATCGCCTGATCGAAGCCTGCTCTGCCGCTCGGCTTGACGTACTTGTCGTGGACCTGGTGGTCGGCCTCGGTGTTGGCCGTCCACAGCCCCGTGAAGATGGACTTGTTCTTCTCGACGGTCTTGGCACGCGCCGCGCCGGCCTGCAGCCAGGTCTCGGTCGCCGTCATCGTCTTCATCCACTCGGCGGCGGCCTTGGTGTTCTTGGCGCCCTTGGGAATGGCCCAGGCGCTGCCGTCACAGAAGCTGGTCGGGTTGCCCTGGCGATCGGTGAACTGCACCGACTGCAGATCCAGGTTCGGTGATGCCTGAACCAGCACGTTGACGTACCAGCCCTCCCACGGGAAGGCCACTGCCTGGTTCTTCACGAACTCGTTGCCGGCTCCGAAGATGTCCCAGGTGTCACGGAACGCCTTGAACTTCGACCAGCCGCCCTGCTCCTGAATCAGGCTGTAGGCGAAGGTCAGCGCCTCGATGATCTTGGGATCGTCGAGGTTCGGCGAGCCGTCGGAGTTCACCAGGTCGGCGCCATTGCCCTTGGCCCAGAGCGGCAGGAACTCCGGCAGCTTGGGATCGAACCCGATGCGGCTGATTTTCGAGCCCGACGCCCGGTAGAGCTTCGCCGCATTGGCGTGCAGCTTGTTCCAGTCCGTGGTCGACAGGTCCTGCGGGCTCATTCCTGCCTCGCGTAGCGCCTTGCCGTTGATCAGGATGTTCCGGGTGTTGTAGAACTCCGGTATCCCGTAGACCTTGCCGTCCACCGTGACCTGCATCAGCGCCGGCTTGCGGTACTGCGCGGTGTCGATGTCGACGTCTGAGATCAGGTCGTCCAGCGGCTGCAGCGCGCCCTTGGCCGCGTAGGTGCCGATCAGGCCGCGGTCGAGGTACACCAGATCAGACGGGTTGCCGCTGGCGACCGACGACAGGAACTGCTGCGGATCGAAGTCGCCCTCGTTGATGCGGACAGCGACCTGCGGATAGGCCTTCTTGAAGGCGTCGATTCTCGCCTGTCCTACATCGTCGGGCTTGCCGAACCCTTGCGTGGTCACCGAGCTGGCGCCCCCGCTGCTGGTGCTGCTCTTGCCGGCCCCGCTCTTGACGCCACCACACCCGGCGAGCGTGAGAGCGGCCACGCCGCTGGCTCCGATGAGAAACGATCGACGGTCTACGGTCATCACTCACACTCCCTGAACACACCGCAGATGGCTGCGGACAGGTCGGCTCCTGGCTGAACCGGCTTGAAAGTAGCGCATAAACTTCGAGTGGCAAACCATTGCCCCCGGCTGATATCCCTTGCAGACACTGCAGGTTGGCGAAGCGGGGCCGCCGCCGCTCCTCCTCGACGCTTGGCCAGGCGCATCGCTATACATCGTGACAGGGCATCAGCCTGCCCGGCCGCGACAGTGGCCTAGGCATAGCGTCTACCGGAGACGGCCGCCGTCATCGAAATCTTTCCAGGACGGCAATCCGCTCCGTCCCGGGCGGCGAATCACTGACACGTCCCACCCATCGCCAGGCAACTCTGCCTGGCTGGCGCCCGGAGGAAGATCGTATGAAGAAGTCCCTGCTCCTGATAGCTCCTGCGGTGGCGCTCGGCGCCGCGGCGCTGGCCCTGCCGGGGGCTGCCTCAGCCGCCGGCAGCACGCACTACCAGGCGGAGCTGAACCCGCTGAACAAGTCCTCAGCGTCCGGCACTGTGATGATCTCGCTGAACGGCTCCCAGGCGACCGTCACCGAGAGCGTCTCGGGCCTGGCGGACAAGTTCGGCGGCAACCCCTATCCGCACGTGCAGCACATCCACATCGGCGCCAGGGGCGAATGCCCGACCACCGCCGCCGACAAGAACGACGACGGCGTCATCAGCACCACCGAGGGCGCTCCGAGCTACGGCGCCATCGGCGCGACGCTGTCCACCTCCGGCGATAGCAGCCCGGCAGCCGGGACCACCCTCACCGTCGCCCCGTCAGGCGCCTCGTTCACGTACTCCCGCACCATCACCCTGGACGCCAAGACCCGGGCCGCGCTCGCTGACGGCACCGCCGTGATTGTGGTGCACGGCCTGGACCCGGCCACCCTGAGCAAGCAGGCGCAGGGCGAGAAGAGCGACCTGGTCCCGTCGCTGCCGCTGGCCGCCACCTCGCCGGCGCTGTGCGGAACGCTGGTGGCCTCGCAGATGTCGTCGATGCCGGGTGGCTCCGCTGACACTGGCGGTGGCGGCACCTCCGGTGTCGAGGACCAGGCTGTGCTCGGTTTGGGAGGGGCGCTACTCGCGGCCGGTCTCGGCGCCGGGGCGCTGGCGATGCGTCGCCGGACCGCGTCCGAGAGCTGATCGAGCACAGCGACGCCGGTATCTGATGTCTGGTATCGCAGCCCACGCTCGTCGCGGCAGGTTGACCGCTGCCGCGGCGAGCGTGCTGGTGCTCGCCGGCATCCTGCTCCTGGTGGCAGGCGTGCGCGCCCAGCGCCGGCCGCCGCAACCTCCCGCCTCGGCAGCTATTGCCTACACCCCGGTCAGCTCGTCCCCGCCCGGCTCCGCCCTCCCCGGCTCCTCCCAGCGGGTCGCCCAGGCATCCCCCCGGCCGAGTACCGATATGCCGTCAACCGCCACGCCCGTCACCGGACCGGTGCTGAGCAGGTCGGTGCCGATCCGGCTGGAGATCCCCGAGCTGCGGATCCGCTCGCGGCTGCTGCAACTGGGGCTCAATGCCGACCAGACGGTGCAGGTCCCGCCGCTGGCCAAGGACTCCGAGGCTGGTTGGTACAAGTACTCGCCCACCCCGGGCCAGCTGGGCCCCTCGGTGATCCTCGGGCATGTCGATTCTGCCGAGTACGGCCCGGGCGTCTTCTTCCAGCTCGGCGCGCTGCGGCCGGGAAACACCGTCAGCGTCACCCGCTCCGATCAGACCACGGCGGTGTTCCGGGTCGACCGGGTGGTGTCCTATCCCAAGGACCGGTTTCCGACCCTCGAGGTGTACGGCAACACCGACAGCGCTCAGCTGCGGTTGATCACCTGCGGCGGGGACTTCGATCCCAGCTCGCACAACTACCAGAGCAACATCGTCGCCTTCGCCACCCTGGTATCCAGCCATCCGGCCTAGCCGGGCAGCACCCGGAGAGAATCGAGCACACCCTGATGAAGACACGGAAACTGCTCGTCGGCCTGACCGGCCTCGCGCTGATGCTGACCGGATGCGCCTCCGGCGCAGACTCCGGCACGCCAGCCGCCGGCGCCGCGGCCACGTCCATGGCGCCGGGACAGTCGATGGCCGGCATGTCGATGGTTCCCGGGCAGAGCATGGCGGGCAGGTCCGTCGCGCCCGCTGACACCACACCGTCCAAGGCCGCCTTGATGATCTGCTCCGACGAGATTCGAGAGAAGGTCCGGACGGTGCTGAAGCTGACCGCGCCGGCGCCGGTGCGCTCGAGTTGGCGGGACCAGCTCTACACCTGCACCTATGCCCTTCCGATGGGCGCCATGGTGCTCTCGGTCCAGCAGGCCGTGAGCAAGCCAGCCGCCGGTGAGTACTTCCGGAGCCTGCGCACCCGGTCGGGCAGCACCGAACCCTTGTTGGGACTGGGTGAACAGGCTTACGCAGCCAAGACCGGGACCGCGGTCGTGCTGAAGGACACCATGGTCCTGCGGGTTGACACCACCGGCCTGCCGGCCGTCTTCGGCAGTCAGCAGCAACGGCGCACCGACCTCGCCTACGAGATCGCCTCCGCAGTCCTCGGCTGCTGGACCGGCGACGATCACGAGTAGGCCTGGCAGCTGCCTGCCTACCCCGCGGGGTCAGGGCTTGCAGGAAGCCAGCTCCGCCGGCGGGGTCGCCGACGTGTCGCCGAAGAAGTAACCAGCACATGCGAGCAGGAACGCGGGGTTCTCCTCAGGAATGTAGTGGCCGCTGTCGGCCGCAATGACCTCCCGGACGTCGCTGGCCACCCCTCGGAACGACGCAGCCATGGCCGATCCGAAGACGTACTGGGAGCCCATCGCCAGCACTGGCAAGCTGACCTTGGGCGAGGCGTTCGCCTGGTTGTACTGGGCGTTCTGGGGGAACGCCCGGTAGTACTCGTAGCCGGCGCTGCGGCGGGCCGGAGTGCGGTAAGCCTGGAAGTACACCTTCTGGTCAATCGCCTCCGGATGCCGGGTGCCGTTGAACAGCATGCCGAAGTAGGTCGAGACGTCATCGTTGTCGACGATGTTCTCCGGGATCGGCTTCGGCGCGGAGTTCAGGCCGAAGTGGAAGCTCACGCCGTAGAAGCTCTCCAGGCCGAAGCCGTTGAGCGGCGCCTCGATCACCGCCATCCGGCTCACGTCGTTCGGGAATTGCTTGGCATAGGGGTAGGCCGCCAGCGCGCCGATATCGTGTGCCATGATCTCGACCCGGTGATAACCCAGCGCCAGCACGGCCTCGTGCAGCCGGCGTGCGGTGTGCGCCGCGTCGAACCCGCCCTTCGGAATGCTGGATGAGCCCAGGCCGGGCAGGTCGAGGGCGATCACGGTGTGAGTCTTTGCCAGCTCCGGCATGACCTTGTGCCAAGCCCAGGAAGTCTCCGACCAGCCATGCAGCAGCACCAGCGCCGGACCCGTGCCGCCCTTGATGTAATGGAGGCTGGCGCCCTCGACCGGAACCATCCCCTCACTGAAGGTGTGCTTATAGCCAGCCAGGTCGAACGGCGTTTGACCCTTGATCACCTTGCCATTCGACGCTATGGCGAGCGCGGCCTGGCTCTGGGCCGGGATGCGTGACGCGCCGTGCGCGCCCGCAGCCGTGCCGACAAACAACGCCGAGGCAGCTACCAGGGCGCCGACGGCGACACGACCCCGGCGGCCGGCGGGCGGCTTGCCCGCCGCCCCGGCAGCCACGGACGACGAACCTGCGAGGAACGGCATGTCACTCTCCTTATCGGGGAACGGGGCCGATGAAGCGGACAGCACCTGCGAGGCCCCACCAGCGCCGGGCCCTTCCGGGCCCAGGTACGGCACTGCAACCGGAAGATCAGAACACTTCGCACCTAGAGTGGTCAACCGGCCACAGCTGGCTAAGCTCGCATCAGCCCCATTAAGGGCAGCCTGGCGGCGAGTACGAGCGAGGATGCCCGACACCGCGCGCGTGCCATGATCCTTGGATGCCAGCCGAACCTGAGACGCCACTCCTGCTGACCAGAGAGCCTGGTTGTCCCAAGCACATGGTCTTCGGGCCGTGCGGCGGGGTGCGCCCGGACCTGTCCTGTGAGATGGCCGCGCACCGGTGCCCGTTCACCGAGCGGCCGGCGGCGCCGCAGTGGGCCGGTCCCGCGCCGCACCGGCCGGCGCCCAGCGCCCTGCTCGAGGCGCTCCGGTCACATCCGGTGGTGGTCACCGACCTGACCCTGCCGGCCTACGACGCCGAGGCGGTGGCCCGGATCACCGCGGTCCTGGCAGGCTCGTGCGACGCGCTGCTGGTGGGCGAGCACCAGAACCGCCCGGACTTCCCGCCGACCCTGATGGCGGCGCTGATCCGGCAGGCCGGCGGCGTCGGGTGGCTGACCCTGACCTGCCGCGACCGCAATCGCTTGGTTCTGGAACAGGATCTGATCGGGCTGCGGGTGGCCGGCGCCGACGGGGTGCTGTGCGTGACCGGCGACGGCCGGGCCGAGGGCGTCCGGCCCGGGGTCACCCAGGTGTTCGATCTGGACGGCACCCGGCTTGCCGGGCTGGCCGCCTCGTTGGGAGTCGCGGTGGCGGTGCCCGAGGCGCCCGCTGCCCCGCCGCGCTCGATGCGGCCTGCGCGGCTGCTGCAGAAGCAGCGCGCTGGCGCCCAGCTGGCCTTCCTCAATCACGCCGGCAGCGTGGCCGAGCTGGCTGACTTCGTCCGCGCCTGCCGGGATGCCGGGGTGACCATTCCCTTGATCGCCGGGGTCGCCGTGTACACCGATCCCCGCTCGGCCCAGATCCTGCACCGCTTTCCCGGCCTGCAGCTCGATCCTGAACCGGTGGCTCGGGTGCTCGCCGCCGCCGATCCGGTCGCGGCCGGAATCGAGGCCGCGGTCACCGAGGCTCACCAGCTGCTGGCGCTCGACGGCATCGCCGGGGTGAACCTCTCCGGGCTTGCCTCCGGCCAGGGCGAGTTCCACGCCGCCGACGTGAAAGCCGAGATCGGAGGTCGGATACGGTCGCAGCTATGACCGACGCCGAGGCGATGGCCGACGAATTCGACACCATGGCGGCCTGGACCGCCGACGCGGTCGCCGAATTGGGCCAGGGCCACGCCATACCCGCGGCCTGCCGGGGCAGCGGCAGCCCGGCCGCTCTGGAATGGCTGGCCGCCAGGCTGCGGCTGCGTCCCGGGATGCGGCTGCTCGACTGCGGGGCCGGTGTCGGGGGCCCGGCCGAGCTGGCGGCGCGGCGGTTCGGGGTGGCGCCGGTGCTCGCCGAGCCGATGATCCATGCCTGCCGGGCCTCGACCCGGCTGTTCGGCCGCCCGGTGGTGGCCGCCGGTGGCGAGCAGTTGCCTTTTGCCAGCGGGGTGTTCGACGCTGTCTGGAGCCTGGGGGTGCTGTGCACCGTAGCGGACCAGGCGTCGCTGCTGGCGGAGGTGCGGCGGGTGGCCAGGCCGGCGGCCCTGGTCGGCCTGCTGGTCTTCCTGCGCACGGCGCCACGGCTGCCCGAACAGCCGGAGGGCAATCACTTCCTCAGCGCCGACGAGCTGGACTGCCTGCTGGCGGCGCGCGGCCTGGCGGTCATCGAGCGCGCTGAGCTCGCCGACTTCCCAGCGCCGGAACCGGACTGGCAAGCAGCTGCCGATCGGGTCGAGGCGGTGATCGAGCGACGGCACGGCAGCGATCCGCGCTGGCTGACCGCCCGGCGCCAGGAGCAGATCATCGGACGGCTGATATCCGACGGCCTGGTCGCCGGCCGGCTGCTCGTCCTCGACGCCGGCTGACCGGCGGCCAGCAGACGGCCTAGCTCATGCCGTCCAGCGCCGACCGGAACGAGGCGACGGTGGCGCCCAGGTCGAGCGCCGACGCGCCGGCCAGCACGTTGCGCATCAGCATCGAGGCCACCACCACACCGTCGGCGCGCTGGCTCACCTCGACCGCCTGGTGTGGCGAGGAGATGCCGAAACCGACCAGCACCGGCAGGGTGGTGTGGCTGCGGATGGCATCGACGGTGCGCTGCACGGTCTCCGACACGGTGTCGCGCACCCCGGTCACGCCCATGTTGCTGACCGCATAG
>Ga0326721_10000358_pt1 | contig 14403 bp, 11 predicted proteins | sample SGPome_FD_203951 | JGI IMG/M metagenome (GOLD analysis project Ga0326721, IMG submission 203951) | Soil microbial communities from Southern Great Plains, Lamont, Oklahoma, United States - SGP_1_2016 | ecosystem: Engineered > Artificial ecosystem > Soil microcosm > Unclassified | place: USA...
ACCCCGGGCCCCGCGACCCGGGCCCCGACGCCGACAGGAGCCGCCCGTGACCGGGACCGTGCCCGACGCACCCGTGCGCGTGCGCATCGACCTCGCCTACGACGGCGCGCCCTTCTCCGGATGGGCCCGCCAGCCCGTCCTGCCCACGGTCCAGGGGGCCCTCGAGGACGCCCTGGCGGTGCTCGTGCGCCGCGAGGTCCGGGTGGTCGTGGCCGGGCGCACGGACACCGGGGTGCACGCGCGCGGGCAGGTCGTCCACCTCGACCTGACGGCGGGGGAGTGGACCGCCCTCGCGCGCGGCCGCGCCGAGGATCCGGCCACGGCGCTCGGGCGGCGCCTGAGCGGCGCCCTCGCGCACGTGCTGGGCCGGGCCCGCCGCGAGCAGGGGCTGCCCGAGTGCCCGGGCGCGATCGTCGTGCGGCGCGCCGCCGCCGCACCCGCCGGCTTCGACGCCCGCTTCTCCGCCGTGGCCCGGCGCTACAGCTACCGGATCGACGACGGCGCCGCCGGCCGGGATCCGCTCACCCGCCACCTCACGTGGTGGACGAAGGACGTCCTCGACGCCGACGTCATGGCGGCGGCCGCCCAGGAGCTCGTGGGCCTGCACGACTTCCTGTCCTTCTGCCGCCCCCGGGAGGGCGCCACGACCGTGCGGGAGGTCCTGGACGTGACGGTCGAGCGCGACGCCGGCGGGCTCGTGGTGCTGGGCATCGAGGCGGACGCCTTCTGCCACCACATGGTCCGCTCGATCGTCGGCGCCGCCGCCCGGGTCGGGGCCGGCCGGGAGGAGCCCGGCTGGCTCGGCCGGCGGCTGGCGGACCGGGTGCGCGACGCCGGGGTGCTCATGGCCCCCGCCCACGCGCTGGTCCTCGAGGAGGTCCGCTATCCCGGGGACGCCGCCCTGCGGGAGCGGGCCGAGCTGACCCGGGCCCGCCGGGACCCGCTGCACCCGGGGCCGGCCGGCCCCCAGAATTGACGGCCGCAGGTCGCGGGTGTATGCCCGAGTGGTGTTTGGGCGGTGCATCCGGTAACGTGGAGTGCTGTTGTGCGTGTCCCGCCTCGGTTCACGTGTACCCGGCTCCGCCGTCCAGTTGCAGGACGCATGGCGGTCCGGTGCACCGGGGTCTCGGGCACCGGATGCAGCTCGGTCCTCACCCGAGCCCCGGACGGCACACCGAGTAACGGCGTGATCCCAACTAGCGCCACCGAGAGAACCCGAACGAAGGCAAACTAACGTGCGTACGTACACCCCGAAGCCCGGTGACATTCAGCGCCAGTGGCACGTCATCGATGCCACCGACGTCGTCCTGGGTCGTCTTGCCAGCCAGACCGCAACGCTGCTGCGCGGAAAGCACAAGCCGACCTTTGCTCCCCACGTGGACGCCGGTGATTTCGTCATCATCGTCAATGCCGAGAAGGTCGCCCTGACCGGCTCCAAGCTCGAGAAGAAGCGGGCCTACCGCCACTCCGGCTACCCGGGCGGTCTGACCTCGACCTCCTACGCCGAGCTGCTCGAGAAGAACCCGGTCCGCGCCGTGGAGAAGGCCATCCGCGGGATGCTGCCGAAGAACAAGCTGGCCTCCCAGCAGATGTCCAAGCTGAAGGTCTACGCCGGCCCCGAGCACCCGCACGGTGCCCAGCAGCCGCAGGCCTTCGAGTTCACCCAGGTCGCCCAGTAATTCCGGGCCTACGAGACAAGAACTGAATTAGGAGAATCGTGGCTCAGAACACTGACGAGCAGTACACCGCCGAGGGCGAGGAGCAGCTGACCAGCTACACCTCCGAGTCCGCCCCCGCGACCGAGGCCCCCGCCGCCGCCGAGCGCCCGGCCCTGACCGTCTCCGGCCAGGCCGTGGGCCGCCGCAAGGAGGCCGTCGCCCGCGTGCGCGTCGTCCCCGGCACCGGCCAGTGGATCGTCAACGGCCGGTCCCTGGACAACTACTTCCCCAACAAGCTGCACCAGCAGGAGGTCAACGAGCCCTTCCGGCTGCTGGAGCTCGAGGGCGCCTACGACGTCATCGCCCGCATCCACGGCGGTGGCCCCTCCGGCCAGGCCGGCGCCCTGCGCCTCGGCGTGGCCCGTGCCCTGAACGAGATCGACGTGGAGAACAACCGCCCGTCGCTCAAGAAGGCCGGCTTCCTCACCCGTGACGCCCGCGTCACCGAGCGCAAGAAGGCCGGTCTCAAGAAGGCCCGCAAGGCCCCGCAGTACTCCAAGCGCTGATCGGCGGGCCTGCCCGGGCACCGCGTCTCGGCGCCGTGCCCGGGCCGCCCCTGCAGCAGTCGGACCCCGTCCGCGCCCCGGCGCGGGCGGGGTTCCGTCGTTCCGGGGCCGCCCGGACCGCCAGGGGTGATCGCCGGCCCCAGAAGAGTTAGCATTAGCACACGCCTGGCCGCGGGGAGACGGCCGCCGGCGGCGCACGCCTGCGGGTCGCGCCGGACAGAACATAGGATGGGGAACGATGTCTAGATTATTCGGAACGGACGGCGTGCGCGGGCTCGCGAACGACCTCCTCACAGCCAACATGACCCTGGAGCTGGCCCAGGCGGCCGCCGTCGTCCTCGGCCACGGCCGGGCGCCCGGGGGCCGCCGGCCCACCGCGGTCGTCGCGCAGGACGGCCGCGCCAGCGGGGAGTTCCTCAGCGCCGCGGTCACGGCAGGGCTGGCGGGCTCCGGAGTCGACGTCCGCGACGCCGGCGTGCTGCCGACCCCGGCCCTGGCCTACCTCGTGGCCGATCTCGACGCCGACTTCGGCGTGATGATCTCCGCCTCCCACAACCCGGCCCCGGACAACGGGATCAAGTTCCTGGCCCGCGGCGGCAAGAAGCTGCCGGACCGGGTCGAGGACGAGATCCAGGCCGTCTACGAGGCGCGCCGCTTCCAGCACCCCACGGGCGCCGGCGTCGGACGCGTCAGCCGCTTCAGCGACGCCGAGGACCGCTACGTCCTGCACCTGGTCGGGGCGATCCCGCACCGCCTCGAGGGCCTGACGGTCGTCCTGGACTGCGCCAACGGCGCCGCGAGCGCCGTGTCGCCGGACGCCTTCCGCGCGGCGGGCGCCACCGTGCACGTCATCGGCGCGGAGCCCGACGGGCTGAACATCAACGACGGCTGCGGCTCGACCCACCTGGACCCCCTGCGCCGCGCCGTCGCGGAGCTCGGGGCGGACCTCGGGATCGCCCACGACGGCGACGCCGACCGCTGCCTCGCGGTGGACCACACCGGCCGGGAGGTCGACGGCGACCAGATCATGGCGATCCTCGCCCTCGCCCTGCAGGAGTCGGGCCGGTTGGTGGACGGCACCCTGGTGGCCACCGTCATGAGCAACCTGGGGCTGAAGATCGCGCTGCGGGAGGCCGGGATCGAGCTGCGGGAGACCGCCGTGGGAGACCGCTACGTCCTCGAGACCATGACCGAGCACGGCTACAACCTGGGCGGGGAGCAGTCCGGGCACGTCATCATGTCCGACTACGCCACGACCGGCGACGGCCTGCTCACCGGGCTCATGCTCGCGTCCCGCGTCGCGCAGACCGGGACGCCGCTGGCCGAGCTCGCCACCGTGATGACCCGCCTGCCGCAGGTCCTGCTCAACGTCCGGGGCGTGGACCGCGCGGCCGTGGCGTCCAACGGGGCCGTGCTCGCCGCCGTGAGCGCGGTCGAGCAGCGCCTCGGCGAGACCGGCCGGGTGTTGCTGCGCCCCTCCGGCACCGAGCCCGTGGTCCGCGTGATGGTCGAGGCCGCCACGCAGGAGACCGCCCAGGAGGAGGCCGAGTACCTGGCCTCCGTCGTGGAGCAGGAGCTCTCCCTCACCGTGTGACGCCGAAGGCCCGACCAGGGTCCGGCGACGACGCAGGCCCGCACCGCCACGGTGCGGGCCTGCGTCGTCCCCGGTCCCGTCCTCGCGCCGGCGGCGCCGGGTCAGCGGACGGGCGCGTAGTCCGGGGCCGCGGGCAGGCCCGAGAACTCCTCGAGGGTGGCGGCGCCCGAGCGCACCAGCTCCCGGGCCCGCTGCGCGCCGAGGTAGCGCAGGTGCCAGGGCTCGTACCAGTACCCGGTGACCGCCTGCGCGCCCCGGGGGTAGCGGACCACGAAGCCGTGCTCGGCGGCGTGGTCGGCGACCCACGCCGCCGCCGCGGTGTCCGCGAAGCACACCTGCAGGTCGCAGCCCGAGCCCTCGCCGACGTCCACCGCCAGGCCGGTCTGGTGCTCCGAGTGGCCGGGCCGGGCGGAGGCGGTGTCCGCCGCCGCCTGCCCCTGCTGGGCGACCCACCCGGCGTAGGTGGCCGCCTGCTCGTCGTAGGAGCGGTAGCCGGAGACGAGCACGATCCGCACGCCGTCCGCCCGCGCCGCAGCGAGCAGCTCCCGGGCGGCCCGCGCGGCCTCCGGGCGCAGCCGCCGGCCCTCGACCTGCTCGAGGTCCCGCGGGGCCCAGCCGCGCGGCTCCAGGGGGCGGCGCTTGTTGACGACCACCGCGAGGGAGGCGGGGTCGCCGAGGTCCGCCGTGGCGCTCGGGGGCGGCGAGGGGACCGGTGCGGGGGGCGGCGGGGCCGTGGACCGGCCCGGTGACGGGGACCCCGCCGGGGCCGGGGCGGAGGTCGCAGCGGCCGGCGAGGTCGCCGGGGAGGACCCCGGGGGAGCGGGGGACGAGCCGGTGCCGGGACGAGGACCGCACCCGGTGAGCAGTGCGACGGCGAGCAGGACCGCCCCGGCCCGGTGCGCGAGCATCAGTTCTTGCGCAGCAGCACGCGGCGGATCGAGTGGTCCGAGTCCTTGGAGAGGATCAGGCGGGCCCGCCCGCGCGTGGGCAGGACGTTCTCCACGAGGTTGGGCTCGTTGATCCGGCGCCAGATGCCCAGTGCCGTGGCCTCGGCCTCGGTGTCGGAGAGGTCGGCGTAGCGGTGGAAGTAGGAGCCCGGGTCGGAGAACGCCGAGTAGCGCAGCGCCTGGAAGCGCTCCACGTACCAGCGCTCGATGTCGGCGGTGCGCGCGTCCACGTAGATCGAGAAGTCGAAGAAGTCGCTCAGCGCGAGGGCCGCCCGGTCCCCGGGACCCACCTTGGCCGGCGCGAGCACGTTGAGCCCCTCCACGATGACGACGTCGGGGCGGCTGACGACGATCTCCTCGCCGGGGACGATGTCGTAGGTGTGGTGGGAGTAGCGGGGGGCGCGGACCTCCGGCACCCCCGACTTGATCTTCGCGACGAAGCGCAGCAGCGCCCGGCGGTCGTAGGACTCGGGGAAGCCCTTGCGGTCCATCAGCCCCCGGCGCCGCAGCTCGGCGTTGGGGTAGAGGAACCCGTCGGTGGTCACGAGCTGGACGTCCGGGGTCGACGGCCAGCGGGAGAGCAGCTCGCGCAGCAGGCGGGCCGTGGTGGACTTGCCCGCGGCCACCGACCCGGCGATGCCGATGACGAACGGCGTCCGGGCGTGCTCCTCGCCCAGGAAGGCGTTGGTGGACGCGTTGAGCCCGTTCGCCGAGGAGTCGTAGAGGGTGAGGAGCCGGGACAGCGGCAGGTACACCTCGCGGACCTCCGCGACGTCGAGCCGGTCGCCGAGGCCGCGCAGGTTCTCGATCTCCCGAGAGGTGAGGGGCACGTCGATCTCGTGGGAGAGCCTCGACCAGGTCTGCCGGTCGAGCTCCACGAACGGCGAGGTGCGCTCGCTCAGCGTTGAGGCGGTCATCGGACCCAGTCTAGACGCCTCGAAGCCGGGAGTCCGCGACAGAAGCTACGCCCCGGTGTAGATTTGTGCGCACCCCGGCAGGGTAAGTCATGCGGCTCACACGACGGAGCGCTCGTCCGCGCCGCCGGTGGCCGCCACCTCGTTCGAGAGTCAGGACGGCACCATGGCCACCACCGCCACGACAGAGACCGCGGCCCCATCCCGGCAGGCCGCCACCCGGGCGCACGTTCAGCGCTTCGGGACGTTCCTCTCCGGGATGATCATGCCCAACATCGGGGCGTTCATCGCCTGGGGGCTGATCACGGCCTTCTTCATCGAGGCCGGCTTCACCCCCTACGGCCCGCTGGGCGGGTGGGGCACGGACGCCGAGGGCAATCCGCACACCGGTCTGGTGGGCCCGATGATCACCTACCTGCTGCCGCTGCTGATCGCCTACACCGGCGGGCGGATGGTCTACGACGTGCGCGGCGGGGTGGTCGGGGCGATCGCGACCATGGGCGTGATCGTGGGCACCGACATCCCGATGTTCATCGGGGCGATGATCATGGGCCCGCTCACGGCGTGGTTGATGAAGAAGATCGACAGCATCTGGGACGGGAAGATCAAGCCCGGCTTCGAGATGCTGGTCAACAACTTCTCCGCCGGCATCTTCGCCGCGCTGATGGCCATCGTGGGGTTCTTCGTCGTGGGCCCGGCGGTGCTGGCCTTCTCCAACGCCGCCGCCGGGGTGGTGGACTTCCTGGTCTCCCGGGGGCTGCTGCCGCTGACCTCGATCCTGATCGAACCGGCCAAGGTCCTGTTCCTCAACAACGCGATCAACCACGGCATCCTCACCCCGCTGGGCACCGCCCAGGCGCTGGAGCAGGGCAAGTCCATCCTGTTCCTGCTCGAGGCCAACCCCGGCCCCGGCCTGGGCATCCTGCTCGCCTACACGGTCTTCGGCCGGGGTGCGGCCCGCGCCTCGGCCCCGGGGGCGGCGCTGATCCACTTCGTGGGCGGCATCCACGAGATCTACTTCCCCTACGTGCTGATGAAGCCGGCGCTGATCCTGGCGGCCATCGCCGGCGGGGCGTCCGGGATCTTCACCCTGACGCTGTTCAACGCCGGGCTGCGCGCCCCGGCCGCGCCGGGCTCGATCCTGGCGGTCTTCGCCCAGACCCCTCCGGGCAGCTACCTGGGGGTGGCCCTGGCGGTGCTGGTGGCCACGGTGGTGTCCTTCCTGGTGGCCGCGGTCATCCTCAAGGCCTCCAAGGACAAGGGCGAGGGCGACCTCGCGGCGGCCACCGCGAGCATGGAGTCGATGAAGGGCAAGAAGAGCTCCGTGACCTCCGCCCTGGTCGGCACCAGCGGCGGCGCCGACGCCGGGGAGGCCGGCGCCGGGGAGGCCGGCGCCGACGGGCTGGCCGCCGGCGGGCCGGTGCAGAAGATCGTCTTCGCCTGCGACGCCGGCATGGGCTCCTCCGCCATGGGGGCCTCGGTGCTGCGCAACAAGGTCAAGGCGGCCGGGTTCGGCGACGTGAAGGTCACCAACGCGGCCATCATGAACCTCACCGACGACTTCGACATCGTCGTCACCCACCAGGACCTCGCCCCGCGCGCCCGCCCCCGGGTGCCCAGCGCCTCCCTCGTGACGGTCGACAACTTCATGGGCAGCCCCCGCTACGACGAGATCGTCGAGGCCGTCCGCCGGCGCAACGGGGCCACCGTGCCGGCGGCGGCGGGGACCGCGGCGACGGCGGCGGACGCAGGGGCCGCGACGGGCGGGCCCGCGGCCGGCGGCGACGGGGCCCACCGCCCGGCGGAGGCCGACGGCTCGTCGGGACCCGCCGAGGCCGCGGTCCTCACGCGCGAGCGGATCCTGATGGACGGCGGCGCGCAGAACGCGCAGCAGGCCATCGACGAGGCGGGCGGCCTGCTCGTGGCCGCCGGGGCCGTGACGGACGACTACGTGCGCTCGATGCACGAGCGGGAGCAGTCGGTGTCCACGTTCATGGGCAACGGGCTGGCCATCCCGCACGGCACCAACGCCGCGAAGGACGCCATCCGGCGCTCGGCCCTGTGCGTGGTCCGCTACCCGGAGGGCCTGGACTGGAACGGCAAGCCGGTCACCTGGGTCGTGGGCATCGCCGGCAAGGACAACGAGCACCTGGGTATCCTGTCCCGGATCGCCAAGATCTTCGGCAACAAGGAGCAGGTCCGCCGCCTCAACGAGGCGCGGACGGCCGACGAGGTCCTGGACCTGCTGGGGAAGGTGAACGACTGATGAAGTGCGTGCATTTCGGGGCCGGGAACATCGGCCGGGGGTTCGTGGGGCTGCTGATGCACCGCTCCGGCTACGAGGTGGTCTTCGCCGACGTGGCCGTCCCCCTGATCGAGGCGCTGCAGACCACCCCCAGCTACACGGTGCACGAGGTCGGCGCCGGCTCCCGGGACACCACCGTGGACGGGTACCGGGCGGTCAACTCCGCCGCGGAGCCCGAGGCGGTCGTCGCGGAGATCGCCACGGCGGACGTGGTGACCACCGCCGTGGGCCCGAACGTCCTGAAGTTCCTCGCCCCCCTGATCGCCCGCGGCCTCGCGGCCCGCGCGGCGGACGCGGCGCCCGTGGCGGTCATGGCGTGCGAGAACGCCATCTCGGCCACGGACCTGCTCGCCGAGGCGGTGCGGGAGCACTACGAGGGCGAGGACCTCGACCGGCGGGCGGTCTTCGCCAACACCGCGGTCGACCGGATCGTGCCGCAGCAGGAGGGCGCCGGTCTCGACGTCGTCGTGGAGCAGTTCCACGAGTGGGTCATCGACCGGAGCCCCTTCGGCGGGCAGGAGCCGCCCATCGAGGGCGCCACCTACGTGGACGACCTGATCCCGTACATCGAGCGGAAGCTGTTCACGGTCAACACGGGCCACGCGGCGGCCGCCTACTTCGGCCACCAGGCGGGCAAGCACCGCATCGCCGAGGCCGTCGCCGACCCGTCGATCCGCAGCCGGGTCGCGGCGGCGCTCGGGGAGACCCAGGCGCTGCTGGTGGCCAAGCACGGCTTCGACCCGCAGGAGCACGCCGGCTACGTCCAGAAGATCCTCGGACGCTTCGCCAACGAGCACCTGCCCGACACCGTCGAGCGCGTCGGGCGCGCCCCGCTGCGCAAGCTCGGCCGCCACGAGCGCTTCGTCGGGCCCGCGGCGGCGCTCGCCGAGCGGGGCATGGGCACCGAGGGGCTGCGCGCGGCCATGGCGGCGGCCCTGCGCTTCGACGCGGAGGGCGACCCCGACGTCGCCCGGCTGGGGGAGATCTTGGACACCCTCCCGCCGGCCGAGGCCGTGCAGGAGATCACCGGCCTGGCCCCCGAGCACCCCCTCTTCCCGCCGGTCGAGGAGCTGGTGGCCGCGGCCGCCCAGGAGCGCCGCGGCTGAGCCCCGGACCTGCCCGCAGACGGGTCCGGGGCCCGCCGCGGCAGGCCCCGGACCGGCCGTCCCGGGCCGCTCCACGGGACGTGCGGGGCGGGACGGATGCCCCCGGAAGAGCCGACAGCGCGGCCCGCGCGGCGCGCCCGGGGGCCTCTGGGCCATGCGGTAACCTGAGGCGCATGTGTGGAATTGTTGGATATGTGGGACCGGCCCCCCAGCGCCCGGCCGAGGCCGGCGCGAGCTCCGGGCACGACGCCCTCGACGTCCTCGTCGAGGGGCTCCGACGGCTGGAGTACCGCGGCTACGACTCGGCGGGCGTCGCCGTCGTGGCCGACGGGGCGATCGGCCACCGCAAGAAGGCCGGCAAGCTGCTGAACCTGGAGGAGGAGCTGCGCGAGCACCCCCTGCCCTCCGCGGCGACCGGCATCGGCCACACCCGCTGGGCCACCCACGGCGGGCCCTCCGACAGCAACGCCCACCCGCACGTCGTCGACGGCGGCCGCCTGGCCATGATCCACAACGGCATCATCGAGAACTTCGCGGAGCTCAAGAAGGAGCTGCGCGAGCAGGGGCACGAGTTCGTCTCCGAGACGGACACGGAGGTCGCCGCCGTCCTGCTCGCCGACACCTACAACGACCTGGGCGACCAGGACCTCACCGCCGCCATGCAGGCCGTGTGCCGCCGGCTCGAGGGCGCGTTCACCCTCCTGGCCGTGCACGTCGACCACCCGGGCCGCGTCGTGGCCGCCCGCCGCAACTCCCCGCTCGTCGTGGGCGTGGGGCAGGGCGAGATGTTCCTGGGCTCCGACGTCTCCGGGTTCATCGACTACACCCGGGACGCCGTCGAGCTCGGCCAGGACCAGGTCGTCACCCTCACCGCGGACGACTACAGCATCACGGACTTCCACGGCAGCCCGGCCGAGGGCAAGCACTTCGAGGTCCGCTGGGACGCCGCCGCCGCCGAGAAGGGCGGCTTCCCCTCCTTCATGGAGAAGGAGATCAACGAGCAGCCCGCCGCCGTGGAGCAGACCCTCATGGGCCGCACGGACCTGGACGGCAACCTCGTGCTCGACGAGCTGAAGATCGACGAGTCGATGCTGCGCTCCGTCGACAAGATCGTCGTCGTCGCCTGCGGCACCGCCGCCTACGCGGGCCAGGTCGCCCGGTACGCGATCGAGCACTGGTGCCGGATCCCCACCGAGGTGGAGCTCGCCCACGAGTTCCGCTACCGCGACCCGATCGTCAACGAGCGGACCCTCGTCGTCGCCCTGTCCCAGTCGGGCGAGACCATGGACACCCTGATGGCCGTGCGGCACGCCCAGGAGCAGGGGGCCAAGGTCGTGGCGATCTGCAACACCAACGGCTCCACCATCCCGCGCGAGGCCGACGCCGCGCTGTACACGCACGCCGGCCCGGAGATCGCGGTCGCCTCCACCAAGGCGTTCCTCGCCCAGATCACGGCCGCCTACCTCCTGGGCCTGTACCTCGCCCAGCTGCGGGGCAACAAGTTCAAGGACGAGATCGCGGAGATCCTCGCGGACCTCGAGGCGATGCCCGCGAAGATCCAGCAGGTCATCGACGACCAGGCCGGGGTCAAGGAGCTCGCGCAGGCGATGAAGGACGCGAGCTCGGTGCTGTTCCTGGGCCGCCACGTCGGCTACCCGGTGGCCCTGGAGGGCGCGCTCAAGCTCAAGGAGATCGCGTACATCCACGCCGAGGGCTTCGCCGCGGGCGAGCTCAAGCACGGCCCGATCGCCCTGATCGAGGAGGGCCAGCCCGTGTTCGTGATCGTGCCGTCCCCGCGGGGCCGCGACTCGCTGCACGCCAAGGTGGTCTCGAACATCCAGGAGATCCGGGCCCGCGGCGCCGTGACCATCGTCATCGCCGAGGAGGGGGACGAGTCCGTGGCCGACTACGCGAACCACGTCTTCCGCGTCCCGCAGGCCCCGACCCTGCTCCAGCCCCTGCTCGCCACGGTCCCGCTGCAGATCTTCGCGTGCGAGCTCGCCACCGCGAAGGGCTACGACGTCGACCAGCCGCGCAACCTCGCCAAGTCCGTCACCGTCGAGTAGGCCCGGGCGCACCCCGCCCGGACCGCCCCCGGCCCGTCGTCCCCGCCGCCGGCGGGGACGGCGGGCCGGCGGTCGTTAGGCTGGGGGCATGATCATCGGCACCGGCATCGACGTCGTGGACATCACCCGCTTCGAGGCGCAGATCGCGCGGACCCCCGGCCTCGTGGACCGGCTGTTCACCCCCGCCGAGCGCGGCCTGCACGTGCGGTCGCTGGCCGCGCGCTTCGCGGCGAAGGAGGCCGCGGCCAAGGCCCTCAAGGCCCCGCCCGGGATGATCTGGCAGCACTGCTGGATCGAGAAGGACCCGGCGGGCGCCCCGGTGCTGCGCACCGAGGGGACGGTTGCCGAGGAGGCCCGCCGGCAGGGGATCGACCGCTGGCACCTGACCATGACCCACGACGGCGGGATCGCCATGGCCATGGTCATCGCCGAGCGCGACGAGGAGCGGGCATGATCGAGGTCTTCACCGGCGAGCAGGTCCGCGCGGCCGAGGCCCCGTTCCTGGCGGCCGGGGAGGGCCCCGCCCTCATGCGCCGTGCCGCCCACGGCCTGGCGCTCGCGGGCGCGGAGCAGCTGCGCGACCGGCGCGGGGCCGTGGCCGGGGCCCGGGTGGTGGTCCTGGCCGGGACCGGCAACAACGGCGGGGACGGGCTGTGGGCCGCCGCGGAGCTCGCCCGCCGGGGCGCGGCGGCGCTCGCCGTCGCGGTGGGCGAGCGCCTGCACCCCGAGGGCGCCGCAGCGTTCGCCGCGGCGGGGGGCCGGGTGCTGCGGCTGGACGGGACCGATGGACCGGCCGCCGGGGACGCCCTCGCCCGGGCGGCCGAGCACGTGCTGCGCGCCGACCTCGTCCTCGACGCGGTGCTGGGCACCGGGGCGCGGGGCGGGCTGCGCGGGGCCGCGGCCGGGCTCGTGCGGACGGTGCTCGAGCGGTGGCCCGGGCCCGGGGCGCCGCTCGTCGTGGCCTGCGACGTCCCCTCCGGGGTGTCCGCGGACACGGGCGCCGTCTCCGCGCCCGTGCTGCCCGCGGACGTCACCGTGACCTTCGGCGCGGCCAAGGCCGGCCAGTTCAGCGCCCCCGGCGAGCAGCTCTGCGGGCGCGTGCGCACGGTCCCCCTCGGCATCGAGGCCGCCCTGTCCGCGCCGGGCCTGCGGCGCCTGGAGCGCGACGACGTGGCCGCGCTGTGGCCGCGGCCCGCGGCCGGGGCGCACAAGTACTCCCGGGGCGTCGTGGGCGTCGTCGCCGGCTCGCCCACCTACCCCGGGGCGGCGCTGATGTGCACGCGCGCGGCGGTGGACGCCGGCGCCGGGATGGTCCGCCACCTCGGCGACAGCGCCACCCGCGCCCTGGTCTGCCTCACCAGCCCCGAGGTCGTCGCCTCGGAGGACCACCCCCACGACGTGCGCGTGCAGGCCTGGGTCGTCGGGCCCGGCGCCGTCGGCGACCCGGCCCAGGAGGCCCGGATCGACGCGGTGCTCACGGGCCCGCACCCGGCCGTCGTGGACGCCGGGGCGCTCACCGCGGCCGCCCGGGCCGCCGCCGACGGCGCGCTGGGCCCCGGCAAGGTCCTCACCCCGCACGCCGGGGAGCTCGCCCAGGTCCTGGCCTGGCTCGCGGCCCTGGGCGTGGGCGAGGACGCCCCCGACCGGGCCCAGGTCGAGGCGGAGCCGCTGCGCTGGGCACGCGCGGCCGCCCGGGCCACGGGGGCGGTGGTGGTGCTCAAGGGCGCCACGACGCTCGTGGCCGACCCGGGAGGACTGGTGCTCTCGCAGGCCGACGGCAGCCCCTGGCTGGCCACCGCCGGCAGCGGCGACACCCTCGCCGGGATCATGGGCACGGCCCTCGCGCACTGCGCGGAGCACCCCGACCTCTTCGCCGCCGCGGGCGAGTGGGCGCGCGGGGACGCCCGCTTCGCCGTGGCCGCGGCGCTCGCGGTGGCCGTGCACGGCTACGCCTCCCGCGCCGACGGGCTCGGCCCCGTGCCGCCCACCGCGCTGTCGGCGGCCGTGCGCTCCGTGCTGCGCTTCGGCCGCTGAGCCGCCCCGGAGCGCTCCGTCCCGTGTTCGCGGCGGGCGATCCCGCGGCCGTCGGCGCTGGTCCGAGGGTGGAGGAAATCCTCAGCCGGGTTACGGTTAACCCCACGCCGCTACATCCCCGTCCGCCGGGCCCCCGCCCGGCGGACTCGACAGGAGGAACACGCATGGAAGTCTGGCCAGGACAGCCCTACCCCCTCGGAGCCACCTTCGACGGCAACGGCACGAACTTCGCCCTCTTCAGCGAGATCGCGGAGAAGGTCGAGCTGTGCCTCTTCGAGGAGGACGGCACCGAGACCCGGATCGAGGTCGGCGCGCAGGACGGCTACGTGTGGCACTGCTACCTGCCGCAGGTCCAGCCGGGCCAGCGCTACGGCTACCGCGTGCACGGGCCGTGGAACCCCGCCCAGGGGCAGCGCTGCAACCCGTCCAAGCTGCTGCTGGACCCCTACGCCAAGGCCGTCGCCGGCCAGTTCGACTGGGCCCAGCCGCTGTTCTCGTACAACTTCGGCGACGAGGACTCGTTCAACGACGAGGACTCGGCCCCCCACATGGCGATGGGCGTGGTGATCAACCCGTTCTTCAACTGGGAGGGCGACCGCACCCCGCGCACCCCGTACCACAAGTCCGTGATCTACGAGGCCCACGTCAAGGGCCTCACCGAGCAGCACCCCGAGGTCCCGGAGGAGCAGCGCGGCACCTACGCCGGCGTGGCCCACCCCGCCGTCATCGCCCACCTGCAGAAGCTGGGGATCACGGCCATCGAGCTGATGCCCGTGCACCAGTTCGTCCAGGACAGCACGCTGCTCGACAAGGGCCTGCGCAACTACTGGGGCTACAACACCATCGGGTTCTTCGCCCCCCACAACGAGTACAACTCCACCAACGACCTCGGCGGCCAGGTCCAGGAGTTCAAGGCCATGGTCAAGGCCCTGCACCAGGCCGACATCGAGGTCATCCTCGACGTGGTGTACAACCACACGGCCGAGGGCAACCACATGGGGCCCACGCTGTCCATGAAGGGCATCGACAACCAGGCGTACTACCGGACCGTCGAGGGCGACCAGAAGTACTACATGGACTACACGGGCACCGGCAACACCCTCAACGTCCGGCACCCGCACTCGCTGCAGCTGATCATGGACTCCCTGCGCTACTGGGTGACCGAGATGCACGTCGACGGCTTCCGCTTCGACCTCGCCTCCGCCCTGGCCCG
>Ga0326721_10000359_pt1 | contig 14392 bp, 26 predicted proteins | sample SGPome_FD_203951 | JGI IMG/M metagenome (GOLD analysis project Ga0326721, IMG submission 203951) | Soil microbial communities from Southern Great Plains, Lamont, Oklahoma, United States - SGP_1_2016 | ecosystem: Engineered > Artificial ecosystem > Soil microcosm > Unclassified | place: USA...
CATCGTCGCCGACTGGTACACCGATCTCGTCCATTTCTTCCAGATGTTTGCCGGCGAGGATCATTTGGATAGCGTCCATATCCCCTGCACCGCGGTGTTGCTCCCAGACATGAAATTTCTGCCCTCTGCGGTGCCCCACAACGCTCTTGAAGACGCCCGCGCCATCATGGCCACGCTCAAGGCAGCAGCCTAACCCATCCCGAATGCGGAACAACAAATGGCGGATGAAACAATGAACGAAGAAATCCTCGAAATATTCGCAGAGCTAGGCGCCGAACTGGCGAGAGATATCATTGCTCACCGGAAGGGCAAGAAATGCCCGCTGACGCCACGTGGAGCGCGATCACTGCTCAAGCAGTACCAGTTGACGGGCAACGCCATCGAGGCCGCTGAGACGCACCTGAACCGGGGCTGGCAGGGTTTCTCTGCCTCTTGGATCACCAATGAGCGAAAATTCACCGACACCCACAATCCGATGTCACGGGCCAAGCCTCTGTCGCCGCATCAACAGCGCCATGAGGATGCCCACGCCGCCTTCCGGAATCAAGGGATAAACAGCAATGACAAATTTGCCAATGGTACTCTCGACCTTGAACGCCGAGATTACCGTTCTCACTGAAAAGCTTTCGCCGATCGGCTTTGATCACGTGTCCACGGCAATGGATTCGCTGCTGAGCGCGGGCCTGTCATTGCCGGTAAACATCAAGCCGGAAGATGCACCGAAGGTCTATGCCTACGCTCTCGCTCATGTCTCAACATATGGCCTTCGCAAGGCGATCTCGAAGCTGATCCGGGGCGAATACGAAAACATCAACCGGGCATTCATTCCGACGCCGCCAGAAATCGCCGCCATGGCGAGAGCCGAGACGCGTACAATTGTCGAGGACTTGGCAAGGCTCAAGGTCAAGCGTGAAGCTTTGGAGTTTAAGCCGCCGGCGAAAAACCCGCAGACGGCTGCTCGCATCAAGGAAATGGTCACAAAGCACAAAGAACAGCACGCTGCCCGCAAGGCAATCGCCACCATTCCTCAAGAGCCTATCACCGACGAGAAGGCGGAATACTACCGCAGCATTCTGGCGCTACGCGACACAGGCGACGTTTCCGCCGAGCAGATGGCATATCGACGCGTGATTGCGCAAGAGGTTCGGGACTCCCAGCCAGCCGACGACGCACAGGAACCGCAAGCATGAACCAGCCTATGACCACCCATACCTCATACGAGGAAAACTGCCGACGCGATATCGCTGCGTTAAAGCAACGGCTGTTTGGAAAGCCCAAGAGCACGAACATTATCCAGGCATTGCGGCTGCAGAAGCTGCGCGACGAACTTGAAATCAAGCGGCTGAAAGACGAGCGCAAGCGCGAAGCGGCGGAAAGGGCAGAGCGTATCAGGCTCTATCGCGAAGAGGTGGCTCGCAAAAAGCGGGAAGCTCTAGAGCAGATCGAGGCGATGGAAAATGAGGCTAAGGCCGTGGCAGAAGCATTGCAGGCCGTCCATGAGGTTGAGCAGGCAGCAGCCGAGGCAGCACGCCCAACAATGGAGATGATCGCGCAACTGATCCTTGATGGATATCCGGGCATTTCGCTCGAAGATGTCAGGCAGGAAGGCCGTGACCTTCACATGTTTCGAATCCGCCGCGAGATACTGTCAGCCATTCATAGAATTCTCCCCGACAAGAGCCCGTATCTCATGGGCAAGTTTGTCAATCGTGACAGGACAACGGTTTTATCAGCGTTGGGGCTGTTGAAAGGCCAATCGAGATCGAAGGAGGACGGGGATGAAAGACTTGATTGAACGGCTGGAAAAACTAACCGAGCCATCACGCGGAATGGACGGGCGCATAGCATGGGCGCTTGGCTGGCGTTTCAACGGGTTTATCTGGGATGGCGACCCAGAGGGCGGTCCCGATACCGAGGCGGACTTTGATGACTGGCCGAATATCGGCGGCTCTTGGAAAAAGCCGGGGGATGATAAGTTCTTCGGCGACAACAGCCTTGGCAAGCAGGAGCTGCGAGAAGGTGAAGCCGAGGGCCGTTGGGATCATCCGCCCGAGTGGACCGGTTCCATAGACGCTGCCGCAGCGCTTGTTGCATCATTGCTGCCAGAGTGGACAGCCTGGGAGATAAAATCTCGCCGGGCAATGACGCATTTCGTTGCAGAGGTAGAAATCAGCCGGCTCGATGACAATAATCAGGAAGTCTATGCGAACGGCTCGTCAAGCACCCCAGCAATCGCTCTCTGCATCGCCATTCTTCGGGCCAAGGAGCAATCATGAAAACCAAGGCGAAATCGAATGGCGCCGCTCTCCGGAATAAACGGCTGAAGCAGCGCATTGCCGCCGGCCGGCCTCGGAAGGAAGGGGAGCGTTACCCATCCGGCGACATCAAACGATCAGAAACACAGAAGGACGTTCTCGGCGTGGTCACTGAAGCAAGGGTAAGACTGCACAACATTCCGATCGATCTCATCCGGGATCAGAAGGCTGGCTCGACGCTTGGCCGCATGTGCATCGACAAGAAGGTTACCGATGAGGAATACAAGGCCGGATTCTGGTACGCGGAAGAAATGGAGCGCTATTATCGCGCGACAGGCATTCAATCGCCAAATCCGCGCGCACAGGATCTGTTCGCTATCCATAGCCATGATGGCGAAGTTTCGACGGATGCGCAGACCAGGGCACGGAAAGCTTCAAGCAGGTTCATAAGGCTGGAAACGGTGTTGCTGTCGTGCCAGAGCGGCCCGCAGGTGCGCACGACAGTGTTCAACGTCTGCATCCACGACATCGAACATCTCCGCATGATGTCGTCGTTTCAACTCGATTTATTGAAGCGTGGACTGCAGGCTTTGATGTTTGAAAAGGCCCTTGTAAGTTAACCCAAATCAGGTTAACAAAGTTGGGTAAATACAGGCTGCCGATTGGTTCGTTAAGGCGGCTTCCTAAAATCTCCCCGCCGAATGCCGCGTGCAGACTACATGCATTGTAACCGTCTCATGCAAACCTCGTCGGCGGGGATACAGTTCGCTCTATTGGGCGAAGAATTCGGCGTTACGCGCTTTCGACAGTGCGCCGTCTGAGATTCTCGAAGCGTTGTGGCAGAGTAGGTGAAAGACCCTTGGATGCCACAGGGGACGCGAGACCGAGCAGTAGTACTGCCAAGCGTAGTACCGAATATCGGCCCCAAATTTTAGCCGGAGACGGCAACGAGCCAATGGGGAGCCCCGCTCGATCAGCCGCTTGTAACGGTATAGCCTGAGTATGAGGACGCCGAAATGTCCGAATGGCTATGGGGCAACAATTTCAGTTTGGCTTCATGGACGGGAATGCTCGTCCTATAGCCAGATCAGGGTGATGGAGTATTTGAGCCGTACCGAGATGCAGGCTCCTATGTTGAAGACCTACTCCTCACGCGGCTCGGCGGTCATCCTGATCATCAACATCACCCGCTCCGCCTTCATGGCGCACCGCTGCGGGTTACTACACTCTCCAAACATCTGAGGATCTGACATGGTAGCGAACGCCAAGAGCCGAAGCTCGATTGAATACCTGTCTGGCATCGATGAAATGGTCGCGATTGATTATTCGGGCGGCGATGTAACGTTGGCTACCATCCCTCGGTCACTGTCGTGCAATGCGGCTGGAAACGTAGTCATGCGCATGGCCAAGGGCTCGACGGATGTCACCCGCTACATGAACGCAGGCGTGGATTATCCGTGGGCCGTTAAGATCATTCGGCAGACGAACACCACGGCAACAGGACTCGTAGCGGGCTACTGACCCAGCCATCTCCAAAGCGGTCAAACCTCCCAAGCAACAGCAATAATCAAGGAGCATGCAAGTGACGGTTCAACCACGCCCATCCTTCAAATCCATTCTTGGCAAGCGCCTCGGCCTTGGTGCCTATGGCGAACTGGCCTCCAACAATGCCGGGACGCCCATCCAGTTGACTTCCAAGGCGGTTACGGCCTCCTTTGTGATCAGCGCTGAAGCGGCCACAACGGCCGATACTCGCGACCTCACCATCACGTTGAAAGACGCTCACGGCAACGCGCTCGACTATGCCGAGATGTTTGAGATCCACGTCTATGCAGCGTCGACCCAATTGGATTGGTCTGCCGGGGGTTCCACAGGCATCGTCCAGGGTGCGGCTGGCAAGCTGCTGCTCGTTTCGGCGAAGAAAATCTTCAAGGCCATCACCAACACGTCCGGCGTCTGGACTGGCACCTACCTTGATACCGGAACCGCGGCGGCATACCTCGGAATTATCCTTCCGAACGGCGTTCGTGTCGCCGGTGGATTGCTGACCAATGCCTGATAAGTCTTTCTCCTGACTGGTGTTTCTGGTATAGTTTAGCATCAGTCAGGAGAGGCAAAATCCATGAAAAACAGGCTCAGAGAAACAACCTTCCTCGGCAGCCCATTTTACGAGCGCACCCTTCGGTCAGTTGAGAAGGGGACGTCAGTGATCATCGACGGTCTTGAATGCCCCGTCGCTACGACCGTGGATGAATACCGGCATGACATGGCCGCATTTGGCCAAGCATACTACACCGAAGATGGCGAAGTGGGGCGCCTGTTCTTCGCGAACACCAAAACTGAGGCTCCCAAATGACGCACACGCTATCGCATTTCGCAGGCAAAGCGGCAACTCTCCGAGACCAGATCAACAGCAAGGCTGAAGCAGCCCATGCTCTCGATCGCCAGCTTGTCACCGCCAACGATGAAATCGACATCCTCAAGTCCCAACTGAGCGAGATCGAGCAGTCCGCGGCAGACGCCGGCCATTCCGTCGCCAGTCTTCATGAGGCTGTTGACGAGCACAACGCTGCAGCCGACAAGCCGAAGAAGCGGGCGGGCAAATGATCGTCTCGAACGGTGAATACGTCACAGCGACAGACGTGCGGCTGTCTACTCACCGGTCAAACTTCCGCGCGCTGCGCCCGAAGATGAAGGCCATGCCGAAAGATCAGATCCCCGAATTCAAGGCAATGATGCGCGCTGGGCCGCTTGTTTGGCCGCTCATCCTGGTTACGCGCCGACTGATTGCCGAATCCCAAGGCGCGACGGAGAGCAAAACTCAATGAACGGCTCAATCGCGCTCCTCATCCTAGCTCTTGTCGTCCTGGTCATCGCCTACGTGGCAATCTACCTTGTCGACATGATCGGCCTTCCATCCCCCATGAACTGGATAGCCCGTGCAATCGTCGCTCTCATTGCCCTGCTATATCTCCTCAACCACGCTGGGATGATCTAATGGGCTACACTCTCCCAGAAAAATGGCGTGAAGCCTGCGAAGAAGTTACAAACAAGGACAACGAGCGCATCCGTCGTTGCGTGCTGCGTCCCTCGCGGCTAAAGCCCGGCAAGACTCGCGAGCTAACCCAAGCCGAATGGCAGTATTGCAATTGGCTCAACCTCCGTCTGGAGTTCTTCCCTGAGAATATCCACGCTGAAATCTTCGGCTGGAATAGGATGCCAGCGTAATGCCTCGTCCCGTCGAGTTCTATCAATCCATTGCAGACAATATCTGCGAGAAGCTGGCAAGCGGCAAAAGCCTAAGCTGGATTTGTGAAGATGCATCAATGCCTTCGCGCAAGACCGTTTATCAGTGGCTTCAGAACATTGAGGAATTCCGAAACGACTACGCGCAGGCGCGCGAAGACCAAGCTGATACGTTTGTCGATGAAATCATTGACATTGCCGATGATACAGCGCTGGACGCCAATCAGGCACGGCTTCGCATTGATGCCCGCAAATGGGTGGCGGGCAAGATGAAGCCGAAGAAATACGGTGAGAAGATTGACCACGCGGTCTCCGGCGCGGTGACGGTCAATATCACTTCGGAAGACGCCACCGTTCTATAGCGGAAGTTGCAATCAGCTTTATGAGATGGCCAAAAATGGCCTCTGAACCGGGGATTAGTACGTCCTGCGGTTGAAACACCCATTTTCGAGGCACATTTGACCTTCAAACTGTCGCGTAAGCAAGCGCTGCAGGTGCAGCTTTGCGGCTCCGATGCAACGCACATCATGGCATACGGCGGTGCGAGATCGGGCAAGACGTTCGGCTTCATGCGCATCGTGCTCATTCGAGCGCTGGCACATAAGAGCCGACACGCGATACTGCGATATCGGTTCAATCACATCAAGTCGTCGGTCATTCTCGACACGCTGCCGAAGGTGATGGAGCTTTGCTTCCCGGAACTGGACGGGCGCTGGTCGATCGATAAGACCGACTGGTACATGAAACTGCCGAATGGGTCTGAGATCTGGTTCGGTGGTTTGGACGACAAGGAGCGGACTGAGAAAATCCTCGGGCAGGAATATGCCACGATCTATTTGAACGAGTGCTCACAAATTCCATGGGCCTCGCGCAACATGGCCGTGACGCGGTTGGCTCAAAAGACGCCGCTCCGGCTCAAGATGTATTACGACGCCAATCCTCCTGGCATGGCGCATTGGACGTACCAGCTCTTCGTCAACAAGCGCGATCCTGACCGCAAGCAGTTCGTCAAGAATCCGGACAGCTTCGTATCGATCCAGATGAACCCGCAGGACAACGAAGAGAACCTGCCGAAAGAAACGCTTGAGCAGCTTCAAAATCTTCCGGAGGCCATGCGCCGCCGCTTCTGGCTCGGACAGTTCGCCGACACGGCCGAAAGCGCACTCTGGTCGCTCGAACTCCTCGACCAGCAGCGAATCCTTGACGGCGTTGTCCCTGAGATGGTTCGCATCGTTATTGCTGTGGACCCTTCTGGAGTGGCAGGCGAAGAAGACAAGAGATCGGATGAAATCGGAATAGTGGTCTGCGGCCTCGGCAAAGATGGCCGCGGCTATGTGCTTGAGGATATCTCTGGCCGAATGGCGCCGGCAATGTGGGGCAAGGCGATTGTCTCGGCCTTCGATCGCCACCAGGCGGATGCTGTCATCGCTGAAACCAATTTCGGTGGCGCAATGGTGGCTGAGATTGTCCGCTCTGCTGCTGTTGATCCTGAACGCAAGATCGGCGGCACTATCCCGGTGCGCGAAGTCAAGGCCAGTCGTGGCAAGGTAGCACGGGCTGAGCCGATCGCAGCATTGTTCGAGCAGGAAAAGATATCGCTCGTTGGCCATTTCTCAGAGCTTGAGGGCCAACTCGAAGCATTCACCACTGCCGGCTATATCGGCACACGATCACCTGACAGAGCGGATGCAATGATCTGGGGCCTTGCGTCGCTATTCCCCGGCATGACGAAGCAGAACGAAGAGATGAGGCGCTACAGCGCTCCTGTCGTTCACCTCGGCCACCAGAAGTTCAAAGACAAGTACAGGCGCAACAGATGACCATCAAGACGTTTGAGAAGGCCTTTCACGGTGTGAGCGAGGAAGGCGAAACGGCAACCGAAGCCAGAAAACGAATTGGCTCTGAGGTCGTCAAACTCCTTGATGCTCAAAACTATGAGCCGGGGTCGCGTGCTGTCACTGTCGATATTTACGAGCGCAACGGGCGTTATGAGTTTTGGTACTCGGTTGCAGAAAATGACTGACGACAGCGCGCTCCGTCCTGGTGATTGGGCAAACTTCCCCGATCTCTGGTCTTCGTGGTCTGGCGGCGACATGCCGACCAGTCCCGAACAGTCAGTTCAAATCATGCTGCGCTCCGGGCGCCAGCTTCACGGCAGAGCCAAGCATTTCGAATGGGCTCATCGCGGCAATGGCTACGGATCTGACGTCGTGGCCTACTATCTGGATTAGGAGCGGACGATGATGTCACGTGAAACTCTCGGCAATCTGTCGGGCACTAAGGTTCGTCGCGTCAAGTACGCAACGTTCGAGTTGGAGAAGGGTCTCCAGCCCTATGATGAAGCCTGCGCCATAGCTGAGGTCGGCATTGCCAAGATCATAGTGCGCGAAGCTGAAGTGGCAACGGTTCTCGGTGTCAGCGCCCTCGTTGATGAGGACACGCCCGGCCCAAGATACCGCTTCCGCAAGGACATTCTAGTTGAGGAGGCCGCGTAATGAAGGGCTTGTACGTCTACGGCGCTTTAAGCATGGCGCTGTGCTTCGTTGTGGGCGTTGAATACCATCACGCTCATCTCATGGCTGCTGCTGTTATCGCCGCCGCTGTGGCTGCGCTTGGCGAGGCTGTGCATGAAGTGGTGCGGATTGCGGAGAACGAGGGCGACGATAGCCCATACCGCAACGTCGGCAACATTATCGCTGTTCTGTCGTGGATCGCAACAGGTGTCATGGTGATCTCGGCGCTCCTCACGCTATGGGGGATTGTGTAATGGCCTCTCTTTTCAGCAAACCAAAAGTCACGCCGCCGGCTCGCATGCCGGTAGACGCCAACGATCCAGCCGTTCAAGCCGCCTCTGACGCTGCTCGTCGCAAGGCTATGTCGAGGTCTGGGCGGGACAGCACCATCCTGACTGGTCCTGGTTCCGGCAGTGGGGGCAATAAGGCATACCAGAACACCGTGTTGGGGCAGACCTAGTGGATCTTCGCGCCAAGCAGCTTGCCGAGACCGGTGAAAGTCTATCGGCAGCACAACAGCCATGGAATTCTCTCCGTCAGGAGATCATGGAACTGTGCCACCCGATGAGGGCAAACTACACTTCTGAACTGTCGCCTGGCACTGATTTCATGACCGGCATCATGGACAGCTTCATGGTCCAGTCACGTGAAACTCTCGGTAACATGCCGCATGCGATGCTGAGACAGGGCGATTGGTTCAATGTCTCGACGGGAGACGACGAGCGGGATGAAAACCCGACGAATGAGGGTTGGTTCGACAAGTCAAAGAAGATCGCCCGCAAGTTCATGTATGAGCCGCGGGCTAATTTCGTCTCTGCCACCACTGAGGCTGATCATGATTGGGTGAGCATGGGCAACCCTGTGCTCTCAGTCGAGGAGAATATCGACCGCAATGGGCTGCTTTATAAGGCCTGGCACCCGAAAGACTGCGTATGGATGATGGATGGCGATGGCCAGATAGACCACGTCCAGCGCGTCATGATGATGACAGCGCGCAACATCTGCAAGCGCTGGCCCAAGACAGCACATTCCGACATCCACAAATGCGCTGAGAAGGAGCCGAACAGGGCATTCAAAGTCCGCCATATCCTCATGCCAGTTGACGACATCTATGGTGATGACAAGGCCAAGCGCCGGCAATATGCCAAGAAGCCGTTCATCTCGCTCTATGTGGACTGCGTTCACAACGAGATACTCGGCGAATCCGGGCTCACGGTCTTCAACTACATCGTCCCGCGCTGGCGCACACTGTCAAATATCCCGATTGGGTTCTCGCCAGCCACCATCAATTGCCTGCCTGACGGGCGCATGTTGCAGCAGCTTGCGGCAATCCTCTTGGAGAGTGGTGAAAAGGCGATCGATCCTCCAATGATCGCCAAGGACAATCTGTTTCGTGATGGCTATCGGTCTTATGCAGGTGGTCTGACCATGGCAGATCTCGATGATGATCAGCACCTACAGGACGTATTCGCGGTGGTCGAGCACAAGGGCCAACTCGCGTTCGGCTTGGAGATGAAGCAGGACGTTCGGCAACTGATCTCGGAAGCATTCCTCCTCAACAAGCTGATGCTGCCAACCGCCCATGAAATGACGGCATTCGAGACGCAGGCCCGGCTTGATGAATTCCGCCGTGCTGCCCTGCCGTTCTTTGGCCCGATCGAGAGCGAGTATCACCTGAAATTGCTCGATGTCACGTTCGAGATGCTGCTCGCCAACCAGGCTTTCCCGGAAATGCCGGATGAGCTTAAGGGCACCGATGTCACGTTCAAGTTCGAAGGGCCGCTGAATACGTTGGAAGGCCGTCAACAGGTGGCCGCATTCAACGAGTCCATCCAGATCATCGCTGCTGGCGCTCAGTTCAATCCGAAGCTGCCGCAGCGCTACGACCTCGACAAGATGACGGATGATGCAGTCCGCGGCACCGGTGCTGCGCCAGACTGGTTCGTGGATGAGGAAGTCATGAAGAAGCTGGCTGAGGAGAACGCACAGGCCGATGGGTTGGCCAAGGCTGCGGAACTGCTCAATGCTGGCGGTGTCACTGCGACCAATGTCGGGCAGGGCGCACAGGCCATGCAACAGGCTGGGCTAATCCCCGGCGGCGGCGCGCAATAGGGAAGAGGCACCCATGTCAACCAAGAAAGTCAAAGTCAGCGAGAGCTGCAGCGGGTTAATGCTGGAACTCGATAAGACGCTCGGCAACTTCACCAAGCACACACCCATGACGCTGCAGGATATCATCGGCGTGCTCGCGTTCATGGCTGGGGGTGCGATTGCCAAATGCCCAACACGGGCCGAGCGGCGCCAATTGCACCAGATGGCCGAGGCCAACATCACCTGCGGCACTGAGGCTGTGATTACACAATCGCAGACCAGCGCGCTTATCCTTCCCGAGCATTACCACCAATGAAGCCCAACGCTCCCGCCTCCTATGACGCTTCCGCAGTCTATGCCCTGCGTGCGCTCGCTGAGGGCAAGGCCAATGAGGGCCAGCAGAAGGCCGCGCTCGACTGGATCATCATGCGGGCTGCCGGTTTCTACAAGATGAGTTTCCGCCTTGAGGATGAGGGCGGTGATGCAGGCACGGCATTCCATGAGGGCCGGCGGTTCGTGGGGTTTCTGATCTCCGAAATGCTCACCCCGGAGCGCTTGGCCGAAGTGGCTAAATCTGAGGCAAAAGAGGCAAAACCGAAATGACTGAGGCAGAAGCGTCAAGACCTGAACACGTCAAGTGTGGGAACTGCATTTTCTTCGTGGGACATAGGAAGGAAGGGCCGGAGGATGGCAACTGCCATAGATATCCTCCGCCGTTTCAGACTTCGTTCAACATCAAGTCAGCTCTTACCCAAATTCATTGGGTTTTGAGCGAGGGCAGGACTGAATACGCGGACGATAAATCCGCCGACAACTTCGATCCTGAAACAGACAACGACTTCAGTGAATTCCCTTCCATTTTTTCGAACTCATGGTGCGGCGAATTTAGGGGGGCATGGTAATGACTGAGGCATTGGCAGAAATCCAGGCGGTGGACACCACCACAGCCGACACGCAGACGACGACAGACACGGGCGCGACCGACAAGACCACCACGACTGACACCACGGCAACAACGGCCGATACGCAGGCGACCACCACGGAAGCCGCGAAGACCACGCCTTGGGGCGATGACTGGCGCGACCGAATTGCCGATGGCGCGGGCAAGGATGCCGAAGATCTCAAGAAGCTGGCCAACAAGTACGGCTCTCCTAATGGGGTTGCCAAGGCCCTTCTTGCAGCACAGCGCGAAATCTCGACGCGCGGCCTTGCCAAACCTAAGCCGGAAGACCCGACAGACGAAAAGGCCATGGCTGAATGGCGGCAATCGGTTGGTATTCCCAAAGACCCGACCGGCTACAAGCTGCCCGATACCGTCCTCAAGGCGCTGACGGATGAAGACAAGCCTGTTCTCGCTCAGTTCACCGAGTTTGCCCACAAGAAGGGCATGACGCCCGATGCTGTGGCTGGCGCCACGGAATGGTACATCGAAAGCCAGCGCGCCGTGGAGGAAATGCGGGTCCAGAAGGACGCCAAAGACTCTGAAGACTGCGCCGATCTGCTGTCAAGCGAATGGTCGCGGGCTGAATTCAAGGGCAACAAGCAACTCGCCATCCGCTTTCTCGAATCCACGCCGCTCGGCCCTGAAGGTTGGGGCATGATGCGCAATCAGAAGGGCGCACTCCTCGCCAACGACCCGGATTTCATGAAATGGGCCTCTGACATGGGCCGCGAGAAGTTCGGCGACACCGTGTTTGCCAGCCCTGATGCTGAGGTCAAGCATACGACCCGCAAGAAGGAAATCGAAACCATCATGAATTCAGACATCGATCGCTATTACCGCGAAAAACTCGATGTCGAACTTCTTTCGCTCTTGGAAATCGACCAGAAGCGCAAAGCATAGCGGTGTTTCCGCTTAGAATTTGCCAATGACAGCCACCCCTTAGCGAACTGTCAGCCGGCAATCCCGCAGACGAGACCAATCGAGCAGAACCGAAAGCATTCCATCCGGCCACCCCGTGAAAACGGAACTGGAGAGCGCTGACGGCTACCCTTTTCGCCCTGGCTCAAAAGCAACTCCCCCCAAAACTCACCTTAGGAGACTGAACATGGCTGTTGAAGCAGCAATGATCCAGTACCGCCAGGAGTTTGTGGCGTTGTTTGAGCAGAACGACAATCTGCTTCGAGCATCGACCACCAAGGAAAGCATGACGCAGGGCCTCCAGGCCACGTTCCTTGTCTCCGGTGCAGGCGGTGCTACCGCGGTAACACGCGGCACAAACGGTCAGATCCCGTACGGCAACCCTTCGAACACGCAGGTCACCACGACCCTTGTTGAGAAGCATGCGCCAAACGAACTGACCGGATTCAACATCTTCGCCTCGCAGGGCGATCAGCGTCGCATCATGAACATGGCGTCGATGACGACCATCAATCAGGATATCGACCTGACCATCCTTGCGGAGCTTGCCAACGCCACGCAGGACTTCGGGACTGGCACAGCATCCCTGACCACGGTCATCGGTGCGAAGGTCATTCTCGGCAACAACCAGGTGCGCACCAACCAGGCAGACAAGATGTGGGCGGTCGTTTCCCCCGCATTCATCGGCTATCTGGAGCAGATCCCGGAATTCTCCAGCGCCGACTATGTCGAGGTCAAGCCGTTCTCCGGCCCGATCGTCAAGACACGTCGTTGGGCCGGCATCAACTGGATTGAAAGCCCGCTCGTGACCGGCGTCGGCACCGCCTCGGAACTTTGCTACATGTATCACACCGACGCGCTCGGCTACGCCTGCAACTCAGGCGACGTCAAGTTCGAGGCTGATTACGACAAGAAGCAGGACACCTCGTGGACCCGCGCTTCCGTCTATCATGCGGCGAAGATCCTCCAGAACAACGGCATCATCAAGTGGACCCACGACGGTTCCGCTTTTGTTGCGACTTAAGGGAGGGCTGATCAATGGCCTACACTCCTGACACCCTCGCACTCGCGGACATCCAGGTTAGCGGCTACCAGCCCCGCGTCTGGCGCTACACGACTGCGGCCGATGCTGACGCCACGATCGTCGGCGCGGGCTACTTCTCGGACGGCTTCACCAAGGGGATGCGCGCAGGCGATCTCGTTGATGTCATCGCCACGACCGGCCCGAAATACAAAAGGTATCAAGTCACAACCGTTGGTACAGCGGCGGCTCCAGCCACAACTGTATCTGCGCCGACTGCGATAACCTGATCGCACTTCGCGATTTCGATCGCGGATTGCCTCCCGTTGGTCGGAGAGTTGGGGCGGTTCATCCTCCTCCCGGATCGCCCCCACTTCCGACAATCCCCAAAACATAGAGGCCACTATGACTAAAGTCCTTCCCCCAAGCGCCATCCAGAATGAAGCCTATTACAATCGCCCGTCGTTCTTCATCGTCGTGCCGCCGGATATCGCGCTCGAAGACGTGACCAATGCCCGGTTCTGGGCACACCACGTCAAGAAACTGCCGGTTCACACGATTGTCGAGGTCGTCTCCAAAGACGGCAAGTTCGACGTTGAACTGCGCGTCGTGAGTTCCGGCATCGGCTTCGTCAATATGCGCGTGCTGCGCAAGTGGGAGCGCAAGGATCTGCCGGCTGAACAAGCTGTGCCCAACGTGACCAAGGACGATATCCCCGCTGGCTACAAGGTCGATTTTGCACCAAAGGCCGGCTGGCGCGCATTCATCCTCGACCCTCTACTTGAGATCAAGCGCGACCTTCCGACCAAGGAACACGCGATCATGGCGACAATCGATCACGCCGCGCTGGCCTCCCAGGTGGCCGCATGACCAACGTCGTTCGGTTCACGGGCATATCCTATCTGCCGCTTGATCCGGACAGGCTTCTCGAAGAGGCGATCGGCCAGCTTGAGCGCGTGATGATCATCGGCGTCGACAAAGAGGGGAACGAATACTTCGCCTCTTCCGAGCCCGATGGCGGCACATGCGTCTGGGACATGGAACGCGCCAAGCACAAGCTTCTCACCATCGCTCAGGGAGACGAAGTCTGATGGCAGACCGTCTGGAAATCTACCGCGGCGCTCTCAGGCTGCTGGGCGACGCACGCCTGTCAGCCTTGGATGAACCGAACAAAAACCGGTACATGCTGGACGACGTGTGGACGCCTGCCGTGAACTACATGCTTGAGCAGGCGTCATGGAACTTTGCCGTTCGCGGCATTGAGCTTTTGGCAGATACCGATTTCGAGCCGCTCTATGGCTATCGCTATTCGTTCCGCAAGCCTGATGACTGGGTGCGCACCACGAGCATGTGCGACAATCCATACTACAATCCCGGCTTTGAATCCTTCCAAGACGACGGGGAT
>Ga0326721_10000360_pt1 | contig 14355 bp, 8 predicted proteins | sample SGPome_FD_203951 | JGI IMG/M metagenome (GOLD analysis project Ga0326721, IMG submission 203951) | Soil microbial communities from Southern Great Plains, Lamont, Oklahoma, United States - SGP_1_2016 | ecosystem: Engineered > Artificial ecosystem > Soil microcosm > Unclassified | place: USA...
GGCCAAGGACACCGCCGACATGGCCGACCAGCTGAACCGGGGCATCGCCCCGTTCAAGCAGGAGGCCAGCAAGTACGGCATGGCCTGGACCGGTTGGTGCTGGGACGTCAAGATGGGCGACTTCCTGAACAACGGCGACCTGTCCGTGCTTCAGACCGACGGCTTCGTCAAGGGCGACATCGACCGGTGGCCCTGGTTGCAGGAGATGGCGATGACCAACGACGACCTGCTCAGCAACCCCGCGATGTGGCCTAACGTCAAGGCGGGCGACGACATCGCGGGCAACCAGAGCATGGCCTTCTACGCCAAGAACCCCGACGGCAAGTACGTCAACATCAGTTCCCAGCTCGGCACCGCGGTTCCCATCCCGACCCGGGGCCTGGCGACCGCCGACACCACCGGAACCGGCGCCCTGGACTTTGCGATCGCCCGGCAGTGGGGCCCGCCGGCCTTCTACGCCAACACCTCGCCGAACAAGGGCAACTTCCTGGATCTGCGCCTCTACCGGCCGGCGAGCGACACGAGCTCGGTCGCCGGCAAGGGGCTGGCCAACCTCGGAACGCCTGCCTACAACACCACAGTGACCGTGACCACCCCGAACGGAACCTCGATCTCCCAGCTTGACGGCGGCAGCGGCCACGGCGGCTTCCGCAGCTTCGAGGTCCACCTCGGCCTCGGCTCCTTCGACGGAGCGGCCACCGTGAACCTGCAGTGGCGCGACATCAACGGCCAGCTACACCAGCAGAAGCAGCAACTCACGCCAGGCGTGCACTCCCTCGTCCTGACCGACACTGTCCAGGAGGTTTCAAGCCGATGACCGCCACGGTCCAGCACCAACCAGCGACCTCGAGCCCGTCGGCGACGGCGCCGCCCGCGGCGCGGGCCGGAAAGCCGCCGGCGGATCCTCGCTACATCGCGCTGCGCAACTTCGCGATCTCGATCAGCGTGCTCAACGTCTTCGGCTACGCCTGGCTCGGTTTCGAACAGCCCTGGCTGTGGCCCATCCTCGCGGTGTTGGTCGGCTACACCACCGAGCTCGTCTTCGAGACGATCAGCTCCTGGGTCTACCGGCGGCGGCCGAAGTTCCTGGGCAACGGCGCCCGCGGCGTCTACGAGGCGCTGCTGCCCTCGCACATCACCGCCCTCGCGGTCAACATGCTGCTCTACGCCAACAACCAGTTCTGGCCGGTCGCTTTCGGGGTGGTGGTCGGAGTTGGCGCCAAGCACGTCCTGCAGGCCCCGATCAACGGCCGGATGCGGCACTTCATGAACCCCTCCAACTTCGGCATCACCGCGGTGCTGCTCTGCTTCAGCCACTGGTGCAGCATCGCTCCGCCCTACCAGTTCAGCGAAAACGCAAACACTTACTTTCGGGTGATGATCCCTCTGATCATCGCCGTGTCCGGAACGGTGATCAACGCAATGCTTACCCGCAAGGTTCCCCTGATCGTCGGCTGGATGGGCGGCTTCGCCATCCAGGCCTTCGTCCGACACTGGCTCTGGGACGTCGCGCTGTTCTCAGCGCTCGGCGCGATGACCGGCATCGCCTTCGTGCTGTTCACCAACTACATGATCACCGACCCGGGCACCTCGCCGTCCAAGGCTCGCAACCAGTTCATGTTCGGCTCATCGGTTGCCTTCGTCTACGCGGTGATGATGCAGTTCAACATCGTCTACACCCTGTTCTTCGCCACCACCGTGGTGTGCGCGCTGCGTGGCCTGGGCTGGTGGGGCGCGCACTTCATCTCCAGGGCACGGCAGCGACGCGCCGCGGCCACCAGCACCGAGCGTCCGGTGGGCCAGAACCCCGCGGCGGTGGCCGTATGAGCACCGACCGCATCGCTGTCGTCGGCATCTCCTGCCGCTATCCCGACGCGGACTCCCCCGACGAGCTCTGGAAGAACGTCCTGGCCGGACGCCGCGCGTTCCGCCGGTTGCCCGACGAGCGGATGCGGCTGGAGGACTACTACTCCCCCGACCCGGCGGCGCCGGACCGGTTCTACTCGCAGAAGGCCGCGGTCATCGAGGGCTTCGAGTTCGACCGGGTGAAGTACCGGGTGGCCGGCAGCACCTACCGGTCCACCGACATGACGCACTGGCTGGCGCTGGACACCGCGGCCCGGGCGCTGGCCGACGCCGGCTTCGCCGACGGCGCCGGGCTGAACCGGCAAGCCACCGGTGTGGTGATCGGCAACAGCCTGACCGGCGAGTTCAGCCGGGCCAGCGTGATGCGGCTGCGCTGGCCGTACGTCCGGCGCACCGTCGGCGCGGCGCTGCGCGAGCAGGGCTGGGACGACGCCGCGCTGAGCGGATTCCTCACCCAGCTCGAGGATCGCTACAAGAGCCCGTTCGCCCCGGTGGATGAGGACATGCTGGCCGGCGGGCTGGCCAACACGATCGCCGGCCGGATCTGCAACCACTTCGACTTCAACGGCGGCGGGTACACCGTCGACGGCGCCTGCTCGTCCTCGCTCCTGTCGGTCACCACCGCCTGCAACGCGCTGTCGGAGGGACAGCTCGACACCGTGATCGCGGGCGGGGTGGACCTGAGCATCGACCCGTTCGAGGTGATCGGCTTCGCCAAGACCGGCGCGCTCGCATCCGGGGAGATGCGGGTGTATGACCAGCACTCCAACGGCTTCTGGCCCGGCGAGGGGTGCGGGATGCTCGTGCTGATGCGCGAGCGGGACGCGATCGCCCAGGGACGCAAGCGCTATGCCACCATCGTCGGCTGGGGATACTCCTCCGACGGCAAGGGCGGGATCACCCGGCCGGAGGCCGCCGGCCACCAGCTGGCGATCGAGCGGGCCTACCGCAGCGCCGGTTTCGGCTTCGAGACCGTCAACTACCTGGAAGGCCACGGCACCGGCACCGCGGTGGGTGACGCCACCGAGCTCCGGGCGTTCTCCACGGCCAGGCGGCAGGCCGATCCGAATGCCGCGCCGGCCGCGATCAGCACCCTGAAGGGCAACATCGGCCACACCAAGGCGGCAGCCGGTGTCGGTGGCCTGCTCAAGGCTATTCTGGCCATCCATCATCAGGTCATCCCGCCGGCGACGAGCCACATCGACCCGCACCCGGAGTTGCTGGGCGACCGGCCGGCGCTGCGGGTACCCAGCACGGCCGAGCTGTGGCCGGCCGACGGGCCGATCCGGGCCGGGGTGTCCTCGATGGGCTTCGGCGGCATCAACACCCACGTCGTCCTCGAGCAGGCTGACGGCGGGCGCCGGACGGAGATCCCCGCGGAGGTCCAGCGGCTGGTGCGGTCCCGGCAGGATCACGAGCTGTTGCTGATCGATGCCAGCAGCCTCGCTGACCTGCGTGGCCGGATCAGCCAGCTGGCGGCGATGTCGCCGCGGATGTCCTTCGCCGAGCTCGGCGATCTGGCCGGCACCCTGCAGGCCGGCCTCGCCGATCGCCCGATCAGGGCGGCGGTAGTGGTCAACAGCCCGGAACAGGCCGAGCGCCAGCTGGCCAAGCTGCTGATGTTGTTGGACAACGGCGCCCGATCGGTGCTCGACCCCGACGGCGGCCTCTTCCTCGGCCACGCCGCCGCCCAGCCGCGAATCGGGTTCCTGTTTCCCGGCCAGGGCGCCGGGCGGCGCGATGACGGCGGCGCGATCCGCCGGCGCTTCGACCTGGTCGAGGAGCTCTACCGCGATCACCCGCTGCCGAGCGGGGCGAGCCTGACCGACACGGCGGCGGCGCAGCCGAGGATCACCACCTCGTCGGTGGCCGGCCTGCGGCTGCTGCGGCTGCTCGGCATCGAGGCCGTGGCGGCTGCCGGGCACAGCCTGGGTGAGCTGACCGCGTTGCACTGGGCCGGCGCCTACGACGAGCCGGCCCTGCTGGCGATGGCATCCGCACGCGGCCGGATCATGGCTGACACCAGCACCGCCGGCGGCGCCATGGCAGGCATCATGGCCTCCGCCGACCTGGTCACCCAGCTGCTCGCGGACGAGCCGGTGGTCATCGCCGGGTACAACGGCCCCCAGCAGACAGTGGTGTCCGGCCCGGTCGATGCCGTCGACCGGGTCTGCGCGAAAGCCGCGGCGCAGGAGCTGACCGCGATCCTGTTGCCGGTGTCGCACGCCTTCCATTCCGAGCTGGTGGCTGCGGCCGCCGATGAGTTGCACAGCTACCTGGACCGGGCGTCCTTCGCGCCGGTGCAGCGCCGGGTGGTGTCCACGGTGACCGGCCAGACCCTGGCGCCCGACACCGACCTGCCGGACCTGCTGACCCGCCAGGTCCGGGAGCCGGTCCGCTTCGTCGAGGCGGTGACCGCGCTGGCCGATGACGTCGACCTGCTGCTGGAGGTCGGTCCGGGCTTGATCCTGTCGCGGCTGGCGGCCGAGATCGCCCCGTCGGTCGTGACGATTGCGCTGGAGACCGACAGCAACTCCCTCGCCGGCCTGCTCCGGGCGGTCGCCGCATGTTACGTGCTGGGCGCTCCGGTTCGGCACGAGGAGCTGTACCGCAACCGCTACACCCGGACCCTGGAACCGGGCACGCAGTTCCGGTTCTTCGCCAGCCCGTGTGAGCAGGCGCCGCTCGATGAGTCCGGGCCGCGCCTGTCGGACACCCAGCCGCCGCCCATCCAGGCCGTGCCGGCCGCGGCCCTCATCACGGCTCCGGCTGAGCCCGGCGCTCCGCCGTCGCAGCACCCCGGCGTCGAGGGCGCTGCGGGCGACCTGGCGCCGGCCGGCCCGCCGCAGAGCGCGGTGGACGTGCTGCGCCGGTTGGCGGCCGAGCGGGCGGAACTGCCGCTGGAGGCGGTCAGCGCCTCCAGCCACCCGCTGGACGAGCTGCACCTCAGTTCGATCACGGTTGGCCAGATCGTCAACCAGGCCTCCCGCGAGCTGGGGCTGGCCGCTCCGATGGCGACCTCGACGTTCGCGACCTCCACGCTCGCCCAGCTCGCGCAGATGCTCGACGAGCTTGGCGAGAGCGCGCTGGAATCCGACCAGCCGGTGGCCGCCGCGCTCGGTATCGCCCCGTGGGTGCGGGCCTTCGGGATCGACCGGACGCCGGCGGCCGCCGGGCCCGCTGCCGGGCCCACCGGCATCGGCAACTGGCAGGTGTTCGCCAGTGACCGGCACCCGCTGGCCGCCGAGCTGCGGACGTCCCTGGAGGCTGCGAACCTGGGTACCGGGGTGCTGCTCTGCCTGCCGCGCGATTGCGACGAGAGCCACGTGCCGTTGATGCTGGCCGCAGCCAAGGCGGCGTTGACCTTGCCGGCGCCGGCGCGATTCGTGGCCGTCGGGGACCGGCGTGGCGCGGCGGGGCTGGCCAAGACGCTGTGCCTGGAGGCGCCGAGGATCGCCACCACGGTGATCACCCTGCCGCTGCCGCCGGATCTGGCGGCCGACCGGGTGACGGCCGCGGCGCGCGACATCGTCGCCGACGTCGCTGCCACCGGCGGCTTCAGCGAGGTCGGCTACGACGCTGACGGAACCCGCCGGGTCCCGGTGCTGCGCCCGTTGCGGCTCACCGCCTCCCCTGCCGGCCCGCCGCTGGCCGAGCAGGACGTCCTGCTGGTCACCGGCGGAGGCAAGGGGATCACGGCCGAGTGCGCGCTGTCCCTTGCCCAGGTCACCGGGGCCGCCATCGGCCTGCTCGGCCGGTCCAGTCCGGACAGCGATGCCGAGCTCGCCGCCAACCTCGAACGCATGGCGGCGGCCGGCGTGCGGTACCGCTACGTCCGGGCCGACGTCACCTCGGCCGACGAGGTGAAGGCGGCGGTCGAGGAGATCCGTGGCACCCTGGGGCCGGTCACGGCCGTCCTGCACGGCGCCGGGCGCAACGAGCCGAATTCGCTGCTCAGCCTGGACCAATCGTCCTTCGAGCGCACCCTGGCGCCCAAGATCGGTGGCCTGGAGGCCGTTCTCGCGGCGACGGATCCGGGTTCGCTGCGGCTGCTGATCACCTTCGGCAGCATCATCGGCCGAGCCGGTCTGCGTGGTGAGGCCGACTACGCCACCGCCAACGACTGGTTGACCGACCTGACCCACCGGGTCGCCGAGGGCTATCCGGACTGCCGCTGCGTCGCCCTGGAGTGGTCGGTGTGGTCCGGCTCGGGCATGGGTGAGCGGCTCGGCGTGCTGGAATCCCTGATGCGGGAAGGCATCTCCCCGATCAGGACCGAGGAGGGCATCGAGATCCTTACCAGGGTGCTCGCCGACCCCGGCGCTCCCACCGCCATGGTGGTGATGGGCCGCGCCGAGGGCCTGCCGACGATTACCCTGGAACAGCAGGAGATTCCGCTCCTGCGGTTCCTGGACCGGACGCAGGTGCACTACCCCGGCATCGAGCTGGTCGCCGATGCCGACCTGTCGGCCTCCGGCGACCTCTACCTCGCCGACCATCTCCTGGACGGCGACCTGCTGTTCCCGGCGGTGCTGGGAATGGAGGCGATGGCCCAGGCCGCCACCGCGCTGACCGGCAACGAGAGGCCACCGGTGCTCACCGACGTGGAGTTCCTGCGCCCGATCGTGGTGCCGGTGGACGGCCAGACCACGATCCGGATCGCGGCGCTGGTCACCGATGAGGGTGACGTCGAGGCAGTCATCCGCAGCAGCGACACCCGCTTCCAGGCCGATCACTTCCGAGCGACCCTGCGGTACTCGCAGAGCCTGGCCGAGACGGTCACCTCCGGTGACCGGCTGGAACTGCTGCCGCTGGATCCGGGACAGGACCTGTACGGCTCGGTCCTCTTCCAGGGTGGCCGGTTCCAGCGCCTGCTGGGTTACCAGCAGCTGGCGGCCAAGGGATGCGTGGCCGAGATCCGGAATCGGGCGTCGGCGGACTGGTTCGGCAGCTTCCTCACCCAGGATCTGGTGCTGGCCGACCCGGGCACGCGGGACGCGCTCATGCACACCATCCAATGCTGCGTGCCGGATGCGACGCTGCTGCCGGCCGGCATCGAGCGGCTGTACCTGGCCGATCCCCGCGGCGCGCGGGACAACGAGCAGGTGACGCTGCATGCGGTGGAACGGCACCGCGACGGCGACACCTACCTTTACGACCTCGACGTCCGTGACCCGGACGGCAAGCTGGTCGAACGGTGGGAGGGGCTGCGGTTGCAGGCGGTTCGCAAGCAGGACGGCTCCGGCCCGTGGCTGGCCGGTTTGCTCGGGCCGTACCTGGAGCGGCGCACCGAGCTCACCCTGGGCGGCGTCAGCCTGCGGTGCGGGGTGCTGCCGGAGAACGGCCTGCCAGGCAGCTCAGCCGCCGGCCAAGCCGATCGGCGGGAGCAGACGGCGAAGGCGCTCAGCTGGGCGCTGGGTGAGCCGACCGCGGTCCGCTATCGACCCGACGGCAAGCCCGAAGTCGCCGGCGGGGTCGAGGTGTCGTCCTCGCACGCGGCCGGGCTGACGTTCGTGGTGGTCGGCGGGTCCGCTCCGGTCAGCTGTGACGTGGAGGTGGTCACCAGCAGGTCCGAGCAGGACTGGGCCGACCTGCTCGGCCGGGAGCCGTTCGCGCTGGCGCAATTGCTCGCCTCGGAGCGGTGCGAGGATCTGTCGCTGGCCGCGACCCGGGTGTGGGGAGCTGTGGAGTGCCTGCGCAAGGTTGGCCGGGCCCGCATCGAGCCCATCGCGGTCGACGAGCCGCGGGCTGACCGGTGGGTGAGCCTGCGTTCGGGGACCGCCCGGATCACGACCTTCCCCACCTTGGTGCGCGGGGTTTCCGAGCCGGTGATGTTCACAATGTTGACCGAAGGCGGGAATTGACCATGGAGAAGTACTACGAGTACCGGCACCTCGTTGGGTTCGAGGAGACGAATCTGGTCGGCAATGTGTACTACGTCAACTACCTGAGGTGGCAAGGCCGGTGCCGGGAGATGTTCCTGCGGGAGCGGGCGACGGCGGTGCTGGCGGATCTGCAGAACGATCTGAAGCTGTTCACGCTCAAGTGCGAGTGCGAGTTCCTGGTGGAGATCACCGCCTTCGACGAGTTGTCGATCAGGATGCGGCTGGAGGATCTGACCCAGACCCAGATCGGGTTCGCCTTCGACTACGTCCGGCTTCGCGATGAGGTCGAGGTGCTGGTCGCCCGGGGCCGGCAGCGGATTGCCTGCATGCGCGGCCCGAATACCGACACCAAGCCGACCCGGGTGCCGGAAGCGTTGCGCGCGGCGCTGGCGCCGTTCGCGACGACCGCCTCCGCCGCGGCCCAGGCGCACAATCTCGCCGGCGCGGCGCGTGATAGCTAGCCCGGCCGGCGGCGCGTGAGGGCGGTCCTCCGGACCGGCCCGGCCGGGGCGGCCCCGAGCATGATGCTCGGGGCTGGTCCAGGCCGTTGGCCTTGCCTGTCAGCGCGGTACGCCGCCAGCGGCTTCATTGTTTAGAGAGGAGAAGCTAACAGTAGCTAAACATCCTAAATTCGACCAAATGCTAGTATCTGGTGTTCTTATTTTGAACAAATTGCACAAGATGCCTCTCACTCAAAACAGCCACGCGGTAGAGTCCCGCCCATGGCGCGACGAGGCTATGGACAGATCTGCGGGCTGAGCCGCGCCCTGGAGATCGTCGGCGAGCGCTGGGCGATGCTCATCATCCGGGACCTGCTTCTCGGCCCCAAACGCTTCACCGATCTGCGGCAGGGGCTACCGCGAATACCCACCAATGTGCTGTCTGCGCGGTTGAAGGAGCTGGAGCAGGCCGAGGTTCTGCAGCGGCGGATCCTGCCCCGCCCGGCCACCGCCGTGGTCTACGAGCTCACCGACTACGGCCGCGAACTCGACGGCATCCTGATGGCGCTGGGCCGTTGGGGCGCCCGGTCGATGGGGACGCCCGAACCCGATGACATCTACACCGTCGATTCGCTGATGATGGCCCTGCGCACCAGCTATCAGGCCAACGAGGCCACGCGGGTTCCGGCGGAACCGGTCAGCTACGAGGTGCGGGTGCCCGGCATCGTCATCAGCCTCACCGTGCAGGACGGCGAGCTGGGCATCTCCGGCGGACCGCAGCCCGATCCGGATCTGGTGATCGAGGCCAGCGACGGTTTCGCGGCCCTGCTCACGGGCACGCTCACCCCATCGGCCGCCATCGAGAACGGCAGCGTCCGGGTGACCGGAGACCCTGAGCTGCTCACCGACTTCGCCAACACCTTCCGGATCTGACCCGGCCCCGCCGGGCGCGCGCTCAGGCCGAGGCTTCGTCCGGCCGCGGCGGCGCCAGCCATGCGACGTCCACCACGTGCGGGCGGACATGGGCCCAGATCGCGACCTGCCGCCAGCCCCGCGAGCGCATGTACGCACCGATCGACTCGACGGTGGAGCCGCCCTGGTAGCGCGCCGAGGTGCTGGCCTCGATCACGGCCAGCTGCAACCGGGTCAGGTCGGCGCCGGCCAGCACGTCGAGCTCCGCGCCCTGGGCGTCGATGACCAGCACGTTGCATCCGGCCTGCACGTCTCGTACCGGCACGACCGGAATCCGGTCCCGGCGGACCACCGTCATGGGCGACATCGGCACCAGCAAGCTGGCCTGCTGGTCGTACTCGGTGACGTGCAGCACCAGCTCGCCCCGCTCTCGGCCCGCCGCGGCCAGCACCATCTGACGTGCCGGCAAGCCGCCCGCCGGTTCGGGCAGGCCTGCGGTGAGATGGTGCAGCCGCAGTTGCCGCGCCAGCGCCATGGTGTGATCGGAATTGGGCTCCATCATGACCAGCCGGCGAAAACCGCACCGGGTCAGCGCCTGCACCTCCTGGCCGATGTGCGCCCCCACCTGCACGACTCCGTCGGTGGGCAGCCCGAGCCGCTCGATCAGGGCCGGCAGCTGGTCCTCCCAGCGGGCGGTGATGACGGAGTCCTGCCGGTCCGGCACGGAGTCCGAGCAGGTCGACTCCTCGTACGCGGCTGCCGGGGCCTGGCCCGCTGGTGTGCTCGCAGCCTGAGAAATGTCGCGCATCTCCTTCGCCTTTCAGTACTTTCCCGCACCGGTGGCGGGAGCGTGCAGTGCGCGACGGTGAGCACGCCGAACGTGATCAATCCTGACCAGCGCCGCGGGTCGCCACACCTCCCGGCGTGCGGAGCGAGCCGGCTTCCCCATATCGGATAAGCACGTTCAGAGGTGTCAGGGCCAGCTGCCCCGCCAAATGATGTAAGGGCTCCCACAGCGGGCAGCGCTAGACCAGGCCCGGCGAGGAGCACCCATGCCAGCCATCTCCGCCGAGGGCATCGCGCTCTACCTGCGCCGGCTGGGCATCCCAGATCCTGGCGAGCCATCGGTCCAGGCGCTGTTCGCGTTGCACCGGGCGCACGTCGAGCGGATCGCCTACGAGGTCATCGACATCCAACTCGGCCGGTGGACCTCGGTCCAGACCCACCATGCGGTCAGCCGGGTCCTGCAGGGTCGTGGCGGCTATTGCGTGCAGCTCAACACCGCGTTCTCGGTGCTGCTGGCGGCGCTGGGCTACCAGGTGACCAGGCATGCCGCCGGTGTTCAGGCCAGCGCCGCCCTGCCGGCTGCCCGGGCTGACATCGCGCCGCACATGGCGTTGTCGGTCGAGCTCGCCGGGGAGCGCTGGCTGGTCGATGTGGGCCTTGGCGACGGCCTGTACGAGCCACTGCCGGCTCGGGTCGGCTCCTACCAGCAGGGGCCGTTCGGCTATCGGCTGAGCCGGTCGGAGACCGAGCCGGGCGGGTTCCGGCTGGATCACGACCCCCGCGGCTCGCTGGCTGGTATCGATATCCGGATGACGCCGGCTCGTCAGCAGGAGTTCCTCCGGTGGCACCACTACCTGGTGAGCGCGGCTGAATCGCGATTGGTCCGGGCCCTGACCGTCATGCGCCGCAACGCCGAGAGCATCGATGCCCTGACCGGCTGCCTGCTGCGCCACGTCGACGGCGCCGGACGGGTGGTCCGGGAGCTTGACACCCAGGCCGAATGGGCCCAGGCGCTGGCCGACATCTTCGCCATCCGGCTCACCGACCTGCCCCCCGAGCGAGGGGAGCAATTGTGGCGCAAGGTCCGGCTCGCGCATGAGCAGTGGCTTGCCCGCAAGGCAGCCAGCCGCTAGCCCAGCCTGATCGGCAGCTGATCCAGCCCCCGCCCCACCCAGGTGTCGCGACGCAACGGCGGACCGGCAACCGCCAGCTTCGGAAACCGGCGGACCAGCCTGGGCAATGCGATCTGCGCCTCCATCCTGGACAACGGCGCGCCCAGGCAGAAGTGGCTGCCCGCGCCGAAGCTCAGCGGCTGGATGTCGCGGCGATCGGGGTCGAAACGGCCGGGATCGGCGAAGCGGGCCGGGTCCCGGTTGGCCGCGCCCAGGATCAGAACCACCTTGGTGCCTGCAGGCACCTGGTTGCCGAGCAAGGTCATCTCCTCAGCGGCCCATCGGCTCGTGGCCTGAACCGGCGCCTCGAACCGCAACGTCTCCTCCACGTAGCCGATCTCGAAGCCCGGCTCGGTGCGCAGCCTGGTGGCATGGCGCCGGTGCTGCAAAGCCTGCAACAGCCCGTGCCCGAGCAGGAAGCTGGTGGTCTCGAAGCCGGCGGTCAGCAGCAGCATCAGGTTGGCCACCAACTCCTGCTGGCTGAGCCGCTCGGCCGAGGAGCCCAGCAGGGCGCCGACCAGGTCGTCGGCCGGCGCCGGCCGGCGTCGCTCGATCAGGGCCACGAAGTAGTCGCCGAGCTCCCGCATCGCCTCGTCGGCGACGGCCAGTGCCTCCGGATTGGTGATGCCCTCCAAGGCGATCGTCAGGTCGGCGGCGATCCGGCGAAACCACGCCTGGTTCTGCTCGGGCACTCCGAGCAGCGAGCTGATCACCGCGATCGGCAGCCGGGAGGCGAACTCGGCGATGAAGTCCACCGTCGCGCCTTCACCGCCCACTTCGGCCAGCCGGTCCAGCAACCGGTCGGTCAGCTGCTCGATGGCAGCCCGCAGCCCGCTGACCTGGCCCGCGGTGAAGCCACCGCTCACCAGCCGGCGCATCCGGGCGTGGTCGGGCGGGTTGCGGTAGAGCATCGAGTCCAGGTAGCCGCGCAGCGCCGGGTGCTCCGGCCAGTCGGGGTAGATCGCGTCGTAACTGTCGCGGTCCTGCACCCGCAACCGGCCGTCGCGCAGCGCCGCGGCACATTCGGCGTACCCCAGCACCACCGTCAGGCCGGGCCGCACTCCCACCACGGCGCCGTGCGCCCGAAGCTGCTCGTAGCGGGGGTAGGGATCGGTCCGTCCCGGCGTTCCGACCAGCTCTCGGATGATCTCCAGCGGCGCCGGGTGGGTCATCTCCGCTACCGCCCGGCTGCCGAGAGCTCGAGCAGGACCAGGCTGCCGGTCCGCCGCGCCTGACGCACCCGCAGCGCGGCGTCGGCGGCCAGGGCGCTGAGTTCGGCGACGCCGCGTTCCTTGCCGCCGAAGAAAGCCAGCATGCGCAGGTCCATCCCGGTGTGCGGGGACTGACCGTCCGGGCGGATGGACTCGGCCACGATCACCCGGCCGCGCTGACCGGCGGCCTGCGCACAGCGGCGCAGGATCTGCCGAGCCGGCTCGTCAGCCCAGTCGTGCAGGATCCAGGACAGCAGGTAGCCGTCGGCGCCGGCCGGCAGCTCGTCGAAGAAGCTGCCGGCCACCACCTCCGACCGGTCAGCCACGCCCGCCGCCTCCAACGCCTCCCGGGCGGCGCCCGCGGTGGCGGCCAGGTCCAGCACCGTGCCGCGCAGCCGGCGATATCGCCTCAGCAGCGCGACCAGCAACGAGCCGTCGCCACCGCCGACGTCGACGAGGTGGCCCAGCGAGGCCCAGTCATATCCAGCGACCAGGTCAGGCAGCCGCCGCTCGATGTTGACGGCCATCCACTGGTCGAAGGCGCCGAGCCGGCTCGGGTCCGCCGCCAGGTCCTGCCAGAAGGTGTGGCCGAACTGCTCGGGAAAGGCGGCCTGCCCGGTCCGGACGCTGTGCAGCAAGCGGATGAACGACAGCTCACCCCGTCCCAGCCCGTCGATGTCGAGCAGCGCGCGCTTGCCCGCCGGATGGTCATCGCGCAGCGCCTCACCCAATCCGGTCAGGCTGAACCGACCCCGGTCGTCCCGGTCGAAGACCCCCCGGACGGCGAGGTAGCTGAGCAACCGCTCCAGCGCGTCGGGATCTGCCCGGACCACGGGCGCCAGCTCGCTGGCGGTACGCCCCCCGCCCGCGAGGTGATCGGCCACCCGCAGCGTCGCCGCCACCCGGATCGCCATCGGGGTGCTCAGCTGCGCCATCGCCCACAGCTCGGCGCCGGACCGCTCGTCGATCGCCACGATCTGATGTCCCTTCGCCTACGGCCGGCGTGAGGGCGGTGCCCCGCAGGCTGGTCTGACGACGATCGTGCCTGCGGCCGGACCGCTCCGCCTCTTCGGCGGTGCGCCGATCGCGCGGTCCGCTGTCCCGCAGCTGGCGACCGGTCAGCCGCCGCAGAACCTCCGATCCACGGCGGCAGGTTCTACGGACGGAAGAACGCCGGGTCCATGATGCGCAGCGCGCCGGCCACCGGAACCTCGAAGCCGATCAGGTCGAGCAGGTCGCGGCGCAGGTCGATCCCCGGCGCGATCTCGACGAGGACGATGCCCTGGGCGGTGAGGTCGAAAACAGCCCGTTCGGTGATGATGCTGGCCTGCTGGCCACGCCGCACACCGGCGCCTGCCCGGTAGGTGATCAGCTCGACCTCCGGAACGAACTTTCTCACCCGGCCCTCCTGCCGCACCGACAGCCGGCCCGCGGTGCTGTCCACCTCCAGCCCCTGGGTGGTGAAGGTGCCGGCGAACACCAGCCGGCGCACGCTCTCGGCGATGTCGGTGAATCCACCCCCGCCGGGGCTGGCCTCGCCGAACCGGCTGACGTTGACATTGCCGGCGGCGTCGATCTGGGCGAAGGCCAGCACCGCGAAGTCACAGCCGCCGCCATGGATGAAGTCGAACTGGGACGCGCCGTCGAGCAGCGCCTCAGGCGAGTAGTTGGCCGAGAACTGCCAGCCGTTCATCACCACCCCGCCGAATGGCCCGTGTTCGGTGGTGAGGATGTAGTCGCCCAGCCGCCCGGAATCCAGGCCACCGTCCTCGGCCAGCGCCAGGATGGCGTCGGAGGACCCGCCGAATCCCAGGATGGTGGTCTCACCGGTCCGCAGCTCCTGAGCCACCCGGCGGGCGATCACCTTGTCCGCTCCGGCCGGCAGCCGGGGCAGCCGGTGGAGGGCGTCGGGCACCGGCGCCAGGTACCCGGGGTCTGACAGCACGTCGGTGCCGACCGGTTGACCCGGGACCGGCACGACATGGTCGACCAGCACGCCTGGGATCCGCACCTGATGGGCAGCCCGGCTGCCGCGCGGGACGATCCGGTCGACCTGGGCGATGACGGCGCCGCCGCTGGCCTT
>Ga0326721_10000362_pt1 | contig 14308 bp, 12 predicted proteins | sample SGPome_FD_203951 | JGI IMG/M metagenome (GOLD analysis project Ga0326721, IMG submission 203951) | Soil microbial communities from Southern Great Plains, Lamont, Oklahoma, United States - SGP_1_2016 | ecosystem: Engineered > Artificial ecosystem > Soil microcosm > Unclassified | place: USA...
GGCTTGGCCCGCGACGTGTCTTTATAGTCCAGCAGGCAGAACAACCGATAGTGCGTGCGTCGAGGCGGACCATCGACTCTCACCTCGAACCAGCCGGTCATCTCACCATGCATCGCTTCCCAATAGCCCCCACCTGCGAAGCGCTTGGGCGGGGCCGATGCCACAGCAGCAAGCACGGCTCGCATGGTTGCGCGCACCTTGGGCGGGAAACCGTTGAGAGCGTCTCGTCCCGGCGCGGTCTCGGCCGGATCAGCAGTCGCATTGCGTCGAAAGAACACCACGTTGTGTGAATCGTCCGACGACGGCTTCAGTATGATCGGCGGCTTGATCGCTTTGCGAGAGCCGCCTTTAGGAGTCATGCGCCGACGCTACGGGGGGCCTGCGACACTCGGAGAGGTGACCGACGCGACGGGGGCGAAGCATCCGCCCCCTGCCCTGTCAACCCGGTATGCCTCGACGCGCGAACGGCGCACCGTGGTCTTCGACACCACTCGAAGCGGAGGATCACGATGAAGGCACTCACCTGGCAGGGCACACGCAACGTGACGGTCGAGGAGGTTCCCGATCCCGTCATCCAGGAACCGACGGATGCCATCATCCAGGTCACTTCGTCGGCGATCTGCGGATCCGACCTGCACCTGTACGAACTGCTGGGCCCGTTCATCGATCGCGGCGACATCCTCGGCCACGAGCCGATGGGCGTCGTCGTCGAGGTGGGGGCGGGAGTCACGACGCTGAAGGCGGGCGACCGTGTGGTCATCCCCTTCAACATCTCGTGCGGCGAGTGCTTCATGTGCCGCCACGGTCTGCAGTCGCAGTGCGAGACCACGCAAGTGCGTGAGTACGGCAGCGGGGCCTCGCTCTTCGGATACACGAAGCTCTACGGCCAGGTTCCGGGCGGGCAGGCCGAGTTCCTGCGCGTGCCGCTCGCCGACTACAACCACATCGCGATCGGGAAGGCGCTCCCGGACGAGCGCTACCTGTTCCTCAGCGACATCCTGCCCACCGCATGGCAGGGCGTCGAGTACGCGCAGGTGCCCGAGGGCGGCACCCTCGCCGTGATGGGCCTCGGCCCGGTCGGCCAGTTCGTCACCCGGGTGGGTCGCCACCGCGGATACCGGGTGCTGGCCGTCGATCCCGTGCCCGAACGGCGCGCGATGGCCGAGCGGCACGGCATCGAGACCTTCGACCTCACCGACACCATCGTCGACGAACTGCGCGACCGCACCGACGGTCGCGGCGCGGATTCGGTGGTGGATGCCGTCGGCCTCGAAGCGCACGGCAACGCCGGCGTCGAGTTCATGCAGAAGGCGGTGGGGCTGCTCCCCGACGCCGCCGCACGCCAGGTGCTCGACAAGGCGGGCATCGACCGGCTGGCCGCGGTCTACGCGTCGATCGACGCTGTGCGTCGCGGTGGAACGGTCTCGCTCAGCGGCGTCTACGCGGGCGATGCCGACCTCATGCCGATGAAGACGCTGTTCGACAAGCAGATCAGTCTGCGCATGGGGCAGTGCAATGTGAAGCGGTGGATCGACGACCTGATGCCGCTGGTCGAAGACGCGAGCGACCCGCTGGGAGTGATGGATCTGACGACCCACCATGCTCCGCTCGCCGACGCCCCCGAGCTCTACCGCACGTTCCAGCGCAAGGAAGACGGCTGCATCAAGGTCGCGCTGCACCCCTCGACGATCTAGGGGCAGCGAAAGGGGGAGGGCACTCACCCTCCCCCTTTCGACCGTTCAGTCGGCGCGGCGCGTGCCGATTCCGGGTTCGTCGTTGTGCGTCGATTCGTCGGGAACTGAAGACTCCGAATCGGGGTCGACGCGTACGGCGGGCGAAGCACCGGAATCGGCGCCCGCACCGCCCGCGGGCACATCTCCCGAACCGGTGTCGTCGCGCTGCATCCGCTCTTCGGCGAGCGCGGCAATCCGCGCACCGGCATCGCCCTCGGCCGGGGAGGCGACGTTCGTCGGTTCCCCGTCGATGGGATCGCTCATCGCGTGCCCTCGTCGAGGTCGGACGGCGCCGACGCGAGTCCGAGGTCGGGGTCGACATCGCCGCCGATATCGCCCTGGCCGTCGGGACCGAGCTCGGCGTCGAGCGGCTCTTCGCCCTGCGTCTCGGGCTGCTCGTCGTCGGTCGGCGACGGGTAGTCGGTGGCGTCGTCCTCATCGACGGTGGGCCGTCCTTCCGGGATCACCGGGGGCTCCATGGACGTAGCGAACTCCAGTGGATTCGACATCGTGCTCTCCTCTCGTCAGGGTCAGTGGAGTCCAGCGTGCCCCGGTCGCCCGCCGAAGGGATGCCCGTTGACAGGTCACCGTCGAGGGCGTAGCCGCCTCAGTCGATCGACGCGCGCACGGTCTGCACGTCATCGGCGATCTGGCCCCACGCCGTGCCGGTGACGGTCTGCTCTCCCACGGTCGCCGACACGGTCAGCCGGTAGTCGCCCGTCTGCTCGGTACGCGAGTCGATGAGCTCGATCGCCCCGTGCGGCGGGCCGTCGATCGCGCAGTCGAGCTCGGCATCCGTCGTCTGGCAGTCCCAGCCCTCGGGCGTCGACGCGACCGTCACCCCGGCGGGGAGCAGCAGGGTCACCGTCGATGTGTCGCCCCGGCCGGTGAGGGAGATGTCGAGCGAGGCGCGTCCGGGTTCGACCACCTGAGAGGTGACGACCAGGTCGGAATCGCCCGCCACGCCGCCCTCGACTTCGGGCTCCGCGAGTAGCGGCGGGATCACCGCGAACGCCAGGATCGCGAGGCCCGAACCGATCGCCACGAGCGGCAGCGCCGACCAGAGGAGCTTGCCCAGCGACCATCCGACACCCGCCCGCGTGGCGCCCTTGCCGCGCACCGCGCCTGCCGGACGCGGGGGCGTGCCGGTCTGGCCGCGCGGTTCGGACGACGGATGCTCCGCCGCCTGCGCACTCGTGGGCGTGAACACGACGCCGCCGATCAGCAGGCAGGTCACGACACCCAGCAGGGATGCGGTCGAGGCGAACCGGCCCCAGACCCGACGGCAGCGTCGACAGCCGCGGATGTGGTCCATCCCGGGAGCGTCACCGGTCTCGTCGACGTCGACGGCGATGACGGGTGGCAGACGGGTCGCCGCGTGCCGGCATTCCTCGGGCGGAGCATCCTCTTCGAGCATGACGCGCAGCATCGCCCGTCGGAGTCCGCGGCGAGCGCGCAGGCTCAGCGCATAGATCGACGAGGCGGAGCGGTCGAGTTCCTCTTCGAGCTCGGCCGGCTTGCGCCCGTCGATGATCGTGGCCCGCAGCACATGCTGCTGGTCGGCGGGAAGCAGGAGCAGCGCCTGACGCACCCGCGTGTATTCACGACCGAGGTCGACGTGGCGGGTGTCCTGCATCACGGTGGGCAGGTGATCTTCGGCGTCGACGAGCGGAAGCACTCGTGATCGCGGCGAACGGAACTCGTCGATCATGCGGTTGCGCATGGAACGGATCACGTACGCGCTCGCCTTCTCTTTCGGTCCGGTGCCGGACTTCCACAGCGTGAGCAGGTTGACCAGAGCGTCGGACAGCAGGTCGTCGGGCTCGACCGCGCCGGCCGCCAGGCGCCGTGCCGTGGTTGCGAGCAGCCTCTGGTTGCGTTCGAGGAATGCACCGGCCGCCGACCTGTCGCCCTTGTTCGCGGCCGCACTGAGCCGGTCGTCTTCCTGATACTCGCGCAGGAGCGCAGGGTCGTCCCCGCGCCGCCTCCCCAGTCCCGCCATCCGATGACCTCCCCAATCATCTTCATTCTCGACCCACACGTCTGCGGAACCGAGTCGGAGACGCCAGAATCTCGGCGCCGCCGCGTCATGCCTCGCCCGTGCCGCCCCAGCGGCGATATGCGGGCGCTCCCTCCCGCCGATCGACGATGCACGCTCGACCCGGTCAGCTCAGGCAGCCGACACGTTGGTACAACGAATGAGGCCCGCAGATCTGACGGTGCGGAACGGATCGGTCGATCGAACCTCAGAGTTCGTCCGCGCGGCGCAGGGCGTCGTCGCGCCCGGTCGCACCGAGCTTGCGGTAGAGGTTACGCAGGTGGCTCTTCGCCGTGTTCGCCGAGATGAACATCGCCGCAGCGAGGTCGCGCACGGCCGTGTGCGTGCGCAGCAGCTCGAGAATCTGCAGTTCACGCTGGGTGAGGTTCGCTCGCGTGGCGGGCGGCAGCTCATCGCGCTTCTCCGCCTCCCGCGACGACGGGTATCTCTCGTGCCTGCCCGACGGCAGCCGCGTGCGCGCCGCGATGGCCGCGTGCACGATGGGGTACGCCTCATCGGCGGCGTCGTACGCGCGGGTCGACGCGATGCGGTCGGCGGCGACCCGGATGGCCTCCGGCCGGTTGGGGGCATGCATCAGCTGAGCGGCGTTGGCGCGCAGCACCTCCCACCGCGATGGGCTCGACGACCCCCGACGACGCCCGCGTGCTGCTCGGTCGATCAGGGCGAGAGCGTCTTCGGCGCGGCCCCTGTTCATCAGGATGCGGGCGCTGCTGGTGACCATCGAGGGGTGAGCCTCGGTCGGATCGACGGATCCGAGCACCTGCTCCGCCGCATCGAGGTCGCCCTGGCTCTGACGCAGATCAGACAGGGTCGCGCGCAGCATCATTCCCGCCAGAGACCCCGGAGCCGTCAACGACGGGTACGCGTGAAGATGGCGTTCGATCAGGCCGACCGCGCCATCAGCCTGACCCCAATAGAGGGCGATGCGCGTGCGGGCATGGATGTCGACCCACCACAGCTCGCCCGAATCGACGTCGTGATGCCCCTGAGCCAGATATTCCTCGGCGGCGGTCTTGTCGAGGCGGGCGATGTCGATCAGGGGACGCGCCAGCACCGCTGCCTTCTGCAGAGTGAAGGCCATCGTGCCGGGGTCGGTCGCGATCTCGACCTCGCTGCGTTCGAGCCATTCCTCGGCGTGTGCGAAGTCTCCGGCGAGCGCATGCGCCAGAGCGCAGTGCCCGGCCAGATACGGGGCGATCGGATGCGGGAGCGTGCTGCGCGCCCAGCGCCATCCCTCCGAAAACGACTCCACGGCGCGGTCGAGATCGCCCGCGAGCAATCGGGCCAACCCGAGCCGCAGCAGCACGCTGCCGAGCATGTCGTCGAAGCCGTCGTGGTCGTGCGCCGTGCGGATCGCATCCTGCACCTCGTCGGCGACCCGCAGGGCCTGATCCAGGCGGCCGAACACGAGGCTGCGGCGGATGGCCGAGGTCTTCACTCCGATCACGTCACGCGTGGCCGGAGCATCCTGGTCCGCCACCCACTCGGCGAAAGTGCGCTCGATACGACGCTCGGTGAGCGCCGACGAACGCCATACCGACCGTGAGAGCTCGCGTGCCATCAGATAGCGCGGATGCTCGTCGACCCACTCGCGCGGAGCGCGGCCCCACAGATCCGCCACCGCATCGGGGGCGGCCAGCATGAGCGCGAAGAAATAGTCGTCGAGCAGGATGGCGATGTCGTCCCACCGCTCGTGCGCGAGCATCTCGTGCAGCTCGGAGAGCAGCGCGTCACGACCGCTCTCTGACCACTCCATCTCGGTATTCACCCACTAGAAGAACTCTCCCCACCGGTCGGATGCTCCGACACGGTCCACAATCAATATATTGCGGTGGCGTGCAGCGTGGGGCTCTTCTTCGCCCAGATCGCGGCCGTCGTCGAAAGCGGAATGCATGATTCCGGTAGAGTGGGCAATGGAGGGAATGGCTCGCTCCATTTGCAGTGGTCTGGAGAAGCCGAATGAAAGTCCTGGTCTATGGAGCCGGTGTTCTCGGCAGCCTCTATGCCATTCAGCTGTTCGAAGCGGGCGTGGACGTCACGCTCGTCGCTCGTGGGGATCGATTCGCTTTGATTCAGGAAAGCGGCGTGCTTGTTGCCGAGGGTGACGACGGTCTCGTCCGGTCCGTGCGAGTTCCGGTGACGGACAGCCCAGTCGGCGACTGGGACCTGATTCTGGTGCTCGTCCGCACTCATCAAATCGGTGCGGTCCTCGAAAGCCTTGCCGGGATCACAGGTGACGTCCTGTTCCTCCTGAACTGGGCTGCCGGACCTGGCCCGCTGCAAGAGATCCTCGGGCGTGACCGCGTCCTGCTCGGCTTCCCCAATCAAGGCGGCGTGATGGATGGCGACGTCGTCCGCTACCGGCCAGCTTCTCGGGTGACGCGCCTCGTGTCGATGCCAATCGGCGAGCCTGACGGCCAGACCACGCCCAGACTCGAGCGCATTGTCGAGGTGTTCCGCACTGCCGGTTTCGTCGTCAAAGCGGAACCGCAGATGGACGCCTGGCTGCGAACTCACGCCGCGTTCGAGGTGCCCCTCAGCATGGCGGTCCACGCCGCGGGTGGTCCGGATGCCTTGGCAGGAGACCGGGTTGCGGTCCGTGCGATGCTTCGGGACATGAGGCAGAGCCTGACAACCATGCCCACGCCGACCGTTCCCAGCGCGTTCCGGCTCTTGCGTACCCTGCCTGAGGTTCTTCTCATCCCCGTCTTCCGTCGATTCCTGCGCAGTTCGGCTGCCGGCCCCCTCCGGACCGACTCACCTGCTGTCTCCGGAGAACTCGCCACACTTGCGGAACAACTACGCAGCGCAACGCACGGACGCACAGCAGAAAGGGACTCATGAACAGTGAAATCGCTCCGTCCCGTGCGCAGCGTGCAGACGCGGCCCGGAATCGCGACCGTATCGTCCAGGCGGCCCGGGAAGTCTTCGCAGAGCACGGGTTCTCTGCGACCCTCCACGACATTGCCGAGCAGGCCGGCGTCGGTGTCGGCACCATCTACCGGAACTTCGACAGCAAGCAGCACATTATTCGCGCGCTCTATGCGGAAGCCATCGAGAGGGTCCTATCGGGAGCCCATGAAGCACTCCAAGTAGCAGACCCCTGGCAGGCGCTCGTCACGTTCTTCGAAGCGACAGCGTCCAGCCAGGCGCTGGATAAAGGGTTGACCGCGATGTTCCTGGGGGCCGACAGCAGCACACCCCTGGATGAGACAGCAGCCAGAATCCTTGAGTCCGTATCGCCAATCTTCGATCGGGCACTCGCAGCCGGCGTCGTCCGTGAAGGCATTGGCGTTACCGACATCCTTCCGATCTTCGCAATGCTCGATGCCGTCTACCACCTCAGCGCTGAGGAACCAGACCTCTGGAGGCGCTACCTCGCCATCCTCCTCGACGGGCTCAGGGCCCGCGATCGGTCGGCTCTCCCCGTCAACGCGCTGGACGCAACGGCGTTCCGCGCGTCCATCGGCGGGTTCCACTAACCACAGTCAGCACGCGCCCTCGCCGGTTCCGAGGCGGAAGAGCGGAACGAAGTCGGGGTCGACGATCGCCGGTCGTTGCAGACTGAACGCCGAGATGTCGTGCTCCGTGCGGCCGACGGTCAGCAGATCGGCGAGAATCCGTCCCATCAGACTCGCGAACTTGCCCGCGTGCCCTGCTCCGTTGAACACGGCGACGTGGGGGTGTCCTGGCACGGTGTCGAGCACGAAGTCGCGGTCGGCGGGCATGTCGTACACACAGGTCTTGCTCATCAGCAACGGCCCGTCGGCGCCAGGCAGATGCGCGCGGAGGAACTCGCGGAGCAGCAGCGGCTCGTCGGCGTCCGGGGTGAACGACCGCTCAGCGGGGGAGATGAAATGCCCACGCATGTCGCGCGCGAGTTTGACCGCCGCTTCTCCGTAGACGGGGAAGCCGTAGTGCACCTCTTCGGCGTGATGGATCCAGATGGGGAACCTGTCCGGAGTGAAGTCCGACAGGTTCGGCGAGGAGAAGTACCCCACCTGCTCCTGACTCAGCGTCAGCGCGAAGGACAGGCCGAAATCAGGCATGAGGTCGCCGAGCCACGATCCCGCGGCGACGACGAGGTGATCGCCGTCGAACGATCCCTCCGACGTCGAGACGGTGACCCCGTCGCTGCCGATCTGCACACCGGTCACGACGACACCGGAGCGGAACTCCACCCCGGCGGCCTTGGCCAGCGACACATGGGCCGACACCGAACGGCGGATGTCGAGGATCCCGGCGTCCTGCTGATGGATTCCGATCGTGTCATCGGACACGCTCCACTGCGGGTACTGGGTGCGGATGTCGTCGATCGTCAATTCGTCGTAGGGGATGCCGGCAGCATCCATCGCCCGCCGGTATTCGTCGATCTCCGCCGCACCGGAACTGTCGGCGACGGCGAGGTCGATGCCTCCGGTCTGCGTGTAGATCTTCAGCCCGGAACGCTCCTCGACGTGGGCCCACGCGGCGAACATCGCATCGGTGAGCTTCGTGTAGTAGTCGCGATGGTACGCCCGACGGATGATCCGGGAGTGGTCTCCGGAGGAACCGAGCGCGTGACCGAGCTCGAACTGCTCGAGCACGAGCACCCTTTCCGCACCCGCCCGCGCCAGCCAGTAGGCGGCCGCGGAGCCGATCGCTCCGGCGCCGATGACGATGTGGGAGTATCCCTGGGTCATGTCGTTCCGTTCTTCCGATGGTCGTCTCAACGGCCGCTGCAACAGCAGTCCGCGTGTGCACGCGATCGCGATGAGACTCTGTTGCACGGCCTCCGCCGCCGGCAGTCCCTCGCGGCGTGACGCCGCCTCGAGAAGATGCTACGCGGCGGCGCTCAGATCCACCCGGTCGGTCGCATGCTCGAGGAACACATGCAGCAGGCGTCGAGCCGGAACATCCCCGCCGTGCGCCTCCCCGTCGTCGAGATCGTGCGCGCAGGAAGACAGCCATTCCTCGACGGTGCTCGCCGGCACTCCCACGAGCGTCGCGAACTCGACCGCAGACAGCGGCTCGCATCCGTGAGCACGGTCACGAAGCGTGTACCAGGAGCGGCCGATCGCGTCAGCGATGTCTCGCAGCGAGTACCCGAGTTGAGTCGCCGCACCGAGCAGCGCCCGAGAGTGCCGGTTCTGCACGCGCCTCTGCGAACCGTGCGCGCTCTGCTCGGCGGTGAGCGCGGCGAGGAGCAGCCTCACGAGATCGTCGGGAAGCGTCGCGGTTCCAAGAGCAGCAGCCATGGGATTCCTCGCAGGTCGAACGAGTGAGTAGGACGAGTGGCGGGATGCCGTCGGCCACCCTCCACCCTGTATAACGAGCGAATCGTCGCTTTCTGACGCCATGAGCCGACATTGACGGGTGGAGCGTCATATTTCGGGGCTAACCTCGTTGTTCTCATCAATGGTGTCGAGGACGGCTCGTCTCCTCGCTCTTCGTGGGCAAGGGAAGCGCACTCAGGAGGGTGTTAATACAGGGTTAAGTCTCGCCCCGAGCGTTGCACCCGACACTATGTGTCACATATGTTGAACCGCCGGTATATTGCTTGATCGTTTATCAGGAGATCGCCCGGCGCCACATACTCAGGGGAGGGCGCATGGGCGTCAAAAAACTGTCGGCATTTGCCGGCGCAGCAGCCTTGTTGGCGATGCTGTTCACGGGGATCGCGGCGGCTCCGGCCTCTGCCGCACCGATCGAGTCGAGCTGCGGGTACGCCGCACCCGACGGCGGGGGCAAGTTCCCCGATTCGATCTGCTGGTTCGACTTCACGGGCTACGACCCGGCGGTCGCTCTGACCGCCGCGGGGCAGCAGTTCGAGATGTCGTTGGGGGCCTACGACGTCTCGTACACCGTGACCCAGCGCGCGGTCGGCGGTGGGTGGTCGGAGCGCAGCGTCGTGGCCGCCTCCGCCGCCCCGCCGTCGCCGTTCGTGATCGGCACTCCCGGCTACTACAACGGAATTCCGGGCCTGCCCTTCCTGTACGCCACGGCCGGTCAGCCCTCTGGTGCGGTGCAGATCAACATCACGAACTTCCAGGTCTCACTCAACGGCACCCCCGTCACCGGCTACGACCTCGTCTCGGCCGCGCCCGAGACGACCGATGCCGCCGTCGGCCAGTTCGGGGAGTTCCTCAACTGGAAGTCCGACGTACCGCTGCGTTTGATCGACAGCCTCCCGATCGTCACCACGGGCGGCGGATGCGGGATGCCCCTCATCGGCGACGGCACCACCGACGTGTGGTGCTACCCGGGTGCGAGTGGATCAACGTCTGCGTACGGATCCATCCTCGCGGCGCCCTCGGCGACGACGATCTCCGGGTCGGTGTACATGTACACCCGTGGTGAGCGCGAAGCCCTGGGCTTCGGCATCCGCACCGCCAGCGTCTCGGTCGACAAGCAGGTAGCGAGTCGTGTCGACCCGCTCGATTCGTTCGACCTCAGCGTGACCTCCAGTGAGGGACCGGCGCTCGCATCCGCCACGACGGGCGAGACGGATGCCGCGACCACCGACGTCATCCCGGTGATCCCGAGCGGCCCGCTCACCCTCGCCGAAGCCGCGACGAGCGGCGCACCCAGCCCGCTCGGCTATTACGACGCCGCCTGGGCGTGCACCAACGCGAACGAAGCCAGCACCACCGTTCTCCCGACGGGCGCCGCAGCGAGCCAGCAGCTCGCCCTCGTCGCGGGCGACGCCGTGAGCTGCACGGTCACCAACACCGCGAAGGCGGCCTCGCTCGACCTGGTCAAGTCGGTCGCACCGACCACGGCCGCGGCGGGCGACACGGTCGTCTACTCGTTCGCCGTCACGAACGACGGCGCGCTGCCGGTCGAGGATCTCACGATCGACGAGACCGCGTTCTCGGGCACGGGAGAACTCGACACCATCGACTGCCCGACCACCGAGCTCGCCGTCGACGCGTCGACCACGTGCACGGCGTCGTACGTCGTCACCCAGGCCGACATCGATGCAGGGCTCGTCACCAACGAGGCCACCGCCGCCGCACAGGTGACCGGCACCTCGGCCATCGCCGCATCCGCCGCATCGACCGCCGCGCTCACGACCGGTGGCGAGTCGGCTCTCGCCGTCGCGAAGACCGTCGACAAGGCCAGCGCCACCGTCGGCGACGACGTCGTCTACACGCTCACCGCGACCAACACGGGCGCGCTGACTCTCACCGATGTGACCCTCACCGATCAGGATTTCAGCGGATCGGTGCCACTGGCCGCGCTCACGTGCGATCAGCCGGCACCCGTCACTCTCGCTCCGGGTGACGTGCTCACCTGCGCGGTCTCGTACGAGGTGCGGGCAGCCGATGTGGGCACGCTCACGAACGGTGTCCTCGGCACGGCCGTCGACCCCGACGACAACACCCTCATCGGGTCCGACTCCGCGGCCGTGACCGTGACGGCCGTCGCCGCCGGAGCCAGCCTCGCGATCACCGGCGCGAACGCGCCCTGGGTGCTCGTGGGCACGGCCCTCGTGCTGCTGCTCGCCGGAATCGCGGTCGTGAGCATCCGCCGTATGCGTCGCAGCTAGCCCTCGGTGCATGCGGAACACCCCGGGGATTCATCCGAGTCCCTGGGGTGTTCTGCGTCACGTCGTCACATCTCACCGGGGAAAACGTCTTAACAGGAAGACGCGTATCGCCCGAGTACGCGAACAACCGAAAGGCTCTACATGGATCTCTCCGCTGCCGCCGCCGACCCGGCCTTCCTCGCGATCGTCGGCGGGCACCTGCTCGTGCTCGTGCTCGCCGTTCTCTTCACGGTGTTCCGTCGCTACTCGGTGGGCGGATTCTTCGCCTGGGTCGCCACCGTGGCGTCGCTGCTGTTCGGGCTCTTCTGGTTCCTCGTGCTCGGCGGCGGTCGCAAGAACTCTCAGGCGAACGAGTCGGTGCAGTTCGCCCTCGACCCGAACGGTGGCCTCTGGGTCACGATCTACATCGTCGTCGCGCTCGTCGTCGCCTACGCGATGACGTGGATCTGCAAGCGCGGACGTGAGCACGCCGACCGCATCCCGCCGGTGGAGAAGCCTGCCGCGTCAGCTCGGTGAATTGATCGGCACGAGACAGTCGACTTCGCCCTCACGGCGGTAGGACTCGATGTCTCGCACGCGCCGCGTCAGATAACGCGGCGCGTCTCGTTGTGCTCTGTACGCGCGGCTTTTTCGTCGCACGGTCCGGCGACCGATCTTCGGTGCGCCGCTGGGGGGCAGGAAGGGGGCCGGAGTGACGCAACTTTCGCATAAGCGGAGACAACTCTCAGGAAACGCCGCGTAAAGAACGGCGCCTTTCGTCGTCTCTTAAGCGAATCCGACTTCTCGCAGTTCGCCCGACCCGCGGGCCGCACTGCGCACCACACTCAAGGAAGACCCGTGCCTCACATGCCCTCAGGCTTTAGCCTGCCCACGCGCCGCAAACGCGCCCTCGCCTCCGTCGCCGTCATCGCGGCCACCGTCGCCGCTTCTCTGCTGGTGGCAACACCCGCCAACGCCGCAGACGTCGCGTTCGCCGACCCCGCGCTGCAGGCGTGCGTCAACCAGCGTCTCGGCCAGGCCGACGCCGCCCCGGTGTCGACCACCCAGGCCGCCAGCATCACCCAGCTGAACTGCGCCAGCAGGGGGCTCACGAGCCTCGACGGCGTCCAGGCCCTCACTTCTGCGTGGGATCTGAACTTCGGCAACAACGCGATCACCGACCTCGCCCCCTTGGCGGGTCTCACGCAGATCACGCAGATCGACATCTCGAACAACCAGATCGTCAGCCTTGCGCCGTTCGCCTCGTTGACGAACATGGTCGCGATCGCGGCTGGCGGCAACCAGATCTCAGACCTCAGCCCGCTCAGCCCCCTCACCAAGATCACCTGGCTGAACCTCACGCAGAACAACGTCAGTGACCTCGGCCCGGTGTCGTCGCTGTCCCAGCTCGCGTGGCTCATGATCGGCTCGAACGATGTGTCCGACCTGACACCGATCGCGGGGCTGACACGCATGAACGCGCTCTACGCCGACAACAACCAGATCGCCGATCTCGCCCCGCTGTCGGGCCTCGTGAACATCTTCCAGCTCTTCCTCAACGACAACGAGATCAGCGACATCAGCCCTCTGGCGAACATCACCGCCCTGGACGATCTCCGCCTCCAGAACAACCACATCGCCGACCTCAGCCCGCTGGGCGGCCTTCCCGTGCTCGCCCAGGTGCACGCCTTCGACCAGACGATCACCCTTCCCGACGTGATCGTCGGCGACCCCACGGCGAACCCGCTGCGCGAGCCCCACGGCGCCGTCTACACCTCGGTCACGGGCGACGCCAACTTCGTGCTCGCCGCCGACGGGGCATCCTGGACATACTCCGCACCGGCGACCAACTCGGTCTCCTGGAACATGGCCTACCCCGGACCCGTGTGGCCCGCGTGGGAGTTCAGCGGCACCATCTCGCAGCGCTCCATCGACCGCCCCGTCGTGCCGAACCCCACGACGCTGGTCGATGACACCGCGACGACCGTCAACACTGAGCCGGTCACGATCGATGTGCTCGCCAACGACGGTCTCGCCGGAGAGCCGCTCCTCGACTCCGGCACGCTGACCCTCATCGACTCCTCCGACAACCCGGTCACCCAGCTGGCGGTCACCGGCGGCGTCTTCGCCGTCGTCAACGGCGCCATCGTGTTCACGCCCACCGCCGGTTTCGCGGGAACCGTCGACCCGGTCTCCTACGCCGTCACCAACGCCGAGGGCCTCGAAGGACGCGCGGTCATCCGTGTCACGGTGACCGCAGCCGTGACGCCCACGACCTCTCCCTCGACCGGCACCACGACGGGTCAGGGCACGGGCGCGGGAACGAGTGGAGCGAGCCTCGCGATCACCGGCGGTTCAGCCGATGCGGCCATGATCGCCGGTGGCCTCGGAGCGCTCCTGGTGCTGGGCGGCGCGGTGAACCTCATGCTCGCCAAGCGCCGGGCGAAGCTGTCGAGCTGAAGCACCTGATCGGCAGGAGGGGGTGGCGTCTCGAAGACGCCACCCCCTCCGTCGTCTTCAGCCGGCCGACGCCGGCTCAGGCGCGTCGCCGACTGCCCAGCAGCACCGCGCCCGCGAGAGCCATGAGCACGGCGGTCGCGAGACCTACGATGTTCGCCGCCGCTCCGCTCTCGGCGAGCTGCGCCGAGGCGGCACCCGACGCGGGCGCCGGCGACGTGGCGACCGGCGTGGTGACGGGCGTGGTCACCACGCTCTCGACCGCGGCGATCTGCGCCGATCGGGCCGATCCGGTGTTCACGATCTGGCCGGCGTCGACCTCGGCCTGCGACACGACGAGTGACGCGGTCAGCACGCAGGTGGCCTCCGGCGCCACGCTCGTGCAGGTCGTCGATTCTCCCGTGAGCACGTCGTCGACGACGACATCGGTCAACTCCACCTCTCCGGTGTTAGTCGCCGTCAGGGAGTACGTGAGCGTATCGCCGAGGGTCACCGAGCCCGAGGCATCCGCATCGGTGATTCCGGTGAGCTCTTTCGTGAACGTCAGCG
>Ga0326721_10000363_pt1 | contig 14287 bp, 13 predicted proteins | sample SGPome_FD_203951 | JGI IMG/M metagenome (GOLD analysis project Ga0326721, IMG submission 203951) | Soil microbial communities from Southern Great Plains, Lamont, Oklahoma, United States - SGP_1_2016 | ecosystem: Engineered > Artificial ecosystem > Soil microcosm > Unclassified | place: USA...
TGCGCAGGCACGTCGTCGCGAGGTTCCGGTTTCTTTTCGTCTTTTTTGTCGGTCATCGTCAGATGCTCCACTCGTGGCTGTCAACGTAAGGCCACGTGCACAGCGTTCGGTTCAGATTGATTCACCCTCACATCACGCGACCGCGCGTTGCTGCACGCTCTGCTCCAGTTGTCTGGCCACGCCTTGCAAGTCCAGCAGCGTCAAACGGGAACTGCGTTCAGGACTGCCGACACTGACCAGTGAACGCGCCCGGTCGTTGACCGAAATATCCTTGCCCAGATTGGTCTGCCAGCCCTGTTCCAGCATTGCCGGGTCAAACTGATTAAACGCGTCAATCGAATCGACCCGACTCACTGTAAATCCGAAACAGAGACGTTCACCCCGCACAATCAGCACGCGGGACGCTTCGGTCTGGGCTGGCGCTGTCTCGCCAAGCAGGCTGCTCAGACAGATCAACGGCACCTGCTCACCGCGCAGATTGAACTGCCCCAACAGATGCGTAGAGGGTTGGGCCAGACCGATCAGTTGCCGGGGCACGGCAAGAATCTCGACGATCTGGCTCAACGGTGCCACGAAGCGGGTCGGTGCATCGAACAACAGACAGGCATGCCGCAGCATCGCCTTGGTGACGTCATGCGAGGCTTGCGCAGGCTGTACGTCGTTCTGATAGACCTTGGTGTAACTGGTGACCTCAGGCCGTTGCAGCAGCGCCGGATGATTGAGCAACAAAGCTTGCTCACCTTCCTGCAGATTCATCACACCCGCAAACAACTCGGGATGAGGCAAACCATACGCGGGCGCCGCCAGGAGGCTGTCCGGGTCCTGCCGATGAATCGCGACCATACGGTCGTAACCAAACCCGCATACACGCCCGTCCGGCGCGGTCAGCAGCAAAAGTTGAGGCTTGGAAACCTGCCGCGTGTGATCCAGCCCCAGGACCTCGGAAAGGTTGAGCGCCGGCACCTTTGTGCCGCGCACCGAGGTAACGCCAAAGCAGCAATCGCTGCCGAAATCCGATGGGCTGATTTCAGGTCCGTCCACCAGTTCGGTAACCACGCTGGCATCGATGCAGAAGTGCCGACCGTCGCACTCGAAGACCAGATAGTGCAACAAACGACGCTTGGCCGCCTGGGCTTCTTCTTTGAGCAGTTGTGCGTGCTGATCGGCCGCAAACATGACGCCAGGCAGACCGGCCAACACCTGCAGATCCAGCTTGTAGATCATGCGCGACTCTTCGCTGGCCAACAGCAGCTCCGGCAGCAATCCGGTGCTGTTGCCGCCAGGTCCTATCGAACAGAACTGCGCGTCACGCGCCTTGAGGATGTCGCACACGGTATCGATCGCCAGCCCCAGATAGCCGCCGCCGAATTTCAGGATGGCAACCAGAGGCGTGGGTGCCGAGTTGTCGGCACCCTCGGCAAGCTGACCACGAAGATCCACCAGTGGCACCGGCTTGCCGCGTAGCGTGAACACACCCAGCAATGCACCCCGCGTCAGCGGATGCGACTGCAGATCGGTCGGCCAGTGCACCGCCTCCATCAACGCATCGGCGATGACCGCCAGGTAGGTGCCGTTTATCTGCACCACGCCATAGGCATGCATGCCGTTCATGCAGGCTGCCCGAGCGACATCCTGTCCAGCGCCTCAGTGCTGCCATTGGCATTGGCCTTGTGCAACTCGACGATCAGCGATTCGACTTCCTGCGCAGAAACACGCTGTTTCTCGGTGGCCGCGTTGATCCCGTCAATGGCCTGAGTGGTCTGCATCACGCCTTCAACGATGTGCTCGAATGCCTCGCCCGCGCTGAGGGAAATCTCGTTACCCGACTCGATCCGGCCGACTGTTTCGAGAATCAGCTTGTTGATCTCCTTGGTCGCTCGCGAAGACTTCTCGGCCAGCTTGCGCACCTCGTCTGCCACGACCGAGAAACCAAGACCATGCTCACCGGCCCGCGCTGCTTCGATGGCGGCATTGAACGCCAGCATGTTGGTCTGGCTGGCAATTTCGCTGATGACCTGGACGATATCCTGAATGCCTTCAGCCGATTTGGCGATCATGCCCATGGCTTCGGACGCCTTGTTCAGCGTCTGCGAACCACGGCTGGCCTGTTCACGCGTTTGTCTGGCCAGTTCGGTGGCGGTGTCGGTGCTTTGCGCGACGTAGGCTATCGCGCCCATCAGCGCCTTGACCGAATTGTCCATGGCCAGAGTCTTGGCCTCGATGGCCTGTTCGATCTCGACCTGACGGGTGATGTCGGTGGCGAACTTGACGACTTTGAACGGCTTGCCTTCGTGGTCGAAGATCGGGTTGTAGGTTGCCTGAATCCAGATGTGCTGGCCGTATTTGCTAAGGCGCATGAAGCGTCCCGAGAAGAATTCGCCCTGCCCCAGGCTGTGCCAGAACTCGCGATAAGGCGTGCTGCGCACGTATTCCTCTTCGCAGAAGATCCGGTGATGCTGGCCTTTGAGCTCCTGCATCCCGTAACCCATTGCTTTGAGGAAGTTGGGGTTGGCCGTGAGGATGTTGCCTGCCATGTCGAATTCGATCACCGCCTGGGCACGGTCGATTGCCGTGACCTTGCCCTTGTCCTCGACACTGCTTTCCTTGGCATCGGTCACGTCCAGCGCGAACTTGACGATCTTGTAGGCCTTGCCCTGAGCATCGAAGATCGGGTTGTAGGTGGCCTGAATCCAGATCTCTCTGCCGTCCTTGCGCTTGCGCTTGTATTCGTTGGCGTCGTATTCGCCACGGCCCAGCTTGTCCCACAGTTCGCGATAGGCAAGGCTGCTGATGAACTCCTCGGAACAGAACATGCGGTGATGCTCACCGACAATCTCGTTCAGGTCATAGCCGAATACGTTGAGGAAATTGCGGTTGGCGGTCAGCACCTTGCCGGTCAGATCGAACTCGATCACGGCCTGGGAACGCTCGATGGCGGTCACCTTGCCGGCCTGCTCGGCCTGGCGGGCGCGGCTTTCCGTCACGTCGTTGGCGAACTTGACGACCTTGTACGGGCGGCCGTCCGGATCGAGGATAGGGTTGTAGGTGGCACTGATCCAAAGCTCGCGACCGTTCTTGCCGATGCGTTTGTATTCGCCCGAGTCGTACTCGCCGCGCTCCAGCTTCGCCCAGAAGGCACGGTAGGCCGGGCTGTTGAGGTATTCGTCATCGCAAAACATGCGGTGGTGCTGACCCTGAACCTCGTCCAGACGGTAGCCCAGAATCGACAGAAAGTTTTCGTTGACGCTGAGCACACGACCGTTCAGGTCAAACTCGATCACCGCCTGCGACCGCTCGATGGCAGACACCTTGCCTTCGTATTCGGCATTGGTCTTGCGTTGATGGGTCACGTCGGTTGCGAACTTCACGACCTTGAACGGATTGCCGTGCTCGTCGAGCACCGGGTTATAGGTCGCCTGCAGCCAGATTTCCTTGCCGCCCTTGCCCAGCCGTTTGTATTGACCTTCATCGAATGCGCCCTCGCTCAGCTTCTTCCAGAACGTTGCATATTCCAGGCTGGAAGCGTGGTCGGGGGTGCAGAAAATGCGGTGATGACGGCCCTGAATTTCGTCGAGGCGATAGCCGACGCAGTCCAGAAAATTGGTGTTGGCCCGCAGGATGTTGCCTTCAAGATCGAATTCAATCATCGCTTGCGACCGATCAATGGCCGTCATGAGCGAGTGGAGGTCCAACTGCACCCCGGTTATGTCCTTAGGGGTACTTACAGTTGTTGTCGACATGAACAGTGCTCTGAGAATTAAAGAGTTATAAAAAAAGAGTGACGCACATCAGCTTCTGCGGGCGATGCAAAACGCTCCTCGATCCGTGAGACGTTGAGGCCTTCCATGCAAGACAGGTAATCGTATTTCTCGATGAACGCGATAGCGCAGCAATCAGGTCGCAAAACATCCGGGTTGCCGACCGGTGTCGTATTTTTCAGCTCGTGACAACCTGACAGATACGTCAGATTGCGCCATGAGCCATTAGTTCGCCACTACCGATGATCCGAAGTTGTACCGTTGTCATGCCATCAGGAAAAAAACCAGATGACCAGAACCACAGCTCCGGTCCATGTGAGGGTAAGCAGGAACGAAAGCCCTGCCAGACGCGGATCCATGTGCCTCCCGAACGTGACAGGACAACTGCCTGAAAAAAACCAGCATCTGCATACGGGCGGCGAGACGCGGCGGATCACCGGTTCGATCATTATTTTTTCAGCCGATCTGGCGAGCAGGGACGGCCCTGCCACAGCTGCGTTTTTCAGCGATGCGCAATGAGGTCAGCGACAGGCAAAACGGCACGTCACGGAAAGACTCAATGGCTTTGTGATCGATATCGAAACTGTACAAATATCCCTGCCTGGTTCGTTACCTGTACAAAGGCTTTACAACTACCACCTTTTATCGGCTGAGAAACAAATAGTAAAAGCATTCTGCGCCTGACGCTTATCGGAGTAAGTGTCCGTTCTGGAAACTGGACGCCAACTTCGAGAATCGTAAATGATACTGGAGAGCCATCATGACTACAGGCAATAAAAACCCGGGAAACTTCGCCAACGATCGCGAGAAAGCATCGGAAGCCGGTAAGAAAGGAGGACAAGCCTCGGGCGGCAACTTTGCCAACGACCGGGAAAAAGCCTCCGAGGCAGGTAAAAAGGGCGGACAAAACAGCCATGGTGGCGGCCGCAAATCCTGATTGATCCGTGTCAGCCATGTTCCGGCTTGTTTACGTCAAAAGGGGCTATTCCGAACAGGCCCTGCAGCGTCTGATCAACACTGCACAAGGCGTAGACGAGCCCGGAACCCGACACTTTCTGCCAGGTATTTATAATGCCTGCAGCGAAGATTCATACAATCGATCCCGATTGTTGACTTGTACAGTACTGCAACTTCAATGAGGTATCAGAAAATGGCACAAGATAAACAAGGCGGCATGAGTGTAAACGAAGCGGGCAAAAAAGGCGGCGAAGCAACCTCAGCCAGCCACGACAAAGAGTTCTATCAGGAAATTGGCAGCAAGGGCGGTCAGAACAGCCCAGGCAACTTCAAGAATGACCCCGAGCGCGCTGCGGAAGCCGGCAGCAAAGGCGGCCAGAACAGCGGCGGCAATTTCAAGAACGACCCTGAGCGCGCCGCGGAAGCCGGCAGCAAGGGAGGCCAGAACAGCGGCGGCAACTTTGCCAATGATCGCGAAAAGGCATCTGAGGCCGGACGCAAAGGTGGACAAAACAGCCATGGAGGCGGACGCAACAGCTAGTCCACAGGCGTTGACGTGACGAAGGTATTCGTCTCTGCTCATAACGATCACCCGACCGGTTACGGTGTCTTCGGACGCCGCGACCGGCCGGGTGTTCGACTGTCCGTTATTTACCACGAAGGTGCGTCATGACCTTGCATATCATCAACTTTACCGGCCCCATCAATGCGTCCACCTGCGGCCAGACCATCGAGAAGGCGGCCTTGGCGGTTCAGAGCAAAGCCACGGGCCTCACGATCAACATTGCGACGCTGGGCGGCGAGTGCAGTTACGGATTCACTCTCTACAACTTTCTGATGGCGCTGCCGATTCCGGTGCACACGCATAATCTCGGCACCGTGGAATCCATGGGCAACATCGTCTTTCTGGCGGGCGAGCGCAGAACGGCGTGCCGACACAGCAAGTTCCTGTTTCACCCCTTTCACTGGTACCTGAATGGTTCTGTCGACCACTCACGCATGTCTGAATACGCCATGAGCCTGGATTACGACCTGCAGCTCTATGCCCGTATTGTGGGCGAGCGCACCAAAAATGCTGAAGAGAAGCTGGAGATCGAAAAGTACCTGACCGCCGCACCGCGCATTCTCGATCCCGCGCAAGCGCTGACGGCCGGGATGATTCACACGGTGACGACGCCCTTACTGGAGGGCGAATTCGTCATTCACACCGTCCATTCATGAGCCGCCGTCCTGCCGATCAATCGTCGTCATCGTCTTCTTCACGATCAGCGCGATCGGCACAGGGCAGTCGGCCCGACTCCCCTCCGGCAATCCGCTCGGCCTGATCCCGACCCCGTTTCATGGCATCCGGAACCGTCCACTCGGCGCCCGGCAATCTGGTGGTTCGCTTCGCCACGGAGCGTCCCTCCTTGTCACACACGCTGACGACCAATTCGATATCGCCGTCCGGCAATTCATGAGCACACACATTGGCCTTGCAACCATTTTCCAGGTCACGCTCATAACTCTTTTCAATAACGGGACTGTCAGACTGTGCGGGAGACGTGGATGACTTGTTGAACATGCTGCCCTCCGGGAAACTATTACATGCGAGACACACTTGATCAGCATATAAAACTTACAGCCAACTGCCATGGCACCCGACAAGAGGCACCCTGCCGCTTCGTTAGTTGTGCCGTTCGTCGCCTCTAGAGCATTTTTTCAAAACCAAGCCACACTTGCTGCATTCAAACCGGTTGGTAGCCAGAACGAAGTCGGCGCAAACACTATCGCAACAGGCCAAGTGCAATGTATATGGCCAGGAGTCGCCGAATGTCGCCTATATCGGATAGAGACCGGAGCAACTGCTCCGAGTATGCCAATACCCCTTCCAATCATGCCGTCTATGAACGCCGCATGGAAAACCTTGCTAATCAGACAAGTAAAAACAGGCAATCAAAAGGCCAGCACTCACCGCAGCATGACATTCAACCGGATAACACTTATGAGCATCTTGAACGGCGCAACCTTTATTGATTGTCGGCAGGTTCAATAAGGCTTTCGTCTGGGCTCATATCGGTTTTATAGCCAGCCAGCACGTTGAATGATGGCAACTTAATTGCAGTTTGGTTTATCTGTAACGCGAGGTAGAAAATCAATGCGAACGATCAAAACTTGTCTGGTGGCGCTCTGTTTCGCCTTGGTGTCAGGGTGCAACTGGGTGATTTTCAATCCCAAGGGTCAGATCGCACTCGAACAGCGCAACCTGATCATCCTGGCCACCGCCTTGATGCTGATCGTCGTGATTCCGGTCATCCTGATGACTTTTCTGTTCGCCTGGCAGTACCGGTCGACCAACAAGAAAGCCAGGTACTCCCCGCGCTGGGCAAGCTCTCACAAGATCGAAGCCGTGGTGTGGGGCGTTCCCCTGGTCATCATTATCATTCTGGGCTGGGTGACCTGGGTCACGACGCACGAGCTCGACCCTTACCGCCCGATCGAATCCGACAACCCTGCGATCAATGTCCAGGTGATCGCCATGGATTGGAAGTGGCTGTTCATCTACCCGGATCTGGGCATTGCCACGGTAAACGAGCTGGCCATGCCGGTGCATACCCCAGTCAGTTTCACCGTCACCTCTGACGCTGCCATGAATTCGTTTTTCATCCCGGCCCTGGGCGGGCAGATCTACGCCATGCCCGGAATGCAGACCCGATTGCACCTGATTGCCAACGAGGTCGGCCAGTACCGGGGCATCTCCGCCAACTACAGCGGTCCCGGTTTCTCCGACATGCATTTCAGCACCCTCGCCACGACGCCCGCCGACTTCGAGGCCTGGGTCACAAAGGTCAGGAACACTTCCCGAACACTCGATCCAGCGACTTACAAGACGCTGGCGACGCCGACTCACGGCTATGACATCACCTACTACTCAGCTGTCGATCAGCAGCTCTTCAAGACCATCGTCGACAAGTACGAGGGGATGAACAAATCAAGAAGGACGATACCGGAGCCAGTGGCCTCCGAAGATGCCGATGATCGTAATTCGACGCAGAAGGAGCGCTGACATGTTCGGAAAACTGTCCTGGGACGCCATCCCGCTTCATGAACCCATCATCATGTATACCCTTGCGATAGTGGGTCTCATCGCAGTCGGGATGGTCGGTTCGATTACCTGGAAAGGGGCCTGGGGTTACCTGTGGCGCGAGTGGTTCACTTCGGTGGACCACAAGAAGATCGGCTGCATGTACATCATCGTTGCGCTGGTCATGCTGCTGCGCGGATTTTCCGATGCCATCATGATGCGCACGCAACAGGCGATGGCCGCTGAGGGAGGTCCGGGGTATCTGCCGCCCGAGCATTACGACCAGATTTTTACCGCACACGGCGTGATCATGATTTTCTTCATGGCGATGCCGTTCATGGTCGGCCTGCTGAATATCGTGGTGCCGCTGCAGATCGGCGCTCGCGACGTGGCTTACCCGTTCCTCAACGCGCTGAGTTTCTGGCTGTTCGTGGTCGGTGCCGCGCTGGTGAATATTTCGCTGGGCGTCGGCGAATTCGCCCGGACCGGATGGGTGGCCTATCCCCCGCTCTCGGAACTGGGATACAGCCCGGGCGTCGGCGTGGATTACTACATCTGGTCGTTACAGATATCAGGGATAGGCACGTTGCTGACGGGGCTCAATTTCTTCGTCACGATTCTGAAGATGCGCACCACCGGCATGACGCTGTTCAAGATGCCGGTGTTCACCTGGACGGCGCTGTGCACCTCGGTACTGATCCTCGCGGCGTTCCCGATCCTGACCGCCACGCTGTTCATGCTCACCCTGGACCGCTACCTGGGCATGCACTTCTTCACCAGCGAAGCCGGTGGCAACCCGATGATGTACGTGAACCTGATCTGGGCGTGGGGGCATCCGGAGGTGTACATCCTGATCCTGCCCGCGTTCGGCATCTTCTCGGAGATCGCGGCAACCTTCAGCAGCAAACGCCTGTTCGGCTACAAGTCGCTGGTGTGGGCCACCATCGTGATCACCGTGCTGTCGTTCATCGTCTGGCTGCACCACTTTTTCACCATGGGCGCCGGTGCCAACGTCAACGCGTTCTTCGGCATCATGACCATGATCATTGCCGTACCGACGGGCGTGAAGATCTTTACCTGGCTGTTCACCATGTACCACGGCCGGGTGCGTTTCGAGACGCCGATGCTGTGGACCATCGGCTTCATCGTGACCTTCAGCATCGGCGGCATGACCGGCGTATTACTGGCCGTGCCCGGTGCCGACTTCCTGCTGCACAACAGCCTGTTCCTGGTCGCCCACTTCCATAACGTGATCATCGGGGGCGCGGTATTTGGCTATATGGCCGGGCTCACGTACTGGTTCCCCAAGGCGTTCGGGTTCAGGCTCAACGACCGGCTGGGAAGACTCTCGTTCTGGTGCTGGATTGTCGGTTTCTACTTCGCGTTCATGCCCTCCTACGTGCTGGGTTTCATGGGCATGACCCGACGTCTCAATCACTTCGACAACCCCGAATGGCGTCCGTGGCTGATGCTGGAGCTGATTGGCGTGGCGATCATTCTGGTGGGCGTGGCCGGACAGGCCCTGCAACTGTTCGTCAGCATCCGCAATCGCCACAAGACCCGAGACACCACCGGCGACCCCTGGGATGCCCGGACACTGGAGTGGGCGACCGCCTCCCCGCCTCCCGTCTACAACTTTGCAGAACAGCCGAAAGTGGATGATCTGGATGCCTACTGGGGCATGAAAGAACGCGGTGTCAGCACCCTCAGTCATACCGATTACCGCGCTATTCATATGCCCCGCAACACCGCTGCCGGTCTGATCATCAGCCTGTTTGCACTGATCGCAAGCTTCGCGCTGGTCTGGCATATCTGGTGGCTGGCTGCCTTCGGCCTGGTCGCGTCTGTGGTGACAATGGTCATTCGCAGTAACGACGACGACATCGACTACTTCATACCGGCGCAGGAAGTGGCTGAAATCGAGCAGGCGCGACTCAAAGAATTGGCGGAGGCATGAGCATGTCTAACATTGTGATCGACAAGGACATTGCCCATAACCATGAGCAAGGCCACGAAGACTCGGGCTCGATGTCGGTCTTCGGGTTCTGGATCTACCTGATGACCGACTGCATCCTGTTCGCGACGCTGTTCGCAGGCTATGCGGTACTGCGCGACAGCGTTGCCGGCGGGCCGTCCACGGTTGACATTTTCGAGCTGCCCTATGTGCTCACCGAAACCATGCTGCTGCTGTTCAGCAGCATCACCTACGGCTACGCCATGCTGGCGATGAACCGTGATAACCGCACTGGCGTGCTGCGCTGGCTGGGGGTGACGTTCCTGTTGGGCACCGCCTTCATTGCCATGGAGATCAATGAATTCCATCACCTGATCCAGCAAGGCTACGGGCCGGATCGCAGTGGATTTCTCACTGCGTTCTTCACCCTCGTCGGCACGCATGGCGCTCACGTATTGACGGGGCTGGTGTGGATGGCGGTGCTGATGTGGCAGGTGCACAGCCGTGGACTGACCACCGTGCACGCGACCCGGCTCAGTTGCCTGAGCCTGTTCTGGCACTTTCTCGATGTGGTCTGGATCTGCGTGTTCACTGTCGTCTACATTCTGGGGGTTCTCTGATATGTACACTCAAAGCCCTGTGCGCAGCAGCGCCGGAACCAGCCACGGCAGCAGCCGTTCCTACATGGTCGGTTTTATCCTGTCGGTTGTCCTGACCCTGATTCCCTTTCTCCTGGCCATGTACCCGGCACTGCCGCGAATGACGACGTTGTGGCTGGTGGTGTTGACCGGGCTGATTCAGATCGTCGTGCACCTGAAATTCTTTCTGCACCTCGATACCGCAGCCGAGCAACGCTGGAACATGCGCGCGCTGATATTTTCCCTTGTCATCATTGTCCTGCTGGTGGGGCTGACGTTGTGGATCATGTTCAGTATTCATCACAACATGCTTGCGCACTGACATTGCTACTGTACGGAACTTGCTTGAGAAGAACGTGTTATTGCTTGATCCATGACACTTCATGGATCAGGCAAGCTCATACCTGCACCCCAACCAGACCATTTTCGCAGCCCCGCTCATCTGTTTTATTTCTGAAACACCCCCCGACGATTTAGATCAACTAATCTTTATCTCAGGGCGTTATGCACCCCTTGTTTTTATAGAGAAGGAGAACGTAATGAACGAAGAAACTCTCAAACAGATCGCTTACCGTCTGTGGGAAGAACAGGGAAAGCCCGACGGCATGGATTTTGAACACTGGCTGGAGGCCAGACGGGAACTGGATGGCCAGAACAGCGACGGCCTGACAGGCTCCATCACCAGCAGCGTTGCGCCTCCCGCCCCGAAAAACAAGGCAAACCCGGCGAAAAGGAAGGTTGGAAAGACGAAATCCGGTACATCATCAAGCACCGCCTGACTTTAATCAGTCCCTCGCAGCTGCCGTTTCTGATGCGGCAGCTACTGCCTGATTTCGCCTCCAAATAACGATATTTTCTTCTTGTAATATTTTACAAAAACACTCATTTGAATATATTACCCACTCAATAAGATATCGACTTTATTGCTGAATCAATGCACTTTATTCTTCTCTGAAAATATCCTTTACAGGTGCCAAAAATGCTTAAAAAAAACAGACACTTTTTTATCGAGTGGCTGTTTTTCGCTATTCCACTCCAGACTGAAACAGATGTTTTACTGCCATAGCGCAAACACGTCCCACTGTTCGACCTTGTAGTTTCAAGACTTTTACGGAATATGGATATGCCAGCATCAGGAGCAAAAGAGCCATGCGCCTGCGGGATGAATTACATGAACAGGTTTGAACGGGAGCAGGCACTGCTGCGCCAACGCAAGGTGCTGGCAGAGTTTGGAGAACTGGCGCTGATCAGCCCGGATCTGGATATTGTGATCAACTCGGCCTGTGCTAGGGCTGGCGAGGCACTGGGAACCCATCTGGCAAAATTCATACAGATCACGCCGGATCGAGGTCAGATGTGGGTGCGCAATGGCGTCGGATGGAAACCGGGGATCGTTGGCCAGCTCAGACTGCCCTTGAAGAAGGGCTGTCCTGAGTGGCACTCGCTGCACATCAACCAGCCCGTCATCTCGACCGACGCGGTCCAGGACACCCGCTTCAAGCTGCATCCTTTTCAAACCGATCATCAGGTAAAGGCCTTCGTGAACGTCATCGTTTACGCACCTCATGACCAGTCACCCATCGGTATCTTTCAGGTCGACAGTCGCGTCTCGCGTGCCTTCAGCGACCGCGACGTGGATTTCCTGCGCAGTTACGCCAACCTGATCGCAGGCTGTTTCGAACGTTTCCGGATTACCGACGCGCTCAAGGCAACCGAGGCGCGGCTGCGCGAAAGCGAACGGCAATACCGTATTGCCGTGCAACTGAATCCGCAGATTCCCTGGACGGCAGACGCTCAAGGCACCATCACCTCTCTGGATCATCGCTGGTCGGATTTCTCCGGTGTGCTGCGCGAGAAGACGCTGGGCCAGGGCTGGAGACAATCCACGCACCCGGATGACATGTCCATGATCATCCAGCAGTGGCGCCAATCGGTCGCGACGTTACAACCGTTCGATATTCAGGTGCGTCTGCGAAAGGCGATGGGTGAGTATCACTGGTACCGCGTCCGGGCCTTTCCCGATCTGGATGACGAAGGCTTATGCAGGCAGTGGTACGGCACCGTCGAAGACATCAACGAGCGCGTTCAACTGGAGTCTGTGCTGCGCCAGTGGAATGATCACCTTGAAGAGCGCATTGCCGAACGAACCCGACAGTTGCAGGAGGAACAGCGTGAGCGCGAAGCCGCCGAAGCCAAGCTGCGGCAAAGTCAGAAGATGGAAGCCGTGGGCCAGTTGACCGGGGGCATTGCCCATGACTTCAACAATCTGCTGGGCAGCATCTCCGCCAGCCTGGAACTGATGCGACTGCGCCTGGACAGCGAGCGTTATTCCGAGGTGGACAAGTATCAGGCGCTGGCGATGACGGCGGTGAAACGAGCGGCGGCCCTGACCGCGCGACTGCTGGCGTTCTCACGCCTGCAACCGCTGGAGCCGCAAGTGCTTGACCCCAGTGCCGTGGTTGCCAGCATGGAGGACATGATCCGTCGCACCATGGGTCCGACGATTCAGGTGACATGCCAGTTGAGCAGTGTGGGCAATATCAATTGCGACCTCAATCAGCTGGAAAACGCGCTGCTCAATCTGTCGATCAACGCGCGGGACGCCATGCCCAAAGGCGGCACGCTGACCCTTTGCACCCAGCGCCTGGAGCCCGACGAGGCGATGGCTGTGGCAGAGGATCTGCAGCCACTGCCTTACGTATTAATCTCGGTCATTGATGACGGCTGCGGGATGGACGAAGAAGTCTTGCGACGGGCGTTCGACCCTTTCTTCACGACAAAAAAACTCGGTCAGGGCACCGGTCTCGGGTTATCGATGATCTACGGATTCACCCGCCAGTCCGGTGGACAGGTACGTATCCAGAGCGAATCGGGAGTCGGCACAACCGTGACGATGTACTTCCCCGTCGATCAGAGAACCGTCGAACAGACGGCCGACACCACGTATGCAGCCATGCCGGAAAAAACCGGAAACGGCGAAGTGATTCTGATTGTGGACGATGAAACCGGTGTTCGTGAAATCGCCGCCGACCTGCTGTCCGACCAGGGTTACGACGTGTTCGAGGCAGCCGACTGCATATCGGCTCTCGAACAGGCCAGGACGCTCGACAGGCTGGACCTGCTGATCACCGACATCGGCCTGCCAGGCCCCATGAACGGCATCATGCTGGCCCAGGAACTGACGGCGTCGCGCCCTGCCCTCAAGGTGCTGTTCATCACCGGCTACACCAAGGCAGAAGGCATCACCGAAGGACAGTCGCTGGGAAAAATGCTGTTCAAACCGTTCAGCCTGATCGAATTTTCTGACAGCGTAAAAAGCATTCTGAGCAAGAACGAGGACTCCAGAACCGACCTCGCCTAGTGCCGTGCGCTGGTCATTCGAAGGCCCGTTTTCTCCATTCGTCAGCCACACCGTTTGTTCGACGGCCACTGGTCAGACGCTGGAAATCCTGGTGAGCCATGGCCGGTCACTCAAAGGAATGCACAGGTTTATTCCAGACCTGACGACCGGAGAAAGCGCATGACAACACTTTCGAACCTGCTCGACAACAAGGGTACACCGCTCGATAAACAGCACTTCACCTGGAAGGAAATGGCAGGCAAGCCCATCTCCAAACTGGATGACGATGCCTTCACCCGGGTGCGGGTGATCCTCATGAACGGCGTGGAGTCCGACGCCTTGCGTCTCAAGCATTTCGGCTCTCGTTTTCACAAAGCGTTGCGCGATCCTCTCGCGCAGGTACGCCGTGCGGAGCAGCACCAGATGACCATGGTCAACTGGCTGCTGTCAGCGGACCACTCGCCGCTGGAAACCACGGTGGCCTACGAGCAGACGGCCATCGAAATCACCGCCGCCGTGGCGCAGACCGAGCCGGACCCTTATCAGGCGCAGACCTACCGCTTCGGACTGCTCGAG
>Ga0326721_10000365_pt1 | contig 14158 bp, 12 predicted proteins | sample SGPome_FD_203951 | JGI IMG/M metagenome (GOLD analysis project Ga0326721, IMG submission 203951) | Soil microbial communities from Southern Great Plains, Lamont, Oklahoma, United States - SGP_1_2016 | ecosystem: Engineered > Artificial ecosystem > Soil microcosm > Unclassified | place: USA...
GGGTCGCCGTCGACTCGGTCGACCGGGTGGTCGGGTGCGGGGCTCTGCACGTGCTCTGGGAGGACCTGGCCGAGGTGCGCACGCTTGCCGTGGATCCGGCCTGGCACGGGCGCGGGGTCGGGCACGCTCTGCTGGAGGAGTTGCTGGCGCAGGGCGATCAGCTCGGGGTGTCCCGGCTGTTCTGCCTCACCTTCGAAGTGGATTTCTTCATGCGGCACGGTTTTCAAGTCATCGAGGGGACGCCGGTGCAACCGGAGGTGTACGCCGAGCTGTTGCGCTCCGGGGACGAGGGCGTGGCCGAGTTCCTCGACCTGGCGCGGGTGAAGCCGAACACCTTGGGTAATACCCGAATGCTTCGCAAACTCTGAGATCGGTGTCTCGCGATCCGTCAGAGCCGACGGATCAGCGTCTCCAGGTCGGGTTCCTCCAGGGTCAGGTGGCGAATGCCGCTCCGGGCCGCGACATCGGCCAGTACCCGGTACGTGGGGATGGTCCCTGGGGTGAAGCTCAGCCGTTGCCGGAGGCCGCCGGCCTCGACCGCGATCAGTTCGGCCCCCGGGACGTCGTCCAGCATCCGGTCCGCGCGGACGAGGTCCACCACGAGCGTCCGCTGGGCTCTGACCCGGTGCAGGAGGTCCGGCACGTCACCGTCGTGCACCAAGCGGCCATGATCGACCACCAGCACCCGATTGCAGATCTGCTCGACGTCGGCGAGCTCATCGGCGGTGAACAACAGGGTGCGACCATGTACCCGGTTCTCCTGACGGAGGAAGGACCGCAGCCGCTCCTTGCTGGCCACGTCCAGGCCAACCGTCGGCTCGTCCAGAATCAGCAGTTCAGGCTCATGGATCAGAGCGGCCGCAAGCTCGGCGCGGATCCGCTTACTGCGGGAGAGCTGGTTGGCCGACAGCGGGAGGATCGCGGCCAACTCCAGCCGATCCACCAGTTCGGCCCGCCGAGCCAGCCACTGGGCGTCGGACAACTCGTGCGCCCGGGCCAGAATCTGCAGCGAAACATCCAGCGGCAGGTATTGCCACAGCTGCGAATGCTTGCCGGAGACGACCCCGATTCGCCGTGCCAGCCGTTCCCGCTCCGAGCTCGGCTCCAGCCCGCAGACTCGCACTCGGCCGCTGGTCGGGGCGGCGACCCCAGTGATCAGATCCACCAGGGTGGTCTTCGCGGCGCCGATGGTACCGACATATCCAACCGCCTCGCCGGGCGCGATCGTGAACGAGATCTCGTCGATCACGTTGCCCTGGTGCTTCCGGCGCCGCGGCCACCTCGATCGGGACAGCGAGTGCGCCGTCAGGCTCAGCTCGGTCACCTCGATCACGGGTGTCACCGATTCGGTCAGGTCCGTGGAATCGGGGGGATCACCGGCGGACTTCTCGACCGGCACCTTGCGGGGCCTGTCGCTCTCGTCGCCGGTTTGGTTGCTCGACACAGCTGTGAGATTACCGGCGAAAGCCTGGCTGCGGACCACAGTACCGAATCTGACCGGCAGATTTGATCATCGGATCGCTCGCTGAACCGGTCTCAGCCGGTGCCGAAAGGCCCGCCTTGGCAACGCAATACCCACCGGTACGAGCACCCACCGGGCTCGCGGACCGGCTCAGCCGGGCCACCGGGCTAGCCGGGCAGCTGGTAGCGCGCACCAGCCAGCGGCTCGACGAGGCCGTCTGCTACCAAGCCGTCGAGACATCGGGATCGCTGAAATGGGTCTCGCAGCGCGGAGTCCGGGACCTCCTCGGTGAGCGTCGCGGCGTCCACCGGGGCGGAGGCGGCGCGCAGCACGGCCAGAAGGGCGCCTCTGATCTGCCGATCGGTACCGGCCCAGGCCTGCCCCCGGCGGACTGGGCCGGTATCCGGTGGGGCTCCGTTGAGTAGCCAGCTGCACTGCGAGCTGACCGGGCAGCTGCCGCAGCGCGGTGCTCGAGCCGTGCAGATCAGCGCGCCGAGCTCCATCACTGCCACCCCCCACCGGGCGGCTCGGCTCGGCTGGTCCGGTAGCAGGCTCGCCGCGAGTCGGCTCTCCGCAACCGTCAGGCTGGGGGCAGCTTGCGCGGTACCGGAGATCGCCCGGGCGAAGACGCGCCGAACGTTGGTGTCGACCACCGCGTGTCGCTGGCCGAAGGCGAAGCTCGCGACCGCGGCTGCGGTGTAGGTGCCGATTCCGGGCAGTGCGAGCAAGTCCGCATGATCGCTGGGGACCTTGCCGTCGTGCCGTTCAACGATCGCTCGTGCCGCCTCATGCAGCCGCAAGGCCCGGCGCGGATAGCCGAGCCGGCCCCAGTCGCGAATCGCCTCCCCGGCAGGTGAGGCAGCCAGATCCGCCGGAGTCGGCCAGCGCTGGACCCATTCCCGCCAGACCGGCAGCACTCGGGAGACTGGTGTCTGCTGCAGCATCACTTCGCTGATCAGGACGTGCCAGGCGGGGCATCCCGGCTCTCTCCAGGGCAGCTCCCGGGCATCGGTGTCGTACCAGGCAAGCACCGGCACATGCAGTTCATGCTCGATGAGCGTCGGATCGCCGGCCTTGACGCTGGTCACGGGGATGCTGGCCTTCGGGATGCTGGTCACGGGGGAGCTGGTCTTCGGGACGCTGCTCAGATGTACCGCTCCAGGATGCTGGATTCGGCCAGTCGGGAGAGACCCTCGCGGACGGCCCGAGCTCGCTGATCGCCCACGCCCTCGACCAGCATCAGATCGTCAAGATTGGCCGCCAGCAGCTTCTGCAGGTCGCCGAAGTGATCGACCAGCCGCTCGACAATCGCGCCGGGCAGCCTGGGGACCTTGGTGAGGAGGCGGTAGCCCTTGGGGCTGATCGAGGCGTCCAAGGCGTCTGCGCCCTGAACGAAGCCGAGCACCCGGGCCACCAAACCGAGGTCGACCAGATCGCCGGAGGGAATCTCGGCCAGTGCCGCGATCACCTCGGCCATCGACCGTTCCCGCCGGGTGCTCTCCAAGTAATCTCGGATCACCAGGTCGCGATCGGGGCTGACGCCACCGATCAGCTCGTCCAACTGCAGGGACAGCAGCCGACCGTCGGTGCCGAGCTCCACGACGTAATGCGCGATCTCTTCGGAAATTCGGCGGACCATTTCCAGCCGCTGGATCACGATTGAGACGTCGCGCACGGTGACCAGATCTTCGATTTCCAGGGCGGAAAGCGTGCTGGTCACTTCGTCGAGACGGGCCTTGTACCGCTCCAGAGTGGCCAGTGCCTGGTTGGCCTTCGCCAGAATCGCATCGGAACCCTCTAATACGTAACGCATTCCGGCGACGTACAGGGCGATGATCCGCATCGACTGGCTGACCGAGACCACCGGGTAGCCGGTCTGCTTCGCGACGCGTTCCGCGGTGCGGTGCCGGGTGCCGGATTCGCTGGTTTCGATGGAGGAGTCCGGAACCAGTTGGACGGCGGCCCGCAGGATCCGGGTGACGTCTTGGTCGGTGACGATCGCGCCGTCCATTTTGGCGAGTTCGCGTAGCCGCGTCGCGGAGAACTCGACATCGAGAATGAAGCCACCGGTGGAGACTTTCTCCACCGTGGAGTCGAAGCCGAGCACGATCAAGGCGCCGGTCCGGCCACGGAGGATCCGCTCCAAGCCATCGCGCAAAGTTGTGCCCGGGGCCACTGCGGCAAGGGTGTCGCGCAAGAGGTCCTCTGGAGTCCGATCCGATACCACGAAGGGAAGTCTATCGGGCAGGCGTGACACCCCGGTCATCATTCGTGCACTCACGGACTTCTCCCGCTTGTATCGGCGTGTCGCTATTTCGGGGGACCGCCGGCCCGGCCCGCTGGATTGCCCCGGCCGCGGATACTTTCGGGGTTCACCTGGTTGCCGCCCAGGGTGACCCCGGCTGCGTCAGGAGGCCGACTCCAGCGGAAACGCGGCCCGACTGAGTGCGGTCAGGACGTCGGGTACCTCGTAGACCATCATGCCGTCCGGAGCCGGGATCGTATCGGTCGACCCAGCCGGGATGAAGGCGGTCGTGAAGCCCAGCCGTGCCGCCTCGGACAGTCGACGGCTCACCCCGGCCACCTGCCGGACCTCGCCGGCCAGCCCGACCTCCCCGATCGCGATGGTGCCGGCGGCCAGCGGCCGGTCGATCGCCGCGCCGGCGACTGCTAGAGCCACCGCCAAGTCACAGGCCGGCTCGGTGAGCCGAACCCCGCCGACGGTCGAGATGTAGACGTCGTTGCTGGCCAACCTGGTACCGGCACGACGTTCCAGGACGGCCAGCACCATCGCGACCCGGCTGCTGTCGAGGCCGGAGGTGGCCCGCCGAGGGTTGTTCGACTGCGTCGGGGCGACCAGCGCCTGGACCTCGGTGACCAGTGGGCGGCGGCCCTCCAGGGTGACCGAGACGCAGGTGCCTGCCACCGGATGGGCGTGCCGGGACAGAAACAGCCCGCTCGGATCGTTCAGCCCGATGATCCCGGCCTCGGACAGGTCGAAGCAGCCGACCTCGTCGGTAGGGCCGTAGCGGTTTTTCACCGCCCGGAGCAGTCGCAGGCGGGAATGCCGATCGCCCTCGAACTGGCAGACGACGTCGACCAGATGCTCCAGCACGCGGGGCCCGGCGATCCCGCCGTCCTTGGTGACGTGGCCAACCAGCACGGTGGCCATCGCGCGCTCTTTCGCTACCCGGATCAACGACGCCGCGACCTCGCGGACCTGGGAAACGCTGCCGGCCGAGCTGTCTACCGCGTCGCTGGCGATGGTCTGCACCGAGTCGACCACCAGCAGATCGGGGGAGATCTGCTCGATGTGCCCGAGCACGGTGGACAGATCGGTCTCGGCGGCGAGCAGGAGCCGAGGCCGTAACGCGCCGATCCGCTCTGCTCGGAGCCGGACCTGGCTGGCCGACTCTTCTCCGGTGATGTAAAGCACAGTTCGGGAGTGCTGGGCGGCCCGTGAGGCGACGTCCAGCAACAGGGTGGACTTGCCTACCCCCGGCTCACCGGCCAGTAGGACAACGGCGCCGCTGACGATGCCGCCGCCGAGCACCCGGTCGAGCTCGTCCACCCCGGAGGACCAGGTGATGGCGGACTCGGTGTCGACCTCGGCGATCGGCCGGGCCGGTTGGGTGACCGACCGGGCCTTGGTCACCCCCGCGGTGGGCGGCCCAACCTCCTGCACCGTGCCCCAGGCCTGGCACTCGTTGCACCGGCCGACCCATTTGGCGGCAGACCAGCCGCACTCGACACAGCGGTAGGCAACGCTCTCGCGGCCGGCCTTGCCCTTGCCTTTCGCGGGCAGGCTGCTGCGCTGCGAGCCGCGGTCGGAGCTTGAAATGGTCACGTCGGTGAACCTACGCGCTGGGTCCGACATTCTCGGTGCGGGACGAAGTGGTCGCGGCTTATGACCCTTTGTGGGGGGCAAAAGCCGCGACCACGTGTGGCCGAACGCGTGGAACGGAGCTCAGGCGAGCGAGCGGAGGTCGACGGCGTTCCCGAGGGCGGCATAACCGGTGTCGTTCAGGTGCAGGTGATCGCCGGCATCGAAGACGGCAGCGAGCCGATCCGGTTGCTGCGGGTCGGCGACAGCGGCGTCGAAGTCGGCCACCGCGTCCGGCACCGAGCTGGTCCGGATCCAGGTGTTCACCAGCTGGCGGTCGGCCTCCTGGTCGGGTCCGAAGCAGCCACTGTCACAGCCGTACGGCGTCACGGTGGCGATCACCACGTGCAGCCCGGCGTGTTTGGCCCGAGTCGTCAGGGTGGTCAGGCCGGCGATCAGTTCCGGCGCGGTGGAGTGATAGCCGAGGTCGTTGATCCCGTCCGCGATGATCAATGTGCGGACGCCGGTCTGGGTCAACACGTCTCGCTCCAGCCGGTCGATCGCGGACTCGCTGGTGCCGCAGCAATCGCCCCGGTACGCGAGCACTCGATTCCCGCCGATGCCCTGGTTCAGGATGCCGCGCCGCTGCGCCGGCGGGAGCTGCTGCAGCCGAGCGGCCAGCACGTCGGGCCAGCGCCGGTTGCCGTTCCAGGCGGCGTAGGCGCCGTCGGTGATCGAGTCGCCGAGCGCCACCACCGCGCCGTGCGGTGTGGCCGGCTGAACGCTCTGTACGTCTACGCCGTCCAGGTAGAACCAGGAAGACAAGGTGCCGGTGAACGACGTGCCGCTGACCTCGCTCCGATGATCGCCGGTGGCCGAGAACGAGCTCTGCCCGGCGCCGGCGTGCCCGGTCACCGGGCCGGCGCCGCTGTCGGCCAGGTACAGGTCGACGGCTAGCGTCTGGCCGTAGCGGAACGGCAGCTGGATGGCGTCACTACGGACCCGCGCCCCCTGGTCCAGGGTGACCTGTGAGCGACCGCGGAACCGCAGTGCCCGGCTGCTACCCGGCACCAGGGCCGGTTGGCCGATCGTGGTCACCACGGCGACCGAGGCGCCGTCGATCTTCAGGGCATGCGAACCGAACGTGTTGGCCAGCCTGATCCGCAGCACCGAACCGCTCTGGGTCGGGCTGACCAGCAACCGCAGAGTGGTGTCGGTGAAGGGCCCGGCGTCCACCAGACCCTGCTGGCCCGAGGCCCAGGCCCCGGTCCAGCGGGCACCGGCGGCGGCCTCACTGGTGGAGTTGGTGGGCGAGTTGGCGGGCGTCGCGGCGGCGGACGGCGGCCCAGCCAGGCCCGCGATCAAGGCCGCCGCGGTGGCGATCAGGGCGAGCCGGGGGCTGATCCTCCGGTGGTCTGCCCGATTCACAGGCACGCGATTCGCAAGCATGAGGGCGGCTCCAGCATCCCGGGAGGGGCGCCGGTGCCACCTCCGATCGCGCCAGTCTCACCCGGTCGAACAGGGGCAAGACGGTCAAAGCGACGAACGGCGCGTGAGTCGCGACAGCCGGTCGCGTGGCTGGCGTTGACGGCGTCAGGCGATGAAAATCATCCAGACCGGTTCCACCGGAACGCCCGCAGCCGACCGGGAGCCGGTGCGGTGAAGCTACGTAGGTTGACGGCATAGTCGACGGTGCGACCGGGGTGAGCGGCCAGGATCGAGTCGGCCAGGGCGGGGGCGAACTCGATCCGGACCACCGCCTCGAAGTCGGCCCGGGTCGCAAGTTCCCAGCGGATGTCGAGGCTGCGCCGAGCCCAGCCCTGCCGGGCCCAGAACCGCTCCACCGCGGCCGGGTCGTAGGACGGCAAGCCGCGACGAAACCAACCGCCGAACGTGGACCGGGACGCATCGTTGTCGATCACCACGGCCACCCCGCCGGGCCGCAGCACCCGACGCACCTCGGCCAGCCCGGGCTCGCAGCCGGGCCCGAAGAAGTAGGCCCAGCGGGCGTGGATCAGGTCCACCGAGGCACTCTCGACCGGCAGCTTCTGCGCGGTGCCCGGGCGGATCTCGATCCGGTCGCGCACCGCCGGCTCCGCCAACGCGGCGATCCGTCGGCCGGCCAGTTCGACCAACGGCGGGTGCGGCTCCACGCCGATCACCTGGTCGGCGGCGATCGCGAATCGGGGTAGGTGAAAGCCGGTACCGCAGCCGATGTCCAGCACGGTCCGCCCGCTCCAGTCGGACAGCTCGCGAATCGCCGTCTCGATCACGCCGTCCGGGTCGACGCCCCGGTTCTCCAGCTCGTAGACCTGCGGGAACCGCCAGATGTTCGGCGACGGGATGATCCCTTTACTCATCGGCCCTTGGTGACCGCGCCCTTGGCTTTCGCCGCCCCCTTGGCCAGGGCGCTTTTAGCTGTGGTGCCCTCGGCGGTCGCGGTCGCCCGGTGCACGGTCAACGGAAGCAGCTTGCGGGCCTTGTGCCCGGTGAGCTGGTCGCAATGCTGGGCGAGCAGCGCGTATGCACTGGCGCCCATCAGCTCGACCAGTTCTGCACGCATCGATCGGTAGACCGGTTCCTTGCCGATATGCGCCTCCGGATTGCCGGAGCAGTACCAGTCGAGGTCATGCCCGCCGGCGCCCCAGCCGCGCCGGTCGTACTCGCTGATCGTCACTTCCAGGTAGCTGGTGCCGTCCGGGCGATCGACGTTGCGATAGCTCCGCCGCACCGGCAGTTGCCAGCAGACATCCGGCTTCAGCTCCAGCGGTTCACGGCCCTCGGACAGCGCGACCTGATGCAGGGCGCAGCCGTCACCGCTGGCCCAGCCGGGCCGGTTCAGGAAGATGCAGGCGCCCTCGACGACCCGGGTCTTGCGCTGCCCCTCGCCGTCCACCTCGGTCCAGCCGCCGGCCTCACCCTCGGCCGCGAACTGCCAGCCGGAAGGGTCGAGCAGCTGGACAGCCTTCGCCACCCGACTCTCGTCGTCCTCATCGGCGAAATGCGCGCCCAGGGTGCAGCAGCCGTCGTCCGGGCGGTCGGCGTAGATCCCTGCGCAGCCGCGACCGTAGATACAGGTCCAGGACGACGTGAGCCAGGTCAGGTCGCAGCGGAAGACTTGCTCGGCTGCGTCGGTGGATTCCTCGGCGGAGCCGGACTCGGCCTCGGGATCAATGAACTCGAGCCAGGTGCGCGCCAGATCAAGCGACACCTCCGGCGACGGCGGTTGGGGCATCGCCCCAGAGTAGAGGGAAGCGGCTGCAGTAGCGTCCCGGGTATGCGGCTGGGCGTACTCGACGTCGGATCCAACACCGTGCACCTGCTGGTGGTCGACGCCCACCCCGGTGCACGGCCGCTGCCTGCGTCCTCGCACAAGGAGGAAATGCGACTCGCCGAGCACCTCCAGCCGGACGGTAGCCTCGGTGAGGCGGGTGTCGTCGGCCTGATTCGGTTTGTCGCCTCGTGCCTGGAGTTCGCCGAGGACTACGGCGTCGAGGAGATGGTGGCGTTCGCCACCTCCGCGCTCCGCGAAGCCACCAACGGTGAGCAGGTGCTCGCCCGGGTGAGCCAAGAAACCGGCGTTGACCTGCAGGTTCTTCCTGGGGGCGACGAGGCCCGGCTGACCTTCCTGGCGGCCCGCCGGTGGTTCGGCTGGTCCGTCGGCCGGCTCCTGATGCTGGACATCGGGGGCGGATCGCTGGAGATCGGGGCCGGCCTGGATGAATCCCCGGACGTCGCGATCTCGTTGCCGCTCGGAGCCGGCCGGCTCACCCTCGACCGGTTGCCGGGTGATCCGCCCGGTCCGGACGACATTCGGGCGGCTCGCCGGTACATCCGGGCCGAGATCGCCCGGGTGGTCCCGGACGTCAAGCGGGCCGGGGTCGCCGATCAGACCGTCGGCAGCAGCAAGACCTTCCGCTCGCTGGCCCGGATCTGCGGTGCGGCCTCGAGTGACCTTGGCGACTATGTCCCTCGGCTGCTGAGGCAGCGCGACCTGACCGTCTGGGTGCCGAAACTGGCCGCGATGACCTCCGCCCAGCGTGCCGGCCTGCACGGGGTCTCCGTCGGCCGCTCGGCGCAGCTTCTGGCCGGGGCGCTGGTGGCAGAGGCTGCGATGGAACTGCTGGGGGTCGAACAGCTGCAAGTCTGCCCGTGGGCGCTGCGCGAGGGCATGATCCTGCGTCGGCTCGACCTGATCGCGACTCGCAACGGCGGCTGAGCCGGATCGTGGCCCGCCCGGCTGCCGCCGAGCGCGGCGCTGGAAGCTGGGGCATCGGATCGGGCTTAGGCTGACTGACATGGTCCGGTCGAATGGTGATCAGGCAATCCCCCCGGGTAATCCGGTTCGGGTGCCTGCTGCGCGGGTTGCACTCTCGACCAGTTCGGTCTACCCGGAGTCCTGCGCCGACGCGTTCGAGATCGCCGCGCGGCTCGGCTACGACGGGGTAGAAGTGATGGTTTGGACCGATCCGGTCAGCCAGGATCCAAGCGCCCTGGCGCGGCTCTCCGCCCACTACGGCATCCCGGTGTTGTCCATTCACGCCCCGACGTTGCTGGTCACCCAGCGAGTCTGGGGCAAGGAGCCGTGGCCGAAGCTGGAGCGCTCCTTGCAGATGGCCATCGATCTGGATGCCGGCGCGGTGGTCGCGCATCCGCCGTTCCGCTGGCAGAAGGAGTACGCCGCCGGATTCGCGGACGGCGTGGCCCAGCTGACCGAGCGCTACGGCCTCCCGATGACCGTGGAGAACATGTACCCGTGGCGGGCCCGGAGCCGGGAGATGATGGCTTATGCCCCCGGCTGGGATCCGGTACCGCAGCCGTACAAACACGTCACCCTGGACTTCTCGCACGCCTCCACGGCCGGCGGTGACTCGCTGGCGATGGCCCGCGAACTCGGTGACCGGCTCACGCACGTGCATCTGGCCGACGGGATGGGCTCGGCCAAGGACGAGCACCTGGTCCCGGGTCGAGGCACCCAGCCGTGTGCCGAGGTGCTCGGCCTGCTCGCCGAGTGGGCCTGGAGCGGCACGATCGCCGTCGAGGTGAACACCCGCAAGTGCAAGTCCCGGCAGGAACGGGAGGCGGAGCTGGCCGAGTGCCTGGCGTTCGCTCGATTGCACCTGGCAGCCCCTTCGCTGCTGCCTAGCCAGGGTCGCTGACCTGTCCGAATCCGACCTCACCGAGCTGTCCGACCCAGATCATCGGACGGCGATGCTGGCCGCTCTGGGGACGCCGAAATCCGCGGCGACAGCCGAGTCCTCGGCTCGGCCGCGGGGGCGCCGGCCGGCCGGTGAGGACACTCGGGGCCGGATCGTGCTCGCCGCCCGAGCCGAGTTCGGCAGTCGCGGCTACGACGGGACGACGATGCGCGGCGTCGCCCGAGCAGCCGACGTGGATGCCCGGCTGGTGCACCACTATTTCGACAGCAAGGAAGACCTTTTCGTCAGTGCACTCGGCTTCCCGGCCCGACCTCAGGACATCCTTGCGGTCGTGCTGGCCGGCCCGATCGAGGAGATCGGCGAGCGGCTGGCCCGGGCGGTCTTCGCGATCTGGGACTCCGCCGAGGGCCGGGACCGCATCGTCGCCCTGCTCAGCGGGGCGCTGTCCAGCGAGGCGGTGGCCCGGATGCTCCGCGAGTTCCTCGCCCGCGAAATTCTCGGCCGGGTCGCCGTCGCGCTGAAGTTGGAGCACGGCGAGCTACGCGCCGCGCTCGCGGCGTCCCACTTGGTCGGGATCGCGATCGCGCGGATCGTGCTGAAGGTCGAGCCGTTGGCGAGTGTGGACCTCGACCGGCTGGTCCGGATCGTCGGACCAGCCCTGCGGCGCTACCTGACCGACCCGGAACTGCCGGTGTGAGCACGCATTTCGTTGGCCGGCCCGGAGAAGTAGCGATCCGCGACGCGGGCGGCGGCGCCACCGTCCTCCAGGTGCGCAAAGGTCTGCTGGAACCGGGCGTACGCTTCCTGATGCTGTTCGCGGACCGTTTCCAGGTCGGCGAGCGCGTCGAAAACCTCGCTGCTGGTGTGCAACAACGGCCCAGGGGCGGTCAGGTGGAAGTCGAAATAGAAGCCGCGCAAGGTATCCCGGTAATGCGCCAGGTCATAGGTGAAGAACAGCAGCGGCTTTCCGGTGACGGCGAAGTCGAACATCGTTGAGGAGTAGTCGGTGATCATCACGTCGGCGGCCAGGTACAGGTCGCTGACGTTGGGATGGAACGAAACGTCGAACACCCCTGGGCGATCGATGTCTCCGAGTCGACCCGAAACCATGTAGTGCAGCCGCATCAGCAGGACGTGGTCCGGGCCGAGTCGCCGGCTGAACTCGTCCAGGTCCAGGTGCAACTTGAAGTCCTGCTCGCCGTTCTCGTCGCGCAGGTCATCCCGCCAGGTCGGGGTGTAGAGCACCACCTTCTTGTCGTCGCCGATCCCGAACTGCTGCCGGACCCGGGTGCGCAGTTCATCGCGCTGCGCGGAAACCAGGACATCATTGCGCGGGTACCCGGTCTCGGCCACGTCTCCGGTGAAGCCAAAGGCCTGTCGCAGCGGGCCGGTGCTGGCGGTGTTCGGCGAAATCAGGTGGTCCCAGCGGCGGACGTCGCGGGTCAGGTAGTCCAACCGGCCGGGCGGAGCCTGGAATACGTCGAAATGGATGTGCTTGAGCGGCGTGCCGTGCCAGGTCTGCAAGTACTCGGCACCGGGGGCCTTGGTCCATTCCAGTTCGATATGAGTGTTGGACACAACCATGTCGGCGGTTTCGAGAGCATCGATGCAGGCTTCGCTGCCGAAAGGCACGGTTTGCGCCCCAGCCGGAAAGCCGTGCAGATGCACTGGATCGGCCAGCCAGACATGATTGTGACCCTCGTCACGGCTGAGGAGCAGTTCATAGATCGCTCGGGGGTTGTCGGAGTACCGTCCGCCGAAGCTGTTGTAGACGATCTTCATGTGCATGCCTCTCGCCAGAGCGTGATTCCGCCTGGAGGAGGCGTGCCTTAACTACGACTACGGCGTCAGGAAAGCAGGCGAAGGCGGTTTGGGGCAAGCCCCTCACCCCATGTGCGGGTAGCCATGGCTGGTCGGCGGCTCGAACGTCTCCTTGATCGTACGGGTCGATGTCCAGCGCCGCAGATTTTGCGGTGACCCGGCCTTGTCGTTGGTGCCTGAGGAACGTCCGCCACCGAATGGCTGCTGACCGACAACCGCTCCGGTCGGCTTGTCGTTCACGTAGAAGTTGCCGGCCGCGAACCGAAGCTCTTCAGCCGCGCGGGAAATCGCTCCTCGGTCGGCGGCGATGATGGATCCGGTCAGCGCGTACTTCGAGTCGTCGGCGATACCACGCACCACCCGGTCGTAATCGGCGTCCGCAAAGACGTGGACGGTCAGGATCGGGCCGAAGTACTCGGTTGTCATCGCCTCGTCCAGCGGGTCCGTGACGGTGATCACAGTGGGGTCGACATACCACCCTCGGCTGTCGTCCGTTCCGCCGCCGGCCAAGACCTCCACCTGGTCGGCGGCGGCGGCTCGCTGCAACGCGGCCCGGTGCTTCGAATGCGCCCGCTGGTCGATCACCGCCGAGGTGAACATCGAGAAGTCGGTCACCGGGCCGACCGGCAGACTTTCGGTGACATCGACCAGGCCGTCCTTCAGCCGGGCCCAGACGCTGGCCGGAACATACGCTCGGGAAGCGGCCGAGCACTTCTGCCCGGAGTACTCGAAAGCCCCACGGATCAGCGCCGTCCGTAGCACATCGACGTCCGCGCTCGGATGGGCCAGGACGAAATCCTTGCCGCCGGTCTCGCCGACGATTCGCGGGTAGCTGCGGTACGAACCGATCCGCTCACCGATCTGGCGCCACAGCGACTGGAAGGTCGCGGTCGAGCCGGTGAAGTGAATCCCGGCCAGATCCGGGTCGGCGAGCGCCACCTCGGACACGGCGAGCCCGTCACCATGCACCAGATTGATCACGCCGGGCGGTAGCCCAGCGGCTTGCAGCAACCGCATCGTCCAGTCCGCGGCCAGCGCCTGGGTGGGGCTTGGCTTCCACACCACAGTGTTGCCCATCAGCGCGGGTGCGGTTGGCAGGTTTCCGGCGATCGCGGTGAAGTTGAAAGGGGTGATCGCATAGACGAAACCCTCGAGCGGGCGGTGATCGAGCCGGTTCCACACGCCGGCCGAATTGGCCGGCGGCTGCTCGGCGTAGATCTCCCGAGCGAAATGGGCGTTGAATCGCCAGAAGTCGGCGAGCTCGCAGACTGCATCGATCTCCGCCTGGTAGGCGGTCTTGGCCTGGCCGAGCATGGTCGCGGCGTTCAGCGTGTCCCGCCAGGTGCCGGTCAGCAGGTCGGCGGCCTTCAGCAGGATCGCCGCCCGGTCGTCGATCGAAAGTGCCTGCCAGCCAGGGGCTGCGCGTTTCGCGGCGGCCACTGCGGCGGTCGCGTCGTTGGTGTCGGCGGCCGCGAAACTGCCGAGCACGTGCGCGTGTTCGAATGGTGCCACGACGTCGAACCGAGGGCCGCCGCCGGTGACCGGCTCGCCGTCGATCCAGTTCGGCAACTGCGGGGACTGGTCCAGGAGTTCCTTGAGCCGGCCCTCCAGGGAGATCCGCTCCGTGCTGCCGGGGGTGTAGCTGCGAACCGGTTCGTTCACTGGTTCCGGGATCCGGGTCACCGCGTCCATGGTTTTCTCCTTAAGATCGAGGCTGGCTGGATTTGCCGGTGCGCAGGTGGCGCAGCAGGAAAAGCAGGTTGGCTGGGCGCTCGGCCAACCGGCGGATGTAGTAGCCGTACCAATCGGTGCCGAACGGCAGATACACCCGGACGGCGACGCCCTCGGCGGCCAGCGCACGCAGCTCGCCGGTCCGAATCCCGTACAGCATCT
>Ga0326721_10000366_pt1 | contig 14157 bp, 25 predicted proteins | sample SGPome_FD_203951 | JGI IMG/M metagenome (GOLD analysis project Ga0326721, IMG submission 203951) | Soil microbial communities from Southern Great Plains, Lamont, Oklahoma, United States - SGP_1_2016 | ecosystem: Engineered > Artificial ecosystem > Soil microcosm > Unclassified | place: USA...
CGCGCTCACGTCGAGTGGACGGCGATGCCAGAGGACGTCGTGTCGGCGCAGCGGCGGTGCCCCAGCCGGGTCGTCACAGATCCGGTAGGCGTAGCGGCGGCGAATCGCCGAGAACCGGGCCTCGAATCCGGGGGCGGCCGGAGCGGCCCGGAACACCCGAAGATCGGCCGGCAACACCCCGGCCAACCGGATCACGAGTTCCTGCTCGCGGGCCCGGAGCGAGCGCCCCGGGAAGCCGTGCCAGGAGGCGAGCGGCAGATCGACGTGGGCGACCTGAGCGGCGGCGTGCACACCGGCATCGGTACGACCGGCAACCACCAGCCGGGGCGGCGGATCGAGCCGCAGCACCAGGCCCAGCGCCTCTGCGAGGGTCTGTTCGACCGTCCGCTGACCGGGTTGCATCGCCCAGCCCGCGAAGTCGGTTCCGTCGTAGGCGAGGTCCAGCCGCAAACGCACGTGCCCGCCGTCCCCAGGATCGGGGACGGCGGGCACGGGTCGGATCACAGCTGTCGGACTGAGCGGGCCGAAGATCAGGCCTTCTCGTCGTCCTCGTCCGTGGCACCGGCCTTGGTGAAGCCGGCTGCCTCGGCGGCCTCCTCGGTGCGGAACCACACCTCGGCCACCGTCTGGTCGTACCACTGCGAGTCCGGGCCGTGGTACTTGTTCGAGTCCGCGTTGCCCTTGATCGTGAAGCCTTCGGGCGCAGACCCGTCGGCCAGCGGCGCGGCAGAGTCCGGGTTCTCGACCGGAGCAGCGGCCTCGGCGACCGGCGCCTTGGCGGACCGCTTGGTCGCGGCTTCGGCCTCGCGGACCGTCGCCTGGGCGGCCGTCAGCGGCTCGAGCACCAGCTCGATGACCGCCATCGGCGCGTTGTCGCCCTTGCGGTTGCCAACCTTGGTGATCCGGGTGTAGCCACCCTGACGCTCGGCCATGGCCGGCGCGATCTCGGTGAAGAGCTCGTGCACGACGCTCTTGTCCGTGATCGTGGTGAGCACCCGGCGACGCGCGGCCAGATCGCCCCGCTTGGCGAACGTGATCATGCGCTCGGCCAGCGGAGCCATCCGCTTGGCCTTGGTCTCCGTGGTCGTGATGGAGCGGTGCTGGAACAGCTGGGTCGCAAGGTTGGCGAGCATCAGCCGCTCGTGTGCCGGACCACCACCGAGCCGGGGACCCTTCGTGGGCGTTGGCATAACTATTTCTCCTCGGAAAGGGTTTTATCTAGGTGGCCGCAGGCATCGGGCAGCTCGCGGCAGCGGGTTTTAGAGCTGCTCGTCCTCGGCGAATGACATGTCGTCATCCGCGCCGAAGCTGTCGACGACCAGGCTGGGGTCGAATCCGGGCGGGCTGTCCTTGAGAGCCAGGCTCATGCCGTGCAGCTTGGCCTTGACCTCGTCGATGGACTTGGCGCCGAAGTTACGGATGTCCAGCAGATCGGCTTCACTGCGACCGACGAGTTCACCCACGGTGTGGATGCCCTCGCGCTTGAGGCAGTTGTACGACCGGACGGTGAGGTCCAGTTCCTCGATCGGCAGCGCCAGGTCGGCCGCCAGGGCGGCGTCGGACGGCGACGGGCCCATGTCGATGCCTTCGGCTTCGAGGTTGAGCTCGCGAGCCAACCCGAACAGCTCAACCAGCGTCTTACCGGCGCTGGCCATCGCGTCCCGCGGCTGCATGGACTGCTTGGTCTCGACGTCCACGATCAGACGGTCGAAGTCGGTGCGCTGCTCGACCCGAGTCGCCTCGACCTTGTACGTCACCTTGAGCACCGGCGAGTAGATCGAGTCGATCGGGATCCGACCGATCTCCTGCTCACCGGTCTTGTTCTGGTTGGCCGAGACGTAACCCCGGCCGCGCTCCACGGTGAGTTCAAGCTCCAGCTTGCCCTTGCCGTTGAGCGTGGCGATCTGCAGATCGGTGTTGTGCACCTCGACGCCGGCCGGCGGGGCGATGTCCGCCGCCGTGACGATCCCGGGGCCCTGCTTGCGCAGGTACATCACGATCGGCTCGTCGTGCTCGCTGGAAACCACCAGCCGCTTGACGTTGAGAATCAGCTCGGTGACGTCTTCCTTGACCCCGGGCACGGTGGTGAATTCGTGCAGCACTCCGTCGATCCGGATGCTGGTGACGGAGGCGCCGGGGATCGAGGAAAGCAAGGTCCGGCGGAGCGAGTTACCGAGGGTGTAACCGAAACCCGGCTCCAACGGCTCGATAACGAACCGGGAACGGTATTCCGAGACAGCTTCCTCAGTGAGGATGGGGCGCTGAGCGATAAGCACTTTGTTCTCCTTCTAGCAGGCGACCGCTATATGACGCCTGTCAAGACGCCCGCCCGGGCTACGTCTGCCGAGCGGGTACAACTACTTCGCCGTGATCATGCGCGCTTGCCCGGATCGAGCGGGCGCGAGACCCACCTGGGGCGGGCAAGCGTGCATGATCACGGCAGAAAAATTAGACCCGGCGACGCTTGGGCGGGCGGCAGCCGTTGTGCGGGGTCGGCGTGACGTCCTGGATCGAGCCAACCTCGAGGCCGGTGGCCTGCAGGCTCCGGATCGCCGTCTCGCGGCCCGAACCGGGGCCCTTGACGAAGACGTCGACCTTGCGCATGCCGTGCTCCTGCGCGCGGCGAGCGGCCGCCTCAGCGGCCATCTGGGCGGCGAACGGGGTCGACTTACGCGAACCCTTGAAGCCGACCTGCCCGGCCGAGGCCCAGGAGATCACGTTGCCGACCGGGTCGGTGATCGAAACGATGGTGTTGTTGAACGTGCTCTTGATGTGGGCGTGCCCGTGAGCGACGTTCTTCTTCTCCTTGCGGCGCGGCTTGCGCGACGCAGCGGACTGGCGTGACTTGGGAGGCATTGAGCTACTTCCTGGCTGCTGGGAGGTCGTCGGTCCGTTCCGGACCCGGGGTTGTCTCCGGGGACGACTAGGTCGTCATCGGGACGGACTACTTCTTGCCGGCCTTCTTCTTGCCGGCGACGGTGCGCTTGGGACCCTTGCGGGTACGCGCGTTGGTCTTCGTCCGCTGACCACGCACCGGAAGTCCGCGGCGGTGCCGGATTCCCTCGTAGCAGCCAATTTCAATCTTGCGCCGGATGTCGGAAGCGACCTCACGGCGCAGGTCACCCTCGAGCTTGTAGCTGCTGTCGAGGTAGTCGCGCAGCGCGACCAGGTCCTCGTCGCTGAGTTCACGAACCCGCGTGTCCGGGCTGAGCCCGGTCGCGGTGAGAGTTTCTTTGGCGCGGGTGCGACCGACGCCGAAGATGTAGGTGAGGGCGACCTCTAGCCGCTTCTCACGGGGTAGGTCGACACCGACAAGACGTGCCATGCGGGCGGATCTCTTCTCTGTTCGAACACCGGGTGTGGAACAGCACCGTCCCGCGCGATCGGCGCGGGTCCCCGGCCCGATGGTCCGGGGGTGGCGTCCTCACCGTTGACCGGTGAGGGGGCGGGCACTGCTGTGGAGCAAGCAAGAGCAAAGGCAGGTGGTGCGAAGGGCTGGTTCAGCCCTGGCGCTGCTTGTGCCGCGCGTTCTCGCAAATCACCATGACTCGGCCGTGACGCCGGATCACCTTGCACTTGTCGCAGATCTTCTTGACGCTCGGATTGACCTTCATCGTGTCTTCCGTTGAGGGAACCGGTTGGTGAGCCGGGATGGAGTTCTGGTCACTTGTAGCGGTAGACGATGCGCCCACGGGACAGGTCGTACGGGCTGAGTTCAACCACGACCCGGTCCTCCGGAAGAATCCGGATGTAGTGCTGGCGCATCTTGCCGGAGATGTGTGCGAGCACCTTGTGTCCGTTGGAGAGCTCCACGCGGAACATGGCATTCGGCAACGCCTCCACCACGGTGCCCTCGATTTCGATGACGCCGTCTTTCTTCGGCATGTCCTCCGCTTTTCCTTTGACCAAATCGAATCGGGTCAGACCACCGGGGATCTGGCTCGTTGCCTGTACAGGCTCGTGGTCTGTACAGGCGCTGTCTGCGCGGGCCCTGTCTGAACCTTGCCCGGACTGAACTCGTCGCACTCGGCAAACTGAGCGCTCTGAGCACAGCGGCGCAAAGTGCACGTGAGCCGACGCACGATACTACGTGATGCGATGCCACCTGACGAAATCGGGGCGTGGAGGAGCCCGACCGCCGGAGGTCTCAGTCGACCTGCGCGGAGATCTTCGCGCCCAGGGCGGTCAGCGCGGCGACGCCGCCGTCGCGGGCGGTAAGCACCCACAGACCGTCGTCCAGCAGCGCCACCGAATGCTCCCAGTGCGCGGCCCGCCGGCCGTCCGCGGTTGCCACCGTCCAGTCATCGGCCAGCGTCTTGGTCGCCGGGTCGCCGAGGGTGAGCATCGGTTCGACCGCGAGGCAGATCCCCGGACGCAGCCGCGGACCGCGATCACGGGTGCGGTAGTTGAGGACGTGCGGTTCCTGGTGCATCTCGGTGCCGATGCCATGTCCGCCGTACTCCTCGACCAGGCCGTACCGATCGGCGACCAGGTCCTCGACGGCCGCTCCGACCGCGTTCAGCTTGTCCCCCGCGACAATCGCCGCGATCCCGTGCCAGAGCGACTGCTCAGTGACGTCGATCAGGGCCGCGTCCTCGGCCACCTGGGCGTCCGTGCGCGGATCCGGGTGGCCCGGCGTCGCCGGCACCACCGCGGTGAAGGCCGAGTCGCCGTGCCAGCCCTTGAGGATGGCCCCGCAGTCCACGCTCACCACGTCACCCGCCGCCAGCACCCGGGAACCGGGGATGCCGTGCACCACCTCGTCGTTCACCGACACGCAGAGCGTGGCCGGGTACGGCGGGTGGCCGTAGTTCAGGAACGACGGGATCGCGCCCGCACCGACGATCACCTCGTTCGCGATCCGATCCAGATCGCCGGTCGTCAGGCCGGGCGCCAGGGCAGCCCGGACGGCGTCCAGAGCGTCGGCAACGATCAGCCCGGCCGCTCTCATCAGCTTTACCTGATCGAGGGTCTTGTACTGGATCCGGTCCCGTCCACGCATTGGTCGGGCTCTCCTAGAGGTGGTGGTCGAGCGCGGCCAGCAGCCGCTCAGTGACGTCGTCGACTTCGCCCATGCCGTCCACCCGCAACAACAAGCCACGATCCGAGTAGACGTGCACCAGCGGCGCGGTCTGCTCGTTGTAGACATCCTGCCGGTGCCGGATGACGTCCTCGGTGTCGTCCGCGCGTCCTTCGGTCTCGGCCCGCTTCAACAGCCGGCCCACCACCTCGTCGACGTCAACCGTGAGTTCCAGGACGACGTCCAGCGAGTGACCGGTGCCGGCCAGCATCGAATCCAGCTCTTCGACCTGGGCCGCAGTGCGCGGATAGCCGTCGAGCAGGAACCCACCGGCACAGTCGGCTTCCAGCAATCGGTTCCGTACCAGGTCGTTGGTCAACTCGTCCGGCACGTACTTCCCGGACTTCAAGATCCCGTCGACAAGCACGCCGAGTTCGGTGCGATCGGCGACGTTCTTCCGGAAGATGTCGCCGGTGGAGATCGCCGGAATGTCGAACTTGGCCGCGAGGCGCTTGGCCTGAGTTCCCTTGCCAGCCCCTGGCGGGCCGAGGATGACAAGCCTCATCGCGACACCGCTCTCATCTCAGGAATCCTTCGTAGTGCCGCTGCTGCAACTGCGACTCGATCTGCTTCACCGTCTCCAGGCCGACCCCGACCACGATCAGGATCGAGGTACCACCGAACGGGAAGTTCTGGTTCGCGTTGATCAGAACCAGAGCGATCAAGGGGATCAGCGCGACCACGCCGAGGTACAGCGCTCCGGCCAAGGTGACCCGGCTGAGAACGTACTCGAGGTAGTCCGCGGTCGGTCGACCAGCCCGGATCCCGGGGATGAAGCCGCCGTACTTCTTCATGTTCTCGGCGACCTCGTCCGGGTTGAACGTGATCGCAACGTAGAAGTACGTGAAGAAGACGATGAGCAGGAAGTAGCTGATGATGTAGACGGGGTGATCGCCCTTGACGAAGTTCGTCTGGATCCAGTCCACCCACCCCGCGGTGCTGTTCTTCTGGAACTGCGCCAGCAGGGCCGGCAGATAGAGCAGGGACGACGCGAAGATCACGGGGATTACGCCGGCCATGTTGACCTTGATCGGAATGTAGGTGCTGGTACCACCGAACGCCTTGCGACCGACCTGGCGCTTGGCGTACTGCACCGGGACTCGACGCTGGCTCTGCTCGACGAAAACCACCAGCGCCATGATGATCAGACCGATGCCGATGACCAGCAAGAAGGTGATCATGCTCTTCTGGCGAATCGACCAGAGGGAGCCCGGGAAACCGGACGCGATCGAGGTGAAGATCAGCAACGACATGCCGTTACCGATCCCCTTCTCGGTGACGACCTCGCCGAGCCACATGATGAAGCCGGTACCTGCCGTCATGGTCAGCACCATCGTGGCAATCACGAAGATGCTGTCGTCCGGGATCAGGGTCTCTTGGCAGTTCTGGAACAGGCCACCGGTCTGCCGCGAGATCGCGACGAACGTCGTTGACTGCAGAACCGCCAGCCCGATCGTCAGGTACCGGGTGTACTGGGTGAGCTTGGTGGTGCCGGCCTGGCCCTCTTCCTTCAGGGCCTCGAACCGGGGAATCACCACCGTCAGCAGCTGGATGATGATGCTCGCCGTGATGTACGGCATGATCCCCAGCGCGAAGATGGACAGCTGTAGCAGCGCGCCCCCGCTGAAGAGGTTCACCAGCTCATAGAGACCGGTGCTCTGACTGTCCTTGGCGAGGTTGACGCATCTCTGTACCGCCGCGAAGTCGACGCCGGGGGTCGGGACAAACGACCCGAGCCGGAACAGCGCCATGATCGCGAGCGTGAACAGAATCTTGCGGCGAAGATCGGGGGTTCGAAACGCCCGGGCGAACGCGGTGAGCACGAAACCTCCTGCGCGCCGCTGGCAGGCGGCTCGACGGTGCATATTTGGGGCGGATCGGCGGTAAAGCGCACGACCGCAGTGCACGGACAAGATCGGACTGGGCGGCAAGTTGAGGTCTTGCAAGGACATCCCAGTCCGTGACGATAACACCTGAGAGCTTGCTTCATCACACCCAGGGGACCGACCTTCAGCTTACCCCGAACGGTCGTGTCTCCTGAGTCTAGGACCGAGCGCTTCAGCTCGGGGCGGCCGGGGCCGGACCACCGCATTCGGGGGCCGCGAGATCCTCGGATCCGGAGCGGTGCTTGATGTCGATATTTCTCAGCGTGAAGATCTCGCGGTTCTCGGCCGTGTTCCACAAGATGAAGCTGCGCTTCGCGAGCGGCACCATCTGCACCCTGAACTCGGAGTCGGGGTACGGGCCGGGACGGGTGAGGACAGCCCCGTTCCTGGTCCAGCCAACCGAGGACCGCTGGCTGAGCGGCCCGAACGATTCGGCCAGCACCGTCTCGACATCACCGGTCGGCCCGGGTCCGTCATCCACCGGCTTGCAGTCCGGCGCATGGCTCGCCCGCATCTGTCCGCCGGTCTTCCAGCTGGCCGTGTCCACCACCTTGCCGACCAAGGAACCAGTGGACTGCAGAGCCTCGATCCCACCGTCGGAGCCGACCGTCAACTGGGTGACCCACTGGGTGATCCTCGGCGCGGCCGAGGAGTTGGTCCGGTCGTCCGCCGTGTAGCTCAGAAGGACGGTGCCCGGCTGTGACCACGAGGGCTCTAGCACCGAGGCTGGCGGCGAGGTCGACACGGCCGCCGGTCGCGCCGATCCGTCGGCGGAGCAGGCGGTGACGGCGAGAAGCCCGACCGAACCGATCAGTGCCGCCTGTCCCACGTACCTTCTCGAACGACCTGCTGACATGAGCGGAACCTCCAGCGGCGTGGTTTCGGGGTTAATCGGCTGTACGCAGGCCGTCCCCCGGAGCCGAAATGCTGCTCCGGGGGACGGCCTGCATTTCACATCCTTAGCAAGCCAAGCTCTTCCAATCGGTCGTGTAGGGGCCGTAGTTGGTACCCAGCGCATTACGGGTCTTCCAGAGGCCCCGGTATTTGTCGGTGCCGTCGCCGTCGCAGTTCTTCGAGAACTTGGCGCGAATGTTCTGCGCCCCATTCTCGTCCCGGTCATCCAGAGTCTTGTACTGCAGTGTGTCCTTGCGCTGCAGGGCCACATATCCGTACCAGCCACTGGTCTGGCAGATGTTGTAGTAAAGCTCGACATGCGTGCCCACGCTGATATACGGCGCGGGGTCCGTCTTCACCGTGCACGACGCCGTCGAGATCGACTTCTGAACGGTCTTGGCCGGAGCGGCCTGGGCACTGCCGACACTGAAGAAAACAGTGGCACCCATAACCGCGACGCCAACAAGAGACAAGGCAGACTTCCGCATTGTTTGTCCTTCCAATTCCCCACCCGCGCCGACCCCCGGCGCCTGCAAAACGTATCGTCGAGAATGCGCAAAGTACAGGCTTTTAAGGGCAATGTTTGGAAAGCGCGGTTTAGCACTCTTGAGCTTTGTGTCCTTTATGACGCCTATACCATAAGCCGGTTAGGCGATATCGAAGGGGGTCCTTCCGGCAAAACCGAACGCCACCGCCGACCTGTCGGTCGGCGGTGGCGCAATGTTCGAAAGGCGCGAGGCCTCAGAGCTGGGTGGTGCTCCCACCAGCGGCGGTGATCTTCTCTGCCGCCGAGGCGGAGAAACGGTGCGCCGTGATGTTCAACGCAACGGTGATGTCACCGGTGCCCAGAACCTTGACCACGTGTCCGTCACGGACCGCGCCCTTGGCCACCAGGTCGTCGACGGTGACGTCGCCACCGTCCGGGAAGAGCTCACCGAGGCGGTTGAGGTTCACCACCTGGTACTCGGTCCGGAACGGGTTCTTGAAACCGCGAAGCTTCGGCAGCCGCATGTGCAGCGGCATCTGCCCACCTTCGAACCCGGCCGGCACCTGGTACCGGGCACTGGTGCCCTTGGTGCCGCGTCCGGCGGTCTTGCCCTTGCTGCCCTCACCACGACCGACCCGGATCTTCGCCTTCTTGGCGCCCGGGGCGGGCCGCAGGTGGTGCACCTTCAGAGCGTGCTCGCGTTCAGCCATTTCAGTCCACCTCCTCGACGGTGACGAGATGCCGCACCGTGTTGATCATCCCGCGAATCTCGGGACGATCCTCCTTGATGACGACATGACGAATCCGCTTCAGTCCCAGCGAGCGAAGCGTGTCGCGCTGGTTCTGCTTGCCACCGATCTTTGATCGGATCTGGGTGACCTTCAGGTGTCCCATCAGGCTTTAGCTCCCGCCGCACGGGCCCGCAGCAGAGCGGCGGGCGCGACGTCCTCGATCGGCAGCCCACGACGGGCAGCGACCTCCTCGGGACGCTCCAGCCCGCGCAGCGCGGCAACGGTCGCGTGCACGACGTTGATCGCGTTGTCCGAGCCGAGCGACTTGCTGAGCACGTCATGGATACCGGCGCACTCCAGGACGGCGCGCACCGGACCACCGGCGATAACGCCGGTACCCGGGGACGCCGGGCGCAGCAGAACCACGCCGGCTGCCCGCTCACCCTGAATCGGGTGCGGGATTGTCCCCTGAATGCGCGGCACCTTGAAGAATGCCTTCTTCGCCTCCTCGACACCCTTGGCGATCGCCGCGGGCACCTCCTTGGCCTTGCCGTAGCCGACGCCGACGGTGCCGTCACCGTCACCGACCACTACCAGCGCGGTGAAGCTGAAGCGACGACCGCCCTTGACGACCTTCGCCACCCGGTTGATCGCGACGACGCGCTCGACGAACGCGGACTTGTCCTGCCCGCCGTCACGGCCACCACGGCCACCGCCGTCGCGACCGCCACCGCGGCCACCACCGCGACCTGAGTTGTCGCCACCGGCACCGCCAGCAGCTCCACCTGCGGCGCCACCCGCCGCACCGGTGGAGCCACCGGGGCCGCGGCGCTGAGGTCCAGCCATCAGATGTTCCTTCTCTCTACCTTGAAAATCTTCGTCACAGGTTGAGCCCCGCTTCCCGGGCGCCGTCAGCGATCGCGGCCACCCGACCGTGGTAACGGTTGCCGCCCCGGTCGAAGACCACGGCCTCAATACCGGCTGCCTTGGCCCGCTCGCCGACAAGTTCGCCGACCCGCTTCGCCTTGGCGGTCTTGTCGCCGTCCAGCGCGCGCAGGTCCGGCTCCATGGTGGAGGCCGAGGCCAGGGTGCGACCAACCGAATCGTCCACGATCTGAACGAAAATGTGCCGGGCCGACCGGTTCACGACCAGGCGCGGACGTACCGCCGAACCCTGGATCTGCTTGCGGACGCGCAGGTGTCGACGGGTCCGGGAGGCCTGCTTGTTGCGGACCGACCCTCCGCCGCTGCGCTTCACACCGATCGCCATTACTTCTTGCCCGCCTTTCCGACCTTGCGCTTGACAACCTCGCCCGCGTAGCGGACACCCTTGCCCTTGTACGGGTCGGGCTTGCGCAGCTTGCGGAGGTTGGCCGCGACCTCGCCGACCGCCTGCTTGTCGATGCCCGACACGGAGAACCGCGTCGGCGCCTCAACCGCGAAGCTGATCCCGGCCGGCGGCTCGATCGTGATCGAGTGGCTGTACCCGAGCGCGAACTCGAGGTTCTCGCCCTTCGCCTGGACCCGGTAACCGGTGCCGACGATCTCGAGCTTCTTCACATAGCCCTGAGTCACACCGATCACCATGTTGGCGATCAAGGTGCGGGTGAGGCCGTGCAGCGAACGCGAGGCGCGCTCGTCGTTGGGGCGGGTCACCGTGAGGGTGACTCCGTCTTCGCCGCGCTCCACCTTGATGGGGTCGGCGATCTTGTGCGACAGCGAGCCCTTGGGGCCCTTCACCGTCACATCGCTGCCGTCCAGGGCGACATCTACGCCGCCGGGAACGGTGATCGGCAGTCTTCCGATCCGTGACATCTCAGATCCCCTTACCAGACGTAGGCGAGGACTTCCCCACCCACGCCCTTCTTGGAAGCCTGGCGGTCGGTCAGCAGACCGGACGACGTCGACAGGATCGCGACGCCGAGGCCACCGAGCACCTTGGGCAGGTTGGTCGACTTCGCGTAAACCCGCAGCCCGGGCTTGCTGATCCGGCGCAGGCCGGCGATCGAACGTTCCCGGTTCGGGCCGTACTTCAACGTCACGGTGAGGGTCTTGCCCACCTCCGCGTCGGCCACCTCCCAGGAGGAGATGTACCCCTCCTGCTGGAGGATTTCGGCCACGTGCACCTTGAGCTTGCTATACGGCATCTGGGTCGCGTCGTGGTACGCCGAGTTGGCGTTCCGCACTCGCGTCAGCATGTCGGCGATCGGATCGGTCATCACCATTGGGCTTATGCGCCCTTTCTCGCCGGGGTTTCGGCCACGGAACGCTCAGAGCGCTCAGCAGGGTCGACCTTCGGCGTGGTTTCGTTGAGGTACTCGGGAATGTCATGACGGAGGGTGACCAGGCCCAGTGGCATGGCCGACCGAAGGCCGACCATCCGCTCGGCACGCATCGGTCGGGTCCTGCGTCCACCGGGAGCGGTGCTCCGGGAAGCCGGGTTCGCGATCGTCAGCTGGGCCATCGCGGGCCTACCAGCTGCTCTTGGTTACACCGGGCAGCTCGCCCCGGTGCGCCATCTCGCGCAGGCAGATCCGGCACAAGCCGAACTTCTTGTACACCGAGTGCGGCCGTCCACACCGCTGGCAGCGGGTGTAACCCCGGACCGCGAACTTCGGCTTCTTCGCCGCCTTGTTTACCAGCGCCGTCTTCGCCACGTCAGTTCTCCTTGAACGGGAAACCGAGGAGCTTCAGAAAAGCGCGCCCCTCGTCGTCATTGATGGCCGTGGTCACAACGGTGATGTCCATACCGCGAACCCGGTCGATCCGGTCCTGGTCGATTTCGTGGAACATCGACTGCTCGTTCAGGCCGAAGGTGTAGTTGCCACGGCCGTCGAACTGCCGGGGCGAAAGTCCGCGGAAGTCCCGGATCCGGGGCAGCGCGACGCTGACCAGACGATCCAGGAATTCCCACATCCGGTCGCCACGAAGCGTCACGTGGGCGCCGATCGGCATCCCCTCGCGCAGCTTGAACTGGGCGATCGACTTGCGGGCCTTCGTCACCTGCGGCTTCTGGCCGGTGATCGCGCCGAGGTCCTTGACCGCGCCGTCAATCAGCTTGGAGTCGCGAGCTGCCTCACCGACACCCATGTTGACGACGACCTTGACCAGTCGCGGCGTCTGCATGGTGTTGCCGTAGCCGAACTGCTCGCGCAGCGCCGGGGCGATTTCCTCGGCGTAACGAATCTTTAGCCGGGCCGGGACCTTCGCGGGTGCGGTGGCTTCATCCGTCGTTGTCATTGTCAGAAGTCCTTACCCGAGCGCTTGGCGTACCGAACCCGGACGGTCTTGGGCCGGCCGTCGCGTTCGACGGTCTCCACCCGGACGCCGACCCTGGTGGGCCGCTTCGTCTCCGGGTCAACCAGCTGAACGTTGCTCAGGTGCACGGCGGCTTCCTGAGTAATGATCCCGCCGGTCTTGGTTCCCCGACCGCTGGCGCCCTCTTTGGTGTGGCGCTTGATCCGGTTGATTCCCTCTACCAGTACCCGCTGGGTTTCCGGGTACACGGCGATCACCTTGCCGGTCTTGTTCCGGTCTCCGCCATTTGCCTGCGAACGACCGGTGATCAGCTGGACGGTGTCGCCCTTTTTAATCCTGATCTTTGGCATCTCAGAGCACCTCCGGCGCCAGAGAGATAATCTTCATGAACTTCTTGTCGCGCAGTTCCCGGCCCACCGGACCGAAGATCCGGGTGCCCCGCGGGTCTCCGTCGTTCCGGAGGATGACCGCGGCGTTCTCGTCGAAGCGGATGTATGAACCATCCGGACGACGACGCTCCTTGACCGTGCGCACGATGACCGCCTTGACGACGTCACCCTTCTTCACGTTGCCGCCGGGGATCGCGTCCTTGACGGTGGCGACAATGACGTCACCGATGCCGGCGTAACGACGACCCGAGCCACCGAGCACGCGGATGCAAAGGATTTCCTTCGCACCGGTGTTGTCGGCGACGCGCAGCCTTGATTCCTGCTGGATCACTTGGCCTTCTCCAGAATCTCGACCAGGCGCCACCGCTTGGTGGCGGACAACGGACGGGTCTCGGAGATCGACACCAGGTCGCCGACGCCGGCGGTGTTGGCCTCGTCGTGCACCTTGACCTTGGTGGTGCGGCGGATGACCTTGCCGTAAAGCGGGTGCTTCACGCGGTCTTCAACCTCGACCACCACGGTCTTGTCCATCTTGTCGCTGACGACGTACCCACGACGGCCCTTGCGGTAGCCCCGGGTCTTCGCGTCAGCCTGCTGCGCCTCAGTGGCGGCAGCTGTGCCTTCACTCATTCTCAGGCCTCCGGCCGTGCGCTGATGCCGAGCTCGCGCTCGCGCATGATCGTGTAGATGCGGGCGATGTCGCTGCGAACAGCGCGCAACCGACCGTGGCTCTCCAGCTGGCCGGTAGCCGACTGGAAGCGGAGGTTGAACAGCTCCTCCTTGGCCTTGCGCAGCTCCTCGACCAAGCGGTCCTCATCGAAGCCGCGAAGGTTGGGCGCGTTCAGGTCCTTGGAACCGACGGCCATCAGTTTTCACCGCCTTCGCGCCGGATGATCCGGCACTTCATCGGCAGCTTGTGGATCGCCCGGGTGAGCGCTTCCTTGGCCACCTTCTCAGTGGGGAACGAGAGTTCGAACATCACGCGACCGGGCTTGACGTTCGCGATCCACCATTCCGGCGAACCCTTACCGGAACCCATCCGGGTCTCGGCGGGCTTCTTCGTCAGCGGGCGGTCCGGGTAGATGTTGATCCAGACCTTGCCGCCACGACGGATGTGCCGGGTGATGGCGATACGAGCGGACTCGATCTGCCGGTTCGTGACGTATGCCGGCTCCAGGGCCTGAATGCCCCATTCGCCGAAGGTCACGACATTGCCGCCCTTCGACATGCCGGAACGGCTCGGGTGGTGCTGCTTGCGGAAGCGGACCCGACGCGGGATCAGCATGGCTCAGGACTCCGTTCCGGTGGTCGCCGACGCGGCGGGAGCAGCGGCCTCGGCCGGTGCGGCACTCGCGGCGGCGGGGGCGGCGTCGCCCTCGGGACGACGACGGACGGGACGCGGGGCGCGGCCACCGGCACCGCCGGGACCATC
>Ga0326721_10000367_pt1 | contig 14152 bp, 14 predicted proteins | sample SGPome_FD_203951 | JGI IMG/M metagenome (GOLD analysis project Ga0326721, IMG submission 203951) | Soil microbial communities from Southern Great Plains, Lamont, Oklahoma, United States - SGP_1_2016 | ecosystem: Engineered > Artificial ecosystem > Soil microcosm > Unclassified | place: USA...
CGAGAAGGCCGTGCGGGCCAGCAAGCGCGCCGACATCGTGATCGCCAACCACGCCCTGGTGCTGAGCCAGGCGGCCTTCGACGGGGCCCGGGCGGCGCGCGGCCTGAAGGGCGACAACGAGACCACCTCGCTCAAGCGCATCGTCTTCGACGAAGGCCACCACCTGTTCGACGCCGCCGACAGCGCCTTTTCGGCCGCCCTGTCCGGGGCCGAGGCGGCCGAGCTGCGGCGCTGGCTGCGCGGACCCGAAGGTCGCGGCCGCCGGGGCCGGGGGCTGGAGGCCCGGCTTCTGGACATCATCGGCGAGCGCGAAGGCGCCCGCGGCGCCTTGAACGCCGCCCTGCACGCCGCCGCGGCCCTGCCCGGCGAAGGCTGGTCGGGCCGGATCGCGCCGCCCGACGGTCAGGTCAATCCGATCGGGCCTATTGAAACATACTTGGTCTCGGTGATTGAACAGCTGCGGGCTCGAGTCACCGATCGTCCCGGCGCGGCCGAGCAGGGCCTGCAATGCGCCGCCCGCCCGGCTATCGAGCTGGTGCGCGAGCGGGCCGGCGAGGCGGCCAAGGCCCTGGCGGCCATCGAGGCGCCGCTGCTGGCCCTGGCCCGCCATCTGGAGGACGTGCTCGACGAGGAGGCCGACACCTTGCCCACCTCCGAGCGGGCGCGGATCGAGGGCGCCCTTCGCGGCCTGGATCGCCGGGCGCGCATGACCCTGCCGGCCTGGCGCTCGATCCTCAAGGCCATCGACGAGGACGCCGAGGACGACCCGGAGTTCGTCGACTGGTTCGAAGCCACGTTCCTGTACGGCCGGGTGGTCGACGCCGCCTGCCGCCGCCACTGGGTGGACCCGACCGAGCCGTTGCGCGCGGCGGTGCTGTCGCCCGCCCACGGCGTCCTGGTGACCAGCGCCACCCTGACCGATCCGGCCTTGGAGGACCCCTTCGCCCTGGCCGAGATGCGGACCGGCGCCGCCCGCCTGCCGCAAAGCCCCAAGGTGCTGCGCCTGGTCTCGCCGTTCGACTACGAGAAGAACGCCCGCGCCTTCGTGGTCACCGACGTCGGCAAGGATGATCCGCGGCAGGTGTCGGCGGCGATGCGCGAGCTGTTCCTGGCGGCCGGTGGCGGGGGCTTGGGCCTGTTCACCGCCATCCGCCGGTTGAAGGCCGTGCACGAGCGGATCGCCGCGCCCCTGGCCGACCAGGGCCTGGCCCTCTACGCCCAGCACGTCGACCCGCTGGAGGCCGGCGCCCTGGTCGACATCTTCCGGGCCGAGGAGGACGCCTGCCTGCTGGGCACCGACGCCATCCGCGACGGCATCGACGTGCCGGGCCGCAGCTTGCGCCTGCTGGTCTTCGACCGCGTGCCCTGGCCGCGTCCCGACGTGCTGCACAAGGCCCGCCGGGCGCGGTTTGGCGGCAAGGGCTATGACGACTCGACCGCCCGCGCCCGCATCAGCCAGGCGTTCGGCCGTCTGATCCGCCGGGCCGACGACCGGGGGGTGTTCGTGATGCTGGACGCCGCCGCGCCGACGCGCCTGTTCTCCAGCTTGCCCGAGGGCGTGACGATCGAGCGGGTCAGCCTGGTGGAAGCGATCGAGGCGACCGCCGCATTTTTGTCGGAAGATCGTTCTTAATCAGCGCGATACCAAGTTTGGGTAGAGCGTCCGAAAAGGACGTGTTCGGTCGCGTTTCGGGGAAGTTGCTGTTGGTGTTGCGTAGAGGTTGGACGGTCCTGGCGGCCGTGGCGTTGTTGGGGATCGCGCCGGTCGCTCGGGCCGGTGAGTTCGTGCGCGCCGATTGCCGGTCGGTGGTCAGGCCGACCGACGCCATCCGCTTCGACACCGACGAGCACCTGCGCTGGTACAAGCGGTTCTGGACCGGGACCTGCGATCACCTGTCGTTCTGCTTCTCGGGCTCGCCGAACTGGAACGACATCGTCGGCAAGCTGTTGGCCAAGGGCGGTCCCGCCGAGCAGCCGACGTTGCTGCCCAAGGCCTGCCGGCTGGGCCAGCTGATCGGCCTGGAATGGGCCAGGGACAAGGACATCCAGAAGATCAGCACCAAGGACCTGAAGGTTTTCAACAGCATGCTCGAGGCGGCCGGCGACCCGCTGAAGGGCGTCGAGGCTGTCGACGCCAAGGCCCGGGCCATGGCCGGCCAGCCCAAGGTGCTCACGCCCAAAAAGCCCTGATAGAGTCGCCCCGCCGACGCAAAGGGGTCGAATTCCTGCAACGCAAAGCGCCTACACACCCGCACGGGGCCAGTGCGAGGAGCGTTGCATGACCAGATCCCAGATCACCGCCGACATGGCCGTCGACGATCAGGCCGATCCCGGCCAGGTCCGTTCGGCCCGGGCCCTGGTGCAGGGCGTGCGCTGGCGCAGTGGTCTGTCGCAGGGCGAGTTCGCGCGGGCCTTCGGCATTCCGCCGGCCCAGCTGGCGGCGCTCGAACTGGGCCAGACCCGGCCGGACGCCGCCCTGACCGCCTATCTGCGGGTGATCGATCACGCGCCGGACATGGTGCGCGAGGCGCTGGAGCGGTTTTGAAGCGGCCGGACGCCCCTCAATTTGTCCCCAGGTCCCGCGTCTGGCATGGAGAGGGCGAGCAAGGAGTCTCCGCCTCGTGACCGACGTCCGCACCCACAAGCAGCGCATGCTGGCCGGCGACCTCTACAGCCCCGTCGATCCCGAGGTCATGGCCGATCACGAGGCGGCGGCGGCCTGGATGGGACGCTACAACGCCCTGGACCTGCCGCCGTCGGAACGTCACGCCCTGCTGCGCGAGTTGTTGGCGGAGGTCGGCGACCGCGTCAGCATCCGGCCGCCGTTCCACTGCGACTACGGCTACAACATCGCCATCGGCGAGGGCGTGTTCCTCAACTTCAACTGCGTGATCCTGGACGTCACCGCGGTGACCATCGGCGCGGCCACGACGATCGGGCCGCACGTTCAGATCTACACCGCCGAGCATCCGCGCGATCCGGTCGAGCGCCGGACGGGCATCGAATACGCCCGCCCGGTCAGCATCGGCGAGAACGTCTGGATCGGCGGCGGATCGATCATCCTGCCTGGCGTGACCATTGGCGACGACGCCATTGTCGGCGCCGGCAGCGTGGTCACCCGCGATGTGCCCCGGGGCGCGACGGTGGTGGGCAATCCGGCCCGGGTTCGCGGCTAGGCCTTCGCCTTCACCGGCAGCCAGATCTCCAGCCCGCCTTCGCCGGTGCGCGGATCAAACTCCGGGCCGTAGCGCTCGAACAGCGGCGCGTCGGCGGCGTCATAGGCCGAGGCCGGCAGCCAGACGGTCCAGATGGCCCGCATGGTCGCGCGGATCGTGGAAATGTGCTCGGCGTGGCGGAACACCGCGTAGCGTTGCGGCGGGATGCGCAGGGTGGAGAACCCGGCCGGCAGGTCGGAGAAGGCCGCCACCTCGACCCCGGCCAGATAGTCGAAGTCGCCGTGGTCGTCGGCATTGGCGCAGACGCCATAGGTGACGTACGCTTGGTCGCCGCCCACCTGGTTGGGGATGTGGCCCAGGTGGGGGACCAGCCGTCGCCATTGGCTGGGAATGCCGGCGCCGGCGTCGTTGCAGTCATAGTGCTGCTGGACGCCGGCGATCAGTAGCGGGCGGCCGTCTTCGAAGCGGGGCGGGGGCAGGTCGTTACGGGGCGTGCTGTCGAGCATGATGGGCTCCACCAGAGTCAGGTTGGCGATATCGCGCCTGGCCCGCACCTGTTCGGGCGTGACCCCGAACAGGTCGCGGAAGGCGCGGGTGAACGCTTCGTGCGAGCCGTAGCCGGCTTCCAGGGCCACCGACAGGATGTCGGGAGCCCCTTGCGCCAGCGCCCGCGCCGCTTCCGACAGCCGCCGCGCGCGCAGATAGCCGATCACCGGGCGACCGGTGGCGACCACGAAGGCGCGGGACATGTGGAAACGCGAAATCCCGCCGGCCTCGGCGATGTCGTCCAGGTCGAGAGGCTGGGCGAAATGGCCTTCGATGAACCAGATGGCTTTCTCGACAGGGTTCATGGGCGGGTCTCGCGACGAAGCAAGCAGCAGGGATAGCGCGGGCTTCCAGGGGCTATTTGATCGCGATTGCCCTCAGAGCAAAGTCCGCTGCGCCGGTTCGTCGGCCGTCGGCTCCGCAGTCTCGCCTCGGCGGCGCAGTTCGGTTTCGGCGCTGAAGCGGAGGTTCGGGTCGCGATCCTGGGCGAAGGCCCGCAGCGCTTCAACGCCGAGGCGCTCCCAGGGCTTGCCGCGTTCAGGACCGGCTGGCACGCGCGGCAGCAGGCCGGGCTCGCGGCTCCAGGCCAGAAGCTGCTCCAGCGGGGCTTCGTCGAGCATGTCGCGCAGATGGTGGGCGGTGACGTAGGCGTCCGGCAGCGCCCGGTGGGCCGGCAGGCCCAACTCGCGGACCAGGCCTTCGGGCCTGCGCTGGTAGCGCAGCATCTGGTTGGAGAAGCTGGTCAGGTGCGGCCACAGCCGCAAAGCGCACTTCCACGTGCAGATCCAGGGCGCGCCGCCGGTGAACCTCGGCGTGCAGTAGCGCTGTTCGAAGGCGGCGCGGTGGGCGGCCAGGGCCTGGACGCCGCCTTCGGGCTTCAGGACCTCGCCCGCCACCGCCTTCCAGAACGGCGCGCCGGCGACGTCGTCGTCGATGATGTGGTGCACCGCCATGGTTTCCGGGGTGATCGGGCGACCGGGATTGACCAGTCGGGATCCCCGGCCCTCGTCGACGCGCCAGCGGCCGTCCGGGCCCAGCGTGACATCCTGCCAGCCGATCTCGCAGACGTCATGCGGACCGTTTCCGGCGGTCTCCAGATCGATCACGCGGAGGCGGGAAGCAGCCATGCAGGGGAATATGGGCCCGGTCGCGCGGTTAGGGGAGGGGCGAGGCCCAGTCCCTCCGCCTCAGGCCTTCTCCACGAAGCTGTCGATCACCTTCTTGTCGCCGGCTTTGTCGAACGACACGCTGAGCTTGTTGCCCTCGACGCCCGTCACCTTGCCGTAGCCGAACTTGACGTGGAACACCCGGTCGCCGCGCGTGTAGGCGCTGGCCGCCGAACTGGCCGAGACCGCGACCAGCCGGCCTTCGCCCTCGATCGGCGCCGAGCGGGCGGCCGAGCCGCCGCTGCGCCAAGTGGCGCCGCGCTCACTGAAACCCGCCGTGCGCTCCTGTGCTCGCTTCCAGCCCGGGCTGTCATAGCTGCCGGCGGTGAAGGTGCTGGTCCCCGGATCGTCCCAGCGCGACGACACCGTCTGCTGCATGCCCGGTCCGCCGCCGTAATAGCCGGTCTCGGACGCCGCATCGACGTGGGCCAGGGGCAGTTCATCGACGAAGCGGCTGGGCAGTTGGCTGGTCCAGCGGCCATAGACTTGGCGGTTGGCCACGAAGCTGATCCGCGCCTCCTCGCGGGCTCGGGTGATGCCGACATAGGCCAGGCGGCGCTCTTCCTCGAGCCCCTTCTCGCCCTTCTCGTCCATCGAACGCTGCGAGGGGAAGACGCCTTCCTCCCAGCCGGGCAGGAAGACCAGCGGGAACTCCAGGCCCTTGGCCGAGTGCAGGGTCATGATCCAGACCGCGTCGTCGCCGGCGCCCTTGTCCAGGTCCATGACCAGCGACACGTGCTCCAGATAGCCTTCGAGCGTGTCGAAGGCGCTCATCGACTGGACCAGTTCCTTCAGGTTCTCCAGCCGCGTCTGGCTGGTGGGGCCCTTGTCGAGGCGCAGGGCGTCGGTATAGCCGCTCTCCTCCAGCACCGCCTCCATCACCCGCTGGTGCGGAGTGGTGGCGGCCAGCGCCCGCCAGCGATCCAGGTCGCGCAGGAAGTTGCTCAGGGCCGTACGGGTGCGGGCCGGCAGGTCGTCGCCGCCGATGATCACCCGGGCGGCGTCGACCGTGGAGATCCCCTCCAGCCGGGCGATCTGCAGCAGCTTCTGCACGGAGGTGTCGCCGATGCCGCGCTTGGGCGTGTTGACGATGCGCTCGAAAGCCAGGTCGTCGTCGGGCGACTGGATCAGGCGCAGATAGGCGTGGGCGTCGCGGATCTCGGCGCGTTCGAAGAACCTGGGGCCGCCGACCACCTTGTAGGGGATCTGCAGCATCACGAACCGCTCTTCGAAGGCCCGCATCTGGAACGAGGCCCGCACGAGGATGGCCATGTGGCTGTATTTGCGGCCGGCCCGCTTGGCCTTCTCGATCTCGTCGGCGACCATCCGGCTCTCGGCCTCACCGTCCCAGACGCCGCTGACCTTGACCTTCTCGCCGCCGGACGCCTCGGTCCACAGGGTCTTGCCCAGCCGGCTCTTGTTGGCGTCGATCAGGCCCGAGGCGGCGGCCAGGATGTGCTCGGTGGAGCGGTAGTTGCGCTCCAGCTTGATGACCTTGGCGCCCGGGAAATCGCGCTCGAAGCGCAGGATGTTGTCGACCTCCGCGCCCCGCCAGCCATAGATCGACTGGTCGTCGTCGCCCACGCAGCAGACGTTCTGGCGCCCTTGGGCCAGCAGGCGCAGCCACAGGTACTGGGCGACGTTGGTGTCCTGGTACTCGTCGACCATCACATACTGGAAGCGCCGCTGAAAGTCGGCCAGCACGTCCGGATTGGCCGTGAAGATCGTGATGTTGTGCAGCAGCAGGTCGCCGAAGTCGCAGGCGTTGAGGATGCGCAGCCGCTCCTGGTACTGGCGATAGAGGGTGATCCCCCGGCCGTTGGCGAACTCGCCCGCTTCGCTCTGCGGCACGCGGTCGGGCGTCCAGCCGCGGTTCTTCCAGGTGTCGATCAGTCCGGCCAGGGCGCGCGGCGTCCAGCGCTTGGCGTCGATATCGGCGGCCTCGATCAACTGCTTGAGCAGTCGTTCCTGGTCGTCGGTGTCGATGATCGTGTAGCTGGATTTCAGCCCCACCAGCTCGGCGTGGCGGCGCAGGATCTGGGCCGCCACGGAGTGGAACGTGCCCAGCCAGCGCAGACCCTCGGCCTCGTCGCCGATGATGTGGGTGATCCGCTCGCGCATCTCGCGCGCGGCCTTGTTGGTGAAGGTGACGACCAGCAGCTCCCACGGCCGGGCGCGGCCCGTCGCCAGGATGTGGGCCAGGCGGGTGGTCAGCACGCGCGTCTTGCCGGTCCCGGCGCCGGCCAGCACCAGCACCGGGCCCTCGGTAGCCTCGACCGCCGCCCGCTGTTCGGGGTTCAGCCCCTCCAGATAGGTCCGCGCCGGACCCTCCGGTCCGCGCGGGCGGGCCAGGTCGGAGATGCGGGGGGCGGGAAGATCGCCGGGGAAGCCGTCGGAAGAAGGGGACGAGTCGAAGCCTTGGGACATGGAACATATGTAGCACAAAGATCGTCCGGCTTAAGCCCTTGCGCCGATCCGCCGCCCTCCCTGTCAGGAACTTCGCCCTTCACCTGCCGTTTGTTCGAATGGGACGACAACACGGGAGACCAACGTGGCTGAAGAAACCAATACGAGCGGTGGCGGCGGGACCGGCATGGCGTTCATCATCGGGGCCCTGGTGGTCGTGGTGGCGGTGATCGCCTACTTCGTCTTCGCCGGCGGCGTGACCCAGAAGAAGCGGGTCGACATCAACGTGTCCGCCCCGCAGGTCGAGGCGCCCAAGGTTCCCGACGCGCCCAAGCCCGCCGGCTAGGGCCCGCCAACGAGGAGGACGCCATGGCGCGTCATCACGATATCAGGTTGCAGCACCTGGGGGTGGCCGGCCTGACCTTGCTGGGCGTGCTGCTGCTGATCGCCGCCCTGGTGGTCGGCGGCTGGCGCTCCGGCCTGCTGACCGTGCGGTCGGCCGACCTGTCGATGCGACTGCCGGAAAGGCCGGCGCTGCCGCATCGCTCGCCCGATCCCGCGCCCCTGCCGCTTCCCAAGCCGGGGCCGGGCGTCGAGCAGGGCTAGCTCTAGGGACGGTCGAAGATCGTCGGGCCGAATTCCTCGTCCTTCGACAGGCTCAGGATGAGGAATTCTACTCAGCCGCCCTGCAAGTCGGCCCCATCCTGAGCCTGTCGAAGGACGAGGGCGAGCCTCCGGCGCTGAACGCCCTGCTGTCCACAGGTCCTAGATCGTCCCGGCCTTGCCCGCCTGGGCGCGTTGCAGGGCGAACACCCGGCAGGCCGAGGCCAGGGGGCGCTCGCCGCGTCCGGCGTCGATCCGCTGGATCAGGCCGGCGATGCTGATTTTGTCGGCCCCGGCCGCCGCCTGCAGCACGGCCCAGAATTCGGGCTCCAGGGCCAGGGAGGTCGCGTGGCCGGCCAGGTTGATCGAACGCTTCTTCAGACTGCCCATCTCGCCTGTTCCAATTGCCGTTTGGCGGTGCGCCAAGGTTCCCGATCGGGGTCTTTGAACCCTCTTGAATAAAAATGACGCCATGTCATCTTTATCGGGTCCAGCAGGAGCATGCCCCATGATCGCAGCCACGCAAGTGCTCGGTGGGCCAAAGCCTCGCGAACCGATGAGGCGGATGCGCGACACGTTCAACCTGCAGCCTTTGCGGGCGCTGCGGGCCGTCCGGCGCCTGCTCGCCGACAAGGAGGACACCGCCCAGGTGTTCGAGATCATGCGGGCCTTGTCGGGCAAGGCGATCCCGAACGGCTACCGCCGGCTGCTGAGCACCCCCGAGGGCGGCCGCATCGCCTACGAGCGCGACGAGTTCGCCGAGCGGCTGTCGGATCCGGCGTGGCTGGAACAGTTCGGCCCCGGCACGGTCGGCGCCGCCTATCGTGACTTCATCGCCCCGCGTGGCCTGTCCGCCGCGGGCCTGGCCGAGGAAAGCCGCAAGGTTCGCGAGGGCGACGTCGACGCGGCCCATCCCCTGGCCTGGTACGCACGACGCATGCGCGACGTTCACGACGTCTGGCACGTGCTGACCGGCTACGGCACGGACGCGCTCGGCGAGGTCTGCGTGGTGGCCTTTTCCCACGCCCAGACCCGTAGCCTGGGCTTCGCGGTCATCGCCCTGGCCGGCGCGCGCCATCTGCAGAAGGCGGCGCCGGACCTGCCCTACGGCAAGGCGGTGCGCGAGGCCTGGCGCAACGGCCGGGCGGCCGCCTGGCTGCCGGCGGTCGACTATCCGGCCTTGTTCGCCTTGCCGCTGGACGAGGCGCGCCGGACCCTGAAGATCGCGCCCAACACCGCCTACCACGGCATCCCGCCGCGGCGCCGCGACCGATCCTAGCCGCACATGAAAGGCGCCAAGGCTTGACCTTTCCCAGCGTTCGGTAGTTGAACTACATAACGCACCAGGCGTCCGTTTTTCGAGAGTTCGCATGATCACCCGCCGCTTCAAGCTGGTCGGCCTGGCCCTGTTCGGGGTCGCCTTCGCCCTGGCCGCGACGCCCGTCCTGGCCGCCGACACCCAGGTGGCGGTCGCCGCCAACTTCACCGAGCCGGCCAAGGCGATCGCCGCCGCCTTCAAGGCCAAGACCGGCCACACCGCCACGCTGAGCTTCGGGTCTTCGGGCCAGTTCTACACCCAGATGGCGCACGGAGCGCCGTACGAGGTGTTCCTGTCGGCCGATGCGGAACGACCCCTGAAGGCCGAGCAGGAGGGGCTGGCCGTCCCCGGCGCGCGGTTCACCTACGCCGTCGGCCGGCTGGTGCTGTATTCCCGGACGCCAGGCCTTGTCGACGGCAAGGGCGCGGTGCTGACGTCGGACCGGTTCGCCAAGCTGGCCATCGCCGATCCCGCCGCCGCCCCCTATGGCGAGGCCGCGGTGGAGACGATGCGCAAGCTCAAGGTCTACGACGCCCTGGCGCCGAAGATCGTCCGGGGCGCCTCGATCACCCAGGCCTACCAGTATGTGGCCACCGGCAACGCCGAGCTGGGCTTCGTCGCCCTGTCGCAGGTGATCGACCAGCCGGGCGGATCACGCTGGCTGGTCCCGGCCGCTGACCACGCCCCGATCCAGCAGCAGGCCGTGCTGCTGCGGACAGGCGAGAAGAACCCCGCGGCCCGGGCGTTCCTGACCTTCCTGAAGTCCCCGGCCGCGATCGCCATCATCAGGCGCTACGGGTACGAGGTGCGCTAGGGTCTGTGGGCCGTTGACGGCCTTGGGCCGAATTCCTCGTCCTTCGACAAGCTCAGGATGAGGAATTCTACTCAACCGCCTTGCCAGTCGCCCTCATCCTGAGCTTGTCGAAGGACGAGGGCGGCGCCTCTACGCCGAACGCCCAACGGTCCACAGGACCTGGGGCGTCATAGAGCGGATTGGTCGGCGAAGCCGCTTCGCCTGCCACGCTCTAGCGTCGGCTATAGCGCGCAATCAGCGGATCGGCCGCGGCCTGGTCCAGGATCCAGTCGCGAAAGACGGCGATCTTGCGCACGCGGCGGCGTTCGGCCGGATAGGCCAGCCAGTAGCCGCCGCCGTAGTTGGCGGTAATGTCGAACGGCGCGACCAGCCGGCCCTGGGCGATCTCCTGGGCGAAGAAGATCGGCGAGCCCAGCGCGAAGCCCTGGTCGGCCAGGGCGGTAGCCACCTCCAGCGCCTGGGCGTCGGCCGACAGGCGCGGCGGGGCGCGATCGTCGCTGGCGTCGACCCCGGCCGCTTCGAACCAACGCACCCAGAAGTCAGGAGACCCGATCCGCGGGGCCCGCAAAAGGTCGGCCGGATTCGTCAGGCCGCCGGAGCGCGCCAGGACGGTGGGCGTGCACAGCACGGTCTGGACGGAGGGGACCAGCAGATGCGCCTCCATCCCCGGCCAGACGCCGCCCCCGGCCCGCAGGGCCAGATCGAAGGGCTCGCGCTGCAGGTCGACCACCCGGCTGGAGGCGTCGAGCCGCACGGCGATGCGGGGGTGGGCGATCTGGAAGCCGCCCAGGCGCGGCGCCAGCCAGTGGCCGCCGATGCTCTGCACCGTGGTGATCGACAGCACGCCCTCCTCGGTGTCGACCAGGTCGGACACCGCCGTGCGCAGGACGCTCATCGCCTCGGTCGCCGCCCGCGACAGGCGCTCGCCCGCCGGGGTCAGGGTCACCTCGCGGGGCAGTCGCGTGAACAGGGGCTGGTCCAGGCGCTGCTCCAGCGCCTTCACCTGCCAGCTGACCGCGGCCTGGCTGACGCCCAGTTCGTCGGCGGCGCGGGTGAAGCTCTTCAGGCGCGCGGCGGCCTCGAAGATGCGGATGGCGCTGAGCGGCAGGCTGGCGAGGATGTCAGGCATAAGTAGGGCTTATGCTTACGCAAGGAAGCCGCGTTTGTCATCCCGGACGTGAAAGCCGATTTTCCACTCATGGAGCGCCAGGAAGGGTGATCATGATGGACGAAGCGATCAAGACCCATAAGGAAACCACGTTCGGGTGGGTGCTGCTGGTCCAGGAGTGGATCGCCGCGCGCAGGGCCCGGCTGGCTCGTCTCGCCAGCGAGCAGGCGGCCCAGGCGGTGCGGGAGGCCCAGGCCAAGCCTCGGCGCCATCTCGCGCCACGCTAGAGCAGCAAAGTGGACGCGAAACGCTCCAGGCGCAGGTCCTCGCCAATCCGATCCCGCCTCAGAGCAGGATGCTCTCGTTCGCCGGCGTCGAAACAGGTCTTGGCCTCAGCAGTCGCGTCACGCGGGCGAGAAGCTGGGCGTCGGTGAAGGGCTTGGCCAGATAGTCGCGGGCGCCCAGGGTCAGCGCTTCCTTGATGTCGCCCGGCGCGTTGCGGGCTGTCAGCATCATGACGGGGATGTGCGCCACGCGCGGACTTTTCCTCAGGTGGCGAAGGACGCCGAAACCGTCGAGGCGCGGCATGTTGACGTCCAGAATGATGGCCGCGGGTTGCGCGCTGTGGATGCCGTCGAGCGCCTCCCAGCCGTCGCGGCCGAAGACGGTGTCGTAGCCGGCCAGACCCAACCTCGTGGTCAGCAGTTCCAGGACGCTGCGGTCATCCTCGGCGATGAAGATTCGTCTGGGTCGGGCTTCAGGCTGCATGGTCGACCGTTTCGAACTGCAGCGCGCGGTTGATCTCGTCGATCAGGGCGCGGGTTTCGAGCGGCTTGGCGACGACGCCGTCGAACACGCCGGGGGGCGCCTCCGTCGCGTCGGCGGAGAAGGCGATGATCGGAACATTGTCGTTGAGGCGGCCGCGGCGAATGGCCCGCGCCGCGGCCACCCCGCCCATGCCCGGCATCCGCAGGTCCATCAGGATGACGTCGAACGGCTCGGCCTCCGCCCGGGCCACCGCCGCTTCGCCGTCGACGGCTTCGCTGGTTTCGGCGCCGAGGGCGTCCAGCACGGTGCGGACCAGGTCGCGGTTGACGGGATTGTCGTCGACCACCAGCACGCGGCAAGCGACGGGAAGGGCGGCCGCCTGGTTCGAGGCGCTGGCCAGGGCCGCAGGCTCGACCTCGCCGGCGGGCAGTTCGAACCAGAAGCGGCTGCCCCGGCCAAGGGCGCTCTCGGCGCCGATCTGGCCGCCCATGGCCTCGACCAGCCCCTTGCAGATGGCCAGGCCCAGGCCCGTGCCGCCGTGTCGGCGCGTGGAGGAGCCGTCGATCTGCGAGAAGCGCCTGAAGAGCTGGTCCAGCCGATCGGCCGGAACGCCACCGCCCGTGTCGCGGACCGAGATCAGCAGGCTCTTCGGGCCCTGACGCCACGCGACCTCGACCGTGACCCCGCCGCGGTCGGTGAACTTGACGGCGTTGCCGATCAGGTTGAGCAACACCTGGCGCACCCGGTCGGGCGCGATGAACAGGGCGGGGGGCAGGGTCTCGGCGCCGACGATGTTGAGCACGATCCCCTTTTCCTGGGCCTGGCAGGCGAAGAGGTCCAGCGCGTCCTGGATCAGGCGGCCAGGGTCGCAGACGGCGCTTCGGATCTCGACCTGGCCGGCTTCCAGCTTGGAGAAGTCGAGGATGTCGTTGACGGTCGACATCAGGGCCTGGCCGGCGTTGGCGACCCGGTCGACGAACCGCCGGGTGACGGGCGACAACTCGGGCTGGCCCTCGATCAGGCGCGAGAAGCCGAGCACGGCGGTCAGCGGCGTGCGCAGTTCGTGGCTCATGTTCGACAGGAACTCGGACTTGACCGCGGCGGCGGCCTCGGCTTCGGCGCGGGCCTCCATCAGCGCCGCCTCCATCGCCTTGCGCGCGGTGATCTCGCGGGCGACGTCCTGGATGGCGACCAGCACGCCGGCTTCGTCGAAGGACAGCTTCGGCTGGCCTTCCAGCCAGATCCACCGACCGTCCTTGTGTTGCGCCCTGAACTCGTAGGGCTCCGAGATCGCGGAAGGACCGCGACCGATCAGGGCCGCATAGTAGTTGATCATGTGATCCCGGTCGTCGGGATGGGTCAGGTCGACGGCGCGCCGGCCGATCAGCTCCTCCGGCTCGCGGCCCAGCATGGTGCGACAGGCCGGCGAGATGAAGCAGATCTCCCCGTCGGGATTGAAGGTGGCGATCATGTCGCTGGCGTTGTCGGCCAGCAGGCGATAGCGCGCCTCGTTCTCGGCGAGGGCGGCTTGGGCCTTGCGGTCTTCGGTGATGTCGCGAACCGTGCCCATCATGAACGCGGGCAGGCCGTCGGCGGCCTTGACGGTGATCGAGCTGCCCGAGACGCAGCGCTCCTCTCCGTCGGGGCGGATGATGCGGGTGGGCACGTTATGGTCGTCCTCGCCGGTGCGCAGGCGTTCGGCGATCCGCGCCAGCGTCCAGGCCCGGTCGCCGGGATGGAGCCGGTCGTTGAAGAGGTCGATTTCAGGCTGCTCGACATAGTCCAGGCCATAGATCTCGAACATCTTGCGCGAGACGTCGAGATGGCGCGTGCGCAGGTCGTATCGCCAATAACCTAGGCCGCCGATGTCTTCGGCGAGCAGCGCGCGCTGGGCCTGTTCGCGGGCGTCGTCACGCGCCGCGATCAGGTCCAGCTCCAGGGCCTTGCGGTCGGAGATGTCGCGGGAAACGCTGACGATCTCCTCGGGCGCGCCGGTTCCGTCCCGCACCAGCTGCAGGTTGGATTCGACCCAGACATAGTGGCCCAGCCTGTGCCGCGACCGGTGCTGGATCGTCTTGTGGTCCAGGCCCCGCGACATCTCGCCGAACACCGTCATGACCGCGTCCCGGTCGTCTGGATGCAGGACGCTGGGAACGGTCAGTCCTGCGGTCTCGGCCACGGTGTAGCCAAGCAGGCGCTGGATGGCCGGCGAGATGAACTTGCCGCGTCCTGAAAAGTCGTAGCAGG
>Ga0326721_10000368_pt1 | contig 14144 bp, 10 predicted proteins | sample SGPome_FD_203951 | JGI IMG/M metagenome (GOLD analysis project Ga0326721, IMG submission 203951) | Soil microbial communities from Southern Great Plains, Lamont, Oklahoma, United States - SGP_1_2016 | ecosystem: Engineered > Artificial ecosystem > Soil microcosm > Unclassified | place: USA...
GAACCGGCAGGGTGGGTAGCCCTCGAGCGGCCAGTGCGTCGGTCACCAGCGCATGGAACGGCGCATCGGCCCACCCCAGGTTCGGCGCGAAGCGGACATTCCCGTCACTGCCCCGGACCACGCCGGGCACCGAGATCCCCAGGCCGACGACGTGCTGACCGGCTTTCGGGCTGTCGATCAGTTCCCGGCCGATCGAGGCGAGCAGCTCGGCCATCGCCTTGGGCGAGGTGTCGCTGACCGATCGAGCGCGGCGGGCCACTACCGACCCGCCGAGCCCGATCAACGCCATCGAGATCCGGCCGACCGCCACGTCGGCGGCCAGTACCTGCACCGTCTCCGGGCAGGCCCGGACCACCGGCGAGGGCCGGCCAGCCTTGGTCGGCCGGCCCCCGATCGCCGGACCGGGCTCCTGGGTGACCGCGCCGAGGGCCTCCAGTTCGGCGACCAGCCCGGCGATCGTGCTGCGGTTCAGCCCGGTGAGATCGGTGAGCTCCGCACGCCGCATCGGCCCACCGATGTGCAAGTGGTGCAGCAGGGCAGAAAGGTTGTGCCTGCGTACGTCCGGAGCGCCACCGATCGGTGGCCGGGTCACCTCCCGGTGGCGGCCGACCGTCGCCGGGAGATGGCGTCGACGCTCGCAGCAAGCAACAGGACCAGGCCAGTGACGATGAACTGGATCCCGGACTTCTGGGTGATCAGCGGTAGCCCGTTGTCGATCACGGCGATCACCAGACCACCGAGAATCGCGTCCGCGACCCGGCCCTTGCCACCGAACAGCGACGTTCCACCGATCACGGCGGCACCCACCGCGTACAGCAGGGTCGAGGCCCCACCGGTGGTCGGCGAGACCGAGTTGTCGCGCGAGGCGAACAGGATTCCGGCGATCGCGGCCATCGACGAGCCGATGATGAAGCACATGATCTTGATCGCTGGAACGTTGATGCCGGCCCGGCGGGCAGCCTCGGTGTTGCCACCGACCGCGTAGACGTGCCGGCCGAACGCCGTCCGCCCCAGCAGGAAGCTCAGCACCACCAGGAACACCAGGGTGAACGGCACCACGATCGGGATTCCCCGCAGCGACTTGATCAGCGGGTTTACCGCCCGCTCCAGGTTCAACAAGTAGGTGGCGATCCCGAGCGGGATGGCCAGCGCCAGCACCTTGGCGATCATAACCCCGCTGCTGGCGACCGGAAGGCCGGCCCGACGACGGGTGGCCGTCGACCAGAACAGGCTGCCGGCGAAGCCGAGGACAACCACCGCGAAGAACAACCAGCCGAGCATCGGGCTGAGGTTGTTGTTCATGATCGCGAGGATCGTCGGGCTGGTGATGCTGAGCGTTCCACCTTCGCCGATGACCAGCAGCAGCACACCCTGGAGCCCGAGGAAGAAGGCCAGGGTGACGACGAACGAGGGGATGTCCAGTCGGGCGACGAGCAGCCCGACCAGCAACCCGACCACCACGCCGGTGGCGACGCAGGCGACGACCGCGAGTGGCCAGGCAATGCCGTGATTCGTCATCAGCACGCCCATTACGGCGGCCGAGGTTCCGGCGGTGTAGCCGGCGCCCAGGTCAATCTCGCCGAGCAGCAGGATGAACACCAGACCCATCGCGATGAAGATCACCGGGGCGGACTGGGTCAGCAGGTTGGCGGCATTTCGAGATGACGCGAAGGTGTCCGGGCGCATCGCCGCGAACAGGATGACCAAGGCGACGAAACCGAGGAGCGCCGGCAACGAGCCGACATCCCCGCCGCGCAGGCGGTTCAAGTAAGCCCGGAACACGGAGCCGACGCTGTTGTCGTCCTCGATGTCCGGCGCGGGTGCGGCAGCAGTGACGGTCACGCGACGGCCTCCTTGGCGATGTTCGGCGGCAGCCCGATGTCGCCGCTGTAGCCGGCAGTGATCAACTCAACGATCTGGGTGGTGTTCACGGTCCCCGCGTCTACCTGGGCGGCAGTCCGGCCGAGGTACAACGCGCAAATGCTGTCGGCCACCCGCACCACGTCGTTCATGTTGTGAGTGATCAGGATGACGGCCAGGCCGTTGTCCGCCAGCCTGCGGACCAGATTCAGCACCTGCTCGGTCTGGGCCACACCGAGGGCGGCGGTCGGCTCGTCGAGGATCACGACTTTGCTGTTCCAGAGTACGGATTTGGCGATCGCGACGGTCTGTCGCTGACCACCGGACAGGCTGGAGACCTTCTGGCGAACCGATTTCAGGGTTCGCACCGATAGCCCGGCCAAGGTCTCGGCGGCGCGACGCTCCATTGAGGTCTCGTCCAACGTGATGCCGGCGCGCATTTCGCGTCCCAGGAACATGTTTTGAACGACGTCCAGGTTGTCACAGAGTGCGAGGTCCTGGTAGACGACCTCAATGCCCAGAGCTGCAGACTGTTTCGGGTTCGTCACGTGCACGGTGCGGCCATCGAAGCGGTAGTCACCGTCGTCGAACGAGTAAATTCCGGCGATGCCCTTGACCATGGTCGACTTTCCGGCCCCGTTGTCACCCACCAGCGCGGTGACTTTGCCGGCCCAGGCGTCGATTCCGGCGTCCTTGAGCACGTGCACCGCACCAAAACTCTTGTTCATGCCCCGCAAACTCAGCAGCGGGGCAACCCCCGAATCTGTCGCGCGATCTGTCATGGCTACTCCTAGGCCCTGCGCACGCTGAACGTTGAGACGTTGCGGGGGCCGTGAAACACGGCCCCCGCAACGGGCTTACCAATCAGTTGAGCCGATCGATCAGGAGACGCCGTACTTGGTGCAGGCCTTCTTCAGCTCGGCGGTGGTGCAGAGCTTGTCCGCCGTGGTGAACTGGTCGGCGACGACGTCCTTGACGTTCTCCGGGTAGATCGCGACCGGCGTCAGCAGCACGGACGGGACGTCCTGCTTGGTGGTGGAGTCGTTCGTCTTGCCGGTGGCCAGCGCGTCGGCAGCGGCGGTGTCGCCGGTGGCCAGCGCGATCGCCAGCTTGGAAGCCGCGTCCGCCTCGGCCTTGACGGCCTTGTAGACGGTGACGCACTGGGTACCGAGCAGCACCCGCTGCAGGCCCTCGTCGGTCGCATCCTGGCCGGTGACCGGGATCTTGCCGGCCAGGCCCTGCTTCTTCAGCCGCGCGACAACCGCACCGCCGAGGCCGTCGTTCGCGGCGGCCACGCCGATGAACTTGCCCTTCTGCTGGGTGTAGATCTGCTCGAACAGGGTTCCGGCCTTGCCGTTGTCCCAGTCCGGAACCGACTGGTCAGCGACGACGGAGTAACCGGCGTCCTTGATCACCTTGTCGTAACCGTTCTTGAACAGGGTGGCGTTGTTGTCGGTCGGCGAGCCGTTGAGCTCGACGATGCCGCCGTCAGCCGGCTTCTTTCCGCTGTCCGTCAGGCATTTCACCAAACCGGTACCGATCGCGGTGCCGACCGCGGTGTTGTCGAAGGACACGTAGTACTTCGAGCCGCCGCCGAGCGTGAGGCGGTCGTAGTCGATGGTCGGGATGCCGGCGGCGGTGGCCTTCTTCACGACGGCCGCACCGGTCGGGCTGTCCAGGTTGACGATCAGCAGGACCTTGACGCCGGCGCTGATCATGCCGTCGGCAATGGTCTGGAACTTGGTCTTGTCACCGCCGGCGTTCTGGATGTCCGACTCGATCCCAGCTGCGTCGAAAGCGGCCTTCAGCAGGGGACGGTCGTTGTTCTCCCAGCGGACCGAGGACGCGGTGTCGGGAAGAATCACGCCGACCTTGCCCTTGACCGCCGCAGAAGTGGCGGCGTCTCCGCCGGGGGTCGCGCTGTCCGAGCTGCCACAAGCCGAAAGGGCAAGCAGGCCAGCGGTTCCGACCGCGAAGGCTGCGACGAGTTGTCTGCGCATGGTGGTGTAGTCCTCCCTTGCGCCGGCAACCCTGCCGGCGCGAACTGGCGGATCCCGCAGGCACGGGATCCGACGACGACTCTCCACACGCCAGGACCCCTCGTCGGCCCTGACGTGGATATGTTGCCATCGACAACATATCCACGTGTCAGGGTTTCCCGCCAGCATCCCTAGCCGTCCCACTGATCACAGGTCGATAACACTCGGCGCACGTCCGCGACAAGTGCGACATCCTGCCGTCATCCGGGCTCGGTTTCTCGCAAACGCCGACGACCGGCGAGATTCCCATGATCAGTGGGGAATTCGCCGGTCGACGGAAAAGCTACGGTCAGGAACGCACAAGTTGCCGTAACACGTAGTGAAGGATGCCACCGTTTCGGTAGTAATCCGCTTCGCCCGGAGTGTCGATCCGGAGGACGGCGTCGAACTGGACGGCGCTGCCGTCAGCCTTCGTCGCCGTGACCGAGACCGTCCGCGGCGTGCTGCCGTCGTTCAATCCGGTCACTCCCGCGATGGCGAAGGTCTCGGTGCCATCCAGGCCCAAGCCGGCGGCGTTCTGGCCGGCCGGGTACTGCAACGGCAGGACGCCCATCCCGATCAGGTTGGAACGATGGATCCGCTCATAACTTTCGGCGATGACCGCACGGACCCCGAGCAGGCTGGTGCCCTTGGCGGCCCAGTCCCGGCTGGACCCGGAGCCGTACTCCTTGCCCGCGAGCACGACCAACGGAATGCCCGCGGCAGCATACGCCTGAGCGGCGTCATATATCGTCGTCTGCTCGCCGGCAGCCAGGAAGTTACGGGTGAACCCGCCCTCCACGCCGTCCAAAAGCAGGTTGCGCAGCCGGATGTTGGCGAACGTCCCGCGGATCATCACCTCATGGTTGCCCCGGCGCGACCCGTAGGAATTGAAATCGCGTCGTTCCACGCCGTGTTCGGCCAGGTAGACCCCGGCCGGGCTGTCGACCTTGATATTTCCGGCCGGGCTGATGTGGTCGGTGGTCACCGAGTCGCCCAGCATCGCCAGCACCCGAGCACCGGTCACATCGGTCACCGGCGCCGGCTGCGGCGCCATTCCCTCGAAGTACGGGGGCTTCCGGACATAGGTGGAATCCGGGTCCCAGGCGAAGGTTTCGCCCTCCGGCGTGGGCAGCGAGCGCCAGCGCTCGTCACCGGCGAAGACATCGGCATAGTCGGTGGCGAACATGTCTCGGGTGATCGATGATTCGACCACCCGGGCGACGTCCGCGGCCTTCGGCCAGATGTCCGCGAGGAACACCTCGGTACCGTCCGGGTCGGTACCAATCGGTTCGCTCAACGGGTCCCAGTCCATCGTCCCGGCCAGCGCGTAAGCGATCACCAGCGGCGGCGAGGCCAGGTAGTTCATCTTGATGTCCGGGTTGATCCGGCCCTCGAAGTTCCGGTTGCCGGACAGCACCGAGACGACCGCGAGGTCGCCTTCCTGGACTCCCGCGGAGACCTCCTCCGGCAGTGGTCCGGAGTTGCCGATGCAGGTGGTGCAGCCGTAACCGACCAGGTGGTACCCGAGCTTCTCCAGGTACGGGATCAGGCCGGCCTTGGCGTAGTAGTCCATCACTACCTTGGAACCGGGCGCCATCGACGTCTTCACCCAGGGCTTGACCGTCAGACCACGCTCGACCGCATTCTTCGCCAGCAGCCCGGCGGCGATCATCACCGACGGGTTGGAGGTGTTCGTGCAGGAGGTGATCGAGGCGATGGCGACGTGGCCGTGGTCAAGGTCGACCTCCCGACCATCGCTCATCGTCACCGAGACCAGCCGGTGCGGGCGGAGGTTGTCCTTCGGCGCCGGGTCCGGCGCGTGCGGCTCGTCGTCCCCGTTGTGCGCGGGCAGGGTCGCGTCACTGCTTGGCGGGTCGCTGGCCGGGAAGGACTCGGCCACCGCCTCATCCTGAGTTCCCTGGACATCCTTGACGTAGTTGCCGAGCACGCCGAGGAAAGCTTCCTTGGCGTTGGTCAAAGCGATCCGGTCCTGCGGGCGCTTCGGCCCGGCGATGCTCGGCACCACCGAGGACAGGTCCAGCTCCAGGTACTCGGAGTACTTGGCTTCCCGCTTCGCGTCGTGCCAGAGCCCTTGCTCCTTGCAGTACGCCTCGATCAGGGCGATCTGCTGATCGCTTCGGCCGGTCAGCCGCAGGTACTCCAGCGTGACGTCGTCGATCGGGAAGATTGCGCAGGTGGAACCGAACTCCGGGCTCATGTTGCCGATCGTGGCCCGGTTGGCCAGTGGTACCGCCCCGACGCCCTCGCCGTAGAACTCGACGAACTTGCCGACCACGCCGTGCTGGCGGAGCTGCTCGGTGATGGTCAGGACGACGTCGGTCGCGGTCGCGCCCGGCGGGATCTCACCGGTCAGCTTGAAGCCGACGACCCGCGGGATCAGCATGCTCACCGGCTGGCCGAGCATCGCGGCCTCGGCCTCGATCCCACCCACGCCCCAGCCGAGCACGCCCAAGCCGTTGACCATCGTGGTGTGCGAGTCGGTGCCGACGCAGGTGTCCGGGTATGCCACTCCATCGCGTTCGAAGATCACCCGAGCCAGGTGCTCGATGTTCACCTGGTGCACGATGCCGGTGCCCGGCGGCACCACCTTGAAGTCGTCGAACGCGGTCTGGCCCCAGCGCAGGAACTGGTAGCGCTCGCCGTTTCGCTGGTACTCCAGCTCCACGTTGCGCTCGAAGGCGTCGCTGCGACCGAAGACATCGGTGATCACCGAGTGGTCGATCACCAGTTCCGCGGGAGCCAGGGGGTTCACCCGGGTGGCGTCGCCACCCAGTTCGGCGACCGCCTCGCGCATGGTGGCCAGGTCGACGATGCAGGGCACACCGGTGAAGTCCTGCATGATCACCCGGGCCGGGGTGAACTGGATCTCGGTGTCCGGCTCGGCCGCCGGGTCCCACCCGGCCAGGGCCCGGATGTGGTCGGCGGTGATGTTCGCGCCGTCCTCGGTCCGCAGCAGGTTCTCCAGCAGGACCTTCAGGCTGAACGGCAGCCCAGCCGCACCGGGCACCGCGGTTTCAACGGCCGAGAGCCGGAAGATGTCATAACTGGTGTCCCCGGCGGCCAGGGCGCCACGGGCGCCGAAGCTGTCAAGGCTGCTCACACTGCTCAACGAGAGCTCCTTAGATCGTCGTCATGAAGGTTTTTGAAAACTATCTCGACATCAAGATAACTCACTCTTCGGTACCAGTGTGGCCACGCATTCCACGTGATGCGTCATCGGGAAGAGATCGAACGCCCGCAGCTGAGCCAGTCGGTAGCCGGCCGCCGCCGCTGTAGCCAGATCTCGGGCCAACGCCGCCGGATCACAGGCCACATAGACGATGACGCGGGGCTTGAGTGCGACGATCCGATCGATCACCACCCGACCTGCGCCGGAACGCGGCGGATCCAGGACGACGACGTCGGCACCGTTCCGCAACGGACCGGGATTCTGGCTGGTGCCCGTCAACTGCGGCAGCACCTGCTCCACCGAGCCGACCTCGAACCGGATCTGGTCCAGGTCGTGCAGCGAACGACGGGCATCCTTCACCGCCCGGGCATCGGACTCGACGGCGATCACCGATCCCGTCACTCCCACCTGGTCGGCGAGCCCGGCGGCGAAGAGGCCGACCCCGCCGTACAGGTCCACCGCCCGCTCCCCCGGGCGCGCCTGCGCCGCGGCCAGGACGACATCCAGCAAGGTCTGCGCCGCGCCCGGATGTACCTGCCAAAAGCCGGTGCCAGTGATCCGGAACTGCCGCACCGCGCCGCCGATCAGCACCTCCTCCAGGGACCACGTGCGGCCTCGCACCTGGTGCACCCCGTCGGTATCCCGGGTCGCCACCGACGCCGGAACCGGCAGCCGAGGCAGCTTGAGCCGGGACGCCGCCGACCGGACCGGGTTGCGCGAGGCACCGTTGTTCCCGTGTCGCCCGTCAATCCGGACTCCGGACCGCGTCCCCGTCGGTCCCTCGTTCTTGGTCTCCGGACGTCCCTCGTTCTTGGTCCCCGGGCGTCCCTCGTTCTTGCCCCCCGGGCGTCCCTCGTTCTTGCCCCCCGGGCGACCTTCGTCTCTGGTTCCCGAACGTCCCTCGTTCTTGGTCGTGACCTCGACCGCCTCCACCACGACCAGCGGGTCGGAGCCTCCGCTCGGGGCGATCACCTCAACCGCCGCCGCCTCCCGCCAACGCTGCCGGCCAATCTCCAAGCTGGCCACCCGCGGGTCCGCGATCAGGCACTGCTCGACCGGGACGACCTCGTGCGAGCGGTGCCTGCGCAGCCCGGCCCGCCCGTGCTGATCAACGGTAAAGCGCAGCCGGGTCCGCCAGCCCAGTCCGTCGGCCCCCTCGCCGGTGTCATCGCCGGCCTCGATACCGACCGGTCCCGGGATCGCAACGGCTTCCACCCGAACTTCTGGGACGCCGTCCCGGCCCGGTTCGAGCTTGGCCAGTCGCTGCAACTGCTCAGTGATCACCGCGGCCTTGAGCGCGCGCTGAGCCGGCAGGGTGGCGTGCTGCCAGTCGCACCCGCCGCACAGTCCGGGCCTGGCCAGCACGCATGGCGCGGGCACCCGGTCGGGCGAGGCGCTGATGATCTCGACGGCATCCGCCCGCCAGAACTTCGACGTCGAGGTCGCCTCGGTGACCCGGGCCATCACGGTCTCGCCCGGCAACGTGTGCCGGACGAAGACCACCCGGCCCTCGAACCGGGCGACGCAATGGCCACCATGTGCCACCGGACCGACCTCGAGCTTGATCAGTGATCCGACGTCTTTGTTGGGCTGCTGGTCGGTCAGGACGATGACTCCTTGGTGATGGTTCCGGGTTCAGGTTCAGGCAATTCGCTGCCGTCGGCGGGCACCACCGCGCCACGACGGGCGTCACCCGGTGCCGACTGGTCGTCGCGGCCCTCTCGGCCGACCGAGGAGCGTAGCTGCCACGGCACGCTGGCAACCATCACGCCCGGCATGAAGTGCAACGAACTCTTCAACCGTAACGCGCTCTGGTTGTGCAGGATCTGTTCCCACCAACGGCCCACCACGTACTCCGGGATGAATACCACGACCAGGTCGCGCGGGCTCTCCCGGCGGATGCTGCGGACGTGGGCCAGCACCGGTCGGGTGATCTCCCGGTACGGCGAGTCCAGGGCGCGTAGCGGGATCGGGATGTCCAGGCGTTCCCACTCCTCCTGCAGTCGGCGGGTCTCCTCCGGGTCGACGGTCACGGTGACCGCCTCCAGCACGGACGGCCGGGACGCGCGGGCATAGGCCAGCGCCCGCAACGTCGGTTTGTGCACCTTGGAGACCAGCACGATCGCGTGCACCCGGGACGGCAGGATCCGCCCGGTGTGCGACTCCTCGGCCAGCTCCTGGCGAACCGAGGAGTAATGCCGGCGGATCGCCTGCATCAGCATGAACAGGATGCCCATGAAGAGCAGCGCCAGGTATGCCCCGTGGGTGAACTTGGTAATCAACACCACTACCAGGACGGCGCCGGTGATGGTCAGGCCGATCGAGTTGATCACCCGGGAGCGCATCATCCGGCGCCGGGCGGCGGCGTCGGTCTCGGTCCGCAGCAGCCTGGTCCAGTGCCGGACCATGCCGATCTGGCTGATCGTGAACGAGATGAACACGCCGACGATGTAGAGCTGGATCAGCCTGGTCACCTGAGCGTCGTAAATCAGAATCAGCAGGCTGGCTAAGCCGGCCAGGACGACGATGCCGTTGCTGTAGGCCAGCCGGTCGCCGCGGGTGTGCAACTGCCGGGGCAGCAGGTCGTCGCGGGCCAGAATCGAGCCGAGCACCGGGAACCCATTGAAGGCGGTGTTCGCGGCCAGCACCAGGATCAGCCCGGTGGCCGCCGCGATCAGATAGAAGGCGGGCGGGAAATCATGGAACAGCGCCCGGGCGACCTGGGTCAGCACCGGGTTCTGGATGTAGTCGTCGCCCACCGGGACGCCGTTGAGCTGTAGTTGCTCGGCCGGGAGCTCGGCGAACCGGACGTGCATGAACCGGGCCAGCAGGATGATGCTCAGCAGCATCGTCACCGCGATCCCACCGAGCAGAGCGAGCGTGTTCGCGGCGTTGCGACTCTTCGGCTCCTTGAACGCTGGCACCCCGTTGCTGATCGCCTCCACCCCGGTCAACGCCGCGCAGCCGGAGGAGAAGGCCCGCAGTAACAGGAATCCGCCGGCCAGGCCGGTAAGCCCTTGCTCGTAGGCGCTCTCCGGGGCCAGCGTGAGGTGCGAGCTCTCGGCCAGTGGCAGGTCGCCGAACGCGTAACGGAGGAAGCCCCAGGCGCTCATGCCGAGCACGGCGGCCATGAACACGTACGTCGGGATGGCGAACGCAGTGCCGGACTCGCGCACCCCTCGCAGGTTCATCGTGGTCAGGATGACTACCACGCTGACCGCGAGAAAGGCCTCGTGCCCGCGCAGCCAGGGGACGGCGGACGCCGCGTACTGGGCTCCCGAAGACACCGACACGGCCACCGTGAGGACGTAGTCGACCAGCAGCGCACTGGCCACCGTGACCCCGGCAGTGACCCCGAGGTTGACCGTGGCCACCTCGTAGTCACCGCCGCCGGACGGGTAGGCGTGCACGTTCTGCCGGTACGACGCGACCACGATCAGCATCACGAAAGCCACCGACAGGCCGATCACCGGCGAGAGCGTGTACGAGGTGATCCCGGCCGCGGCCAGGGTCAGGAAAATCTCGTCGGGGGCGTACGCCACGGACGACAAAGCATCCGACGCGAAGACCGGCAGGGCGATCCGTTTCGGCAGCAGGGTTTCCCCGAGCCGCTCACTCCGGACCGGCCGTCCGAGCAGCAGGCGCTTGAGCGCGCCAGTTAAAGGGGGCACGACCGGTCATCGTAGGCCCGTTGGGCCTTCAATAGGGCCCGGTGGTCGCGCTACCCGCCGTCCTGGTTGTTGACCGTGTACCTTCGGCGACGGACCGTGTGAGATGACGGATACAACATCGCCATGGATCAACTCGGGTCGAGCCGTGATGGCAGACGACAGCAGGTCGAGAGGGCCGGACAGCAGTGCACTTCGTGATCATGGGTTGTGGACGAACCGGATCGACGCTTGCCCAGATGGTTGAGGACCGCGGCCATACGGTGGCCGTCGTCGATCAGAATCCGGACGCCTTCCGTCGGCTCGGCGCACACTTCGAGGGACGTCGCGTGGTCGGGCCTGGCTTCGACCGAGACACCCTCACCGAGGCGGGAATTGAGGACGCTTATGCGTTCGCAGCCGTCAGCAATGGGGACAACTCGAACATTTTGGCCGCCCGGGTAGCCCGGGAGACGTTCGGCGTCTCGAACGTCGTCGCCCGGATTTACGACCCCGGCCGCGCCGAGGTCTACCAGCGGCTCGGCATCCCCACCGTCGCCACCGTGCGCTGGACGGCCGACCAGATGGCCCGCCGGCTGCTGCCGAGCGGGGCGATCTCGGAGTTTCGCGACGCCTCCGGTGCGGTGGTTCTGGCCGAGGTCCAGGTGCACGGCGCCTGGGTCGGCAGTCGCATGCAGGCTCTGGAAGCGGCCTCCGGTGCCCGAGTGGCGTTTCTCACGCGGCTCGGCGAGGGATTGGTCCCGTCCGCGAACACCGTCTACCAAGAAGGCGACTTGGTGCATGTAGTGATGCGCCATGATCAGGCGGCCTCGGTCGAGCAAAGCCTGGCCGGCCCGCCGACTAAGGATGAGCTGTGATGCGAATCGTCATCGTCGGAGCCGGCAGTGTCGGCCGGTCGATCGCTCGGGAGCTGCTGACCAACGGTCATCGGGTATTGATGATCGACAAGGATCCGAACGCGATCCGGGTGACGAGCGTGCCGGACGCCGAATGGCTGCTGGCCGACGCCTGCGAGATCACCTCGCTGGCCGATGCCGGCCTGGCGGACTGTGACGTCGTGGTCGCTGCCAGCGGAGACGACAAGGCCAACCTGGTCGTCTCGCTGCTGGCCAAGACCGAGTACGGGGTGCCGCGAACGGTGGCCCGGGTGAACACCCCGGCCAACGAGTGGATGTTCGACGAAGCCTGGGGGGTCGACGTCGCGGTATCGACGCCTCGACTGATGACGGCCCTGGTCGAGGAGGCCGTCTCGATCGGTGAACTGGTCCGGATCTTCACCTTTCAGCAGGGGCAGACCGGCCTGGTCGAGTTGACCCTGCCCGGCGACTCGCCGCTGGCCGGCACCATGGTCGGCGACATCGAGTGGCCATCGGACACCGTGCTGGTCGGCATCATTCGCGGCGGCCGGCCGATCGCGCCGACCCGGGACGATGCGCTCGAAGCGCACGACGAGCTGATGTTCATCACCGTGCCGGAGAGCGAGGACCTCCTGCAGTCCCTGCTCACCCCGCCGTAACCGGCAGGAGCCGCCAGGGTCAGGGCTTGGTGGCGCCGGTGTCCTCGACGATTTCGGCGATTCGCTCGGTGGCTGCCGCGGTGCGCTCGGTGGCCTCGGCGGTGCGTTGCGCCTCCGTCTTGGCCAGCGGAACCGGCTTCAGCACCAGCCAGGACAGCCAGATCGTCAGCGCGAACAGCGGGATCCCCAGGATCGTGCCGTTCAGCGTGCCGAGCAGGGTCACGTTGTCGGCCAGGTAGAGCGGCACCTGAACAGCGAGCCGGACGACGAACAGCCCGACCCAGAGCCAGGTTGCCCATTGGTAGGCGGTCAATCGGGCTCGATCCCGCCGCCAGGCGAACATCTCCCCGGTGACCGGCCCCACCACGACACCGATCAACGGCCAGCGGACCAGGATCGACACCGTGTAACCGACGGCGAACCCGGCGTTCTTCACGATGTTCGGCAGGAAGAAGTTCACCGCGGAGTGAGTGCGGGAGGCGAGGTAAGCACCGAGGACGATCACCAGTGCCCCGGAGATCGCCTGGCTCAGGGTCTCCCGGGCGATCAACCGCCAGATCACCAGGACGACGACCGGGATCAGGGCTGCGACGATCGACGTCTTCAGGTCTTTGGTCAGCGCGTAGGCCAGCGAGAACACGGTGTACGGCAGGACGGACTCGACGACGCCACGGACGCCGCCGATGCTGGCAGCCAGGGAGAACTCCTGGGCCGCGACCCCACCGACCTTGCTCACCCGCCGCGTCGGCGCCGGTCCAGCCCCGGATTCAACACCCATGCGTGGGCACCAGTTCGTACCGGGGGTTGAAGATCGTCCGGGTTCCGGCGGCCTCGGTGACCAGGCCCTGGACGCGAATCCGCCGGCCGGGCTCCACCCCGCGAATGTGCCGACGTCCGAGCCAGATGACCGAAAGACTGCCGCTGCCGTCGTACAACTCGGCAACCAGGGCGGGAACGCCGGCCCGGGGGCGCAGCGTCACGGCCCGAAGCGTGCCGCAGACCATCGCCGGCTGCCGAAGCTGGAGCTGAGCGATCGGGGTACCGCCCAGCCGGACGGATTCCTCACGCTCCTGCTCGGCGTGCACCTGATGCTGCGGAGCCACGAAGCGGGACAACGCCCGCCTCAACCCAGATCGCTCTTGTTGCTTACCCACCTGGCCAGGGTAAGCCCTTGACCGCGGCGACTCACCCAGGGTCGGTAACCCCTTTCGCACCGCTTTGACCGGTATTCTCAGTGAACTTCGGTGATTTCCGGGCCGCGTTCGAAGGGGCGAAGCGGGTCGCGATCGTCCTGCTCGCCGTCCTCGCCGTCCTGGTTTGCGCCCTCGAGCGCGCCGTCCGGCAGCCGCAGCGTGAGCAGCTCGCGCGGAGCCATCGCCTCCGTGCCTCGGACCACGACCACCTCCCGGACCAGAGCCTCCAGCTCAGTGGCCTTCTCGGCCTCGTACGCCGCCTCGCCGTGGAACACCGCACGGAGGAACCAGCGCGGCCCGTCGATGCCGGCAAACCTGGCCGGCTGATGCGCGGTGCGCCCGTCCGGGCTACGGGACGGCACCCGAGCCAACAGTTCGCGACCGAACGTGCCAGGCACCTCGTCGGCGGTCCCACCCTGCCGGGTGACGCTGGAGGCGATCTCCTTGCGGATCTCGTCCCAGATCCCTTCCCGGCGCGGCGCGGCGAAGGCCTGCAGCTGGACGGCGGAGCTGCCCAGCTGCACGGTGGCGGCGATCACCCGGCTGGTTTCCTCCTCCACCTCCAGCCGCAGCTCCATACCGTCCCGGCCCGGCAGCCACAGCCCGCCGAGGTCGACGTAACCCTCGGAGTTCTCCACCTCGGAGACGTCCCACGGGCCCTGCTTGTCACCGGCGTCGTCCGAACCAGTCTCCTGG